>C688J35102_120989943_pt1 | contig 16425 bp, 12 predicted proteins | sample HopSoiMetagenom2_FD_35102 | JGI IMG/M metagenome (IMG submission 35102)
CGCGATCGGCTGTCCCGCCACCGTGCTCACCGAAACGGACCCGGGGCCAAATGGAACTGGCGCAGCCGTGCCGTTCATCGCGGCCATTTTGATGACCAAACGTCCGTCATTCAGCTGAGGCTCGACGGCGACGCTGACGCTGCTGTGCGCCAGCTTCGATTCAGCAACCTGGGGCTCGGCGGCTGTTACAGGCGAGGCCAACGCAATCGACGCACAAAACACAGGTACCCACTTCATCCGGTTCACTCCCTGATCCTCAAACTTCCATTTTCATGGCCTGGGTGTGCGCTGGCGCATCCGCCGCGCGGCAATGGCGATCAATGAACTGCTGGTGCGAAGGCATTTGCTGCGCAGCTTGCGCGATCACGGCCCGCATTCCAGACAGGACGCGGTCGGCATCGCGCGGAGCAACGGAGTCGACCATCGGATCGAAGGCCTGCGGGTCGATCCCTTGGCCAATCATCACCGCAACCCAACTCGTTAGCTTGAACAGATCGTAGCCCAATTCAGGATAGCGTCCGCTGCTCCGAAACAACTCGAGTTTGTATGCCAGCGTGTCCGGAACAGGCATGGTCCGGCAGTAATCCCAAAACGGATGCCCCGACCGCTCGGTCGCATGATAGTGAAGCACGAGGAAATCGCGGATCGACTCCGCCTCCTCGCGTGCCTGGCGGTTATATTCCCTGATCACGGCCGGATCGAAGCCGCGGTCCGGAAAGAGGCTTGCGAGCTTAGTGATGCCGGTCTGGATCAGGTGAATGCTGGTCGATTCAAGCGGCTCGAGGAACCCCGAAGCGAGCCCCAGCGAAACGCAGTTCTTGCGCCACGACTCTTCACGTCGACCGGTGACGAAGCGCAGCGGGCGAGGATCGGCGAGAGGCGGCGCATCGAGGTTCGCAAGCAGCTCCGTGCGCGCATCTTCGTCGGAGATGAAGCGGCTGCAATAGACATACCCGTTGCCGGTGCGGTGCTGGAGCGGAATGCGCCACTGCCAACCCGCGCTTCGCGCGGTCGAGCGGGTATATGGCAGCGGGTCCGCAACGCGTTCGGTCGGCACTGCAAGCGCGCGATCGCACGGCAGATAGGCTGACCAGTCCTCGTAGCCGACGCCAAGCGCCTTGCCGATCAGGAGGGCCCGAAAGCCGGTGCAGTCGATGAAGAACTCGCCGTCCAGAGTGCGGCCATCCTCAAGGCCGAGGCTCTCGATATGCCCGTCGTCTGCGCGCAAATTGACTTCGGCGATCTTACCCTCAATCCGTTCGACCCCGTGCGCTTCGGCATAGCCGCGCAGGAACTTCGCATAGAGGCTCGCATCGAAATGGTAGGCGTGGCCGAAGGTGTTGAATACCGGAGAGGAGTCGGCGCTTGCGCGTTGAAACCTGCCTTGCAACGCCGCGACCGTGTTCAGCGAGAAGTCGCCGAGTGGAACCGGATAGCCGAATGCGCGGGCGCGAAGCCATTGCTGGTGGAATGGAGTGACTCCGAAATCGTCGCCGAAACGCCCGAATGGATGAAAGTAGCGGTGGCCCGGGCGCAGCCAATCGACGAATTCGATGCCCAGCTTGAACGTGCCCTTGGTGGCGCGAACGAATTCGTCTTCATCGATGTTCAGCAGCTGATTGAACAGCTGAATGATCGGAATGGTGGCCTCGCCGACACCGACGATGCCGATTTCCTCCGATTCGACGAGGGTGATCTTCAGCCGCTCAGGTGGAAGCGCCTTGGACAGCGCGGCAGCCGCCATCCAACCGGCGGTGCCGCCGCCGGCAATAACAACGCTTCGGATCGGCTCGGTCATGCAGCCTGCGCCAGGCAGAAGCGCTCGATGAAAGCTTCGTGGGTCGGCATCGACTCTGCCGCGCGGACCAGCTCCCCCCGCCGCTCACGAAACATGCGCCGCAACTCGTCCGTCGGGATATAGTCTACGAACGGGTGATACGACTTCGGAAGCACACCGTTGCCGAGCAGGATCGCGACCCAGCTCGGCTCCTGGTAGCTCTCTTCGGAGTAGAGCGGCACCTTGCCGGTGGCGGCGAACAGCTCGATCTTATGCTTCAGGGTGTCGGGCACGGCGCTCGCCGCGCATTCTTTCCAGAAGTCGTGATCGGTCCGCTGACTGAGACAATAATGCGCGATGAGGAAGTCGCGGATTCGCTCATGTTCGTTGGCGGTGACGCGGTTGTATTCGTCGATCGCGACAGAGTCGAAACCGCGACGTGGGAAATAGTCGATGAGGCGCACCGCCGCGGATTGAATCAGCTGGATGCTCGTCGACTCAAGCGGCTCCATGAAGCCGGCGGCGAGCCCGACTGCGACGCAATTCTTATTCCACATCTTCTTGCGCCGGCCGGCCGTGAATCGCAGAAGTCGCGGTTCGCCGATCGGTTTGCTCTCGAGGTTTTCAAGCAGCGTATCGGCCGCTTCGTCATCGCTGATGAATGCACTCGAGTAGACGTGACCGTTGCCGACGCGGTGTTGAAGCGGGATCCGCCACTGCCACCCTGCCCTTTGCGCAGTCGAGCGAGTGAACGGCGTCGGCGCAGAAGTGACTTCGCTACCGACCGCGATCGCGCTGTCGCATGGAAGCCAGTGCCGCCAGTCGTCATAGCCAGTCTCGAGCGCCTGCTCGATCAACAGCCCGCGAAATCCAGAGCAATCGACGAACAGATCGGCCGAAAGTTCGCGGCCGTCGGCGAGCGTCACGTGATCGATGGATCCACTCTCGGGATGCAGCGGTACATCCACGATCTTACCCTCGACGCGCTCGACTCCCAGGGCCTCGGCGCAGGACCGCAAAAAGCGTCCGTAGAGACTGGCATCGAAATGGAACGCGTAGTTGAACGATATCGCGGGATTCTGCGCGGTCGCCGGCGGGATCGCGAAACGGCCCCTGCGCGCCATTGCGGACGGCATCGAATAATCGTCGATCGGCGAACGGTCGCCGAGCTCGCGCAGCTTGAGCCAATGCTGATGCGGCTGCATGCCCTGGATCAGAGGTCCGTAGTCACCGAACCCGTGAAAGAAGTGAGTCCCCTGCTGGCCCCACTCCCGAAACTCGATCCCCAGCTTGTAGGTCCCGTGCGTCGCCTTCAGGAATTCGCGCTCGTCGACGCCAAGAAATCTATTCAGCTGCTGCAGGATAGGAACCGTCGCTTCGCCGACTCCGACGATGCCGATCTCCTCCGACTCTACAAGCGTGATGCGCAGCGACCGATGCGGAAAAGCGCGCGCAAGCGCGGCCGCTGTCATCCAGCCGGCAGTGCCGCCGCCGACGATCAGTACCGATTGGATCGCTTCGCCGCTCACAGGCTCATCCTAACGCAGTGAGACCCACAACGACAGAAGGAGCGGACCGGGATCCGCCCCTTCTGCTGCCCAGCGTATTGGCCGACGAGGGGATCACCGGCCGAGCGAGGGCCAGACTAGAACCTTGCGCGAAGCACGGCCGCGAACCTGCGGTCGGTGACCGTCCATTGGTAACGCGGATTGTAGGACGTGTTCCCAATCTGCGTGAAATTGTCGAGAATCGTCTTTGCATTGAGCAGATTGGTGCCCTGCAAGCCGATCTTGAAGTGATGGGTGATGTCATAGAAGATCGAGCCGTCGAGCTGCCCATAACTCTCGATCCACACGGGCCCGCCGGCATTCGCCGCTGACGCAGTCAGCAGATACTTCGACCGCCAGTTCCATGCGAGACGGGCGCTCACGCCATACTTCTCGTACATCGCGGCCAGATTGTAGGCGTATTTGCTCACGCCTTCGACGGGCAGATCGAGCTTGTTGGAAGTCACATCGCTATTGTCGAAAATGTTGAGCGGCACGTTCGGAACGTTGCTGTCGACGTAGGTGAAGTTGGCCAGCAGCCCGAAGCCGTCGAACGGTCTCGGCAGGAAGTCGTAGAACTGCTGATACGCCAGCTCGAAGCCCTTTACCGAAGCCTTGTCGGCATTCACGTAGCGGAGAAGATTGAAGTCGGCGGAATCCCCATTCACGTTGGTGAACGTTTCAACGGTGTTTTCCGCGATGATGAGATTGCGCAGCCGCTTGTAGAACACCGCGGCGCTCAATTGTCCCGCGTTGCCGAAATAATATTCAAGCGATGCGTCGAACTGGTCCGACTTTTGCGACTTGAGATCCGGCGAGGCGCCGGTGCCGGTCAAGGTAAACTGCTGCTGCGGCGTTCCGTAGTTTACCGGCAAGCCCTGCTGCGTGAAGTTGAAGCCGAGCGACGCAAACGTGTTCAGCTGATAGAATTGCGGGCGATAGATGGCGCGCCCAGCGGCGAGCCTCAGGAACAGATTGTCCCGCAGGAAAAAGCGCAGATTGAGGCTCGGCAAGACGTCTGTGTAATGGTTCTTTGGACTGATCGGGTTGTTATTGACCGTCGCGGATTTGAAGAGCAGCGCCGTCCGCAGAGGGTCACAAGCCTGGGCCGGATTTGGCACGTTGTTGACGGGGTTGGTGGCGTAAGCTGTGCAAACCGCCACTTGTTCGTCGATGGTGGGGTTGGGATTGCCGGGGACCGTTACCGTCAGATTGCCCACCTGAAGTCCGGACCCGCTCGCGTCGTTTTCAGTCCGCACGACGCGTAACCCGATATTGCCGTCGAAATGGCCAAGGATTCCATCGTCCATGCCGAACCGCAGCAGGCCATAGCCGGCATAGGTCTTTTCCAGCTGGTCGTTGATACCGCCGGACACGTTGTCGGTGGCCGGAGTCTTGTTGAGGTAAGCGTTGGGGCCAAGCGGGGTCCAGCTCCAACTCATGGAGCGAGCATTCTTCAGGGTCTCAAACGCGTCGATCGGCCCTTGCCCGACGAGGCTCGCCGAGGGGAACCACGTTCCCGGAATTGCAGGGTTGTTGCCGCGGAAGAAATTATTGAAACCAACTTGCGTGGAATCGCCCTGGAACTGCGATCCGGTGATCGGAATCGCGCAGCCGCACCACTCGAGACCGTGAAGCGAGCTCAGCAGGCCCCAGTTGTAGCCCGTCTCACGGGTGATCGCTTCCTTGTCGGTGTAGCGGCCGCCGAAGCGGAAGGACTTCAGGAACGAATTGTCGAGCCACTTATATTCCGCATCGGCGCGCGTCGCCCATTCGCCCGCATCGTTATGCTGGTAATGGTCCATCGCCGCAGCCCACCAATAGGTGTTCGGGTCGCTGACATCCTGGCCGGACGGGGCCTGGTAGGTCAAAGTCGGCGAAGTGCCGCCCAGGCCGGTGAACACCGCCGTCGGCAGAACCGATGTCTGGGTATAAACGGTGAAGTCGACGATGTCGGCCTTTGAATAAACGCGCTGCAGGTCGGCAGTGAGCGTCCAGTGGTCGCCCGGAGTCCACCGCAGGTTTCCAGAGAAATCCTCAGTGATGAACTTATGCGTGCTGATGCGCGTGTCGTTGCTGAATCCGCGGTTCGCCGAGGTGCCCGACGTGAGGAAACCGTTGTTGTCGAAAGTGTCGGTCGAGTTGGGATCGATCGGCGAGTTATAATCGCCGATGAGATATTCCTTATCGTTCGGCGTCGCGCGCGAGTAGATGCCCTCAAACGTCATGATAAAATTGGGCGCTGGCTGCACCTGGACCGATCCGTTGAAGGTCACGCGCTTCTGCTGCCAGTCGATCCGGCGGATGCCGAACGAGGATGGGGTGATTCCGCTGACCTCGTCGCCGCTGTTCGGCAGGGCTGGAGTCGGATCGGACTCGCGCTCCGCCCACAAGCCAGTCTGAATGCTGTCGCTGCGGTTGCCGATGTTGTTGATACTGCCTGAGAGCAGCAAGCCGACACGCCCGCCATGGCCGACATCCCAATTGTTGCTGTACAGCGCGTTGCCGGACCAGAAACCCTTCTTGCGGAAATCGGCATAGTTGTAATCCGCCGACGCGGCGATCAGCTGACCGGGCTGGTCGAACGGCTTGCGAGTCCTGAGATCGACGGTGCCGCCGATGCCGCCTTCAACAAGGTCGGCGCTTGGGTTCTTGAAGACGTCGACGCCGGCGAGGAGGTCAGCCGAGACGTCTTCGAAGTTCAGTCCGCGGCCGTTTCGAGCGGAAAAGACGTCGCGGCCGTTGAATTCAGAGCGAATCCACGAAAGTCCGCGAATGAACACGCCGCCGCCCTCGGCCGAAAGCCGCGCCGGATCGCGCGCTTCGTTGGTCCGCTGCAGGGTGATTCCGGGGATGCGCTGGAGCGCTTCGGAGACCGAGCGGTCGGGCAGCGCGCCAATGTCCTGCGCAGTGATCGAATCGACCATCTGCTCGGCATTCTTCTTGCGGTCGCGTGCGCTGCGCAGCGAAGCGCGGATGCCCGTGACGATGATCGCGTTCTTGCCGGTCGTGGCTTCCGGCGCAGTCTGGTCCGGTGCCGTTTGGGCGGTCGCGGCGGCTTGCGCTGTCGCCTGCGCGAGCGCTGGTTCGGCCGCGCTCAGCGCCACCGCAAAGATCGACACGCTGGCCAGAAGCCTGGTCGTCCGGCCGTTCGACCGATCCGCTACGCGCTCAACGTCAGCCATGTAATTCCCCTCTCAATTCCCCCGGCGGTGCCCAGACCGAGCGATTCCGCCAAATTCAGCCCGGACACCGGCCGCACCGCACGACGGCGGGCCGGGTCCACAGTCCCCGCAGGCGCCAGGCGCCCGCTTCGCAAGCAGGTCATGAGAGCAAAGCGCATTGCGTCGCTCATGCTTAGACCTCTCCCGAAACAAGCTATGCCATGGTCATGTCAGATTTGAAAGCAATTTTTAAATGCGAAATATTGGCGTGGCTTACCGACATCTCCGTATGCCGCCACGCAGCCTCCACCCGGACAGCAGCGCGGGCGGACTGGCGAATGCGGTTTTTAAATCCGAAATGTTGTCAGCATCGACAGACGGCCTTCTTCGCCGCCACGAGCGCTCTTACGCGGCGGCTGCACCGACAGGAGTCGCGAACGCTCCGAGCGTCGAGTCGGTCATCTGAATCGAAAAGCCAGGTTGCGAAGGCGGCATGTAATTGCCGCTGCGGATGACTGGCGGAGTCACGAAATGCTCGTGCAGATGCTCGACATATTCAGCGACGCGGCCGTCGGTCGTGCCGGAGAAACAGAGATAGTCGATCATCGCGACGTGCTGGATATATTCCGAGAGGCCGACGCCTCCGGCGTGGGGGCAGACCGGCAGATTGTATTTGGCCGCCATCAGCAGCACCGCGAGGACTTCATTCAGTCCGCCGAGCCGGCAATTATCGAGCTGAACCACGTCGAGCGCGCCGCGCATGATGAATTGTTTGAAGAGGATTCGGTTCTGGCACATCTCGCCGCTGGCGACCTGCACCGGAGCGACCGCCTCACGGATCTTGCGGTGACCCTCGATGTCGTCGGGACTGGTCGGCTCTTCGATGAACCAGGGCTTGGCGAAGCTCAGCGCCCGCACATAGTCGATCGCCTCGTCGACCTCCCACACCTGGTTGGCGTCGATCATCAGAGTGCGGTCAGGGCCGATCGCATCGCGGGCGATTTGCAGCCGGCGGATGTCCGCTTCGAGCGAGCGGCCGACCTTTAGCTTTAGATGATTGAAGCCCTCATCGACGGCGGCGCGGCAAAGTTCGTCGAGCTTGGCGTCCGAGTAGCCGATCCAGCCGGCAGATGTCGTGTAGCAAGGATAGCCATTCGCCTCGAGCTTGGCGATCCGGCTCGCCTTCCCGGCTGAGCGCGCAGCGAGCAGATCGAGCGCTTCTTCCGGGGTGATGCAGTCGGTGAGATAACGAAAATCGATGAGCCGCACGATCTGCTCCGGGCTCATCTCGGCAACCAGGCGCCACACCGGCTTGCCTTCCGCCTTCGCCCACAAATCCCAGACAGCATTGACCACCGCCGCGGTAGCAAGGTGCATTACGCCCTTGTCCGGGCCAACCCAGCGGAGCTGGTGATCGCCAGTCATCCGTCGCCAGAAACGCGCCGGATCTTCGCAAATCCATTCAAGCTCCAGCCCTTCGACCAGCGGCGCAAGCGCCTCGATCCCAGCGCAGCACAGCTCGTTGCCGCGGCCGATGGTAAAAGTCAGTCCGTGGCCGGTAAGTCCGGCGGCATCGGTCTCGAGAATGCAGTAGGCGGCCGAATAATCGGGCGCAGGGTTCATCGCGTCCGATCCGTCGAGGTGACGCGAAGTCGGAAAGCGGATGTCGAGCGCTTTGAGCTTGGTGATTCTAGTCACGCGCGTACGCTGCTCCGCTCGCTGCAGTCCCCATCGGCTTCATCGGTTATTCCCGCCCTACGATCCAGAGCGGACCGCTTCAGCACACCCCATATTGTTCGAGTGTGATTTTCATTTTCATATGTGAGAAAGCTCTTCCGCGCAACACATCCCTTCTGCTACCACCGTACTCACGACATGGGCTTTGAGGGGAGCGCCGAATGGAATTGGTTCATCGCCGCTGGCACGCGCACTCATAGTGCCTCGCCGCTGCTTCGCGCTCGACCTTGCCGACGACCCCGAGCTGATCGCCGAGTATGAGCGTTTGCACGGGCCGGGCGCCGTCTGGCCCAAGGTCATCGAGCACATTCGTGCCAGCGGCTTTGAGAGAATGGAGATCTGGCGCACCGGCGACCGGCTGTTCATGATCGCGGAAGTTGCCGACGATCACCCCACGCCGATAGCAACGCCCCCTGATGTGGATCGGTGGGAAGAGCTGATGTGGCGCTTCCAGCGTCCGCTTCCGCATGCGGCCGAAGGCGAAAAATGGGTGCCGATGACGCGCACCTTCAGTCTCGACGAGCAATGAACAGCGCTTTGCCCGTGCGAAGGCTCGGCCGGACCGCGGTCGAAGTAACCGCCCTCGGCCTCGGCACGGCTCCGCTCGGAAATCTCTATCGAAGGACGTCCGACGCCGCCGCGCGCGAAGCTATCGACACTGCGCTTGAGCTCGGAATTCGCTATTTCGACACTGCGCCATATTATGGGTTCGGCCTCAGCGAACAGCGCGTGGGCGAGGCTCTTGGCGGCCACGCCGACGTCGTTATTTCGACGAAGACGGGGCGGCTGCTGAAGCAAGCTCCTCACGTCGATACGGCGGGCGAGCGCCACGGATTTCTCTCACCAATGCCGTTCGAACCCGAGTTCGATTATTCCCACGACGGCATCCTGCGCTCGCATGAGCAGAGCCTCCAGCGGCTCGGGCTCGCGCGCATCGACATCCTTCTCATTCACGACATCGGACGAAAGACTCATGGCGACGCGCATGCCGCCAAACTCACGCAACTCATCGACGGGGGCGGCCTCGACGGGTTGCGCCGCCTGCGCGATGAGAAGACCGTCTCGGCGATCGGTCTCGGTGTGAACGAGGTCGAGATCTGCCTGGACCTGATGGATCGCGCGAACCTCGACGTTCTGCTGCTCGCCGGGCGCTACACTTTGCTCGAGCAGGGCGCGATCGACGAACTCCTTCCCCGCTGCAGCAAAGAAAGCGTTTCGGTCGTGATCGGCGGGCCGTTCAATTCCGGAATTCTGGCGACCGGAGTCTCGGCACGCGAAGCGCCCCGCTATAATTACAGCCCCGCCCCTGCGGCGATCCGCGAACGCGCCAGCCGCCTCGAGGCGGTTTGCACATCGCATAATGTGCCGCTCGTCGCCGCGGCGCTGCAGTTTCCGCTCGCGCATCCGGCGGTAAGCTCTGTGATTCCGGGTTTCGCCGGTGCCGACGAAGTGCGCTCCGGGGTGGCGCACTTTCACACGCCGATCCCGCCCGAACTGTGGGCGGACCTGCAAGCTCAAGAATTGATCGACCCGCGCGCGCCCGTGCCGGCTGCGCAGGTCGAGGCGGTTGCGCAATGAGTGGACGGCTTGAAGGCAAGACAGCGCTGATCACCGGTGCCGGCCAAGGCATTGGTCGAGCGGCGGCAATCGCGTTCGCGGCCGAAGGGGCGACGGTCTGGGCCACCGATCGCGACGGCGATTCCGTTGCGACGCTTGAGGGCTGCATCGCACGCGAGTTGGACGTGCTCGACGGCGAAGGCGTTGCCGCAGTGATGCACGAAGCGGGGACTCTCGACGTGCTTTTCAACTGCGCCGGCCATGTCGCGGGAGGAACGGTCCTCGACTGCTCCGAGGCGGACTGGAGCTTCTCTTTCGACCTCAACGTCACCGCCATGTACCGGACGATCCGGGTCGCCCTCCCCGCAATGCTCGAGGCCGGCAAGGGATCGATCATCAACATGGCGTCGGTCGCGAGCTCCGTGGTCGGAGTTCCCAATCGCTTCGCTTATGGTGCGTCCAAAGCCGCCGTGATCGGCCTCACCAAATCGATCGCGCGGGATTTCGCTGGGACCGGTGTCCGCTGCAATGCGATTTGCCCAGGCACCGTCGACACGCCTTCGCTCAGGCAGAGACTCAGCGAAACCGGCGACTTCGAAAGCGCGTGGGAAGCATTCAACGCGCGGCAGCCGATGGGCCGTCTTGGCCAAGCGGAAGAAATCGCGGCTCTGGCAGTCTATTTGGCGTCGGACGAATCCGCCTTCACCACCGGGCAATGCCATGTGATCGACGGCGGGTGGACGGCCTAGATGCGGCTGTCGCTCTCGACCAGCTGCGCCGAAATCCGCTCCGCCGCCTGCCGCACGATTTCGGCAGTTTCGTTCGGCGACATCGCGGGCTGCAACTTTTTCAAATAGGGGACGGTGAGCGCGGCCGAGGCTAGTCCCCCGCGCATCACCGGCGCTGAAATGTCGGTGACCCCAACGACGAATTTGCTCGGGGTCATCGTGAATTTACGCTGGCGGATCGAATCTGCCTGAGCGCGGAAGGCGTCGAGCTCGTCGGTGCCGAGGGGAGGATTGAACAGTGCTTCCCAACGGCGGCGGACGTCATCCGGCTGGCACGCGTACAGCACTGCGCCAGACGCGGTCTTCGGAATGGGGCGGCGGTAACCGATCCGCACCGAAAACCCCTGGAGCTCGGCCGATTCGATCCGCGCCACCACGACGATGTCGCCGAGACTGTGCACTGCGAGATGGCAGGACTGCGCCACCGATTCTGCCAGCTGGCGCATCACTGGAAGCGCGATTTCGAGCAACGTCCCTGTCCGCGGCTGCTGCATTCCGAGCGAGAACAACCGGTCGGTGAGGCGGTAGCCCTCGCCTCCGGATTCCTGTTCGATGTAACCGCGATGTTCCAGGACCTGCACCATTCGAAACAGCTCGCCATGCGAACGGCCAAGCTGATTGACGATGGCGGTCAGCGTCATCGGCTCGGTTTCAGCGGCGAGCAGCTCAAGCACGTCGAGGCCCTTTTCGAGCGCGGGAGCGCGATATCGCGATTCGTTTTCCGCCACTTGGCCGCCCTCCCGGTTCACCGCGCGCTTCTTTGCATCACCGCGGTTGAGGAGCACAATAGAGCGGCCGAGCGCGCGGTCCAGCTTTCGCTGGTGAAGTCACTTTTCATGCGCTGCGCCTGCGGTTAAGCGCGTCGGTGCGGGGGAGAGAGCCGTTGAAGATCATCGCCGATTGCAAAGCACGTTGCGCAGGAGAGCCGGGGTGAGCGACTCGGGCGCCCCGGCGCGGCGATTGACACTCCCAATCGTCCTTATCGTCAGCCTGTTTTTCCTCTGGGGGATGGCCAACAACCTGAACGATCCGCTGATCAAGCATTTCAAGAAGCTGTTCACGCTAAGCGATTTCGGATCAGGCCTGGTCCAGTCCGCATTCTATCTCGGCTATTTTTTGTGCGCGATTCCCGCAGCGCTGTTCATGCAGCGCTTCAGTTACAAGGCTGCGGTCATTCTCGGCCTCGTGCTTTACGGCGCCGGCGCGCTGCTTTTCTATCCGGCGGGGGAAATGCAGAGCTACGGGTTCTTCCTTGCCGCGCTGTTCGTCATTGCGAGCGGCCTCGCGTTTCTCGAAACGTCCGCCAACCCAATGGTCGCGACTCTGGGTGCGCCGGAAGATTCCGAGCGGCGACTCAATTTTGCACAGTCGTTCAACCCGCTTGGCTCCATCGCCGGAGTGTTCATCGGCCGCACGTTCATCCTCTCCGGAATCGAATATTCGCCGCAGCAATTGGGGGCGCTGAGTCCGCAGGCCATCGCCGCGTGGCACGGGCGCGAAGCGGCGGCTGCCGAGACACCGTACATCGTTATCGGGATTGGCGTTCTCGTCTGGGCGATCTTGATCGGGCTCACGCGCTTCCCGGCGCCTGCGAACACTCACGCCGAAGGTATCGGCAATGTCGGCCGTTTCGGTGAGCTGCTTCGGCGCGGGCGCTACATGTTCGGGGTGTTTGCGCAGTTTTGCTACGTGGGCGCCCAGGTCGGGATCTGGAGCTACACTATTCGTTACGTGCAGCAGGAGCTGCCGGGCACGTCGGAAAAGACCGCGGCCGACCTCATCATTCTTGCACTCGCGCTATTCGCCGCGGGGCGGTTCATTGGGACCGCACTGATGCGCTCTGTCCCGCCGCTGCGGCTGCTCGCGATCTTTGGATTGATCAATATCGTCCTCTGCGCCGTTGCGGCGATCGCCGGCGGTGCAGTGGGATTGGGTGCGCTCACGCTGACGAGCTTCTTCATGTCGATCATGTTCCCGACGATTTTCGCCGCCTCGATCCGCCGTCTTGGCGATCTGACCAAGCTCGGCTCCTCTCTGATCGTGATGGCAATCATCGGCGGAGCGGTGTTTACTGCCGGGATGGGGCTCGTCTCGGATGCAACTGGGCACATTCGATTCGCAATGCTCGTGCCCCTGGCATGCTTCGTCGCGGTCGCCGCCTTCGCGGTGGTGATGCGGCGCGGGCGGGAAGCGGAACAAGCGCTCGCGTGATCGATACGCACGTGCACTTGTGGAGCCTCGGTCGCAACGGCTGCACGTGGCCGACGCCCGATCTTCAACCGATTTATCGCGACATCACGCTGGATGACTTGCGGGCGGTGACGAACGGGGCCGGGGTCGACCGGGTCGTCCTTGTGCAGAGTCAGGAAGCCGATGCCGACACCACCTGGGTCCTGTCGATCGCAGACGATCCGCTGATCGCGGCTGTCGTCGGCTGGGTCGACTTGTTCCGGCCCGACGTCGCCGGGGCGATCGGAGCGCTCGCCAGCAATCCACTTCTGCGTGGGCTCAGGCCGATGGTCCAGGACCGCGAGGCCGACTGGTACGATCCGCCCGAGCTCGATCCGGCCTTCGCCGCCATGACCGCACTCGGCCTCGTAATGGACGCCCTGGTGCGCCCAAGGCACCTGCCGTCGTTGCTGCGCCTCGCCCTGCGCCATCCGGACCTTGCGATCATGATCGATCACGGGGCCAAGCCTGCGCCCGAAGACATGCCCTTCTGGTCCGAGCAGATCGACATGCTGGCGCGGCTGCCGAACGTGTCGTGCAAATTCTCGGGGCTCCTCACCGAGCTCCCGCCCGCCGCGCCCGACGAGGCGCTCGCTGCGATTTTCGACCGGCTTTGGAATGCGTTCGGCGCGGAACGGCTGGCCTGGGGCAGCGATTGGCCGGTGCTCGAGCTTGCAGGCGATTATGCCGCCTGGGCGGACCAGTGCCGGAAACTCGTTCCGGCGGCCCATCACGAGGCGGTCTTCGAAACGAACGCGTGCCGCATTTACGGGATTCCGCAATGAAGCTCGCCCGCTACGGCCCCGCAGGCCATGAGCGGCCCGCCCTGGTCGATGACGATGGGCAGCTGCGGGATCTCTCGGGTCATATCGCGGATGTCCGCGGCGAGACGATTGCACCGGACAAGCTGACGGCGCTCGCTGCGCTAGACGTTGCCTCCCTGCCACTCGTTCGAGGCGAGCCACGCCTAGGGCCATGCGTCGGCTCGGTCGGCAAGTTCCTCTGCATCGGGCTCAACTATTCCGATCATGCGGCGGAAACCGGCGCCGTCGTTCCACCCGAGCCGGTGCTGTTCACGAAAGCGACGAGCGCGATCATCGGACCGAATGACGACGTCCGCATCCCACGTGGCTCGGTGAAGACCGACTGGGAGGTCGAGCTGGCGGTCGTGATCGGATCGACGGCCAAATATGTGAGCGAAAGCGAAGCTGTGCGGCACATCGCCGGCTATTGCGTCGTCAACGACGTCTCCGAACGCGAATTCCAGCTCGAGCGCCATGGCACCTGGGACAAAGGCAAGGGCTGCGACACGTTCGGGCCGATTGGGCCGTGGCTGGTCACTGCGGACGAAGTCGGCGATCCCGGCAATCTCGCGATGTGGCTCGAAGTGAATGGTCATCGCTACCAGGACGGCTCGACCGCGACGATGGTCTACAAGCCGGCATTCCTCGTCAGCTATGTCAGCCAGTTCATGACGCTTTGCCCCGGTGACGTGATTTCGACCGGCACCCCGCCGGGCGTCGGAATGGGCCAGAAGCCGCCGATCTATCTCAAAGCCGGCGATGTCATGCGGCTGGGCGTCGAAAAACTCGGTGAGCAGCGGCAGACCGTCGTCGCCGACGAATAGCCCTTAGCCTGAATTGCGCAGGGCCGTCGCGATCGCGTTGATGGTGAGGTGGATACCGTCTGTGACCTTGGCCCCGGTTTCCCCGCCGCGGAAGCGCCGCAGCAACTCGATCTGCAGATGGTTGAGCGGCTCGATATAAGGCAGCCGCAGGCGGATCGAATTCTCCAGCTTCCGATTGTTTTCGAGGAGCCGGCTCTCGCCCGTGATCTCCAGCAACCGGTCATGCGTGCGCTGCCACTCGTCCCGGATACGTCCGAACAGCTTGCCCGCGGCCCCGCGGTCCTCGACCAGCTCGCTGTAGCGCGCGGCGATCGACATGTCGGATTTGGCGAGGACCATCGCCATATTGTCGAGAGTCGTCCGGAAGAACGGCCAGCCGGCGAGCATTTCGCGCAATAATCCGATGTCGTTGTGGCCGGCGAGCGTGGTCCCGACACCATACCAGCCGGGAAGCATCACCCGCGCCTGCGACCAGCTGAAGACCCACGGGATCGCGCGCAGATCCTCGATCCGGTCGGACTTCGTGCGGCTCGCCGGCCGTGAGCCGATTTTCAGGGTTGCGATCTCCGAAACCGGAGTCATTTGACGAAAGAACGCCGGGAATTCGGGAGAGTCATAGACGAGCGCGCGGTATGCGCGGAACGCGTCCGCTGAGAGCCGGTCCATCTCCGCCGTGAACCGCTCAGCTTGCGGGTGCGACAGCTCCTCGCGTTCGAGCGACGCGAGCACCGTCGCCGCCACCGTCGCCTCGAGATTCGCAGCGGCGACATCGGGGTCCGAGAATTTCGCTGCGATCACTTCGCCCTGTTCGGTCAGTCGAATTCGTCCACGAACGGTCTGCTGCGGCTGAGCTCGAATGGCAGCGAAGCTCGATCCTCCGCCTCGCCCGACGGCGCCGCCGCGGCCATGGAACAGCTGAATCGGCGTACCCGCTCTGTCGAAGACGTCGGCCAGTGCCTCGCTGGCCTTATTGAGGCTCCAGACGGACGTCAGATAACCCCCGTCCTTGTTCGAGTCCGAATAGCCGATCATCACCTCGGCGTGCTCCCACGCGCGGACTGCGGCGGCGATCTCAGGCAGGGACAGTAACTCGCTCATCACCGCCGGCGCGCGCTCCAGATCGGCAATGGTTTCGAACAGCGGAACGGCCATGATCGTAGCTGCCGGTGGATTGCCCGGCCGCCACAGGCCCGCTTCCTTGAGCAGGATGTAAACTTCGAGAAGATCCGAGACCTGCGCAGCCTTGGAGATCACATAATATTGAATGCAGTTGGGGCCATAGCGGGCATGCGCTTCGGCCGCCGCGGCGACGATGGCGAGCTCAGACTTCGTCTCGTCGGAATAGGCCGCATAGGGGATCGACAGCGGCCGCCCGGAACCGAGCTCACGCCGCAACAACTCGACACGCTGCTGTTCGTCGAGCGCGAGATAATCCTTCTGCACACCGGCAATCGCGAGCAGCTCGGCGACGACCCGCTCATGCACATCCGCGTTCTGTCTCAGGTCGAGGGTTGCAAGGTGAAAGCCGAACGTTTCGACGCCGCGGATCAGGCGCTTTACTGGAGCGTGGGCCGCCAACAGGCCGCTGCCGTTCTTGCCGAGCGCACTTGCGACAATCTCGAGGTCCCGCGCGAAGGACAGCGGATCCGCGTACGGCGCAGCCGGAAGGCTCGACGGACGCGGCGGAGGGCGCCCGGTGATCGCCTCGAAACTCGCCGCCAGCCGCGCATAGATGCCGCTGATCGCCTGGCGGTAGGGTTCATCGGCGCGCGCCGGTGAAGGGTCATGCGCGCGGTTGGCAAGCTCAAGCAATTCGGGCGCAGGTTCAGCCAACTCCGACGAGATCGATAGTTCGGCGCCGAGCCCGTGCACCTCGTCGAGATAGTGGAGGAGGATCGCTTCCGAGGAGCCGCCGAGCGCGAGGCGCAGCGTCTCGGCGCTGACGTTCGGGTTGCCGTCACGATCGCCGCCGACCCAGCTGCCGATGCGGAGGAAACTC
>C688J35102_120989942_pt1 | contig 16406 bp, 11 predicted proteins | sample HopSoiMetagenom2_FD_35102 | JGI IMG/M metagenome (IMG submission 35102)
CCGCGCCGGGGACCCCCGTGCGCATCGGCGCGGCCGTGCGGCCGTAAGGAGAGCCAACCGTGTTCATCTCCGATTTCGCGATCAAGCGGCCGGTCGTCACCGTGGTGACGGTGCTGGCGCTGGTGGTGTTCGGCATCTTCGCGCTGCTGAACCTGAAGACCGACGAGTTCCCCGAGGTGCAGCCCCCCGTGGTGGCCGTCTCCATCCCCTACCCCGGCGCCAGCCCCGAGACGGTGGAGCGCGAGGTGGTCGACCGGGTGGAAGAGGCCATCGGCGGGATCAGCGGCGTCGACCAGATGAACTCGCAGAGCTTCGACGGCTACGCCGTGCTCATCGTGCAGTTCGTCTTCGGGAAGGACCTGCAGCAGGCCACGCAGGACATCCGCGACCAGATCTCGCAGATCCGCAACGACCTGCCGGTGGAGATGAAGGAGCCGATCCTGAGCCGCTTCGATCCCACCACGCAGCCGATCGTCTCGCTCACCCTGTCGTCGGCCACGCTGGGCTCGGCCGAGCTCACCCGCATCGCCGACCCGGGCATCACCCGCGAGCTGCGGGCGGTGAACGGGGTGGCCGAGGTGCTGGTGGCCGGCGGGATCACCCGCGAGCTCACGGTGGAGATCGACCCGCAGCGGATGCAGGCCGCGGGGGTGGGGGTGCCGCAGGTGGTGCAGGCGCTGCAGGCGCAGAACCTGGCCGCGCCCGTCGGCAGCCTGAAGGGGGTGTGGGACGAGCGCTCCATCCGGCTCAAGGGGCGCCTCCCCGACCCGGCGAGCTTCCGCTCGCTGGTGGTGGCGGAGCGCGGCGGCACGCCGGTGCGCCTGGGCGACGTGGCCACGGTGCGCGACGGCACCGAGGAGCCCACCTCGCTGGCCATCTTCAACGGCCGCCCCGCGGTGGGGATCGACATCCGCAAGAGCACCGGCTACAGCACCACGGCCGTCAGCTCCGCGGTGCTGGAGCAGGTGCGCAAGATCGAGGCGACGCTCCCCGCGGGGGTCAAGCTCGACGTGGTGAAGAACTCGGGCGACCGGGTGAGCCGCTCGGTGACCAACGTGCAGGAGACGCTCTTCGAGGGGGCGCTGCTCACCGTGCTGGTGGTGTTCCTCTTCCTGAACTCCTGGCGCTCCACGGTGATCACCGGGGTGGCGCTCCCCATCTCGGTGCTGGCCAGCTTCGTGGCGGTGTGGGCCTTCGGCTTCACGCTGAACACCATGTCGCTGCTGGGGCTCTCGCTCGCCATCGGCATCCTGATCGACGACGCCATCGTGGTGCGCGAGAACATCGTGCGCCACGTGGAGATGGGGAAGGACCACTACCAGGCGGCGATGGACGGCACCGACGAGATCGGGCTGGCGGTGGCGGCGACCACCTTCTCCATCGTCTGCGTGTTCGTGCCCATCGCCTTCATGGGCGGGGTGGCGCAGCAGTGGTTCGCGCCCTTCGCGCTCACCATCGCCTCGTCGGTGCTGGTCTCGCTCTTCGTCAGCTTCTCGCTCGACCCCATGCTCTCGGCGTACTGGCCGGACCCGCACCGCGAGCACCACGAGAAGGGGCCGGTGGGGCGCGCGCTCGACCACTTCAACGCCTGGTTCAACCGCCGCGCCGAGGACTACAAGGGGGTGGTGGCCTGGGCGCTCGACCACCGCGCGGCGATGATGGTGATCGCGGCCGGCGCCTTCATCGGGGCGCTGATGATCCCGGCCAAGGGGATCATCGCCTTCGGCATCGTGATCGCCATCACGGCGGCCATCGCGGTCTTCCTCAGCGTGGCCGACCCGCGGGGGAGCGTGGCGGTGGCCGTCTCGTTCGTGGGCGTGGTGCTGATGTTCGTGCTGGGCGGGATGGCGCCGGAGAGCGCCAAGCTGGGCGGGCAGTTCTTCCCCACCGACGACCGCTCGGAGTTCATCGTGCACGTCGACACGCCGCCGGGGTCGAACATCGACTACACGCGGATGAAGGCCGACGAGCTGGCGCGGCTGGCGCGCACCCGGCCGGAGGTGTGGTACACCTACACCACCGTGGGCGGGCGCCAGGGGACGGTGAACCAGGGCGACGTGTACGTGCGGCTGCACCCCAAGGCCGAGCGCGTGCGCAGCCAGGACCTGGTGGCCAACGAGATCCGCGAGGCGGCGACGCACGTGGGCGGAGTGACCGCGTCGCTCGCCACCGGCGGCTTCGGGGCGCAGAAGCAGATCCAGCTGCAGCTGCGCGGCCCCGACATCGGCACGCTGAACCGCCTGGCGGACCAGGTGATGGCCGAGGTGAAGCAGGTGCCGGGCGCGGTGGACGTGGACCTCTCCACCCGCGGGCAGAAGCCGGAGCTGGAGGTGGAGCTGAACCGCGGCTTGGCCGGCTCGCTGGGGATCACCGCCGGCCAGGTGGCGCAGGCGCTCCGCCCCGCCTTCGCGGGGATCGACGCGGGCGACTGGGTGGACCCCGCGGGCGAGAACCGCGACGTGCAGGTGCGGCTGACCCCCGAGGCGCGGCGGCGCGCGGCCAACCTCACGCAGCTCCCGCTGGTGCTGCAGGGCCCGGCGGGGTTCACCACGGTGCCGCTGGGGCAGGTGGCCACGGTCACGCAGGGCCTCGGCCCGGCGCAGATCGACCACCTGGACCGGGAGCGGGTGATCTCGGTGCAGGCCAACACCCAGGGGCGCCCCCTCACCGAGGTGGTGGCCGACATCGAGGCGCGGGTGAAGCAGAACGTGCGCATCCCGGCCGGCTACCAGTTCTCGCAGGGCGGCGAGACCAAGGACCAGCGCGAGGTGTTCGGGCGCATCATCTTCGCGCTGGGGGTGGCGCTGATGCTGATGTACCTGATCCTGGTGGTGCAGTTCGGGAGCTTCCTGGACCCGCTGGCCATCATGCTCTCGCTCCCGCTGTCGCTGATCGGCGTGGTGCTGGGGCTCTGGGCCACGGGGAACACGCTGAACATCATGAGCATGATCGGCGTGATCCTGCTGGCGGGGATCGTGGCGAAGAACGCCATCCTGCTGATCGACTTCGCCAAGTGGGCGCACGAGCGGGGAACGCCGCTTCGCGAGAGCCTGATCGAGGCGGGCTCCATCCGCCTGCGCCCCATCCTGATGACCACCTTCGCGCTGATCGCGGGGATGATCCCGGTGGCGCTGGGCCGCGGCGAGGGGTCGCAGTTCCGCGCGCCGATGGGGGTGGCGGTGATGGGCGGAGTGATCACCTCCACCTTCCTGACGCTGCTGGTGATCCCCACCGTCTACGAGGTGCTGGACGACATGCGCGACTGGACGTTCGGCAAGCTGCGCCGCGGCAAGGGAGCGCCGCCGGCCGCGAAGCACGCCCCGCGCGAGCGCCCCGTGCCGGCCGCCGCCCTGGAGCGCGACTACCAGTCGGCGGACTGACCACGGCGAACGGTCCTCATCCCGACTCGGATTGACGGTGCACTCGACGAGCAGGGCCAAACCGAATCTCTCACGGAGGTCACCGGGGACACGGAGGAAAACGGTGCAGGTCCTCCGTGTCCCGTGTGACCTCCGTGAAAGCCATTGCAGCTTTGGTGGCTGACGAATGCACCATCCATCGGGCGAAGCGGTATCACACGGAGCAGCGGAGAACGGGCCTGTTTCTCCCTGCTCCGTCGACTCCGTTCGGGCCCCGGCTTTTCGTTTGAGTGGATTCTTCGGCGGCGGCACACTAGTTTCCGCGCCTGCATGGGTACGCGATTCGCGAACCGGGCCGGGCCGCCGGGGTAAGGGGCGCACCCGGCCCGACGAGCACGCAGCGGCCGGGGGTTTTCATCCGCCGAAAGGCACTTGATGTCGACGATCGTGGACGAACGGGCGGCGGAGGACGAGGCGGGGTTCTCGCCCGGGCGGCTGGCGGGGAACGTGCTCGCCGGGGTGGGGCGGTCGGCCGAGGGCTTTGCCGCGCACGCGGGCGACATGGCCACGCTGGTGTGGCGCACGCTGTACTACCTGTTCACCGGCCGCATCGCCGTGCGCGACGTGGCGCGGCAGATGTACTGGATGGGGATCGGCTCCATCCCCATCGTGGTGGTGACGGGGATGCTGGGGGGGATCGTGACCTCGCAGCAGGGCGGCTACCAGTTCACCGGCGGCATCCCGCTCTACATCCTGGGGAGCGTGGTGGCGAGCTCCATCATCCTGGAGCTGGGCCCGGTGATGACGGCCATCGTGCTGATCGGGCGGGTGGGCGCGCGCATCACCGCCGAGCTGGGCACCATGCAGGTGTCGGAGCAGATCGACGCGCTCTACTCGCTGGGGCGCGACCCGGTGCGCACGCTGGTGGCGCCGCGCATCATCGCGGGGGTGATCGTGGTGCCGGTGCTGGTGGCGATCTGCAACCTGGCCGGGGTGGTGAGCGGAATGGTGGCCGCGCAGGCCACGGTGCACCTGGGGATCCCGGCGTTCCGCTACGGCGCGGGGCTCTTCTGGCACAACTGGGACATGCTGTACAGCGAGCTGAAGGCGGTCGCCTTCGGCTTCGTGATCCCGCTGGTGGCGAGCCACATGGGCCTCTCCACCCGCGGCGGCGCCGAGGGCGTGGGCAAGTCCACCACCAGCGCGGTGGTGCTGATGACGCTCACCGTCCTCGTCATCGACGCGATGTTCCCGCCGTTGCTGTTGAACTAACGAAAGTGCCAAGTGCAAGTGCCAAGTGCCTAGTCCCCAGTGCCCAGTGTTGGAGGGCGGACGAAAGCACTGGGCGGCACCGACGGGCCTCGCAGGATCGGGGCGCGCGCCGACGTCGAACGCACACTGGAGCACTTGGCACTAGGAACTAGGCACTAGGCACTTCTGTTCCCGAGGTTATCAATGACGCTCGAGCCCACCGTGGGCGAACCGATGGTGGTGTACCGCGACGTGTGGAAGGCCTTCGACCAGCCGGTGCTGGCGGGGGTCGACCTGGCCGTGGGGCGCGGCGAGACCCTCTCGGTGGTGGGGCACTCCGGCACCGGCAAGAGCGTGCTGCTGAAGACCACCATCGGGCTGATCGTGCCCGACCGCGGCGACGTGGTGGTGGAGGGGATCTCGGTGTTCCACGGCGGCCGCAAGGCGGTGCGCGAGGTGCGCAAGAAGGTGGGGTACGTCTTCCAGAACGCCGCCCTCTTCGACTCGATGACGGTGTACGAGAACGTGGCCCAGGGCCTCACCGACGAAGAGATGAAGGAGTGGGGCGACCAGGAGGTGCTGCGCCGCGTGGCCCGCTCGCTCGACCTGGTGAACCTGGACCCCGACAAGGTGCTGAAGAAGCTCCCCAGCGAGCTCTCCGGCGGCATGCGCAAGCGGGTGGGGATCGCACGCGCCGTGGTGGGCGAGCCCGAGATCCTGCTCTACGACGAGCCGGTCACCGGGCTGGACCCGGTGAACGGCACCGTGGTGCACCGCCTGATCGCGCAGCTCGCGGGCGAGCTGGGGGTCACCAGCATCATCGTGACCCACGACATCGAGGGCACGCTGCCGATCTCCGACCGCGTGGCGCTGCTGGACCACGGGCGCATCCGCTTCGTGGGCACCAGCGACGAGTTCCGCGCCAGCGACGACCAGCTGGTGCGCGCCTTCATCGAGCGCGACGTTCCCGACGACGAGATGGCGGCGCTGTGACCTTGCACCACGACCGGCCGGCCGCGGCCGCCCACAACAACCGGACCTGACCGATGGCAACCGTGCAGCCCACCCGGTCCCCGCGCCGCGAGGTGCAGGTGGGGATCTTCGTTCTCGCCGGCATCCTGGCGGTGCTGGCGGCGCTCTTCATCCTCACCGACCCCGGCACCTTCCGCAACCGCTACGTGGTGAGCACGGTGGTGAAGGACGCCGGCGGCATCCGCCTGCGCGACCCGGTGCAGCTCACCGGCGTGAACATCGGCCGCATCGAGGACCTGAAGCTGGTGCCGGGCGGGGTGAAGATGAGCATGGAGGTGGAGGGGAAGTACACCTTCCCCAGGGACTCGCGGGTGCGGCTGACCGCCAAGGGGCTGCTGGGCGAGATGGTGGCCGAGGTGCTCCCGGGCCGCTCGCATGAGCTCGCGGGCGGCGGCGACGAGCTGCGCAGCGCCGACCAGGACACCGGGCTCTCGGGGACGGCCACGGAGCTGGCGGGGACGGCGAGGACGGTGGGGGGCAAGGCCGACACCCTGCTCACGCGCGCCAACCTCCTCCTCTCGCAGGAGACGATCGGCAACGTGCACGCCAGCACCCGCGAGCTGCAGGAGATGCTGGGCGCACTCTCGGCGCTCGCCGCCGACCAGCGGGTGCAGCTCTCGGCGCTCTCCGCCAGCCTGCGGCGCAGCGCGGCCGGGATCGAGGGCGCCGCCACCCGCCCCGAGCTGATCCGCGCCATCGCGCGCACCGACAGCCTCACCGCGCGCCTCGACGCGGCCACCGGGCAGCTCCAGGCGGCGAGCACCTCGCTGGCCGTGGTCACGGGGCGCATCGAGCGGGGCGAGGGAACGCTGGGCAAGCTCAGCAAGGACGACGCGCTCTACACCAACCTGAACAGCGCCGTCGCGAACCTGAACCAGCTCACCACCGACATCCGGGCCAACCCACGCAAGTACCTGAGCGTCAGCGTGTTCTAGGGGGGGCTTCGCCCCCGAGGCGCGGAGGAACGGAGAGACGCAGAGAGCGGGGGATGGCACCGGTGCCATCCCCCGCTTTCGTGTGGCCCTGCCTTATACCATTCGCCGATTGTCCGCCGATTGACCGTGCATTCGTCGGGCACACTCAACAGCAATCTCTCACAGGGGTCACAGGGGGCGCAGAGGAAACCCGTTGCCAGTCCTCCGTGGCCTCTGTGACCCCTGTGAGAGCCAATTCAGTACGGCAGCCTACGAATGCACGGTTGAATCGAGTTGAATCGGAAAATTGGTGTTACACGATGCGGTCGCGCCAGGAGAGGATGTCGCCCTCGGCGGGGGGGAAGTCGGGCTTCATCCGCCGCAGCGCCCGCACCACGGTGCGCGACACCAGGTAGTCGCGCACCCGCTTGTCGTCGGCGGGGACGACGAACCAGGGGGCCCAGGGGGTGCTGCAGCGCCGCATCATCGCCGAGTAGGCGCGCTGGTAGTCGTTCCACTTCTCCCGCGCGGCGATGTCGCCCTCGCGGAACTTCCAGTTCTTCGCCGGGTCGTCGATGCGCTCCAGGAAGCGCTTCTTCTGCTCGTCCTTCGACACGTGCAGGAAGAACTTGAGGATGGTCACCCCGTTCTCCGCCAGCATCCGCTCGAAGTCGTTGATCTGCCGGTAGCGCCTCTTCCACACCTTCGGCGGCACCAGCCCCTCCACCCGCGGCACCAGCACGTCTTCGTAGTGCGAGCGGTTGAAGATCCCGATGTACCCCTTCTCCGGCACCATGCTGTGCACGCGCCAGAGGTAGTCGTGCGCCAGCTCGTCCGCCGTGGGCGCGCGGAACGAGGCGACGAACGAACCCTGCGGGTTCAGCGGGCCGAACACGCGCTTGATGGCCCCGTCCTTCCCCCCCGCGTCGCGCGCCTGGAACACCACCAGCAGCGCGCGCTTCGCTTCGGCGTAGAGCTGGGCCTGCAGCGCCGTGAGCTGGCGCGAGAGCCCCGCCATGCGCCGCTCCAGCACCTCGCGCTCGGGGAGCCCGTCGGGCGGCGCCGCGTCGGCGTCGCGCAGGCGGGGGCGGCTGCCCTCCTTCACGCGCTTCAGCTTCATAGTGTCTCCGGGAAGAATGGTGCGCGTCGGATCGTGCGTCTGCGCGTCGTCGGATCCTTCGGCCTTGCCAAGCTTCGCGCGTCCGCCCGCGCGCAGCCCTCCCACAGGATCATCCCGAGGTCATCCCGAGGCCCGATCGCGGCGAGCCCGACTCGCACCGATGTCCGCAGGGCCGAGGGATCTAATCGAGGACGCCGCGAGGCTTGGGCGCGGCAGCGTCGCCAGTGCCGGCCTCGCAACGGCCGAAGTGCCATGCAGCCGCCATTACCGTGCGGCTTCCGCAGCCGGCCCCGCGTGTCCCCGGTTAGATCCTCACGGCGCTGCTGTCGCCGTTGCAATGTGAGAGGCATTGAGGCCGCGCCTCAGGATGACACCGTTCGTGAGATGGATCTTCGGGAACCTCTCACGCGGCCGCGTAGACGCCGCGCTCGGCGGTCTCGCCCTGCGGCATCGCGGCGTCGCGGCTCTTCAGCGCCTCCTCGGCCGCGGCGTCGACCTCGGCGGCGACCTCGACCTCGATGGTCTCCAGCGCGGCGCGCGAGACGCCCTCGCCCTCCAGCCACGCCTCGTACATCCCCACCGGGTCGCGCGCCCCCCAGCGCCGGAAGGTGTCGACCTCGAAGAGGCTGCGGGCCTCGCGCTCGTCGTGGGTGGCGTGGCCGCCCATGCGGAAGGTGTCGGTCACCAGCAGCGTGGTGCCCTCGCCGGCGCGCGCGCGGTCGGCCGCCAGGCGCGCGGCCGCCAGGGCGTCGAGCACGTGGTTGCCGTCGAAGCGGCCGCCGGCCACGCCGTACATCGCCGGCCAGTCGTCGAAGGAGCCGGCGGAGTGCGCCGAGACGTGGGTGCCCAGCGCCACCTGGTTGTTCTGGATGATGAAGATCGCCGGGAGCCGCCGCACCCCCGCGAAGTTGATGGCCTCGTGGATGCCGCCGTGCTTGGTGGAGCCGTCGCCGATCCAGGTCATCGCCACCCGGTCCTCCCCGCGCTGCAGGAAGGAGAGCGCGATCCCGGCGATCACCGGGGGGATGTCGCCGATGGGGGAGACGGGCGGGAGCACGCCGTACTCCAGGTCGCCGGCGTGCAGGTCGCGCCCGCCCGTGGGCCCGTCGCCGGTGCCCAGGTAGGTGCGGAAGATCTCGGTGATCGGCATCCCCATCTCGTGGCAGGCGCCGGCGTTGCGGATCATCGGCGCCACCACGTCGTGCGCCGGCCCCGAGCGCCGCAGCGCGTGCACCGGGCCGATGGTCGCCGCCTCCTCGCCCACGCCCAGCCACGCCTTGCTGATCACCCCGCTCTTCACCCAGCGCTTGAGCGCCACGTCGTGCAGCCGGTTGCGCAGCAGCCCGCGGTAGACCGCCAGCAGCGCATCTTCCGAGAGCCCCCGCACCACCGCGGCGCGCTCCGGGTCGGCGTCGATGCGCGCGCGGTACTCGCGCAGCAGCCCCGGGTCGGCGCTCCACTCCAGGTACTCGGGGGGGTCGAACGCGGCGAAGCGCTTCATGGAGCCAACGGCAGGCGGTGGAAGGAGATGCGGTCGCCGGGGAGATTACGCCCGGCGGGCGGGTCGGCGCAATCCCGCGGCCGTGACGCACGGGAGCCTGGCGAATGAATTCGCGGCGACGACGGCCCGAAGTCCGCCTTCGCGGACTCCCTTCTGAGGCCACTGTGCGGTGCGCCGTCTGCCGCGCCTGCCTGGACTTCAGGCTGCGGCGTCTCCGCAATGAGCACGGAGAGCGAGTTCTTCGCCTCCGATGTTCGGCTTATATTCGGTGTGGCGGCGCTCGGTGCCTGTGGATGCAGGCGCCCCGCGACTCGCGGCACGCCGCCGCAACCGTGCAGCCCAGGAGCGCCCATGTCGGACACAGATCCTGTCTATGGCGAGTTGTTCGACTACGGAGGCGCGGTCTTCAACGTGCGCCATCCCGAGTTCGGCGCCGTGGGCGACGGCGTTACCAACGACAGACCCGCGATCGTGCTAGCGCTGGCGGCCGCCGCCTCGGGCGGCGTGGTGTTCTTCCCGGCGGGCACCTACCTGCTCTCCTCGTCGCTCACCATCGCGGCGTCGACGGTGATGTCGCTGCAGTTCGCCGCGGGCGCGGTGCTCTCCCACGGCACGAACGCGCTGACCATCGACGCGCCGCTGGACGCGGGGCGCTACCCGATCTTCACCGGCACGGGGACGGTCACGCTGGGCGCCAACGCGGCCCCGGACGGGATCTACCCCGAGTGGTTCGGCGCCGCCTGGAACGGCTCAGCCGACGATACGCTCAAGATCCAACAGGCGCTGGATGCGGGGCGCGTCCACAACTGGCGGCGCGGCACCACGATGGTCGATTTGCTCACCATTCCCGCGGACACGTACATCCGCACCGCCGGGATCGAGACGGTGGTGCAGCAGAAGACGGGCTCCGGCATCGGCGTGCGGGTGCTGAACGTCACCGGGTCGAACGTCACCCTCGGCGACATCACCGTGCGGGGCAACATCGCGGCGGATCGGACGGTGTCTGCTACGGACGAGCAGAAGCACGCCATCTTCATCTACAGTTCCGGCGCCGTGCTCACGAACATCCGCCTGGGGCGCGTGGTAGCCGAGGACGTGTGCGGCGACGGGGTCTACGCGGGCGGCGCGGGCGGCGTCAGGGGCCTGCGCGTCGACGCCGTGGAGTGCAGCAACGTCCTCAGGAACGGCGTCTCCATCATCGGGGCGACCGACGTATGGGTGGGGAGCGTCACGGGGACGCAGGTGGGGCTCTGCATGGTCGACGTGGAGCCGAACGCGAGCGACGCCGCCTGCTCCGCCATCCGGGTGGACTACGTGCGGGGAGGGCGGGTGCAGGTCGCGGGGCAGACCACCAACCTGGTGGGCGACGTGAGCTTCGGCTTCCTCGAGCTCGATCCCGCCTACCAGCCCAACAGCGTTCCCGGCTATACCGGGCACTACGACGTCACCAACGCGGTGGTGCTCGAGAACTACCGCTCCGTCGACATCGAGCGCCTGTACACCAACGGGTTCAACGGCCGGTCGGTGGGCTGCCTCGCCACCACGGTGCTCGGCGAGCAGGTGCGGATCGGGTTCTTCACCTGCCCCACGGGCTCGCTGACCGACACGACGTACAACTCGCTCATCAACGCCCAGGGCGTGCGCAGCCTCGTCATCGACGGGTTCGAGGTCGTGCTGGGGAGTGCCTCCAAGATGATGGTGCTGGGGCTCTCGGCGGGCGTGCCGCCGGCCATCTCCACCACCCGCGCACGGATCGCCAACGGCACCATCAACGGATGCGTGGCGCAGTACGTGGACCGCAGCAGCATCGAGAACGTCACCATCGACACCGCGTACGACGCCTACGTCATCAGCCGCTGCACGAACACCGCCGTGGCACGCAGCGACCTGGCGATCGGCCGCCTGGCGGGCTACTCCACCCACTGCACCTTCGAGCAGGTCCGCGGCACCTTCGCCTCCTTCGTCTTCGACGGGGCGAACCTCGACCACGTGGTGCGCGATTCGACGATCAACGGCGTGTACCACCAGCTCACGATCTGGAACCGGAGCTACCAGAACGCGATCCGGATGGGCCCGCCGGGCGTGGCGGGTGCCTATCTCTGGGCCGACGCGAACGGAAGCTGGCGGGCGCTGGGCGGGGGGAGCCCTCCCACCGCCGACCTCGACGGGGGCGTGCTCGGCGGCCGCGTGGTCCGCATCACCACGGCCCCGACCCTGGCGGCCAGCACCAACGTCGCCGTCCCGCAGTTCGACACGGCGATCAACGCCGGCCAGATCCTGCTCTTCGAGTACGAGCTGTACGTGACCGTGAGCGGGGGAACGGCGGGGCTCCGGCCGCTTTTCACCCTTCCGGCCGGCACGGCGGGCGAGTTCGCCTGCGAGGGCGATGGCGGCGCGGCCGGGACCTTCCTGTGGGGCACGCCGACCAACAGCCTGACCTCGGCCTATTCGACCGCCTTCCTGACCGCCAGCTTCACCGGGCGCATCCGCATCAAGGCGACGATCTCGGGCGGGTCCACCGCGGGCACGGTCGCCCTCTTCCTCCAGACGGGCGCCGCGGCGGCCGGGAGCGTGCTGGTGAACAGCTCCCTGCGCGTGCAGGCGCGGTAGGCGACACGGGCCGCCCGCGCCGCCCGTGAACGCGCGACGCCCCGCCCGGAGGACCGGGCGGGGCGTCGGCGTAGCCGGGGGAAGGCCGGCTCAGAGCTTCTCGACCTTCAGCTTGTACGCGCCCGTGCTCTCGCCCGAGAGCGCCTTGGCGCGGATCACGAAGGTGCCGTCGTTGGGGAGGGTGAACTCGAGCAGCGAGTTGGTGCCGTCGGGGCCGTCATCGTTGCCGGCGAGCTCGTTGTAGCGGGTGCCGTCGACCGTGCCGATCGACACGAAGGTGTCGAACGCCTCCGACGACATGGTGATGCGCAGGTGCTCGCCCGCGTGGCCCTGGTAGGTCCAGTAGTCGTAGAACGAGTCGTCGTCGCCGGACGGGTCCTCGTCGTTGAGCGTGCCGTTGACCTCCTGGTTCGGCTCGATCGGGTGCGGCGTGGCGGTGGCCGGCCCCGGCTGGCGCTCGGTGACGGAGAGGGTGTAGGCCCCCGTCTTGGCGCCCACCTCGTTGGCGCGGATCACGTACTGCCCGTCGTCGGGGAGCACCAGCGTCAGCCGCGAGTTGTTCCCGTCGCCGCCGTCGTCGTCGGTGCGGATGGAGTTGAACTCCGTCCCCTCCATCCGCCCCACCGAGAGGAAGGAGTCGAGCGAGTCGGCCTTCATCTCGATCATCACCCGCTGCCCCTTGCGGCCGTTCAGCAGCCAGGTGTCGTAGAAGGTGTCGTCGTCCTCCAGCACCGCGTCGGTCTCGTCCAAGCGGCCGGACACGGTCTGCCCCACCGCGATCGGCCGCGGCGTGGAGGTCACGGGGGCGGGCGCGGCGGCCAGGTTCAGGGTGTACGCGCCCACGCCCTCTTCGGAGAGCGACTGCGCCACCATCAGGTAGGTGCCGTCGTCGGGTGCGGTGAAGCGCACCCGGGCGTCGGTGTTCTTCTCGCCCCCGCCGCGGTCGTCATCGGTGGCGATGGGGTCGGTGATCCCGCTCACCGAGCGCGCGATGGTCAAAAAGGCGTCGAAGTCGCTGGAGCGCAGGGTGGCGATCAGCCGCTGCCCCTTGCGCGCGTCGAAGCGGTAGACGCGGAAGCGCCCCTTCTCCGTGGTGCGCGGGTCGCGCGTGGTGAGCGTGCCGGTGACCGTCTGCCCCACGCGGATCACCCCGGGCGTCGTGGCCGCGGCGGCGGCGGCCGCGGGACGGGCCGCGGGCGGACGGGCGGCGGGGCGGCGCTGCGCGTGCGAGGGCGTGGCGAGCAGTGCCCACGCCGCGGCTGCGGCCGCTGCGTACTGCATGCGTCTCATGGAGGTCACCGTGGAGATCGGGGTGGGGGAGGGGGAGATGGAGCACGCCGGGGCCGGGAGGCCGCACCGGCCGCCGCGCGGCGTTCGTCGGTCGGAACGGGGTCAATCTACCGTACCCCGGGGAAAAGAAAAGGCTTCCGTGGTCCCCGCGGGGCGGGCCGTACAGGGTTCGTCCACCCCTCCGCTCAGAAGCCGTCGTCGTCGTAGATGGCGCGCTCCTCGGCCTCCAGCGTCTCGCGCAGCGCCCGCTCCCACGACACGCCCTCGGTGAAGGCGCGCGCCTGCGCCTCGTTCCAGATCCCGCCGAGCACCACCTCGGCGACGCCGGCCATCAGCCCCTCGCGGGTGCGGCGCAGCTCGGCGGCGCGCGTGGCGATGGGGAGGAGCTCGGGGGGGATGTCGGCGAGCGGGGAGAGGTACTTCGCGCCCGCGGTCTCGGGGGTGCGCCCCTCGCCCACCGGTTTGGGCGCCTTCGCCGCGGGCACGCGCCGCGGGTCGCGCGCGATGCGCAGCGCCACGCTCCCCTCGTGGAACGGCTGCCACCACTCGATCAGGGCGCCGGTGAGCTCGTCCAGCAGCTTCTCCACCTCGAGCAGCACCGGGCCCTTGCGGTGCCGGCCGCGCTGCACGACGAGCAGCAGGTCGGCGCCGGGCTGCTCGTGCGCGAACGACTGCACCCAGCGCAGCACGCGGTCGCGCACCGTCTGCGGCCCCTCGTTCTGCACGTCCAGCCGCCGCGTGGGAGGAAAGTGCCGCGCCTCGTACTCGCGCGCCAGCTCGTTCAGCTTCGTCACCGCAGCTCTCTCCCCCACTCGCGATCCGTCGTGTCGACTTCGTACACCGCGCATGCAGGGACGGGACCGTGGGGAGGCACGGGGTGGGTCGAAAGACCGGATTGGAAAAGAAACCGTGTGTGAAGACCGGATTGGAAATCCGGGCTACAACCACACGAAGTCCGCCTTCGCGGACTGCACCTCCGGTTTCGCTGCGGCGCGCGGTCGATCGCGATGGCGTTGGAGCGCGTTGCGGTTGAGCCTGGCACGCGTGCGATGCAGCCGCGTCGCGCTCCGGCGCCGCGCGGGGGAATCCGCGAAGGCGGATTTCGTGTTCCTGTAGCCCGGGTTTCCAACCCGGTGCTTCGCTGCACCTCCGGTTTCGCTGCGGCGCGCGGTCGATCGCGATGGCGTCGGCACACGGCGTCGTGGAGCCGGCACGCGTGCGATGCAGCCGCGTCGCGCTCCGGCGCCGCGCGGGGGAATCCGCGAAGGCGGATTTCGTGTTCCTGTAGCCCGGATTTCCAATCCGGTGCTTTTTCCGACCTTGGCGTTCCCCCGATGGGAACGGGGATTGCTCCATCCTCCGCTCTCCGAGAACCCGATGGAGGAGGCGAAGGATGCGAGGATACGACCGGGGATACGACTACGGGCTGCGCGGCTTCCGGCAGACGGCGGAGTGGCGCGACCCCGTGCGCACGCGTTTCGTGGGCGGCAGGTACGGCGGCGACTTCCGCGGCGCGCGGGGCGGCGGGTACGGCGGCGACTATCGCGGCGCGGGCGGAGGCTACGGCGCGGATTACCGCGGCGGGCAGGGCTATGGCGCGGACTACGGGTACGGCGCCGAGCCGTTCACCAACCGGGTGACGGCGCGCTACAACCTGGACTACGTGCGCGAGCAGCATCCCGGCGAGCGGCCGGTGAACTACGTGCCGTACGGCGGCGACCGCGTCGGGCGGATCGGCGACATGCGCGAGTACCACGGGCCCTACCAGACCACCGGCGGCACGCGCACCTGGCGCGGCGGCTGGCCGATGGGATGGGAGCGCCAGCAAGCCGGCTACGGCGCCGACTTCCCGCGCGCGCGATCCGGCATGGGCCGCTGGTTCTGAGACGGGTTTTTCCAGCTGAATGTGCATTCGTTGGTTGCCGGAACCGAATGCTCTCACAGAGGTCACAGAGGTCACAGAGGACATGGAGGAACTACGCCGTTTTCCTCCGTGCCCCCTGTGGACTCCGTGAGAGATTCCGTTTGGATTGCTGGTCGAATGCACAGGTCGGGTGGCGAACGGTGAGCCGGGCGACGGATTCCATCGCCCGGCTCGCCGCTTTCGCGTCCGATCAGCCGACCGATTCAGTCCTCCGGCGGCGGGGGATGGCGGTGGGTGAAGCGCAGTCCATTGACGTCCGACACTTCGCGCCCGCTGAAGCGCTGGTAGAGCTGCCACGCCACCACCGCGACCACCAGCAGGAGCGCCGCCAGCACCACCATCTCCAGCCCGCTGATACCGCCGCCCTCGACCGTGACGTAGTTCATGGCAACCTCCCGTGGGAAGACCCGCCAGCTCCGCCGCGGCGCGGCGGGAGCACCGTCAGATGGCGATCAGGCCGCCCGGCCGCCCCGCCCGTAGGCGCCGCGGCCGCCGCGCTGGTCCACGCGCGTGCGCCGGCGGCGGCCCCTGCGGCGCTTCCACCCGTCCAGCGACAGCACGCCGTCGGCCTCGGAATGCGCGTCATCCGCCTCGTCGTGGCTCGCGGCCGAGCGCGGGCCCGACCGCTCCGGCTGGCGCGCGGGGAGCGCGCGCGACTTCCCGCGTTCGCGCTCCAGCTCCTCCAGCACGCGCTCGGCGCTCACCTCCCAGGCGAGGGAGAGGGTGCCGACCAGGGTGGCCATCGCCCGCGCCAGGGTGGCGTCGAGGCGGGGCGGCGCGGGGGGGCGCACCGCGCCGGGCATCAGGCAGCTCGGCCCCTCGGCGATGGCGGCGCGGTCGCGGCCGCGCTCCAGCCGCGAGCCCACGGCGGCCACGATGCGGCGCGCGGCGTAGCGGCGGCGGTGCAGGCGCCGCCCGGCGCAGAGGTGCCGCAGCCGCTCGCGCCACCCCGGCCCCACCGCGGAGGCGCTGTCCACCAGCAGCCAGAGCGCGGCGTACAGCTCGGCGAACACGCGCAGGTCGGTCTGGCGGACGGTCTCGGGGGGGAGGGTGCCCAGGTAGTCGAGGAAGGCGGCGATCCGCCGGGGCCGGGCGAGGAGGAAGAGGACGATTTCCTGGGAGCCGCGCCGGTGGTTGCAGCTCGCGCAGGCGGGGACGATGATCCGGAGGTCTTTCCTGCGGCCCCCCCGCGCACGCGGGATCACGTGCTCGCGGGTGAGGGGGCGGTCCGGGGCCGCCGGCGCCCGGCAGTACACGCAGCTTCCGCTCCGGATGCGCTCCTCCAGCTCACGCTGCAGGGCGCCGCTGTGGGGCTTTCTCCTCACTTCCGCTCCCGGTGAGGGTTCGGCGGGGCGGGAGCCTGTCCATCTCCCCGCCTCCGCCCGTCTCCCGCCGCGAGGGGCGG
>C688J35102_120989940_pt1 | contig 16319 bp, 8 predicted proteins | sample HopSoiMetagenom2_FD_35102 | JGI IMG/M metagenome (IMG submission 35102)
CATCCGGTCCAAGGACGCTCAGCTTTCGGTGCGGGGCCGACGCAGCAATTGGCACTGGCTCGGCGGGATCACCTGCCATGGACAGCTCGACGCGGTGCAATCCGCTGGCCTGCGGCGTCTCCGTGCTGCCGTAGAGGTTGTAGATCTGCGCCCTCGGAGCGAGGCGGCGCATGGCGGCGACGGTGCCGTAGCGCAGGACGTCACCGTGAAACACCACCCGGCGCAGCGACCGTAGGACCCGGCCCGGATTTGCGGCCGTAAATAGCCTCGCTTGCGCAGGCGTTAGGTGCAGGACCGTCGCTCCGATCCGCTCGAGCCAGGGCACCAGGTTGCGCGGGTCATGCTCCTCGCCTCTAGGGACGTGGACCACCGCGCCTAGGACCAGTGGCAGCACTAGGTCCCGAAAGACGGGATCGTGATCCGGCGGGACGGTGAAAGCGAAGACGTCGCTCGGGTGGAGATCCATCTCTGCGCGATAGCCATCGAGGGCGGCAGGCAGCGCGTCGGCGGGCAGTGTTACGAGGGCAGGCCGGCCGGTAGTCCCCGAAGTGAGGAGCACATGCCCGACGGCGTCGGGATCGGGTAGGTGCAGGGAAGCGTCCTCGCCTCCTTCGCCCGGGGAGCCTGCGTTGAGCACGAGTACCGCGTTGGCGGCCCGGAGAGCCGCGGAGCGCCAGCGCTCCGGCGCGTGTGCATCGAGCAGCAGTGGCGCCGCGCCGGCGTGCCAGCAGCCGAGAATCTGGGACGCGAGATCGACATGCCGTAGCGCCCGCACGCCGACGATCGTGGACGGCCCATCGTGATGCTGACGCACTGTCGCGCTGATCTGGAGCATGCGACGTCGCAGTTCGCCGAAGGTGATCACCCGGTCCGTGCTGGCGAGCGCGGGACGGTCCGGCGTGGCCTGCGCATGGTGCAGCACCGCGCCGACCAAGTCGGCGTAGGTACGGCGGGGAAGTTTCTCGCTAGTCGCCCACGACTTGGCGGTTACCGACGCGGAGCGACCCGAGCCAGCCATTTGCAGCAGGTCATGGTGGCACTGGCGCAGAAACGCCGCCGCCGTATCCTCCTTCCATAGGTCGCTGCTGTACACGAGCCGTAGCCGTAGGCTCCCCGACTCGCCCCGACACAGGTAGAGGCTGAGGTCGAATAGAGACCACCGGGCGGGCGGGTGTACGAGAGTCACGGCTGCCTCGCCGAACTCGGTCGGCGGCTCGGCTCGGCTGGTGTCATTGCACCACACCCGGAACAACGGGTTGTGCGCAAGATCCCGAGAGCCGCCAACATGCTCGACGATCTCCTCGAATGAGACCGACGCGTGTTCGGCAGCCTCAAAGAGAGCTTCGCCAGTCATTCCGATCGCGGTCTCAGGGTCGCAGTCGGCAGTTACCTGCAGCCTCACCGGCACCGTGCGGACGAAAAACCCAACCATGTCCTGCTCAGCGGCCGACTCCCGCCCGGTGATGGGGACGCCCACCACGAGATCATCGACCCCTACCCACATGACCAGGCGTTGCGCGAAGACGGTCAACACGAAGACGAACGGCGTGGTCCGCGTCCGAATACAGAATCGCTCGACGAGGCTTCTTTCATCCGGACCTAGCTCCATGTCGAGGGAGGCGCCACGAAAGCTTGCGGCTTTTCCCCCTGAACGCTGCCAGGGCAGGGCCAGTGGCGCCGGCGCATTCTGGAGGCGGTCTCGCCAGTACGCGAAGTCCTGCTCTCGACGCTCGGAAGACGGCAGGCTCGGCGCGAGCTCGCTCACCTCCTCCGCGGGCTTGCCACCCCCGTAGAGCTCGGCGAGCTCGGCGAGCAACAGGTCTAGGCTGCGCTGGTCGGCTACTAGGTGGTCGATCGCGACTACCAGCTGGTCCCCCGGCTGGTCCGTGCGCCGTCGCACTCCAACGGCGAGGCGGGGCAGCTCATCAGGCACGAACCGATGGTCGATGACGTCGGATACGCGGTCTATCTGCGCGATACGGATACGCACATCGGTTTCGCCGGCAGGGTGCACGTGATGCTCGACGTTCGGCCCAGTATCAGGAAACGTCGTGCGCAGAGTCGGGTGACGTCGCACCATGTTGTTCACCGCCCGCTCAAGACGCGCTATGTCGACGCGCCGGTCGAGATCGAGGACCGCCGTCACGTTGTACGCGGGGCAGTCAGGAAACAGCCGCGACCACACCCAAAGCCCGTGCTGCTGCTGCGATAGCGAGCTGCTGCCTGGAAGCGCCCGTGCCGTCGGGGCGGGGACCGGCGTTTCCGTCACTGCCGTGGCCAGCCACTCTCGTAGTTCGGCCAATGACATGTTGGCCCGCAGCAGTGTCCGCAGCGGCAGTCGCACTCCATAATGAGCTAGTACAAGTCCGGTGAGACGGACTGCCATCAAGCTGTGGCCTCCCCCGTCAAGAAAGCCGATGTCGGCCTTCTCCGGATTTGACCCGGTGGCCTCGCGCCAGAGCCGTGCCGGCAGGTCTGCGTCGAACGAGCCTCTGCCGAGGCCGGCTGCCAATGCACGTACCTGCTCTCCTACTTGCCGGTGGTCCTGCTTGCCACTCGGGCTGAGCGGGATCTGTGTCACCGGAAACAGCAGCGTCGGCACTTGGGCATCGGGCAGCATCTGGCGTAGCTGCGAGCGCAGGAGTTTGACGTCGATTGGCTCCGACGCAGGTACCACCAACGCGCCTAGCTCCCGCCCCCCGGCTCGGTCGACGGTGGCAGCGGCGGCATCCGAAACCCCATCGAGCTCCCTGAGGGCTTCCGCTACGGCAGCCAGCTCGACACGCTGGCCGCGAATCTTCACCTGAGCGTCCTTGCGACCCAAGAACTCCAGGCCCTCGGGATGCAGGCGAACAAGATCGCCGGTCAGGTATAGCCGGTTGACTGGCGCCCATGACGGCGCCTTGATGAAGGCCTGCTCGGTCCGCTCCGGCTGCCCGAGATACCCCGTGGCAAGGGGCGTTCCGCCAATTGCCAACTCGCCTACGGCTCCGGGCGGTGCTGGCGAGCGGTCTCCATTGAGCACGATCAGCGTGCAGTTGCTGATCGGAGCACCGATCAGCGTGCGCGACACGTTCGCGTCGTCTGGGCAGCGCCACCAGCTGACGTCGATCGCGGCCTCGGTTGGCCCGTAGAGGTTGTATAGCTCCGCGTTAAGTAGCCGCTGGAATCGGCGAACGTGGCCCGGGGTCAGCTCCTCACCACTGCAGACCACGGCGCGCAAGGACTTGCACTGGCCTGCCTCGGGCCACCGGAGGAATTCCGTAAGCATCGAGGGCACGAAGTGGCATAGGGTCACCGAGTGGTCGATGATGCAGTCGACGACGCGGCCGGGTTCGAGGTGCGCGCCCGGTGCCAGCAGCACCATCGTTGCCCCGGCAATCAGGGGACTCCATAGCTCCCAGCCGCTGACGTCGAAGGTGTACGGCGTCTTCTGCAAGATCCGGTCGTCCGCTCGGATCTCGAACGTCTCGTCCATCCAGCACACGCGGTTGACCAGGGCGTCCGACGGGATGACGACCCCCTTGGGAATTCCCGTGGTGCCGGAGGTGAAGAGCACATAGACCGGCTCAGTCCCGTTGCAGTGAGGCAGCTCCGACCAGCTTTCGCTTCTTCTCCTGCCGAGCTCGACGTGAACTACGGTCAAGTCGGGACGCGGCTCGACCAGCGAGAGGGTGTCGCTGTCGACAAGAGCGTGGCGCGCCTCCGACAATTCGAGCAGGAGACGTCGGTGCCTCGGTGGATCGTCAACCGAAAGCGGCACATATGGCATCTGGGCCTTGAGCGCTGCGAGCAGTGCAACCACCAGGGCACGCCGGCGCGACATGCACACGGCGACCGCATCGCCGGGGCAGCCTCCTGCGGCGCGGAGCTGGGCGACGAGCGCGTCGGACTCGACTTCCAGTTCGGTGTAGGTCAAGGTCCCCTCGGTGTCCAGGAGCGCGATCGAGTCTGGGTTCCGCTTTGCGCTCGCCCGGATCAGACCTGGCAACCCTTGGGGCGCCGCCCTCTCGCGCTGGGGACCGACCAGCACTGACGACAGCGAAGCAGTTGGAGGCGTCAGGCCCATGCCGAGCCGCTCATGGTTAACGCGTCGCCTTTACCTGACGCTTCAGACTGTTGGCAAACACCGTCTCTAATCACCGTCTTGGTCCGCATGAGAAACTCTCCGAGATAACCGTCGTGAGGAACCCCGGGCCGGAACCAATAGGTGGGGTGGTTTCCGAGATAGACGTTGCTGATGGTCGGCTCCGCGATCAGCTGGTCGATTAGTTGCTCGTCGTCGGTGATCGCGGTCAGAACCAGCGTGTTTCGCAGCTGCGCGACACCTTCAGCCCGCGACCACGGTGCCACCCATACGCAAGGGAAGCCCATCTCGATGCTGGTCTGCGGTGCGGCGCCGTCTGAGACCTGGAAGACCGCGGGTCGTAGCGCGGCGCTGCCATCCCCTAGCTCCTCGACGATGCCTTTGCTGCCGAGCCAGGCCGTGGCGTCTCCGGCGCGGCTGAGCAGGAACTTCTCCATGGCATCCGCAGCGGCCTGTGGCAGGACCGGCAATACAGCCTCATCCTCCTCGGGCGAGAGGGCGGGAAGCAAGGACAGCCGCTCCGCGATCGCCTGAGCGACTGGCGTGGGATCGCTCTCGACAAAGACCGCCGTAGTGTTGACGCAGGACGTGCCGCCCAGGCCGCTGATCGAGTCAACAATCGTGTCCAGATGAGATTGCCAGGACTCGGTGGTAAGCAACACCTTGGACCGACCGGGGCCCTGGGTAAGCACCGTGGGGGTGTCAGCGTACTTCGCCACCACCTCGTCGCCGCCGTAGACGATCGAGAGGTCAGCCGCTTGGACGAGGTCGTCGGCCCCGCTGTGATCGGTCGGCAGCAGGACCACCTGATCGCCGTCGAAGCCGGATTCGCGCAGGGCGGTGATCAGGCGATGAGGCGTGAACGGCTCTCGTCGGGAGGGCCGCACCGCCACCCGATAGCCGAGCGCGAGGGCTTCGATCCACAGAGCGTGGAGCCCAGGTTGATTCCCAGAGGCATGGACAGCAAGCACGTCTCCGCGGCGCGTCCAGACGGAACCGCCAGCGCGCGTCGCGAGGTCTCGCCAAGTCTTGGCCGCGGCCACCGGTCGGGCGAACTGCGCGGTGCTGGATGCCTCTCTTGCGGCATGCGCGATCTTCTCAGTGGCGCTTCGAACCACCGACAGCGGCAACCCTGACACACGGCTCACCGCATGCTGGTAGTCCTGCGGTGACAGGCCACCGATGGTCGCACCGGCGAACGCTCGGGCGGCTTGGATCAGCGCCGCGACCCGATGTCCTTCCGGGAGGGCATCGGCTTTGCGGAGTGCCCTTACGCTCCGGTGCACGAATAGCCGCGGCACCAAGCTCAACTCCGCGACGGGTCGTCCGGCGACATCGGGAAGCAACACTCGATTGTGAGTACGGTAAGAACCGTTCGGCCCGAGCGCCTCAATTTGGATTAGAGAGGCGATCAGTAGACCCCCTCGATTACAGGCTTGTCGTCGAAACGGTCTACCGGCCTGACATCGGCCACCGAGTCCCCGACCTGCCCGGCCGGCGGGCTGATGCGAACGGCGGTGTCCCGCTCGAGGTTGTTGGGCAACAACTGGCCCTTGCTGACGTGGTGCATAACGACTTGGCCGCGTTCACCGTAAGCCACCTTGTCGCCGGTTCGGGAATTAACAACCGAATATGAAATGTAGGGTGAAAAGGGGTCAAACACGCAGGGATCCTCTGCGGTCAGGCCGACGCGCTCGAATGCTCCTCCCAGGACCATCGTGCTGCCGTAGAACCCTCGGAGTTGGACGTCAGGAAAGACCTCGCTGCGCAATAGATGGCGGGTGTCGGTGTCCATGTGCGCCCCCTGCCAGATGATCATCTGGACCTTCTCGTTGATCAGCTCGACCAGCCGGTCGTCTCGAGCGAGGCGCTCGAGCAACGGCGGCGATACGGTCATGATCCCGATGTCCTGCGTTTCGATCAGGGAACGGGCCTGCGCAAGCAGATGGTCGATGTAGCGTTCGGCCTCCCTTACTCGGCTGTCTCTAAGGCACCTCTTGACCCAGCGCGGATCCATGTCGACCGTAAACAGGATCCCGCCGCGGCGGCGAACTTGCTCACGGGGCCTCGATGCCGCCATGTGAGGTCCGCTGGGGACCAAGGCCATCCAGTTAAGTCCGCGCGGGCACCCCCAGGCGTCCATATTTCGCGAGTCGAAGCTAAGCCACCGCCGCATCCAGTCGAACGTGGCCACGACGTGCTTGGGCGAGCCCGTAGTCCCACCACTCTCGAAGACGCCGAACAGGTCCGTTCGCGGGTCGTATGCCTGGGGGATCAGCTCCTCCACTCGGATGTCACGGAGTTCATTGACGACGTTGGGGAACCGTCTCAGGTCGTCCATGGCGCGCACCTCAGTGCGTGGATCGAAGTCGAGACTCTTGGCTCGCTCAAGCCAGAACGAGCATCCCGTAAGCGGATCGAAGTGCCAGTGCATGGCCGCCTCGACCAACTCCTCGGCGTCCGGAACCTCGTCGATGGGACAGTCAAGAACCGGATCGGTGAGATTTGGCCTCGCCTTGCCTATCGACACGACATTAGGCTCCGAGACGCATCGATTGAAAGCGGGGCCGTGCCGCGCCGTCAGCCTCGCGGCCCACGTCTCGGATGGCGGCGCGACACAGAGATACGCTCGACGGGATTCGAACCCGCACCCTCCGGTTTACTAGACCGGTGCTCTTGGGCCGTCGGGGCAAGCCTGGAACGCCTAGCGCCATAAGAACAACTTTCTGCGCACACGTCTGACGTGTGCTCGTGCAGCGCGCTGCCGGTTCTCTACGCATAGCGTTGTTCGACTCCCTTAACTACCCGTTACCTGTTGAGCTACGAGCGCGCGAAGGAGTGTGCGAACCGTTTGTGGGGCTGAGATGGGTGTTCGGTGCGAAATGCCGCTCAGATACCACCTGGATGCCGGCGAGATCAATCCTTGCCTACCGCCAGCCCCCCTTAGGTGATAGCACCCGTTCCGTGTCAGTTCTGTTGCGACCCTCGTGCGAGTTGCCGCGAGTCGCCCTCTAGCCCCTTGGTTCGGCCTCCCTCGTTTCCTTCAAGCCCCTGCTCCCTATGAGCAGTATATTCAATTTAATCAAGAACTTTGAGATGTCGAGGATTCTAATGCTCACGGGCGTGCAAAAAGTCGGAAATAGGACAAAATTCAAGGTGACCCAGTGGAGGATCGAAGGATCGGCGGGAGGACGCAGCCTTGCGAATCATTGATCTGAGCGCTCCCATTACGTCGGGATCTCCAGACGAGGTGCCGATCACAATCGAATACCGGGGCCACGAGGAAGGTGCCCTTGAGATTGAGGAGGCCTTTGGTCTCCCGCCGCGCCTGCTCAGGGACTCAGAGGGGTGGGCGGTTGAGACGCTGACGATGGGCACCCACAGCAGCACGCATGTTGACGCTCCCTACCACTACAACTCCAAGATTGCTGGCGAGCCTGCCGCGAGGGTCGACGAGCTCCCGTTGGAGCGCTTCTTGGCGCCAGGGGTGGTGATAGACGCAACTGCTCGGGAAGACGGGGACGCCCTGAGCGTCGCCGACGTTGTGAAAGGGATCGAGAAAGCGAGCCACAAGTTGCAACCAGGCCACATAGTCTTGGTCCATACCGGTTGCGATGCTTTTTATGGATGCTTGGACTATCCCGACCGTGGCCCTGGCGTCAGTGCCTCAGCGACCCGCTGGCTTGTGGACCAAGGCATCGTGGTGATGGGGATCGACGCCTGGGGCTGGGATCGTCCTTTGAAGATGGAGGCGGCTGATGCCTTGAAGAACGATATGCGAGGCATCTTTTGGGCAGCTCACCAAGCTGATTTGAACTACTCCCAGATCGAGCGGCTGTGCAATCTTGGCAGCCTTCCCCCCACCGGATTTACCGTCGCCTGCTTTCCGCTGCGGATTGTCGGCGCCGGCGCCGCGCCGGCGAGGGTCGTCGCGATTCTCGACGACTAGCATCTCTCTTCGCGACCCACCGGTGCCCCAGAATTGCACCTAGATTTACGAGAGTCTCCATAAGAGCGGGTTTATCGAGCGTGGGGTTCCGCTGATGGCCCGAGCGTCCGGGAATTCAAGTGCGAGAGAATTCGAGAGCGCGATGGCTTAGTCCATAGTGGACTTGGAGCCCCAAGCAGCCGGGTGTGGCACCGGCGCGACCTGTTGGCTCATAACCCGAAGGTCGCAGGTTCGAATCCTGCCCCCGCTATATGACGAAGCCCCCCAACTGCGGGGCTTTTGGTTGTCTGGGAGTGCAGACGAAAGGTTCAAAATGGCCCCTGGGCAATATGAGATTCGAGAGAGGTCGATCCAGCCCTTGAAATAGGGCTGCTCGTCCACCTACGGTCGCTGCTGACATTGCCGATCTCAGGCCGAGCTTTTCCATTCCTGGCAATCGGCCGCCCAGGTGAACGAGTTGCCCCGGACGGTGGCCCAGTCCATATCTCGCAATGCGATGAGGGCCTCGTCGGAGAGGACGCTGGAGAGAGTTAGCCGGGTCTCCTCTTTGTCGACAACCTCCAAGCGGGTTGCGTCAGCATCATCTTCGGAGTCGAACACGGTTCGGACAAGCTTGTTGAAACCTGCGGCACCAAGCGCGAGGAAGAAGCCGTCGACCGTCTGCTTCGCGCCAACCTCGATCAGCCATCGGGCAGCAGCCAACCCCTTCGGCCTGAAGTGGTTGGAGGTGATTACGTCATAGCCGGCGCGACCAAGCTCATCCGAGATGACCTGAACCAGGTGCGGCGGGGCAGTGCTCTGAATCGTGACTGTGCGCTCGGTCGAGGCCACACGGCGATCCTAAGGCTTCGCCCTCTCTGGCAGGCTTCTGCGGTGGTCACCTCACCTCCATCTGACGATGATCGCGCCCATTTGCGCGCATGGGCCGCGCAAGCCGGTGTGTCCTACCTTTATCCGATTACCTTCACGAGTCCCGGCGACAGGACTCCGGAGATTCAGGCAGAGGATCTGGCCATCAGCGAAGTCGAGTCCCTCATTTGCTCGATCCTCGCCGCGAAGGCTGATTTGGACATCACCGAGGTGGCGGGCATGCGCCGCGAAAGGTTGGGAGAGCGGGCAGGTGTCATCGCGGCAGCTGGTGACTTCGTCGCCCCGGCCCCTGGCGCTCCCGGCTCGCGTGCTTGCCAGGAGCTGCTCGAAGGAGCTCAGATGTGGCTGCACCGGGCGCGCTTGACGATGCGTGAGGACGGTTTCGTGCGCGCGGCCGAGCTGAGTGCCGCAGCCCTGGGTCTTGACACGAGCGATGCCGACGTGGCTGCCGCGATGCTGATGCGTGCCAAGGTTGCCGCCGCAGAGAGCGAGACCTGCGCTGACCTCGTTGCAGGGGAGCTCGCGGCCCTTTTCGCCACGCCTGCATCACTCCGTGCCGTGGAGCTGAACACGGGTGACGTGGAGGGAAGCCGCTCCGTCCTTGACGCGACTCTTACCACCGCGCGCGCGTCTCTGATTACGGCCGCCAGGGCAAACACGACCGTCACGAGCCACCGCAGGCTCGCCTCGAACATGAAGCACGCACGAAGCCTGTTGGAGGTCGCACCGGGTTTGATGACCGGGATATCGATCGAGATGTGGCCGGAGCTTGCGACCGAGCTGAGCCTGCTCGAGGGCCGCTGCAACGAGCTTGCCTATCTCAGCGAGGGGACGAGGCCCACCGCTCTCCTTGACTCGGCTATCGAAGATTCACGTAAGGCTCTGCGGCTGGCGGTCGACCACGAGGTCGGGCTGGCCTTCGGCGAGTGCAGCCTGCAGTTGTTCAGGCAGCTGTCCCGACGGTGGCCAGAACCGTCGAAGGACATCGCGCTCGAGCAATGGCAGACGCTGATTAACGGCCTTCTGAACAGTGAGCCGATGTCGCGGGTCAGCTTTGAATTTCTCCTCGTGTGGGCTGACTTCCTGTTCCTAAGCGGACGGATCAGTGACACGCCAGAGGACTCAGCGCTGGCCCTGTTCGTCTCGCGTACCTGCTGTCGAAGGCTGAGAGGGCGAAACCTGCCCCTTTGTTTTCAGGCAGCGGAATGGTGGGGTCGGCGAATCGAGGAGGTGGCGGGCCAAGCCCACTCTGCCGAGCCATTCTGCCTCGCTGCCGAAGTTGGGCTGGAGTTGAGTCGCCGCCCCGGCCTCGAGGGTCATGCCAGTTTCTGGCTCGCGGAGATGAGTGACGTACGGTCACTCGCCACGTCATCGCTCGCCGCGTCAGGGCAGGGGACTCGTGCAGCCGAGATCGCCGAGTCGGGTCGGTCGGTGCTGAAACAGGCTGACCTCTCTCTGGCCGATGAGCTTGCGGCGCTTCGGTCGGCGGGCCATCCGGAGCTGGCCGAGGCCTATTCGGAGGCCTGGGCTGCGCAGCGGCTGGTCGTCTCCGAGATGGAGCACGTGCCGCAGCCGGTTCCATGGGACCGATCCGAACTCCATCACCTGAAGCTCGCGGAGGTTGCCCGTCCATTGCGAGCGGCGGCCGATGCGATCCAGGAGCAGCCAGGATTCATGGGCTTTCCCAGGGGACCTTCCTACGGCAGGTTGCGAGTGGCCGCCGATGATGCCCCGATTGCGTATATCGCGCCGGGCTTGACCAGTGGCACCCTGTTGCTCCTGAGGAACTCATCGGATGATGAGCCCAGGCGAATCATGCTGCCGGAGTTCAACTACGGCACGGTTGAAGACCGTGCGCTCGATCTGCGATTCGCCTTAGAATGGGAACCCGATCCTTTCGTACCCAACGGCTGGGCCGAGCGCCTAGACGCACTCGGGGAGTGGCTGTGGGACGCCCTGGTCGAGAGGCTGCTGAACGCCGCCGAGGGGTGCTCGCGGATCAGGCTGATCCCGCTAGGGCTGAGCACCTATCTTCCGATTCACATCGCCTGGACCAAGTCTTCCGGCAGTCGCGCCTACGCGATCGACACGACGGCATTTTCCTATCTCCCAAGCGCGGCTCTGCGCCTGCACGCGAGGAAGCGCGCGGTTGGCGAGGGGTGGACGGGGCTGATCGTGGAAGGCGACGATCTGGCCCCGGCGGCCTCAGAGATCGAGATGCGTGGCGCGGTTCGGCGCGATCCGGACCACGTCGCCCTGCGTGGCCCGGATGCGACCGCGGAAGCGTTCGTGCGGGAGCTCGAGCGCTGCAATTTCGCCCACGTCTCGGCCCACGGGTTTCTGGACGACCAATATCCGGTCGAAAGCGGCTTTCGGCTGTCAGAAGACGAGGTAGTCCGGATCAGGCAGTTGCGGGGCCTTCGACTCAGCAACCTGGAGCTGCTCATCCTGTCGAGCTGCGAGAGCGCGATGGTCTCAACCGCAAACCCGGACGAGACCTATGGATTGGCGGGTCTCTTCTACGGTACCTCGGCAACCGCCGTCATCGCCGCGCAATGGCGAGTCGACCAGCTGGCGACCGCGGCGCTGTTCGACGCCTTCTACGCCCAGTGGGATGGCTCGCACGACCCGGGGGACATGGCCGCGGCCCTGCGCCAGGCGCAGCTCGCAGTGCGCGACGGGGGAAGGCCTCATCCGTTGTGGTGGGGCGGCTTCACGCTGACGGGGTGAAAGTTCGCGATCTAGCTGACCTGCCCCCAGAGGTTGTGAACAGCCGAAAGACCCGTCGCGGGGTTGACCCCTTGGCCCTTGCCCGGAGCCCGGCCGGGTCTGCTCGACGATGCGAAAGCGTGTGTGTCCCGCTGCGGCGTCGGATGAGCGGCGGCGAAAGCCCCGGTCAGTGGCAGCTTCCTGAAGCCCTGAACGGGAAAAGCACCGGTTCGCTCTTTCTGTTTGAGCCGGCGATCTCGGGCTCTACTGTGTCCTCGTGATCACCTATTCCATGAGCCTGTCGGCAGACGGTTACGTAGCCGGCCCCGACGGGAGCTTCGACTGGGCAGTGCCCAGTGAGGAGCTGCACCGCTTCCACAACGAACGTGTCGCCGCGGTCGACGCCCAACTGCTCGGCCGGCGGCTCTACGAGACGATGCTCGTATGGGACACCGAGGAGTTTTCCGACCCCGCGATGGCGGAGTTCGCGGAGATCTGGCGGCCGCTTGAGAAGATCGTCTTCTCGTCCACGCTGAGGAGCGTCGAGGGCAGTAACCGCCTGGCCACGGGAACGCTCGAGGAGGAGGTCGCCGCGCTCGGGGACCGGAGGATCGCGGTCGGCGGCGCCGGCCTGGCGGCGGAATGCATGCGGCGCGGCTTGATCGACGATTTCGAGCTGTTCGTCATCCCGATCGTGGTCGGCGGCGGCACGCCGTACTTCCCGCCGGACGTTCACGTCGATCTCGAGCTGGTCGAGACCCGCACGTTCGGCGCGACCGTGTACCTGCACTACCGCCGGCGCAGCTAGGGCTAGATCCAAGGGTACGACCCAGCTTTGAAACCTGCGCGGGAGCCGGGATTCTCTGGAAGGATTGGCCGGTGGGAAGGGTGAGGGCGAGCGCGGCGCTCGAGGAACGGCTCGAGCAGGAGCTCGGCGGCAGCCGAGCGTTGATCGGCGTGCTGGATGCGCTGGCCGATGCGGTGACGATCAGGGCAACCGACGACCGCCTGATCTACGCGAACCGGGCGGCGCTCGAGCGGATGGGCCTCGCCTCGGTCGAGGCCCTGCGGGCGGCTGACCCGCGGGAGCTGATGGGCGCTTGGATCACCACCGGGGAGAACGGGGGGCCGATCGCGATGAACGACCTTCCGTCCGTGCGTCTGCTGCGGGGGCTTGACCCGGACCCGCTGATCCTCCGAACCGTGCACCGGGAGAGCGGCGAGGAGCGCTGGGTGGTGCTGAAGGCGACCGCGATCACGGATGCCGGTGATGGGATCAGGGCGGCGGTGACGATCATCGAGGACGTCACGGCCGATAAGCGGGCTTCGCTGCGCACGGAGTTCCTCGCCGAGGCGGCGCGGGTGCTCTCTTCCTCGCTCGACTACGAGGAGACCCTCCGCAACGTCGCCGCGCTGGCGGTGCCGGACATCGCCGATTGGTGCGCCGTGGATCTCTTCGACGCCGAGGACCGGCGGGTCCACGTCGCCATTGCCCACGTCGATCCCGGCAAAATCGAGATGGCCGAGCGGCTGCGTGCTTATCAGCCGACCGAGCTCGATCCAGAGCGTGGTCTGGGCAAGGTGCTGCGGACGGGGAAGGCGGAGTTGATCGCCGACATCCCCGATGAGCTTCTGGTCGAGAGCGCCGCCGATCCGACGCACCTGGAACTGCTGCGGGCGGTCGGCCTGCGCTCGGCCCTGGTGGTGCCGATGAAGGTGCGCGGCCGGACCATCGGCGCGATCTCCATGGTCGCGGCCGAGTCCGGCCGCCGGTTCGGCCACGAGGACGTCGGATTCGCGGGTCAGATCGCCGATCGCGCTGCTCTCGCCGTGGAGAATGCCCGGCTCTACACCGAGCGCAGCCACATCGCCGAGACCTTGCAGCAAAGCCTCATCCCCGATTCGCTGCCGGCTATCGCCGGCTGGGAAGCCACCGCCCTGTACCGCGCCTCCGGTGCCGAGAACGAGGTGGGCGGGGACTTCTACGACCTCTGGCCGGTCGGGGAGGAGTGGATCGCGATCATGGGCGACGTCACCGGGAAGGGCATCGAGGCGGCGGCGCTTACTTCGCTCGCACGCCACACGGCCATGGAGGCGTCCCATGCCAGCTCCGAACCCTCTTACATCCTCGCCCGTATGGACGCGGCGCTCAAGCGCCAGGCCGAGCTGTCCATCTGCACCGCCGTCGCGATCCGGCTCCGGGGCGCCGGCGGCACGCTGGCACTCGGCGGCCATCCGCCGCTGATTCATCTCGGCGAGGGCGGGCCACGCCAGCTCGGGAGGCACGGCGCCGTGCTCGGGTGCCTGCAGAACACCTCCTGGCCGCAGGAGGAGTTTCGGATGCGTCGGGGCGAGACTCTTGTCGCGATCACCGATGGCGTCACCGACGTCCTCGGCGCGGATGGCGTCCGCTTCGGAGAGGCTCGCCTCAGCGAAGTGCTGAAGGAGGGTGGCCGGGACACCGTGGCCGAACTCCTCGACCGGCTGACAGCGGCCCTAGACCGGTTTCAGGTCGGCGAGCAGGCTGATGACATGGCCCTGCTGCTGATGCGGTTCAGGGGAGAGAGCTAGGAGCCGGCAGCTCGCAGACCGGGATCGTCGGCGCGTCGCGGCGGGCCTTCTCGGTCGTCGTCGCCAGCTCGCCGAGCGAGGTGTAGGTGATGCGGTGCGGGTCGAGGCCGAGGGCCGCGGCGTCGGTTGTGTCGAGGCGTTCGACCAGGTCCTTGGAGGCGAGGGTGCGGCCGCCGCTCGCGCAGGCTTCGATGCGGGCGGCTTCGTTCACCTCGTCGCCGAGCGCGGTCACCTCCGAGCGCCCGGGGGTGGAGATGTTGCCGACGTGGAGGTTCGAGCCCCAGTGCAGGCCGAACCGCATTACCACGTCCTCCGCCTGGAGCCCGCTGCGGGCGGCGACGCCGGGCAGCGCCCCGCCGAGCGCGCGGGAGGCCTCGATGCAGGTGCGTGCGGCGGCCGAATCCGACCCCGCGGTCTCGGCCAGGAAGAAGGCGACCGTGCCGTCGCCGGCGTGCCTGCCGACCAAGCCGCCGGCGTCGATCACGCACTGGTCGGCCGCTCGCGCGAGGCGGCGGATGAGGGTGAAGTAGCTCGCGGTCGAGAGGCGGCGCGCCAGCGCCGAAGAGCCTTCGAGGTCGGCGAAGAGGATCGCCGCAGGACGCCGTTCCGCCCTGGCGACCGACTGCATGCGTTCGAAGTGGCCGGGATCCCCGATCGCGGCCGCCACCCCGACCGTCGACATTCCCACCGCCGTCGTGAACAGCACGCTCGTCCCGACCGTGGCGCCGCTCGCGTCCCGGATCCGCTCCACCAGAACCTTGAGGTCGTAGAGAACCTTGCCGCCCATCGCCGAGCCGTCGGTTTCGTAGGCCAGCGCGGCGGCGCCGGCCGCTGGTGCGAGCCCGTCGAGCATGTCGAGGAGGCGCGGGTCCACCGTCTCTCGCAGCTGCTCGATTCCCCCGGGCGTGTCGGCGAGCACCCAGGAGCCCATGGCGGCGAACATCCGGCGCGCGGTGTCGAGGGTCCACGTCGGCCAGCGGAGTGCCGCGTCGAGGAAATCCGCGCCGAAGAGATGGGCGCCGAGCGGCACCTGGACCATCTCGACCAAGCCGCCGTTGCTGCGTCGCAGCTCGTCGGTCATGTAGACGACGCGGTGCTCGCGATCCAAGACGTAGGCCCAAAGACCCGCCTGGTTCAGGGCCGCCGCCGTCTCGGCCAGCACCGGATTCCCAGGCAGCGGACACGTCTCTGGGTTGCCGAGGGACACCTTTCCACCATAAGCGGCACGTTTCACGCCGGCTTTACGGAGATGCGAGAGGATCCCAAGATGACTTCATATAAGACCGCCGATCAGCCGCTTGACCGTCTCTACTGGCGCGAGGCGGTCGCCGGCTACGAGCGACCCTCCGTTCGCCACAGCCTGCTCGATCTGGCCACCTCGGTCCTGCCCTACCTCGTTCTGACGGTAGCCATGTACGCCGGCCTTCAGGTGTCGGTCTGGATTACTCTTGCCCTCTCGCTTCCGGCAGCCGGCTTCCTGCTGCGCACCTTTATCGTCTTCCACGACTGCGCCCACGGATCCTTCCTGCCGAACCGGCGCGCGAACCTCTGGGTCGGCAGGTTCGCCGGCCTGCTGGTCTTCCAGCCCTTTGCGAACTGGCGCCACAACCACGCCGTCCACCACGGCAGCTCCGGGGACCTCGACCGCCGCGGCACCGGCGACATCGCGACCTTGACGGTCGACGAGTACCTGGCCCGCCCCTGGAAGTCGCGGCTCGGCTACCGGCTCTTTCGCAGCCCGGTCGTGATGTTCGGGATCGGCCCGATCTGGTCGCTGATGATCGGGCCGCGTCTGTGGTCGAGCAAGATGCGCCCGCGCCAACGCAAAAGCGTGATCGCAACGAACATCGTCCTGGCGGTCGTGATCGGGGCGATCGTCTCGATCGTCGGCCTGCGGGGCTGGCTGCTGGTGCAGATGCCGACCGCGATCCTCGCCGGCACCCTCGGTGTCTTCATGTTCTACGTCCAGCACCAGTTCGAGGACGTCTACTGGGAGACGTCGGAGCGGTGGAACTACGCGGACGCCGCCCTGCAGGGAAGCTCCTACCTGAAGCTGCCGAAGCTCCTCCAGTTCTTCACCGGCAACATCGGCCTCCATCACGTTCACCATCTCAGCGCCAAGATCCCCAACTA
>C688J35102_120989939_pt1 | contig 16253 bp, 16 predicted proteins | sample HopSoiMetagenom2_FD_35102 | JGI IMG/M metagenome (IMG submission 35102)
AGACGGGCAAGGAACTCTACAAGTTCAAGACCCCGTCCGGCATCATCGGCAACGTCACGACCTACGAGAATGGCGGCAGGCAGTATGTCGCCATTCTGTCCGGCGTCGGCGGCTGGGCAGGCATCGGCCTCGCGGCCGGCCTGACCGATCCGACCGCAGGCCTCGGCGCGGTGGGCGGATATGCTGCGCTGAGCAACTACACTGCGCTCGGCGGAACGCTGACGGTGTTCGCGCTGCCGCAGTGACCTGACGAAAATTGAACCGGCGCGTGGACATTCCACGCGCCGGTTCGTCTTTCATCCAATCTCGAGGAAATGCCCTTGCGTATGATACGGTTCGTGGTTGTCGCGATGGCAGTCGTGACATCTGGAATTGCTGTTGCCGATGGTCCCGGGGATCCAGCCGCGGTCAAATCCGAAGATGGCAAATATCTCGACAAGGACGGCGATCCGACGTTCAAGGTCGCGGCCGACGGTACCGTCGACTGGTATACCTATTCGGGATACCGCCGGTATCATTCGGACTGCCACGTCTGCCACGGTCCTGACGGCGAGGGATCGACCTATGCGCCGGCGCTGAAAAACTCGGTCAAGACCATGAGCTACGGCGACTTCCTTGCCGTGGTCGCCGGCGGCCGCAAGAACGTCGGTACGGCGCAGGACAACGTCATGCCGGCATTTGGCGACAATCCGAACGTCGCCTGCTACATGGACGATCTCTATATCTATCTACGCGCCCGCTCCGTGGATGCGGTTGGGCGCGTACGGCCCGCAAAGCATGAAGATAAGCCTCCCGCGGCGCAGCAGGCGGAAGACTCCTGCATGGGCAAGCGCTGAGCACCGACAAGGAGACGGCAATGATCAGTGCCGCGCCGCGCCGCTACCTGTCGATCTCGTTTGCTGTGATCGCCACAACGCTGATCGGACAGCACCGCCCGCAGGCGCAGCAGATGCCCGAAGGCACCGACCTGTCGATCGAACTGGTTGATCCAAAAGTGCTGCGGGTATGCGCCGATCCGCGCAACATGCCGTTCTCAAATGAAAAAGGCGAAGGCATCGAGAACAAGCTTGCGGAATTGTTTGCCCAGAAGCTGCAGAAGCGGCTCGATTACATGTACTTTCCGCAGGCCACCGGCTTCGTCAAGATGACGCTCGGCGCGCATCGCTGCGACGTCATCATGGGTTTTCCGCAAGGCGACGATCTGGTGCAGGGCACCAATCCCTATTACCGCACGGCCTACGCGCTGGTCACAAAATCCGGCAGCGGTCTCGATGAGGTCGCGACGCTCGAGGACGCGCGCCTCAAGGGCAAGCATATCGGCATCGTCGCCGGCACGCCGCCCGCTACCAACATGGCGGTCAACGGGTTGATGATGAACGCCAAGCCTTATCCGCTGATGATCGACACGCGCTTCGACTCCTCCGCGGTGGCGATGATCAACGATTTGACCTCGGGCCAGATCGACGCCGCGGTGCTGTGGGGGCCGATGGCGGGTTACTACGCAAAGCAATCCACTCCGCCGCTTCACGTCATGCCGCTGGTGAAGGAAACCTCGGGACCGAAGCTGGTGTTTCGCATCGGCATGGGGGTTCGCCCCGCCGACCAGAACTGGAAGCGGCTGCTCAACCGCCTGATCCAGGAGAACCAGCCGGCGATCAACAGGATCCTGCTCGATTTCGGCGTGCCGTTACTTGATGAAAACAACACGCCGATCACCGCGGAGACCGTGACGAAGCAGCCATGATGTGGAAGCCTGCGAGCCTGGCCGTTGCCTTGCTCATTTTGATGGTCCCGGCGCAGGCCCAGGAGAATCCTCCCGAGCCCGCGGGATACCGCACCGACAATTATCGCGCGCCGGTCCCCGCAACGCTTGCCGGCGCGCGCGTCTTGGCGACTGACGAGGCGGAGGCGATCTGGCGTGCGGGCAAGGCCGTGTTCATCGACGTGCTGCCGCGTCCGCCAAAACCGCCAAATCTTCCTGAAGGTACGATCTGGCGGGACAAGCCGCGACTCAATATCCCCGGCAGCATCTGGTTGCCGGACACCGGTTATGGAACGCTTGCCGCGGCCACCGATGACTATCTGCGGCAGGGCTTGGCCCGCGCCACAGGCGCGGACAAGGCGAAGCAGCTGGTGATCTACTGTCAGGCCGACTGCTGGATGTCCTGGAACGCGGCAAAGCGGGCACTGTCATACGGCTATTCCAAGGTCGCGTGGTACCCCGACGGGACGGATGGCTGGCAGCGCGCCAGCTTGCCGGTCGAGGAATCGCAGCCGGTGCCGCGTTAGGTCCCGGCCGCTACTCCATTTCCTGCTGGATCACGCGGCCGAGCGCGAACAGCCGCTGGTCGATCGCGGTCGGGACTTCGCAGACGAATCTGATGACGCGCCGGCGGTCCTCGAAGATCCGTGTTTCCCAAACCAGCTGATTGCCAAGTTCATCGATCTTGGCCTGATCCGGGGGCGTTGCGTCCTGCAGCGCCTGCAGCGCCAGGGTGTCGTCGCGGATCTTTTCGGCGGCCTCGCGCTGCTTGCGGGTGACGCGCTCGAGGCCGTTCATGACCGAGGAGCGCTGAGCGTTGAGTGTGTCGAACAGGCCGGCAAACAGCAGCTTGCCGGCCTCATTCTTTTTCGACGCCGAATTAGACAGAAATTCCTTGATGGCTTTTTCCGCTTCATCAAGCGGGGTGCGGCGTGCGGCAAGACGCGGCACCAGCGCGGTGACCTTGGCATCTTCTTTCCACCTGCTCGCGGCGTCGCCGAGATCGGGACCATCCCACACGGCGGCGAGAGAGATTTCAGGTACTTTGGCCTGCGCGCACGGCCAGTCCGGGTAGCGCGGATCGGCGCCAAATGCAGGGCTAGCGGCGACGGCGGAAAGCGCGCACAGCAAGACCGGCCATCTCATGTCTCGCCTCCCGCAGCGCCGCGGCGGCTCAGGCCGCGCGAGGGATCGTAAGCGATGATCGCGCCCATCATAAAGATCGCGGTACAGCCGAGAACGACGGCGAACGAGATCCAGTTGATCTGGTCATACAGCGCAAAACGTATCAATTCGACCGCGTGGGTAAATGGATTGAGTTGACACACATAGTAAAGCATCGGGCTTCCTTCCCTTACCCGCCACAGAGGGTAGAGAGCGGATGACGCGAAGAACATCGGAAAAATGACAAAGTTCATGACCCCCGCGAAATTCTCCAGTTGCTTGATGCCGGACGAGATCAGCATGCCCAGCGATCCCAGCATCAATCCGGACAGCACCAGCGCCGGAAGTACCGTGAGATAGCCGATCGGCGGCGCCTCGATGTCCCAGAACCATGCGATGGCCAAGAAGACATAGACCTGAAGCACCGACACCGCGGTTCCCGCCAGCAGCTTACAGAACAAAAGATACCAGCGCGGCAGCGGGCTCACCAGCAAGGTGCGCATGTTGCCCATCTCGCGGTCATAGACCATCGAAAGCGACGACTGCATGCCGTTGAACAGCTGGATCATCGCCATCAACCCGGGGGTGATATAGACCTCGTAGAGAATGTAGGTTTCGTAGGGCGGGATGATGGAAATGCCGAGCACCTGGCGGAAGCCCGCGGCGAAGATGAACAGCCACACCAGCGGACGCACCAGCGCCGAGACAAAGCGCTCGCGCTGATGCAGGAAGCGCAAGCCCTCGCGCCATACGATGCCGGTCATACAGGTGAGATACTGCGGAAACGAAAATCCCGCCGGCCGCTCCGCTGTGGGCACCAGGCTCATGATACGGGGCTCCCCGTTGCCGTGCCGGCTGCGGTCAGTTGCATGAAGGCTGAATTCAGATTATCGGCCTTGGCCTCTGCGACGATACGCGAGACCTCTCCTTGCGCAAGAATCCGGCCCTGGTGCAGAACCACGAGATGGTCGCTCGGAAAAATCTCGTCCAGCAGATGCGTAGCCCACAGCACGCCAATGCCTTGCCCGGTTACCATCCGCCGCACATGACCGAGGATGTCGGCGCGCGCCTTGACATCGAGGCCGACGGTCGGCTCATCGAGCAGAAGCAACCGGGGCCGATGCAACAGCGCGCGCGCAATCTCGAGCCGCCGCATCTGGCCGCCCGAAAGGTCGCGCACTTTAATGTCCGGGCGGTCGGCAAGTCCGATGCGAGAAAGCAACTCGCCCGCGCGCGCCCGCGCGTCGCGACCGCCGATGCCGTGCAATGCGGCGTGATATTGAAGATTTTGCGTGACCGACAGATCCAGGTCCAGCGTGCGCGGCTGGAATACCACGCCCATGCGTCGGAGCGCCTCGCCCGGGTCGCGGCCGATGTCGTAACCGAAGATGCCGATGTGTCCGGCCTGGACGCCGAACAGCCGCGTGACAAGTGAAAACAACGTGCTCTTGCCGGCGCCGTTGAGGCCGAGCAGCGCGGTAAAACTCCCAGGCGCTACCGTGAAGCTCACATCGTCGAGCGCCCTGCGTGCGCCATAGGAGTGGCTGACGCGATCGATCGCCAACGCGGGTCGGCGTCTATCGGTCTCGCCGTGACCGGTAGCGTCCTTGTCGGCGGCGGTGGACGGGTCGGGCTCAGTCATTGCTTTGCGATCGTGATGCCCCAGGGCAGCTCGCCCACCTGAATGGTCTTGATGACCTTGAGCGCTGCGACGTCGATGACCGACACGTCGTTGGACACGCCGTTGGTCACCAGCAGGTATTTTTCGTCCGGTGTAAATGCCATATGCCAGACGCGTTGCCCTACCAGCAGATATTTGGTGACCTTGTGGCTTGCAGCATCGACGACAGCAACGCGGTTGGCGGGGCCCAACGCGACGAACGCCGTCCTGGCATCGGCGGTGATGCTGATTCCGACCGGCTGGATCGCCTCCTTGCGCATTCCCGGAATTGCGAATTCGATTTTTGTGATGACCTCATGCCTGGTGGGCTCGATCACCGAAACCGTGCCGCCGATTTCCGAGGAAACCCACAGTTCGGAATTGTCGCGTTTGAATTCGGCGAATCGCGGGCGCGCATCGACCAGCACATTGGCGACGATTTGGCGCGAGGCGGTATCGATAAAATGCGCCATGTTGGTGGTCTCGGAGGTATTGATCAGGATCTTTCCATCCGGGCTGATCGCCATGCCTTCCGGCTCGACGCCGACCTGGACATCGCCGATGCGCGCGCGCCTTTCGATATCGATGATGGTGACGGTGTTGTCGTTCTCGTTCGCGACGTAGAGGATCTTGCCGGCCGCATCCTGCACGAACAGCTCGGGATCGGGACCCGAAGGCAGCTTGTCGACCACTTGCTGGGTAGTGGTGTCGATCATCTCGATGGTGTCGTCGTCACCGACGGCGACCAGCACGAACTTGCCGTCCCTGGTGAATTCGATGCCCCGCGGTCGCTGGCCGACCTTGATGGTTTTGATAACCGCCCATTTGTCGGTGTCGATCAACGAAACGCTATTGCTCTTTTCGTTCGATACATAAGCGATGAAAGCCGGGGCGGGCAGGGCGCCCGCGACCCAGACGATCGCACCGAAAAGCAGGCTAACCAAACGCATTCCCGCGCTCCGTCTTCATTGCAGCTTGCACCTGCTCTCCGGCCGATCCACGCCGAGCGTATCGAGTTCCGAAAGCTGATGCAGAAATCCTTCCTGCGGGGACACCGAGACCACCATGCGGCCATCCGCCAGCAAGATCGGCTGGCGTAGCTGCAGGTTCCAGTCGCGCAGTGTAAGCCGTTGACCCTTGAAGGCTGCAATCGAAAATTCCGGGCCCTTGAGGAAATCCATCACCGCTTTGCGGTCGGGCGAACTGACTCGCGATGCGGCCTCGCCGATCATGCGGGCCGCCGTCCATGCCTGCATGTCGAGCGCGGTCATGCGCCGCGAATTGAGACTCACAAACCGGTTTTGCAGCTGTATCGCGCCCCACTGGTCGTGAGCGGCGTCCCAGCTCGTCGGCACGAGCCCGGCCGATCCCGCGACCGGCCGCGGGTCCCAGGTACGGTAGGGCAGATACGAGGCAAACACCTCGCTCTCGTCGGCTGCCACAAGGACGTCGTAGGCGGGCGCTCCTTGCGTGAATACCGGCATCTGACGCTGGATCAGGGTGACGCCGCTGTCGGTGCGGCGCGCGCCGCCGTTATCCTCGAATACCCGCTCCTGCACGATTTTAGCGCCGAACCGCGCAGCGGCACGCCGCAATGCCTCCGCAAAAAGCTTGTCATTCTCGTGCGAACCGAGCACCAGCAGCCAGCGCTTCCACTGCTTCCAGACCAGATACTGGGCGAGACCGTCCGCCAGCATCGAGCGCGTCGGCGCGGTATGGATCACGTTGGCCCTGCAATCCTGCTCGCGCAACCGGTCGTCGACGGCGCCTGCATTGAACACCACCGTTCCGCGATCCCGGACCGCGTCCGCGGCCTTCAGCAGCGCGTCCGCAGGAAGATCGGCGATGATGAAGCCGGCGCCACGATCAGCGAGCGCGACGGCCGCCGTGGCTGCGTCGTCGGCATTGTTGAGCCGGGACTCTTCCAGGGTGAAATGCTGGTTCAAAAATTTGCCGGTGGTATTGTTGTCCTCGATCGCAAGGTGCGCGCCAGCGACGCCGTCATTTTTGGCAGGCTGCTCGACCAGCGACAATGCCGGCCTGGTGCCGGCGCGGCTCAGATAGCCGATGCCGATTTCGACAGGGGCTGCTGCCAGCGGGGCAGTGGACAGCGCACTGAAGCAGATCATGCCGAGAAGCAGCCGAAACATCATTCCTCCCTGTTGTTTCGTCTCGCTTGCCACGATAGAGGGCGTTCCAGCTTGAAGCACGGCCGGAACGCCTTAGGTTAACATTGAAATTTCGTATCGCATGGGCGTGGACGCAGGCGATCACAATGATGCGAATTGCCGCCGTTATCGCGATGACGCTGTTGTTTCCGACTTCGGCGCATGCCGAGCCGCTCAAGACCGCGGTTTTCGATTTTGAACTCCTCGACACCAGCCTGCAGGGCGAAATGGACGGGCCGCGCGGCGACGAGCAGCAGCGGCTGATCCGCACCAGCGAGCAAATCCGCAAGGGGCTCGCGGAATCCGGAAAATTCGCCGTTCTCGACATCGCGCCGATCAGGGATGCAGCCCATGCGGCGAACCTGCAAGCCTGCGGCGGCTGCGACGTGGACCTTGCGCAAAAGCTCGGCGCCGATCTCGCGATTACGGGCGTGGTGCAAAAGGTCTCCAATCTCATTTTGAGCCTGAATATCTACCTGCGCGACACCCAGACGGGACGACTCGTCACATCGATGAGCGCGGACTTTCGCGGCAACACCGACGAATCCTGGCAGCGCACTGCGAGCTATCTGCTGCGCAACCGGCTGCTCGCGCCCAACTACGGCCGTGCGCAATAGCGGCATCTATGCGTTCAACCGCGCGGCGTGCCAGCGCAGGTGGTCGGCCATGAAGGTAGAGATAAAATAGTAGCTGTGATCGTAGCCACTCTGCCGGCGCAGATTGAGCGGGATGCCTGCTTTTGCGCAGGCAGCTTCCAGCAGTTCCGGGCGAAGCTGCTCTTTCAGGAACGGGTCGGCATCGCCGACGTCGACCAGCAAATCCGGAAACCGCGCGCCATCCTCGATCAGCGCCACCGCATCATGCCCGCGCCACGCCGCTTTATCGTCACCGAGATAGCCGCCGAGCGCCTTGATGCCCCATGGCACCTGCGATGGCGCGGCGATCGGCGAAAATGCACTGGCGGCGTGATAGCGGCCGGGATGCGACAGCGCAATCGTCAGCGCGCCGTGGCCGCCCATCGAATGCCCGAGGATCGACTGCCGTTTCAGGTCGGCCGGAAAGTTTGCCTCGACCAAAGCCGGCAGCTCTTCGGTGATATAGCTCCACATCCGGTAATTGCGCGCGAAAGGGGGCTGCGTCGCGTCGACATAAAACCCGGCGCCGAGGCCGAAGTCCCAGCTCCCGGCCGGATCACCCGGGATATCGCTGCCGCGCGGGCTGGTGTCCGGCGCGACGAAGATCAGGCCGAGCTCGGCGCAGGCATGACGGTATTCGCCTTTCTCGGTGACGTTGGCGTGGGTGCAGGTCAGACCGGACAGATACCAGACCACCGGCAGCTTCGCATCATTCCGTCTGGGCGGGACATAGAGGGAAAAGGCCATGGCCGTGCCGGTCTGCCGGCTGTCATGTCGGTATACACCCTGCATGCCGCCATGCGCTCGATTGAGCGAAATCGTTTCGAGCGTCATGATGCATGCTCCGGCGTCGAAAGGGTGCCGCGGTCCAGCCGCCCTCGCAGCCCCGCTGACGAGGTGATCGTCAGCGGGGTGGCAACGTCCAGAACCCGAATGGGCTCAGGCGGCCGCTTTGGTTTTCGCTATATGGCCGGAGATCGCATCCATCAGCGGCGGCGACAGACAATCATAGGGCTCGAGCCCGAGCTCTTTCAGGCGGGACCTGATCCCCTGCATCTCTTCGGGCTTCACCCCGGATTCAAGCACCGACGACACGAAGGCGGCAAACCCCGGCGCGGCCCAGCCGCTACCTCCCTCGAACAGTTCCGGATGGACGAAGTCGAGCCCGTAGAACGGATGTCCCTTGTTCTCGATCCGGCCGTACATATGCGTGCCGCAGACCTTGCAGGCATAGCGCTGGATGGTTGCGCTCTGATCGACGATCGCAAGCTTGTCGCCGTTCTCGACGACCTTGACGTTGTCGCGCGGCACCACCGCGACCACCGAGAAGGTCGCGCCTTCCGGCTTCCAGCATTTGGTGCAACCGCAGGCGTGGTTGTGAGCGACGTCGCCGGTGATCGCGACCTTGACCGGCCGGTCCTTGCACTTGCAGACCAGGGTGCCGCCGGCAAAGCTCCCCGAGCCCTGCTTCACGCCATTGTCAACCGAGGGGTGGATATGAACAGTCATGGGATCATTCCTCCTTGTATGTTTGGTGTTGGTTGATGTTGTCGAGCTTTCAGTAGACGACGACCGAGCGGATCGACTTGCCTTCATGCATCAGGTCAAATCCCTTGTTGATCTCCTCCAGTTTCAGTACATGGGTGATCATCGGGTCGATCTGGATCTTCCCGTTCATGTACCAGTCGACGATTTTCGGCACGTCGGTGCGGCCGCGGGCGCCGCCAAACGCCGTGCCCTTCCAGACCCGGCCAGTCACGAGCTGGAAAGGCCTGGTCGCGATCTCCTTGCCGGCTTCGGCGACCCCGATCACCACCGAAACGCCCCAGCCGCGATGACATGCTTCCAGCGCCTGCCGCATCACGGTGGTGTTGCCGGTGCAGTCGAAGGTGAAATCGGCGCCGCCATCGGTGAGCGTCACCAGATGCTGAACGATATCCCCATCGACCTTCTTCGGGTTGACGAAATGCGTCATGCCGAAGCGGCGGCCCCATTCGTCTTTGGTGTCGTTGACGTCGACGCCGATGATCTTGTCGGCGCCGATCATCTTTGCGCCCTGGATCACGTTGAGGCCGATGCCGCCGAGCCCGAATACCACGACGTTGCTTCCCGGCGTGACCTTCGCCGTGTTGACAACCGCGCCTACGCCCGTGGTGACGCCGCAGCCGATGTAGCAGCTCGACTGAAACGGCGCGTCTTCGCGGATTTTTGCCACCGCAATTTCCGGCAGCACGGTGAAATTCGAGAACGTCGAGCACCCCATGTAGTGGAACACGGTCTTTCCGTTATAGCTGAAGCGGGACGTGCCGTCCGGCATCACCCCCTTGCCCTGGGTGGCGCGGATCGCGGTGCACAGGTTGGTTTTCTGGCTGAGGCAGCTTTTGCACTGGCGGCATTCGGGGGTGTAGAGCGGAATCACGTGATCGCCAGGCTTCACCGAGCTCACGCCGGGGCCGACCTCGCGGACCACCCCGGCGCCTTCGTGGCCGAGGATCGAGGGAAAAATCCCCTCACTGTCGAGGCCGTCGAGGGTATAGGCGTCGGTATGGCAAATGCCGGTGGCCTTGATCTCGACGAGGACTTCGCCCGCTTTCGGCCCTTCCAGATCGAGTTCGACGATTTCAAGGGGTTTTTTTGCTTCGAACGCGACGGCCGCGCGTGACTTCATGTGTTTCTCCCCACAACGTCTTGCTTTTGCCGTTGCACCGGCTTGGCGGAAGCATTGCACGCTGACGCCACACGTCAAGGCTGCTGATTTCGCCTCGCTATTTTTTTATACCCCGCCTGCACCTTTGCGAAGATGATGTGTTGCAATGCAGCGTGACCTTCGGCCATGGTGAGAAAAACAACTCGGAGGGATATGAGATGCGAGCCGCTATCTTAGCCGCACTGTTTGCGACAACGGCGATAACCGGGGCTCAGGCGCAGGACGCCGCCGCGGGGGAAAAGGTCTTTGCGGTGTGCAGGGCCTGCCATCAGATCGGCGAGACCGCAAAAAATGCCGTCGGTCCGGTGCTGAACGGCGTCATCGGCCGCCCTGCGGGCACCTATCCCGGTTATTCCTATTCGGAAGCCAACAAGAATTCCGGTCTTACCTGGGACGAAGCGACGTTTCGGGACTACATCAAGGATCCCCGGGCCAAGATCCCAGGCACCAAGATGATCTATCCAGGTCTGAAGGACGAGCAGAAGACTAGCGACCTGCTGGCCTTTCTCAAACAATTCGACGCGGACGGCAAAAAGAAATAGTCAGCCCTCAAATCAGGCGGCTTTCGATCGCGAGCCGCACCAGCTCCGCGGAGCTACGAAGGCCGAGCTTCTGACGCATGATCGACGAGGTGTTGGCGATCGTCTTGTAGGACACCCGAATCTGCCAGGCGATCTCGGTGAGGCTTTTGCCCGCACCGAGCAGCCGCAGAATTTCGATCTCGCGCGCCGTGAGCTTCGCGAGCGGGCTCGTTGCCAAGGAAGGCGCTGCGAAGGCAAGGCTGCGGGCCAGCGCGGGCGGTAGCCAGCTGCCGCCTTGGCCGACTTCCCGGATGGCTTCGACCAGGTGGAAGGGGTCGCCGGACTTGGAAACGTAACCTTTCGCACCGGTTTCGATCGCGCGCGCCGCGAAAATCGGATCGTCATTCATGCTGAACATGATGATACGGGCCGCAGCGTCGCGCGCCAGGATGCGCCGCGTCAGTTCGAACCCGGATAGGCCGGGCAGATTGATGTCGATGACGCAGACGTCGGGCTGCTCGTCGGCAAACGCGCGCTCGCCGCTTTCGGCGTCCGACGCCTCCACGATGTGGACGCTCGCGTCGTCGGCGAACAACGCCCGGCAGCCTGACGCCACGATGAGATGATCGTCGACAATAAGAACACGCATCCGGACCTACCCCCGATGATGGCGATCGTATCACACCGGCTTCGCCCTGGTCGATCCGGCCATGCGTGGCGGAGGGGGATGCGGTAAGGTTCGACCGCAGAGGACGCAAGTGAGGAAACGGGCAATGTGGCAGAAGCTGTCCTTGCAGGCGCGGCTGAATACGATTCTGGCGCTCATTCTCGTGCTGGGGCTTGCGACCAATATCGCGCGGCTGCTGCTGGAGGCGGGACCCCGCGTTCAGGCGGAGGATCAAAGCGTGGTTAGGCTGGCGCGCGGATTTGTCGAGACGCTGGTCGCCGGCCTGAACGAGTCGCCGGATCCCGAGGCACGGCTGAACCGGATCATCGAGGATTTCAACCGGCTCCGGCACGTCAGCATCACGCGGGAGATTTCCGGCAAGACTGCATCGACGCCCACCATCGATAATGGGCCGAACGGCCCGCCGGCCTGGTTCGTGGCGCTGGTGCGCCCGGAACGAACGTCGGTCAGCGTCCCGGTGACGCTCGACGGTCAGCCCGGTTCGCTGGTGATCACCTCGCATCCGAACGACGAGATGAACGAAATCTGGGACGGCGTCGTCACCCAGATTCTGATCGGCTCGGCGATCGCGGCAACACTTCTGCTCATTACCATGATCGTCGTCGGCCGGGCCCTGGCGCCGATCGGAGCGCTGACCGAGGCCATGACCGCCATCGAGCAGGGCGACTATGGCACGCGCGTGAAGGCGGAAGGTCCGCCGGAACTGGCCGCGATTGGAGACAAGCTGAACCACCTTGCCGGCACATTGGGAGAAGCGGTGGAGGACAACCGGCGGCTTGCCGAGCGCGTGGTGTCGATGCAGGACGTCGAACGCAAGGAGCTTGCCCGGGAGTTGCACGACGAGATCGGTCCGCATCTTTTCGCGTTGCGCGCGCACGTCAGTTCGCTGGTCCGGATTGCGGAAACGCCCGATCCGGACGCCGACGTCCTGCGCAAGCATGGTGCCGCGATCTGGGAACAGGTCAATGCCTTGCAGCAGTTCAACCGGCGCGTTCTGGAGAGGCTGCGGCCCGCAGGCCTCGCCGAATTCGGGCTGCGCGAGGCGATCGGCGCGCTGCTGCGCCTATGGCGCGAGGCGCGTCCCGAGATCGCGATCGAAACCGCGATTTCTCCGTCGCTCGGTGAGCCCGGGGAAACCGCGGATCTGACGATTTACCGCATCGTGCAGGAAGCCCTCACCAACGTGTTTCGCCACGCCGACGCCACGCGCATCGATGTGACGCTCGAGCCGCTGGATGTGCCTTCACGCGGCGGTCGCGGCTCGGTTCTGGTGCGTGTGCGCGACAATGGCAGCGGCTTGCTCCGTGATCACAAACTTGGCCATGGCCTCACCGGAATGCGTGAACGAGCGCGGGCATTGGGGGGCACCGTGACGGTCACGTCCGGTGATGGCGGCGTGACGGTGGAGGCGGTGGTTCCTTGCGGCGAGGGCGGGGGACCAGGTAATCCAGTGGACAAGCACGATCCAGCCCAGCAGGGCGGGTCTTGAAATCCGGAGTGCAGCATGGCCGCCAACACCGTCATTCCGGGACGCGCCCCCTCTTGGCGCGGGCCCGGGATCCATACACGCTGATGGTGGTTATGGATTCCGGGCTCGCTCGCTTCGCTCGCGCCCCGGAATGACGGCGCGGGGCCGAACCGGTGAATTATAGGGGCACGTCACGCGATTCAAAGTGAAAGCAATCGCAAGCGAGCTGCCGCGAGCAGTCTTGCGGGGCGGCCTTGCTTTGCGGCTTTAATCGCTTTGCACGATGCGAGCTTCGCCGTCTCGTGCAATGATTGGGGACTCACAACGCAGTCCGTAGGGCGCAATAAGCGAAGCGCATTGCGCCGCTGTTCGTTTTGCGGCGAAATGCGCGCCGCTCCGCGCCGCTTATTGCGCCCTACGGGCTACGGCTCACGCTGCGCCTCAGTTTGCGAGCGGATCGGGTCGAAACTGAATGTGCACCGCTCGTGGCATTGAGCCCTTGCCGCCTTCCTTCAGCCACGGCGTGCGGTCGCCGTTGGTGCTCCACAAGCCGCGGCCCTTCCACCCGCCGTTCGGGTCGTCAATCCGGCCATCGAAGCCCTTGGCGTAGAAGCCTAACGGATAGGGGATCCGGATGCTAACCATCTTCCCGTCCTTCAGCGCCACGAAACCGTCCCCCAGATTTGCGGTGGACATCGGTATGTTCTCGCCCAGCCCCGACGTATTGTGCTGGTCGACCCAGGTGTAATAGCTGGACTCGGCGCTGTTCTCACCGATGCCTTCGAAGCCCGGTCCGGGATACTGGTAGAAGGCCCAGCCCTCCGGACAATGATTGCCGGTGGCATTCGGTCCGTTGAGCGGGCCTTTGCATTTGCGGCGGTCGAAGCTGCCGAGGTGACCGCTCGACAACGAGGCCCAGACCACGCCATTCTTGTCGATGTCGCCGCCCCGGATTCCGAATGCGGTTGCTGGGACGTTATACACCTCCGACAGTCCGGTCGCCGGGTCGAAGCGCAGGACCGCCGGCGTGCCTCCGAAGATGCCGACCGTGTACCAGATAGAGCCGTCGACCGGCGAGGGCATCACCGCATACGGGCCCGAGCCCGGGACGATCCGCTTGTCCTTGTTGGGGTCAAGCGGGAGATTGGGCTCAACATAGTCATCGCGTTTCCCGTTGCCATTGGTGTCGAGCACGAACGGCGACCATCCTTGGGACTTCGCCGCATCGCGGGTCTCATCGAACATTTTCGTGTTGATCCAGCCGGCAACGGGCCCGGTACCGCTGAGCCACAATGTGTCATTGGCGTCGTAGCCGAATTGCAGGTGATGGGTGCCAAAGCACGTATCGATAAAGCTGTACTTCATCGTCTTCGGATCGAGCATCGCCACCTGCCGTGCTGATTTTTCCAGCGGAACCACCCTGGCCGACGGATGCTCGGATCCCTGTTTGCAGAATGCCGGGTTCTCGATGCCGCGCACCGTGGCCGACAGCCAGAGCCGGCCCTTTCCGTCGAACATCGAGTTGTGGTTGTTGGCTCTCGTATCCCATAGCTTTCGCTCGCCCCAATAGGGCGAGGGCTCCAGCGGCTTAATGCTTGCGGCGTGTCCGGGTCCCAGCGCCTCCGGCATTTCGGCATCGGCCACCGGCATCTTGAAGAAGGACACCTTGTTCGTTTTCGGATCCAGGATCGGCATGTTGTCGGTGGAATATTCAGGCGATCCGTAAAGCGGACCATAGGCATTGACCGTCGGTTTGCGCCGATCCGACGAAATCAGATCGTGCAGGTATTTGTCGGGAGTCGACCACTCCCATGACGTGATGACGACATTACGTTCGACGCCTTGTGGCCTTGCAGGCTTGCTCTTGGGCAGCTCCCCGTTGGCAATGCGGTCGGTCCAGTCGCCCAGGTACTTGAAGGGCACCCCGGCAAAATTGCCGGCGAGCTGGTTCGTCATCTGCTCGCCGGACTGTCCCGATTGGATGCGCCGCATCCAGGCGGCGTCACCGGAATCGAAGTGGCCGAGCGCAGCCGGGATCTTGCGGGTAGCTTCCTGCCCGAGTTGATGACAACCGATGCAGCCGATGTTCTTCATCTGCTTCAGCCAATCGATCTGCGTCAATTTTTCGGGAATGTCGCTCTTGCCGCCAAACTCACCCGCCGGCGGAATTTTCATCATCGCGTACCAATAGATCGCCGGGTAGTAGTGCGCGGCCGCAGCTTCGTTAGGCGCGGGGACCGCGGTCTGGTTGAGGAGCTGACCGGGCTTTGCGATGAGCTTGGGCGAGTCCACCAGGCCATACCCGCGCACCCAAACGGTGTAGTTGGCTATCGGCATGTCCGGAATGAGATATCTGCCCTGCTCGTCGGTAACGACGATGCGCGCGAACTTGGTTGGCAGCTCCGTCGTCTCGGCGATGACCCAAACCCCGGCCTCGGGTCCGGATGGGCCGACAACGGTACCGCCGATGTCATTAGCGCCGACGGATACGCCTTGCTGAGCAACCACTGCGCTAGCAAGTGTTGCCGTAAGAGCCGCAGTCAAGCACGCGGACCTTGCGAACTGCGCAAATCTTTTGAGTGGGAACATAGGCCGTCTCCGCCGGTGGACGTGGTTTTCGCCGTCTGGTCCGGTCAGCTTAACAAAACTATTGCGAGCGTCGAGTGGGCTAACGCCGCCATCTCGGCACCGTGGCCGTTGCTCGAACTCCCGATGACACCCCTCCAGTGGCAACAAGGCTGCAAGCAGCAGTCACTTCGCGTATTTGCCCGAAAGCTGCGGGGTGATGTCCGGGTACATGCCCGGGGTCTTCTCCTTGGCCTCTTCGTGCATCTGGAGGCGGGTTTTGCGCGCCCAACTCCGCTTGAGATCGTCCTTGACGCCGAACTTCAGCCGGCCGAGCCCTTCGGTCTCCAGCTCGATCATATCGCCGTCCATGAAGGGATTGAGACCCCGGTGATTGGTGCCCGTGGCGACGATGTCGCCGGGGTGCAGCGTATGGATGGTCGACAGCCAGGCGATACACTTGCCGATCTTGTGGGCCATATCGTCGGTGTTGAAGTCCTGCATCAGCACGCCGTTGTTCCAAAGCCTGATTTGCAGGCTCAGCGGGTCCTCGATCTCGTCGGCAGTGACGAGATAGGGGCCAAGCGGCGCGAATGTGTCACGGCTTTTCATCTGGAAAAACACGTTTCCCGGCGGCGGCAAACCGCGCGCGGAACCGTCGACGAAGTTCATATAGCCAAAGATGTAGCTCATCGCCTCGGCTTCGCTGACACGGCTGCACGTCCTGCCGATGACGACCGCGATCTCGGCCTCGCCCTCGAAAATCGTGGCCGGCACGTCCGGCAGGACCATCGTGTCGCCATGTCCGATGATCGCGCTCGGCGATTTGTGGAAGGCGTTGATCGGCGCCGGCGTGCTGCGCGTGCCATCCTCCATGTAGTTGACCGCCATGCAGTCGATCGTGCGCGGACCCGG
>C688J35102_120989935_pt1 | contig 16196 bp, 13 predicted proteins | sample HopSoiMetagenom2_FD_35102 | JGI IMG/M metagenome (IMG submission 35102)
CGGTAGCGCCTACTTCGCGTTCATGACGAAACTGTAGAGCGTGTCCCCAGCTCCGACCGTCAGATACTGAGATCCGTCCAGCTCGTAAGTGATCGGTGCATTCGTCATCGAAGCGCCCAGGTTTGCGTGCCAGAGCGGCTCGCCGGTTGTGGCGTTCAAGGCAACCAGGTTATTCGACGGATCTCCGGCGAAGAGCAGATTGCCGGCCGTACTAAGGAGGCCGGAACGTCCGCCAGTGCCTTCCCACTTGTGGCTCCAGCGGATCTTCCCGGTTTTGTAATCGATTGCCTCCAGCATGGCTTCCGCCCAGCCGCCGCGATCATTCCCGCCCCAACCCTCTGGCTTTTCGCTTTCGTCGTAGATGTAATATTCGCTGAACGCGCGGCTGGCATTGACGTAGAAAAGGCCTGTGGCCGGACTGAAACTCGGAGGGGGCCAGTTGACCGCACCTGCTTGATTCGGCGACACAAGAGCACCATTTACCTGTGGTTCTTTCGCCGGATTCGGAATCGGTTGCCCCTTTGCATCCACCCCTTTCGCCCAATTGGTTTTCACGAATTCGCTTGTGACGAGATTCTTCCCATTAGTCCGATCGAGCACAAAGAAGTAACCGTTACGACTCGCTTGCGCAAGCATCTTGGTGGGCTTGCCGTTGAATTCACCGTCGAATAAAACCGGCGTTTGCACCGCGTCCCAATCGTGCGTGTCGTGTGGAGACGGCTGAAAGTGCCAGACCCGTTTGCCCGTATCCAGGTTCAAGGCCACAATCGATTCGGTATAGAGGTTATCGCCCATCCGACCCTTGCCCGCGATGACGGGCTGCGGATTTCCGGTTCCCACATAGAGCATGTTGAGCTCCGGATCGTAGGTGCTAGGCACCCACGTCATACCGCCTCCATGCGCCATCGCATCGGCATTGGGCCAAGTCTCGGAACCGGGTTCTCCGGGCTTAGGGACGACAGAGAAATGCCACTGCACTTCGCCCGTTTCCGGATCGCGGGATTCCAGGTAGCCGGGGATGTCCAAATCGTCTCCGCTGACGCCCACGATCACGTGATTCTTGATCACAATGGGCGCAACGCTCGCGTAGTACATCTGGTCGAGATCACAAATCTGCCTGTGCCAGCGCTCTTTGCCGTCCTTTGTGTTGAGGGCAACCAGGTTGCAGTCGGGTGTCTCGAAATAGAGCCAATTGCCGTATACCCCAACGCCCCGGTTACCTAGATGAATGCCGCCTTTGGACGACCAGACGTATTGCCAGAGCTGCCTTCCTGTCCTCGCGTCCACTGCCCAAACATGATCGGGGACAGTAAAGTACATAACTCCGTTGATGAGCACAGGTGTGGAGTTAATTGAGCCCCCCATGCTGGTGTTGCCCGGATCCAGCCGGTAAATCCAGGCCAGGCTCAGCGATCCGATGTTCTGCGTGTTGATCTTCGAAAGCGTGCTGAAACGCCGCCCTGAATAATCCCCGTTGTACGTGGGCCAGCTGTCGGTCGGCGGTTGGCCCAGTTTCGCCGGATCCAATCCTTGTGAAAGGGTACTTGCGGCAAGTGCCAGGGCGCCCAAGAGAACTCTGCACGATGTCATTTCAGGGTCTCCAGGTAAGCAACGATGTCATGGATGTCCTTGTCTGTGTACAAATCGAGCAGTTCGATGTGAGCAGCGTAGGGGTCATGCTTTTCGATCTTCAAGTCCGGCGTTCTCTTCCAGGAATGATATTCGCCGGAATCGTCGCGCAAAGAGATGCTGAAATCGTCGATCTTGTCGAGTACACCCGAAACCGAGCCGTTCGCATCGGTGACAGTAACCGTGGTTGGCTTAACCTGGGCGATTTGCCCGCGGCTGAAGTTGGCCGTTCGCGGAAACAGGAATCGTTGCTGAAGCGTAGGTGGGTCGTACTTCGATGCGATTCCCGCCAGGTTCCCGGTTGGCGAGTGACACGTATTGCATTTCCCGGCACCGTTGAAGTAGGCTTGGCCGGCCTTGGGGTCACCTGTCAGCACGTTCAGCACCTTCGAGAACGGGCCGCTGCGTAACGTATCGTTGACCTGCTGGTGAAGAAAATTGGCTAGATCGCTCACTTGCGCGTCAGTGAAGCTACTGCTGGCTGTGCCGCTCTGGGTCGAGTGGCCCTTGCGAAGAAACGGCCCAATGGTATTGCCATAACGGTCATGCAGAACGGTAAGAGAACGAACCAGGTCCGTGTTGTCGCCCTTGCCGCGTGCTCTCGGTCCGTGGCAGGTGATGCACTCGGAGATGTAAATGGCTCTCCCGCGCGCAGCGGCCTGGGCATCAACCACGTGTTTGTCGTTCGGTCCCTGTGTGAGCCCGCCAGTTCTTCTGGGCGGAGCCGCGGTTGCCCCCGCAGCCACCTTTTTAGGACCGAAATTATTGGTCAGGTAGTCTAAGACCTGTCCAAATTCGGCCGAGGTGCCCTTAGCGCCCTTCGCCACCATATTGGCTATGACTTCGCTCCATTCTTCGCGAGAGGAGCTTCGTCCGAGAACCATGGAGGCCGTGTGACAGGTCCCGCAGACCTTTTGTACGGTTTCTTTTCCAGGGCTGTCGGGCAAATCTCGCGGCGCTCCGGTTCTCGGCGGAGGCGATGGCGTATTGGTTTGCGCCTGAAGCGGCACCGCTACCGTCGCGAACAACAAGCCTGAGATGCAGAACCATTCTGCGGGTATCACTTCGCTAGTGTTTCACAATGCCGTTCACAAGGGTCAGCGTCGGCAAGGACTGCTAGAAAATCTACTAGGTGCTGGTATCCAGGGACAGAGGGTCTCACGAACAAGGCATGTCACGTGCACTAGGTCTTCTGACGCAATCGTATACGAAATGGAGCGAGCACCAGGCACCGAGACTGGGTGCTTCTGTTGCCTTCTACAGTGTTTTGTCATTTGCCCCTCTACTGGTTCTGATCACGGCGGTAATTGCGATCGTCTTCGGCCAGCAGAGCGCGCAAAGTGAGCTAGTTCACGTGGCAAGACAGTGGATGGGGGATAAAGGTGCCGAAACCGTAGCTTCGTTGTTGAAGAATGCGCAAAAACCTTCTTCCGGTATCTTTGCCACGATCGTTGCTTTTTCGACTCTTCTTTTCGGAGCGTCGGGAGTCTTCGGCGAACTGCACGATGCGCTCAACATCATCTGGGAGGTTCCTCCGAAGACGGATGCCGGCGTGTTCGCCCTGATTAAGGAGAAGCTGTTTTCGTTCGGCATGGTGCTGTCAGTGGGCTTCCTGCTGCTGATCTCGCTGGTTCTGAGTGCCGCCCTGGCGTTTTTAGGCCGCTATTTCGGCTATCTTGTGCCTTTGCCCCCTCCCGTTCTTGAAGCGATCAACTTCCTGGTGTCCATTGCAGTGATTGGCGCGCTTTTCGCTCTTATGTTCAAGTACGTTCCCAATGCCGATATCTCCTGGCGCGATGTCAGTGTCGGGGCCCTCGGAACCGCACTTCTTTTCACGGTGGGGAAATTTCTTCTCGGGTTGTACCTGGGAAAAGCGAGCGTCGGGTCGCCCTATGGCGCGGCTGGCTCGCTGGTGGCAGTCATTGTCTGGATTTACTACTCCGCGCAGATCTTCTTCTACGGGGCCGAGTTCACGCATGTCTACGCGCGCGCGCATACCGCCGAGGTCAAGGGCGTACCCGAACAGGCTGGAACAGATTCCACGCCTCAGGCTCAAGCCAACCTGGAGAAAGTCAGGGCAGCGGCTGCTGCCTCTTCTGCTCCCACCCCGGTCACAAATGCTTACGTCACCGCGAACCCGGCGTCGGAATTAGCAGCCTCGAAGCCCTCCGGCCCGGTGAACGTCATTAGCCAGGAAGTGACCCGGCACGCCGAAGAGCGCCGTGTGCCGAAACAAGCCAAGTTTGCGCCGGCTCAATCGAAGCCCAAACCGCAATTGCTGATGGCCGTTGGATTGGGCTTCGTTCTCGGACGGGCATTTGGATTCGTGAACGGAAGAGGCGGCTACGAAAGCGAAAGTCGCGGAAAGGAGTCGGGGCTGTTCCGATGAAACCTTCGATGCCAACGTTCGAAGAGGACGAAGTGGAGTTGCTGGTCAGCGCAGTCGAAAAGACGCTCGAGCATCTCAAGCAGGCCAACGAAAGATTGGGTGGTAACGACCGTGAACTGCTGGAATTCGGCCGGCGGTATGCCGTCATCCTAGGCAAGCTAAAAGCTGTTGCGAAAGTCTGAGCTTCTTAGATCTTGGAGATGTTCTTCACCGGCCGCGCAGGAAGAAGAAGAGCAACAACAAAAGCAGGATAAGCCCCAGGCCGCCTGGCCAGATGAACCAACCGCCGCTGCTGGTGTATCCTCCGCCAACGACAATGCATGCACATTGAGTGAAGAGCAGCAGAGGCAAGATCAAAACGAGGGCTGTACGTCTCATCAAACAACAATGACGCGCTCCGACCGCAATCTCGATCACGCCGTGTTTTGAATTTCTAAAAACCTTCGCATGCGTTCGATCTCAGCGTCGAATTCGGACCGGAAAAGCTTGTCGGCTGGCACGGCGTTTGCGAAACCACGCTCGACCTCTAAACCTGCCTTCCCGCCTCGTGAAAGATTTACCCAGCCGACAACATCGTCGCGCCATAACAGCGGCATGGCATAGTAGCCCAGCTTGCGCTTTGCCGCCGGCGTGTAAGCCTCAAACCGATATGCCCAGCCCCAGAAATGCTCAAATCGGCGTCGATCCCACACTACGGGATCAAAGGGGGCGAGGATTCGGACGATGGCAGCGTGCTCCTTTCGGACGAGAGGACCAGCCGGCCAGAGGTAACGCTGACCTTCGGTCTCGAAGCTTGCCAGTTCGCCTGACGAGATGAGCGCGCTGAGGACCGAGTGCCTTCCTTCGAGTGCAGGTGCCCCATGTGCCAGATGTTGTAAAGCCGCGCGTAGACTGCGCTCCGGGACGGGCGCCAGAATTCTCGCGAGCAACAGAATGAGCTGTTTCAAGCGGTCTTGCGGATCGAGGGCAACGGGCGTGGCTTCCCGGTTCGGGATCACCTGGTAAACGCGAACGCCGTTTTCACGGCCGGAAACGCGCAGTATTCCACGGTAATGGAGAGAATGCAAAATGCGTGTCGTCGCCTTCGAGTAGCCACCCCATGCATTCACTTCGCGGGCTCTGCCGAGATGCTCTTCCAATTCGCGAGGATGCAAATGCTTCTTTCGGGAGACCAGTTCGAGAACGCGCTTTTCGCTGGTGCTCAGCCGGCTCGCCATCCTGGGATGAAGCAACTGCCAGGTGGAACGCGGCATGAAACCGTAGGCATACAGAAAATCTTCCTCGATGCCGAGCTTGGGGTACTTTTCTTCGAGATCGCCTGCCTGATAATTCTTCACGCGGTGGCGAAGAATCAGGTCTTGTGCCCTGGCGGGAGAACGGATGGGATCGGCCTGTACGAAGCCAAGCCGATCAATGGCCCTCTTGAGAGTGGTTGGGGGGAACAGGGAACTCGCCACAGCGTGTCTGCGGAGCAGGTCGATTGTTACCTTGAACTTCCTCACTCCCTAGTATTTGACTGCCGAAACTCCGACTCTCAGATTAGCGTTCCGGGGCGACGTATTAGACTGACGAGCATGCGGAAATTTCTCCTTGAGGTCAGCGTCGTGACTTCACTTGCGCTCGGCAGTGTTGCTCAGAGCGCTTCCAACCCTTTTATCGGACGTTGGGATTTCGATGTGCAAACCGCTTCGGGCGAGAAAGCCAATTGGCTTGGCGTTTCCGGCAAGGGCGGAAAGGTCGATGTCTGGTTTCAGCCGACCGGTGGCCACGTGCACGAGGTGCCAGATGCCCATTTGGAGGGGAATCATCTCTCTTTCACCGCGGCCCCGGCGACCGCGAAAAAGCCTGCGATGACCTGGGAGCTGACCGCGACAGGTGAAAAACTAACCGGCACCCAAAAGCAAGGCTCAGAAACGATTTCGTTAACCGGTGTGCGCGCGCCGGAACTGAAACGCAATCCACCCAAGGCTTGGGGAAGCCCCGAACCGCTGTTCGATGGAAAGGACCTGAAGGGCTGGGAGCCAATTGGGGATAAGGCAAACAACCACTGGGTCGTGAAAGACGGCGTTCTGGTAAACGAAGCGCACGGTGCCAATTTGAAATCAACGCGTTCGTTCGAAGATTTCAAGGTGCACTTCGAAGTGAACTGCCCGGATGAAGCGAACAGCGGGTTTTATCTCCGCGGACGGTACGAGATGCAACTGGCCTATGAGCCCCAACAGAAGGAGCCGCCGGAACGCTCGATGGGCGCTATCTACGGCCGAATTCCCCCTGAGGCGGTTGTGCCGCCCACCCCAAACAAATGGGAATCATTCGACATTACCTTAGTCGGCAGGACCGTCACGATTGTTCGCAACGGCACCACCATCGTGAATGCGAAACAAATTGAAGGCATCACGGGTGGGGCTCTTGACGCCGACGAAGGCAAACCCGGACCCTTCTATATCCAAGGCGACCACACCGGTGGATTGAAGTTTCGCAACATCACGGTTGCGGAGCCTAAAAAGTAGCCGTTTTGACTGTCGGCCTGATTTCCGACACACATGGGTTCCTAGACGAAACTCTACTCGAACGGTTGAGAGACTGCGACGAGCTATGGCACGCCGGCGATCTGGGGCCCGGCCAGAATGGCCCTTGCGGGCTGCTGGAGTCATTGCAGAACTTCAAACCGTTGCGGGCGGTCTACGGTAACATCGACGGCGCGGAGATCCGCTCAGAATTGCCCGCGGATCTCGTCTGGGATTGCGAAGGCGTTCGGGTCTATATGACACACGTCGGAGGATACCCGGGCAATTACGACCGGCGGGCAAAGGCGGAATTGCTCCGCCGTAAGCCCGAGCTCTTCATCTGCGGTCATTCGCACATCCTGCGAGTGATGCGGGATCCCGATCTGCATCTGCTTCACATGAATCCCGGTGCATGCGGCCATAACGGATGGCATAAGATGCGCACCGCCCTGCGGTTCAAGATCAGTCAGGGAAAGATAGCGGACGTAGTTGCGATCGAGCTTGGGCCGAGAGGACGGAAAGCGCGGATTACTGAGCGGGCTCCGACGGGACCGCGATAAAGCGATAACCCATGCCCCTGACCGTTAGCAGATGGCGCGGCTTAGTGGGATCCTCCTCGATGTAACGCCGGAGCCGCACGATGAAGTTGTCGATGGGGCGAGTATCGATGTTCTCCTGAACGCCCCATACGTTCTCCAGCATTGCCTTACGCGACACCGGCTTTCCTTCGTGTTCAATGAGATAGCGCAGAACGTTTGCTTCCATCATCGTCAGTTTCAGGACCTGGTCGCGCACCTTCAATTCCATAGTGTTGAAATCGAATGCCTTGTCCCCGTTTTCTCCGAACCGGAAATCTTTCGTCTCCGGTTTGGCGGCGGAGGCGTGATTATTGGCGTGTTGCTCCCAGTTACGGCGACGCAGAAGGCCGCGAATGCGGGCGATGAGAATGGCGAGCTCGAATGGCTTGGTCAGATAGTCGTCGGCTCCGGCAGCAAAACCCCGCAACACATCGTCGGCACGTCCTCGAGCGGTGAGCATCAAAGTCGGAACGTACTGCCCGGCCTGCCGGACCTCCGACATCACCGTGAAGCCGTCTTTGCGGGGAAGCATGACGTCCAGCACAACCAAGTCGATTGCGTTTGGTTCCAGCAGGTGATCCAAGGCTTTTTCGCCGGTATCAACGACCAGAACCTGATAGCCTTCCGCTTCAAGGTTAAAGCGCAATCCGTTCGCCAGGTGTGCTTCGTCCTCGACGACCAGTATGAGACTCATTGCAGAAGCGGCAGCTGAATGGAGAACGTGCTTCCCAGGCCAGCACCCTCGCTTTCCGCCCACGCGCGGCCCCCATGGCGCTTTGCGACAGACCGGACAATATACAGGCCGAGTCCCGTTCCGGTAACACGAACGGATTTCGGTTCCGAGATCCGGTAGAACCGCTTGAAGATGCGTTTCAGCTCGCTCTTGGCGATTCCGACGCCGCGATCTCGAACGGTTAACACGGCATAGCGGCCTTCGAGCCGGGAGAGTTCTGCCGCGATGTTCACGTTGGCGCCCGAATATTTCACGGCGTTGTCGATGAGATTAGAGATAGCGGCTCTCAGTTCCTCGACATCGCCCAATACGGTTAATTGAGCGGGTGCCTTGCACCGCAGTGCTTCGTGGGAAAGGCCATGGAGCGTACGGGCCCGCGTAACGCACTCTTCGAGAAGCTCACTCAAGTCGACAGGGGATGTATTAACGACCCGATTGGAGGGACCTACCCGTCCCGTGCGCAAGACCTGTTCGATCGTAGACAGAAGCCGGTCACTGTCGTCGAGCATTATGCGATAGAACTCGGCGCGCTTCTGCTCCTCGACGGGACGACTTAGCAGGGTTTCGAGATACAGCCGGATGGACGCAACCGGCGTCTTGAGCTCATGCGTGACGGCATTGATGAACGCGTCATGCTGCTCATTCCGGCGGATTTCGCGCACCAGAAAAATCGTGTTCAGAACAACTCCGCCAATGATAAAGGCGAGCAGCAGGATCCCGAAAAAGAGGAGAATCCCGGCTCGCCAATCGAGTAAAACCCAGCCGACGTAAAGGAGAAGCGTGAATACAATCAGGCCGACGCCGAGAGCGATGAAAAATGCAATCGACTTCCTTCGTCCCGCAACTACCATCCTTTACCGATTATCACCGCTGCCAATCTCGGCAGCGAATCGGAAGTCAGGCTGCTTTGCGTTCCTGCTGCTCGGTAGGCATCTTGGCTACCTGAATCGAGCTAGCAAGGCCAAGCGCTTTGAGCACCTTCAGTTGCAACCAGGAGGGGTCGAATTCGTACCAGGCAAGTCCATGGCGCGCAGACGTCGGATGAGCGTGATGATTGTTGTGCCATCCTTCTCCAAATGTGAGAAGTGCTACCCACCAGTTGTTCCGAGAGTCGTCGCGAGTGACGAAGCGCCTCGAGCCCCACATATGCGTGGCAGAATTCACGAGCCAGGTAGCATGGAGCCCGACAACCACACGAACGCAAGTGCCCCAGAGAAGCATAGACCAGCCGCCGATCGCATAAAGGATCGCACTACTCGCCACCAGCGGAACCCAATGATAGTTGTTCAAGAGCACATAGAAGCGGTCTCTCCCGAGATCCGGGGCGTACTTTGTCATCAGCTGCGTGTTGGTCTGCGCAGACTCCCCAAAGAGAAGCCATCCCGCGTGTGCCCACCAGACGCCATCGCGAGGTGAGTGGGGATCGCCCTTATGGTCGGAGAGTTGATGGTGGAGGCGGTGCGTTGCCACCCAGGAGATAGGCCCGCCTTCGAGAGTCAAGGCTCCGCAGACGGCGAAAAAGTACTCTATGGGTCTTGCAATCTTGTAAGAACGGTGCGTATGGAGGCGATGATAGCCGAGACTGATACCAAGACCGATCGCAACCCAATACAGGAATGCAGTGACTAAAAGTGCTTGCCACGAGATGAAGAACAGAGCCGCTACGGCCCCTATGTGCAGAATTGCAAGGGCTATACAGGTCGCCCAATTGACTGGCTGACCATCATAAATGCTGGGAATCCTAAGTTGCTTCGGGGCCTTATCCATGCTGATACACTCCGAAATTAGCAGGAAAAGGCGCTTTGGATTGTAAGACTTGTGTAAGATCTGCAGGCTGACGCCGGCTCAACGAGCGGTTTTAAGCTGATCTTTCAGAAATTTGATCCCATCGAAAGCGATGGCACCAGAAGTGGGCGCCAGATCTCGCCAAATGGAAGCAGCCGACGAGAGCGCGCCGAGGGAGAAGCCGAAGCCCTCGATGGTGAGCCAGCCATCATATTGAATGTCACGCAAGGTGGCGAACACGGAATCCCAGTCGACGTGACCCGTTCCCGGGATGCCCCGATCGTTTTCGCACGTATGAACATGGCGTAGAAACGGCGCGCTCTGGCGCAGAGCTTCCCCGACCTGCTTCTCTTCGATGTTGGCGTGATAGGTATCAAAGAGGATGCCCACCTTGGCATGGTTGACCTCTTCGCACAATGCAACCGTGTCAATAGCCGTGTTGAGGAAATACGTCTCGTATCGATTCAGCGGTTCGATGGCAAGCGTCACATCGTAGTCGGATAAGGTGCGTCCGAGATCGGCGAAGCACTCGACTGCCCAGGCCCACTCGTCGGGTGTTCTTCGCCGGCCCACGAAATGCCCTACCGGCGAGTACACAGGACCGCACAGAATCTTGCCTCCCATCTCGGCAACGGTGCGTACCGTGTCCATCCAGTATTGCTTTGATCTGGCGCGTACGCCGCCATCACTGCTGATTGTGTTCAAGCCGGGCGGAAGGATCGTGCAGAACGTGCACTCGAGTCCGGCTGCCTCCAGACCCCGCCGAATCTCCGTATTCGGTCGAGGCTCGGGTGTGAACAACGGAAACTCGATCCCATCAAATCCGGCTTCCCTGATGGATCCGAAGAGCTTCGTGTGGCTGGAATCGAAACCGTCGGACCAGATAAGCGTGTTGACGCCAAGTTTCATCTTCCTGAGATTAGAACATCAGCTTGATAGCCGCCTGCAGAATTCGGGGATCGAAGGCCGTGTTGATCTGTCCGAAGTTGCTGGACGAAATGTTGGCGTTCGGCGCCATGAAGTTCGGATGGTTCAGGACGTTGAAGGCTTCTGCTCGCGTGTACAGCGAAAAACGCTCTCGGATTTTGAATTCACGGCTGACCGCGACATCGATGTCGAAGTAGCCAGGCCCTCGGAGACTAGCGTGCCCTGCATTGCCAAAGGTACCAATCGGGTTCGCAACGTACAGTTGAGGATTGACGTACTGGTAAAACAGGCCGTGAGGAGCACCGGTATAGGCAAGATTTGCTATGACATTGGGCCGGTCATTGCCAACGCCCGTAAGCGAGTTATCTTTGCCGGTAGTCGGGTTCACGGGCAAGCCGCTTTGATAGCGCAGGAGCGGTGCAATCTGCCAGTGGCTAAGAAGCTGCGAAACGAAACCGCCGTGTCCGAACTGACTTGCGTAAACAACGCTGCCGTTGAAGAGGTGCGGCGCATCGTAGGTACATGGCCCATAGTCTCCGCGCACGTTGTTCGGATCTTGCACCACACCGCCGCTTAGAGAAGTGACAGGAGCGATACCCAGGCACTTCGACCACGTGTAGTTCACGAGGAGAGTGTAGTTGTGAGCGAAGCGGTGTTCGAGCGAGGTCAGCATGCCATTGTAGTTCGAACTGGTCCCATCGTAGGCGATGACCATCTGCGAGTAATATTGTCCGACCGCCGGATTAGCGAGCGTAAGGACGCGCCGAGCTTGTGTGTTGCTGGTTGATGAGCACGGCCGTCCGGCACACGTTCCCGGAATATAAACCGCTGGATTGGTTTCATTGCCGATCCAGAGGTGAGATGTCTTGTTACCGAGATACGACAGCGAGAAGACCCAATCATTTCCCAACCGGTGCTGAAGGCTGAGATTCCATTGAGCAACGTTCGGCGGTTTCAGATGAGGTGGAAGGAATACTTCGGCGTTTGCCGGCGGAAACGCGACGTTCTTCCCCGGCGGAGGCAGCGGAAAGGGATTGCCGCCAGGCACTGTCCCCCACGGATTGTTGAACTGATAGGGGCCATTCGTATTCGTCACCTGGGGGCCGAACGGGGGATTCTGCGCCACCATTCGATAAGGGATGAAAGTGGCTACTGAATCGTAGAGGAGACCGCCACCGGCCCTAATCGTTGTCTTCCCGTTTCCGTCGGGGTTGTAGACCAGACCCAGCCGTGGAGAAAAGTTTGCGAGCCGCCGATCTGTGAAGGCGTTTGTGATGCCGGGATCCCCGTAAAACAGGGACCCGGCGGGAGCGTTTACGAATACCTGGCTCGTTTGGCGGGCGTCAAAGGCAGCCCGCGAGAAGGTGCTTCCGCGATTAAAGCGGTCGTGTAACGGGAGCATCGGCTCCCATCGAAGACCGGCGTTAACTACCAGCTTGGGCGTGACGTGGAACGTGTCCTGAATGTAAGCGCCGAAGACGTTCTGCAATAGATCGTTCAGTTGCGGCCCGCTTTGGCTGAACGAGTTCATCTTGCCCGTCAGGAAATCGAGCAGCGGATCGTTGCTGTATTGGCCGGAGAAGTTAAACACGCCATTGTCCTGATAGTGATTGTTCTGGATGTCTCGCGTGCGCAGAATGTTGACGCCGAACGCTATCTGGTGCTTGCCCCTCATGACGTCCATGTCGTCCGCTACCTGATAGCTGGTGACGTTAAAGATGCCGAGAGCGCAAGTGCCGCAGCCGACGTTAAAGCCGCCATTCGTGACCGAGACCTGCATGAAGTTGTCGGTACCTTGATAAAGGTTTGTAATGCCGAGGGAGGCCGCATTTACGCCATTTGCGTTGGGCCCCCGGTCGTCGCGACGCCTGCCATAGGTCAGGTGAAGAGAATTCACGATACTCGGGCTGAATGTATACGTGTGCCCAAGCACAAACGTCTGCGCCCGCTCGAAATTCCCGGACGTCGCAGTCACCAGGATGTTTTTCGGATTGAAGAAAGCGGCCAGATTGTACTGATCGAGGAAATAGCGGCCGTACAGGCTCTGTTTCGAGCTGATGATCCAGTCGACGCGCCCTACATACTGGCTCTCGTTCGACTGCACGGGAATCCCATAAGACACTTTGCCGCAAGGATCCGATGTCGCCGGAAGATAGTGAGAGAGGTTGAGAGACGCAGGGTCGAATTTCGTGGGACTGATCCGGGCGCCGGGCAGCGGTGCTCCTGTCGTCGGATCAATGATCGCGCGAGCGACGCCCTTTGACTGGCACAGCGGACCATCGAGGGCGCTGAAATCTCCTGCCAGAGCCGCCCCCGTGGGAACAAACGCAGTACTTGCCGAAGGATCCTGGCGGATATTGGACTGCTGGAACCCGCCGAAGAAAAATAGCTTGTCACGGATGATTCTTCCGCCAAACGTACCACCAAACTGATTACGTTTGAGACTGTCCTGGCGCGGTGCGAAGTAGTTGATCGCGTTTACATTTCCGTTGCGGATGAACTCAAACAGACTGCCGTGCCAGGCATTCGATCCGGATTTCGTGACTGCGTTCACAACACCGCCTGGATGCAGTCCATTGCGAGCGGGCAACGTGCTTGTTTCTACACTGAATTCAGCAAGTGCGTCGGGGAAGGGAAACGGCATGTTCACATTCGTGAAGCTGTCGTTGTTGTCTCCGCCGTCCAGCAGATAATTTGTCTCGTTCCCGGCGCTTCCGGCGATCGATATGGATTGGGAACTGAAGAAGCTTTTGCTGCCGGTATTGGTCCCGTCGCTGTGATTGATGGAGGCCCCGGAGATTGTGATGAGCTGGGTAGGATCACGGCCGTTCAGTGGCAATTCAACGATCCGGCGCTGGTCGATGACCTGTGAAATCGTGTTTTGCTGGGTTTGAACGAGACCCGCGTTCGCCTGAACCTCTACGCGCTCCACAACCTGGCCCACTCGCATGGTCACGTTGATCTGAACGTTGTCGTTTACCCGGAGCGAAATTCCGGTTTGCTCGTAGGTTCGAAAGCCCGGAGCCGTTGCCTGTAGAGTGTAGGGTCCGATGGGGAGATTCGTAATGGTGTAAAGGCCATCAGCGTTGCTCACCGCATCCCGGGCGGTTCCGTTTTCTACACCGATGACCTTTATGCTGGCACCGACGACGACGGCATCGGCTTCATCCACCACACGCCCGGTTACGGTAGCGGTGGAAACCGCTTGCGCGAGCAAGCCGTCACTCAGCGCGAGCGAAAAGAAAACAAGCAGAACCGCACGGCTTATCTTTCGAAAAAATGTCTGCATCCTGGACATAAAGGTCACTCCACAGAGAGGTTGGTGGAAGATTGCTCCCACCCAAGGTGGAAAGTATTATATCCGGAATTGGTCAGACATTTAACCGAGGCGCGATAAACACGCCCCGCCAGTGCACTGTTTAACGAATATTAATCTGCAAGACCGCGTCTGAATGACTGTGCCGCCAGTTCCAATAGTCTTGTCTTTGGCGGTCTGAAGCACGGTTCCAATCGACGTAATTGTGGTGATGCTGTTGCCAGTAGACACGCCAGGCACGGTCTTCGTGTTCGTCGAACTCGTGATAGTCTTTGTTCTTCTTGTCGTAGACGTGGTGACGATTGTCGTGATCGTCACGACCCCGATCATGGTCGCGGTCATGATCCCGATCCTGGGCGAACAGACTCGTTGCCAGCAGCAGCGCCCCGCTCATGGGTAGAACCAGAAGTAGCTTTTTCATAAGTCAGATCTCTACTTCGTTAGACCCGTTTGCCTGGGTCGAGTTACAGCACCCAAGGTTAAGTTCCCGCAATCTGAGTCTTAGTCCCTAACATGATCCTGATAGTACCGGCGTCCTCGAATCATTGATTCGTACCAAGGGCCGGCAGGGATTCCATTCGGTTGTTGCGTTCAGGACAAGGCGATCACCACGCTAAACGGAGCGCCAGCCTGACAGCCCGCTGCTCGATGCCATCCAGTCCGGTATTTGCAATCCCAACCGCCTGCATGAAGGTGCCTGAATTAACGGACGTGTTTCCTAGCGTGTGGTGTGGCGTGTTTCCCGCGTTGAACATATCGACGCGGAAGCTTAGACGTAGTTGCTCCGTTAATGGGAAGGTTCGATTCACGCCCAGGTTGGCGTTGATTGAACCAGGCCCGTAGAAGCGGTTCGTTCCACAGGTGCCGAACCGTCCTGCGGCAGGGCTGGCGAAAGAAGACACCGTATACCACTGATAGATGTTGCCCGTTTGTTGCGGAGTGCCGATACAATCCGCGAACTGGCTTGAGAAAGGCGCGTTCAGGCCCGCGTTTGATGCCGTCGCGGTGAAGGGATACCCGCTACGCGCGGTTACCACGGCGCTGATCTGCCAGCCGCCCGCCAAGTGTGACGCGATGCCGGTTTGCGCCAGAGCTTTGCCTTTTCCGAACGGGAGATCGTACAGCACTGTGGACGAGAAAAGGTGGCGTATATCCGTAGCCTGCGGACCCCGATTGAGCGAATAGTATTGCGGAATCAAAACTGCGGGGTTGATGGCATAACCGAGCGCTTTGCTGAACGTATAGGTTCCGGTAATCTGCGCCCCGGCGAAGCGTCCTTGAGCGCGCGTCTGCAAGGAGTCGTAGGTATTGGTTCCCAGCGTGCCGATGTACTGGGTCGATGCCGTCCGGCCCGTTAGCTTGTACAACTGCTCACCCGCAGTCCCGCCGTTGATCGGCGACCAGTTCGCCTGAAGGTTACTCTGCGGGTCCACGTCCCGCGTGCCAACGTAGCCCGCCGACATCAACCAATTTCGTACTTGCTGCTCGATTGTGAAGTTCCAGGTTTGTATATAGCCGCGAATGTAGTTCGAATTGTCGTAGGTGGAAACGGCGACATTCCCCGGCACAGGTATGGTTCCTGTACTGAGGTTGGGCGCCGCAACCGCCGGAAGACCCTGTCGAAACGTGGTTGCGTACGAAAAGCTGTTCGCGGGGAGGAGAACCTGGCTATACACATAAGGGAAATTGCGGCTGCCCAGATTCGTGAACCCCAGGAACAGAATCGGGTTTGTGGCGGTGCTGTACCCAGCGCGGATGACGGTAGAGGAGCCCAACCGGTAGGCCACGCCCACTCTCGGGTTCACCTTCTGCCGCGATCGCGTGATGCCGCAATCTTCCGGCACCGATCCGACTCCACAAATCGACATGGTCGCGCTCACGGGGTTGTAGAACTCGATACCCGTTCCATTTCTGCGCGGGAATTGATAGTAATCCCAACGCGCTCCGTAGCTCACCGTCAGCTTGGGCGTCACTTCCCAGCGGTCGCGAACATAGAAACCATACGACCTGTTCTTTGTGTAATACCAATCGGGAAATTGATAGATCTTCCCTGAATCTTGGGGCAGTCCAAGCAGGAACGATGCAAATGCATTGTAGTCATTACCCGCTGGACCGCCTTTCAACTGCGTAGTTCCTTGCGCGAAATGGAATCCGCCCGAACTTGTGATGTAGCTGTTGCTGTTGGTCTGGTACTGCGTCTCTTTCGAATCCTGGAGGTCTGCCTCGAACCCGGCGCGGATATTGTGGGATCCTTTGATCCAGTTCACGCTGGCTACAAAGTTCTTTTCCGGGTCATAGTAGCCTTGGGGCTGAAAAGTATTGGCGGGACCCA
>C688J35102_120989934_pt1 | contig 16158 bp, 12 predicted proteins | sample HopSoiMetagenom2_FD_35102 | JGI IMG/M metagenome (IMG submission 35102)
GGGCGATATGGCCGATGCCGGCAGCCACCGCCGCCCCTGCCCCGCCGGAGGAACCGCCCGGCGTAATGCCGGGATCGCGGGGGTTTTTGGTATCGCCATGAATCAAATTGGTGGTGAACCAACGATACGAAAACGCAGGGCAATTGGTGCGCCCGACAATCACCGCGCCGGCTTTGCGCAAGTTGTCGACCACCGGACTATTGCTGCGCGCGATGAGGTCGCGCTGCAGTTTAAGACCGTTGGTGTTGGCAAACCCCGCCTGATCGATGTTGACCTTGACGGTGACGGGAACGCCGGTCAGCGGCCCAGGTTGTTGCTTGCGCGCGATCGCAACATCCACCGCCTCCGCCTGTGCCAGCACGTCCTCGGGACGATGGTCGACCACGGCATTGATCGCGGGGTTCACCGCCTCAAGCCGCGCCAGGGCAGCGGAGGTGGCTTCCTTTGCGGAAATTTCTTTCGATCCTATCAGCACGGCAATTTCGGCCGCCGACAGACGCCAGAGATCTTTCATCGTAAACTCCGAATGACCGACGCTCTTGTAGCTCCGTGCTTACGATCGCACGATGAGAACGGCAGCATAAATGCAGCTTAGCGCAGACGAGCAAGATAGTAGGCGAGATCACCGATCTGCTCCGGCGTTACCGGCTGGAGCACTTCCGCCATGGTTGCGTCGTAGCCGTGCCGGCTGTTGTCCTTGTATTCGCGCATCGTCTTGTCGAGATAGTCCTCGCGCTGGTTGACGATGCGCGGCACGTTATCTCTCCCGGTAAAATCCGTGTTGTGGCAGGAGTTGCAGCGATGCTGCTCCACCAGCGCCTGGGCGCGTTGCAGCCGCGCCGGATCGCCCGGGTCAGCCGCCGGGTTCGGCGCCGGCATTTTTCCGATGAATTCGGAAAAGGCGCGGAGATCCTCGTCGGTCAGTGGTTTGGCCATCTCGTTCATCGGTTCGAACACCCGCAGCTTCTCGCGAAACATGAAGAGCTGGATCAACGTGTAAGCGGGCTGCTGGCCCCCGAGAGAGGGCGTATTCTCGGTTTCGGATTGGCCGCGCTCGCCGTGGCAGGCAAGACACGGAGCCGCACGCTCATCCAGCGTCTCCGCCTGTGCCGACGATGCGGCAAGCGCCAACGCCAACGCCGCCATCAGTTTTCGCATCGGCCGGTCCTTCAGTAGTACTCGCCTCATCGCGAAACCGAATCGGCGAAGCAATCCCATTGCCATTCAGCAAGTGGATTGCTTCGCGCAACTCGATGCCTCGCGACCTGGGCGCGGTTTTGCTTTTACCGCGCAGCCACCTTGGGCTTGCCGTAGCTGATGCGATAGACAGCGCCATTCCAGTCATCGGAAACCAGAATAGAACCGTCCTTCATCTGCAAGATGTCGACAGGCCGGCCGATATAACTGTTGTTGTCCAGGAAGCCCGTGATCAGCGGCTCCATGGATTTTACCGTGCCGTCCTTGTTCAGCTTCATCAACACCACATCCCCACCGACCTTCTTGGACCGATTCCATGAACCGTGCCTGGCCGCGATGATGGTGCTCTTGTAGCCTTTCGGAAACATGCTGCCGGTGTAGAATCGCATGCCGAGCGCCGCCGAATGCGGACCCATCAGGCCCACGGGCGCCGTGTACTCGCTGCAGGAATGTCCCCAGCCGAACTCGGGGTCCGGGAAGTTGCCCTGGTAGCAGTATGGTGAGCCGAAATGCTCGCCGACTTTCGTCACCCGGTTGAGCTCGTCCTCGGGCACGTCTTCCGATGCCCAGTCGCGTCCGTTGTCGGTGAAATACAGCTGCTTGGTTTCGGGATGCCAGTCGAACCCGACGGTGTTGCGAACGCCACGCGCGATCACCTCGGGGGCGCTGCCGTCAAGATTGATCCGCCTGATCTGCCCATGAGCATCGTCATTGAGCACGTTATTCCCGGGCTGTCCGACCGGGACATACAGCTTGTTGTCGGGCCCGATGCCGATGAACTTCCAGCCGTGGGCTTCATCCTTGGGAAGGTTGTCGTAGATGACGGTCGGCTTGGGGGGATTGTCCAGGACCTCCTCGACCTTTTCGATCTTGGATATCTTGGAGAGCTCGGCGATGTAGAGCGTGCCATCCTTGAATGCGACGCCGTTTGGACGGTACAGGCCTGAGGCCAAAACCTTGACGGTCCGCTTGCCGTCCTTCTCGACAATGGCATAGACCTTGTCGACCAGGCGACTGCCGACAAATACCGTGCCTTTGTCGCCAAGCGCCAATGAGCGCGCGTTGGCCATGCCGGACGCGTAAACCTCGATGTTGAATCCCGTCGGCACCTTGAGCTTGGCCAACGGCAACTTGTCCGCCGCGGCCGGAATTGGAGGGGGAGCGATCGGCGCGAGCTTTGAGGCCGCTTCGTTGCCCGCGGGCCGTCCGATCAGGGGAGAACCCGGCGGAAGCGGCGCGGCGGCAGCGGGGGCCCCGGACGCCGGCGGATTTGCCGGCTGCTGCGCGCTGGCACCCAGCGTGAATGCGCCAATAAAGGCGCCGGCAAGCATCAGGCTACGCCCCGTCGAGTAGATGGTCATGAAGTCCTCCCCTATGTGAAAGCCTTTATCTCGCGCCGGCAGGTTCGTTACCCGCGTCGTCGGCTTCCCTGCGCGATACTGTCCGAATTTATCCGTTGTTGCGCAATCGGAAAAATCGGGCGCCGGGTTGGGATGGCACGGTCAGTGTCTTGTGGCGGGCGCGTTGGAAAAATCGAAGATCGCTTCCGTAAACGGAAATTCCAGGACGATCTCGCCTGCATCGTCGGTGACTTCCAGAGTCGCTTTGAGCAACCCGGCCTCCGCGCCTTCGGTTTTCAACAACTCTCGGATCATGGCGCGCGCGATTTCCCAGGCGCGATCGGGATCACGCAGCTCCTCACCTTCGGGATCGGCGATCAATTCGTCCCCAACACGGGTGTTGAAATAATACCTGGGCATGCGCGTATCCGGTTCGGGGCTGCAATCGGCGAGCGGTGGGTTCACACCTTCTTTTTGCCCGTCCTCGAGGGCGATCGGCAGAGAACACCCTGATAATTGCAGCCTGAATCGCCCGATGTGGAGGTTCTTTTTAGAGGTCACCAGCAAATTTAATTGATTTTCCTTTCGCACCGCAGCAAAAAGAGCGGCGCTCGTCTTCTTGAAGATTTCACTGGCGAAGTTCTTATTCCCGACTACTTTAAGGGACGACGGCGGAGTACCGTCCGGTTAACAGGGAGACCCAAATGGCTTGGAAGACACCAAAGATCGTTGAAGTGCCGGTCGGCATGGAAATCAACATGTATGCGTGCGCCGCCCGCAAATAAGCGGCCGCATCAGCTTTACGTCTTCACGTAAGGTGGACCTACTGGCCTGGCACGTTCCCATCTTGCGGGGCGTGGCGGTGCCGGTGTCCACCTTCGAAGCTTTTGTTCCAGGAGACGGATCATGCTTCGCGTCGTCGTCCTGGGCGCCGCGGCAGGCGGCGGTGTACCGCAATGGAATTGCGGATGTCCGGTGTGCCGGACCGCGCGAACCCAACAACCTGAACTTCGGAGTACGCAGGCCTCGATCGCAATCAGTGCCGACGGTGGGCACTGGTTCCTGATCAATGCATCGCCCGATCTGCGTCAGCAACTGATCGCAACGCCACTGCTTCATCCCGCGGCGGGAAAGCTTCGTCACAGCCCGATATCGGGCGTAATCCTTACAAACGGCGAAGTCGATGCTGTGGCAGGGCTGCTATCGATGCGCGAAGGCTGGCCATTTACGCTATATGCGCATCCAACCGTGCTTTCGATCCTCAGGGATAACAGCATCTTCAATGTGCTGAGCGAAAAGAATGTGCGCCGTGAGCCGATCGAGGTGGACCGGCCCTTCGAGCCTGCCCTGGCGGACGGATCCAACTCCGGGATCGAGGTGTTGCCGTTCGCCGTTGCCGGCAAGACCGCATGGTATCTGGAAGGAAAGCCTCATCCCGGCGGAAGCGATGGCGCGGGAGATACGCTCGGGCTCCGCATCGCAGACAGAGCGACAGGCAAGCATTTCTATTTTGTCGCGGCCTGCGCCCGTGTGAGCGACGATCTCAAGGCCAGGCTTGCGGGCGCGCCGCTGATCTTCTTTGACGGTACGGTGTGGCGCGACGACGAATTGATCAGCGCGGGTCTGGGGAGCAAGACGGGGCAGAGCATGGGACACGTCGCCATGTCGGGCGACAACGGCGCGATCGCAAGCTTGGCGGACCTGAATATCGGGCAAAAGATATTTCTGCATATCAACAATTCGAATCCGGCGCTGCTGCGCGGGTCCGCGGAGCGCAAAATGGTGGAGCGCGCGGGCTGGCAAATCCCCGCCGACGGAACGGAGATCACGCTTTGAATGCGATGAGTCCAGACGGAATGACCGCCTTTTCACGCGGCGGGCACGCACCGTTGCAAAGTGCCGAAGAACTCGAAGCGGCGCTGCGGCAGATCGGCGCCTTGCGCTATCACAACCTGCATCCTTTCCACCGATTGCTGCACGGCGGCAAGTTGAACAAGGGACAGGTGCAGGCATGGGCGCTCAACCGCTACTATTACCAGAGCACGATCCCGATAAAGGACGCAGTGGTGATCTCGCGCTTCCGCGATCGCGGCATCCGGCTGGAATGGCGGCACCGCATCGAGGATCATGACGGCGATCTCCGCAGCGAAGGCGGCATCGAGCGCTGGCTGAAGCTGACCGAAGGTCTGGGACTGGATAGCGCATACGTTGAATCCACCGAGGGCATTCTGCCCGCAACTCGCTTTGCGGTCGATGCCTACGTTCATTTCGTTCGCGACAAAAGCCCGCTCGAGGCCATCGCTTCCTCGCTGACGGAGTTGTTCGCGCCCAACCTGCACGAAGAACGCATCTCCGGGATGCTCGCGCATTACGATTTCGTCAATCCGGATATCATGAGCTATTTCAGCCGGCGCATGACCCAGGCGCCGCGCGATGCCAATTTCGCCCTCGACTACGTCAAGATGCACGCGACGACGCCGGCTGAACGCGAGGCGGTTTGCAACGCGCTACTTTTCAAGACCAATGTGCTATGGGTTCAACTGGACGCGCTCTATCACGCCTATGTCGAAGGGCACGTGCCGCCGGGCGCATTCGTTCCCAGAGAACAGTAGATAGGATTTGAGGGAAGCGATGGCGGGCCAAAGCCGCAACATCAGTGTCAGCGAGGCCAGCCGGCCGGTGCTGCCGCGCCATGCGAAGCTGAAATTCGATGCGACCCGACAGGTCTGGGTCATTCTGGCTCCGGAGCGGGTGCTGGCACCTGACGAAATCGCGGTGGAGGTGCTTCAACTCTGCGACGGCGTCCGCAACGTCGAACAGATGGTGGATCATCTCGCCGCGAAATACACAGCCGAGCGCCGCGCGATTTCGACGGACGTGATTGCGATGCTGCAGGACCTGGCGGACAAGGGGTTTCTCACCGAAGCGCGCGAGAAGACCTCATGACTCCTACTTTGACGGATGCAAGTTCAGCACTCGAAGAGGTTGACCGCTCTGACGGGCTATCAGCGCTGGAACGGCGCGGAACGCTTGCCGAGTCCTTCGGTATTCCCCTGGCGGTGCTCGCCGAGCTGACGCACCGCTGCCCGTTGCAGTGCCCTTACTGTTCAAACCCGGTCGAGCTGGAGCGTGGCGGCAGCGAGCTGAGCACTGAGGAATGGAAGAAGGTCCTGAGCGAACTGGCCGAGATCGGCGTGCTGCAAATCCATTTCTCCGGCGGCGAGCCGACCGCGCGCAAGGATTTGGTCGAACTCGTCCGGCACGCCAGCGACGTCGGGCTATACTCAAATCTGATCACCTCGGCGGTGCTGTTAAGCCGCGAGCGACTGTCCGCGCTTGCCGATGCGGGATTGTGCCATGTGCAGATCAGCTTTCAGGGCAACGAGCCTGTCCTCGCCGACCGGGTCGGCGGTTTGAAAGGTGCTCACGCGAAGAAAATCGAGGTCGCGAGGTGGACACGCGAACTGGATCTGCCGCTGACCGTCAATGCCGTGATGCATCGCCAGAACCTGTTCCAGCTATCCGACATCATTCAGATGGCCGTCGATCTCGACGCCGATCGGCTGGAGGTAGCCAATGTTCAATATTATGGCTGGGCACTGAAGAATCGCGCGGCCTTGATGCCGACGCTGGCTCAGATCGAGGAGACCAGCCGGATCGTGGAGGAAGCGCAGGCGCGACTCAAAGGCACGCTCGCCATCGATTATGTGGTCCCCGACTATTACGCGCTGCGGCCGAAAAAATGCATGGGGGGCTGGGGGCGGCAGTTCTTCAACATTTCGCCAGCCGGCAAGATCCTGCCCTGCCACGCTGCCGAAAGCATTACCGGCCTCGAATTCCTCTCGGTCCGATCAAACCGGTCGATCGCATGGATCTGGCGGAATTCGGAGGCCTTCAATCGCTATCGCGGCACGGCCTGGATGCCGGAGCCGTGCAAAAGCTGTGAATTCCGGGAGGTTGATTTCGGGGGTTGTCGTTGTCAGGCATTTGCCCTGACCGGCGATGCCGGCAATACCGATCCGGCTTGCACGCTGTCGCCGATGCACGAGCAGATCTTCAAGCTGGCCGAGCAGGAAGCCGCAAGCGAGAACAACCGCTTCCTCTATCGCAATTTTGCCGGGGGTACGCTGGAAACGGACCGCGACAATGGGGCCTGACGCCGATGCTGGAAAATCGGGTTCTCAACGCTCCGATCCGTTCGCGCCGCTGACTTCGCAGCTGCTTCCTGCCGGCGACGGTCACGATATCTACGTCGAGAGTGTCGGACGGGCCGGCGGCGTGCCTGCAATCTATCTGCACGGCGGGCCTGGCAGCGGGTGTCAGCCCGATCACCGCCGGCTGTTCGACCCCGAACGTTTCCACGCGATTCTCTTCGATCAACGTGGCGCGGGCCGAAGTCGGCCGAAGGGGTGCCGCGAACACAACACGCTGCCGCATCTCATCGCCGATATGGAGATGATCAGGCAGCAATTCGGGTTTGCCCGTTGGATGATCGTCGGAGGATCGTGGGGTGCGACGCTGGCACTGGCTTACGCGCAGGCCCACCCACATCGTGTCAATGGTCTGGTGTTGCGAGCAACCTTCCTCGGCACCCGCCAAGAGCTGGAAGACGCATTCCTCGGTGCGCTGCCCCGCTTCTATCCAGATCTCTACGACGATTTCCTAAGCCTGTTGCCACCCGAACAGCGTTCCGAGTCGATTGACGCGTACTGGGGTCGAATTCTCGACCCGGATCCCGTGGTGCACGGCCCCGCCGCGCGGGCATGGCATGACGCCGAACGAATACTATCGGAACATGCGCCAGGCCGTGACCGCCTTGATCTCGCATCGGCGAAACCGTCACGCGCCCTGCCCTCGAGTCCGTTCATGGAGGCGCACTACTTCCGTAACGACTGCTTCATGAAGCCGGATCAGCTGCTGGCTGAAGCGGCAAAGCTGAATGGAATCCCCGGCCTCATCGTGCAGGGTCGCTACGACTTGCTCTGCCCGCCGGCCACCGCTCATGCGCTTAACGCGGTTTGGCCGGAATCGGAAGTTCGCGTGGTCGAACGCGCCGGTCACTCGCTTTATGATCCGGGAGTGAGGGACGCGGTGATGAAGGCGATTGCAGACCTGGCCTCCCGAATTTCGCGTAAGGACTGATCACCATGCCGCTTGCCGGAAAAGGGATGCTGCTCACCTCCATGGATATCGATCCATCGGATGAGGCCGATTTCAACCGATGGTACGATCGCGAACACCTCGTGGAGCGCGTCACGATCGAGGGCTTCCTCGAGGCCCGCCGCTACGTCGCGCATCGAGGCAGCCCGAAATACCTCTGCCTCTATTCGACCGCGACATTTGACGTGCTGGACAGCCCGGCCTATCGAGCCGCAGTAAAAAATCCCACCGAGTGGTCGCGCGTCAATCTGGCGCGCTTCAAGAACATGATTCGCACCATCGCGCGCGTCACCATCACTCGTGGGCAGGGCCGCGGCGCTGCGCTTGGCGTTATTCGGCTTCGTCCGGCGGCTGGGAGCGAACATGAGTTGCGTGCCAGCCTTGGCGAGAAGCTCGATCCCGAAGCTCTCGACGGCATCATTTCGATGCATTTGATCGAAAGCGATCGCGCGCTTTCCAAACCGCTCACGCAAGATCCGCCCGTCTCTGACCCCGGCGCAGGCGATTGGTTCGTTCTGATCGACGGCACGAATCCGACGGTGGTTTCCGACGCCATCGCAATGCGCCTCAATGAAGCTTCGCTGTTCCCTCGGGGAACATTGATCACGGCGGGTACCTACAGCTTGATGTGGGATCTGGGCCGAATCGATCTTCAATCACCGCAAAAAGATGGTTGATATCGCGTTGCGTGGCGTATGTTGCAGTGCCGCATGCGAGATCGGCGTTAACGACAGGCAGCCAGACGAATAGCGAATAGCCGTAAAGCAAAAATGGCTTTCCAGCGCACTGCCGATCATATTGAATGCGCCGATTCAGCAAACCCATGTTATGGCTGGCGAACCACCGAGGGCGCCCTTACGAGCGCTCATCACAGAAGTCAAAGGCCGCACGGTTTCTCGTCGTCGTGCGGACAGGGTAGGAATGAAACCGACTGATATTTCGGCGCCCGATTACTTTCATAAAGTTGTCGACTGCCAATGGGCCTGTCCCGCACACACCCCAGTTCCAGAATACATCCGTTTGATCGCTGAAGGCCGCTATAGCGACGCCTACATGATCAATTGGAAGTCGAACGTGTTCCCTGGAATTCTCGGGCGCACGTGCGATCGTCCATGCGAGCCCGCCTGCCGTCGCGGCCGCGTCGAGGAAACCCCCGTCGCGATCTGCCGCCTGAAGCGCGTTGCGGCCGACTTCAAGGACGACGTCAAGCATCGCATGCCGCGCCGGTCGGCGAAGAACGGCAAGCGCATCGCGATCGTCGGCGGCGGTCCCGCCTCGCTCACGGTGGCGCGCGACCTCGCACCGCTTGGCTATCACTGCACCGTATTCGACGCCGACCCGAAAGCCGGCGGCATGATGCGGACGCAGATCCCGAAATTCCGATTGCCGGACTCGGTGATCGATGAGGAAACCGGCTACATCCTCGATCTCGGCATCGAGTTCAGGGGCGGCCAGCGCATCGATAGCCTGAACAGCCTGCTCGGCGAAAATTACGATGCAATCTTCATCGGCTCCGGCGCGCCGCGCGGCCGCGAACTCGACATTCCCGGCCGCAAGGAGGCCGCTGGCAATATCCACATCGGCATCGATTGGCTCTCAAGCGTATCGTTCGGCCACGTCGAGAAGATCGGCAAGCGCGTTATCGTGCTCGGCGGCGGCAATACCGCGATGGACTGCTGCCGTACTGCGCGCCGTCTCGGCGGCGAAGACGTCAAGGTGATCGTGCGTTCGGGGTTCGAGGAGATGAAGGCCTCGCCCTGGGAGAAGGAAGACGCGATTCACGAAGACATTCCCATCCTCAACTTCATGGTCCCGGTGTCTTTCGTTCACAACAGCGGCAAGCTGACCGGCGTGACCTTCCAGAAGGTCCGGGCGGAGTATGACGCGAGCGGCCGGCGTAGTCTCGTGCCGGCGGGCGAGCCGGACCAGACGATTCCCTGCGACGACGTGCTGGTGGCGGTCGGGCAGGAAAATGCTTTCCCCTGGATCGAGCGGGATTGCGGGGTCGAATTCGACAAGTGGAACATGCCGAAGGTCGACGCCAAGACCATGAGCTCGACCAATCCGAAGGTGTTCTTTGGCGGCGATGCCGCGTTCGGGCCGAAAAACATCATCTGGGCGGTGGCGCACGGTCATGATGCGGCACTCTCGATCCATCGGTTGCTCTCCGGCGAAGACATCAACGAGCGCCCGCTTCCTGAGGTGAATATCTCATCCCAGAAGATGGGCATTCACGAATGGAGCTACGACAACGATATTTCGGCGGACAAGCGTTACAAGGTTCCGCATCGTGACAAGGTAATCGCGCTAAAGGACATCCGGGCCGAGGTCGAACTCGGCTACGACGTCAAGCTTGCGCTCGGCGAAGCGCAGCGATGTCTGAACTGCGACATCCAGACCGTATTCGCCGCGCCGATGTGCATCGAATGCGACGCCTGCGTTGATATCTGTCCGATGGACTGCATCACTTTCACCGAGAACGGAGAAGAAGCCGACCTGCGGACCCGCCTGAAGGCCCCTTCGCTGCATCCGGACCAGGATCTCTACGTCGCGGACGGCCTCAAGACCGGGCGCGTGATGGTGAAGGATGAAGACGTCTGCTTGCATTGCGGCCTGTGTGCCGAGCGTTGTCCCACCGGTGCGTGGGACATGCAGAAATACCTCATCGATATGACTCTCGCAGGTACATCATGTCCGTCCAAAAGCCGATCAGCAGCGTAAACGACTTCGTCGTCCGGTTCGCGAATGTGAACGGCTCGGGTTCGGCGAGCGCAAACGAGCTTTTCGCTCGCTCTATACTTCGCCATGGCGTGCCGGTATCACCACGCAACATCTTTCCGTCTAACATCCAGGGACTGCCGACCTGGTACGAAGTGCGGGTCACCGAGGCTGGCCATCTGGGAGCGCGCGGCGGGGTTGACCTGATGGTCGCAATGAACCCCCAGACCTGGGACAAGGACCTGGCTTCGATCGAGCCCGGAGGATACCTGTTCTACGATTCCACCAAGCCGATGCCGTCATCCAAGTTCCGCGCCGACATCACGGTGATCGGGGTGCCGCTGACCGCGATCACCAATTCGACCTATACCGACCCGCGCCAGCGCCAACTCTTCAAGAACATCATTTACCTGGGCGCGGTTTGCGCATTGCTCGACATGGACCCAAAGCTGGTCGAGCAACTGATTGGAGAGCAGTACAAGGGCAAGGAAAAGCTCCTGTCGTCCAATGTTCACGCGCTGCATCTCGGGCGCGACTGGGCTCTGCAAAATCTCAAATGTCCGATCGGCTTGCGGGTGAACAAGGCTGACAAGGTCGGCGACCGCATCTTCATCGAGGGCAACAGCGCCGCCGCGCTCGGCGCGGTCTACGGTGGCGCTACAGTTTGCGCCTGGTATCCGATCACGCCATCATCGTCGCTTGCAGACGCATTCGGCAGCCACTGCCAGAAGCTCAGGCACGATCCCGAAACTGGCAAAGCCAAATATGCAATCGTGCAGGGCGAGGACGAACTGGCCTCGATCGGAATCGTAATCGGTGCATCCTGGAACGGCGCGCGCGCCTTCACCGCCACATCCGGGCCCGGCATTTCGCTGATGCAGGAATTCATCGGGCTTTCGTACTTTGCCGAGATCCCGGCCGTAATCATGAATGTGCAGCGCGCGGGGCCGTCCACCGGCATGCCGACGCGGACCCAGCAGTGCGATATCCTGATCTGCGCCTATGCCTCGCATGGCGACACCAAGCACGTACTGCTGTTCCCCGAAGATCCCGCGGAAGCCTTCGAGTTCGCGGCAACCGCGTTCGATCTGGCCGAGCGACTGCAGACCACGATCTTCGTCATGCTCGACCTCGATATCGGCATGAACCATCGTCTCTGCCGTCCGCTGAAGTGGGATGACGCGCGACAGTATGACCGCGGCAAGGTGATGACATCGGAGATGCTTGAAGAAGGACGCGACTTCGGACGTTATCTCGACGTCGACGGCGACGGCATCCCGTTCCGCACCTACCCCGGCACCCACCCCACCAAGGGCTCGTTCTTCACTCGCGGAACCTCCCGCGACCGCTACGCGCGTTATTCCGAGGAAGGTTCGGTGTACGCCGACAACATGCAGCGACTGGTTCGGAAATTCGAGACCGCCCAGGACATGGTACCGCGGCCGTTGCAGGCGAATGCCCGCAAGCCCACCAAATACGGCGTGATCTATTTCGGCTCCACCGCTCCGGCGATGGACGAAGCAATCCAACTACTGGAAGCGCGCGGGCATGAACTGGACCGTCTTCGGATCCGCGCCTTCCCGTTCCATTCCAGCGTCGCAAGCTTCATCGCCGACCACGACTTCGTCTACGTGGTCGAGCAGAATCGCGACGCGCAGCTTCGCTCGCTGATCGTCAATGAAAACGGGATCGATCCCGTCAGGCTGGTTCCAATCCTGCATTATGACGGCACCCCGATCACCGCGCGCTTCATCTCCAGCGCCATCGGCGATCACCAGGATCAGCTCAAACTGACCCCACTCCGCAAGGTTGTGTCATGACCTACATCGCCAAGCCGAAATTCCATCACCCGGGCCTGCCCAGAAACGATCTCGGCTATACTCATCGGGATTACGAGGGCAAGATTTCGACGCTGTGCGCCGGTTGCGGTCATGACTCCATCACCGCTTCGATCATCGAGGCCTGCTACGAGCTTTCGATCGAGCCGCATCGGGTTGCCAAGATTTCCGGGATCGGGTGCTCATCGAAAACGCCGGATTATTTCCTGGGCAATTCGCATGGGTTCAATTCGGTGCACGGTCGAATGCCCTCGGTGCTGACCGGCGCCAATCTGGCCAACCGCGACTTGATCTACCTCGGGGTTTCCGGCGACGGCGACTCGGCTTCGATCGGCTTCGGCCAGTTTGCGCATTCGATACGGCGCGGCGTCAACATGACGTACATCGTGGAGAACAATGGCGTTTACGGCCTGACCAAGGGCCAGTTCTCGGCCACCGCCGACCGCGGCTCGAAATCCAAGAAAGGCGTGATGAATACGGATAACGCCATCGACCTCGTCGCGATCGCGCTGCAGCTTGGGGCCACGTTCGTGGCAAGAAGCTTCTCCGGGGACAAGTCCCAGTTGGTCCCACTGATCTCGGCCGCGATCGAGCACAAGGGCGCGGCCTTCATCGACGTGATCAGCCCGTGCATCGCCTTCAACAATCACGCCGGCTCGACCAAAAGCTTCGACTACGTGCGCGAGCACAACGACGCGGTGAACAGACTTGACGTAATTACCGGCCGCGATCCGATCACGGTGGACTATGCGCCGGGCACCGTGCAGACCGTCGAACAGCACGATGGCACGCGACTGGCGTTGCGCAAGATCGATGCGGATTACGATGCGCACGATCGCCTCGCGGCGATGACGTTCCTGCAGCGGCACGCGGCAAAGGGGCAAATCGTAACCGGTCTGCTTTACATCGATTCCGACGCTGACGACCTGCATGCTCACCTTAATACGGTGGACGCGCCGCTCAACACACTTCAGAGCGACCAGCTTTGTCCTGGCTCGGCCGCGCTGGACAAGATCAACGCTGGTCTTCGGTAGACCACGATTCTGGATCGGGGCGGCGCGTCGGATCGCGCCGGCGCGTTAGCCCATTATCCAGATCAAGCGGATTGATCTTTTCGGCCACGCAAAAACATCCTGAAATCGCCGCCAAACAGCCCGGTCCCGAGCGGATCGATATGTTGTGAATGGCGTTATCGGGTCCGATACGCTTATACGTTCCCAGTATCGACCAGCTTGTTGACAATTCGGCGCCCCGCCAGAAGGTGCGAATTGCGAGAGGGACGACCGCGCTCGAACGAAACAAGGGCATCATGAACTCCGTCAAAGCACTTGAAAAACATGGTCAGGCTATCTGGCTGGATTTCCTGGCTCGCGGCTTCGTCGTCAACGGCGATTTGAAGAAGCTGATCGACGAGGATGGCGTGAAGGGGGTCACGTCGAACCCATCGATTTTCGAGAAGGCGATCGGTAGTTCCGACGAATATGACGGTGCGATCGCTCACGCCCTCAAGAAAGGCGACCGTCCGGTCGCCGAGCTGTTCGAGCAACTTGCCGTAGAGGATATCAGGCACGCCGCCGACGTGCTGCGCCCGGTCTATGATCAGCTCAACGGTGAAGACGGTTTTGTCAGTCTCGAAGTTTCGCCCTATCTCGCTATGGACACCGAGGCCACCATCGCCGAAGCCAAAAGACTTTGGAAAGACGTCGGCCGGCGCAATCTCATGGTCAAGGTGCCAGCTACCCCCGAAGGATTGCCCGCCATACAGGCGCTGATTGGTGAGGGCATCAGCATCAACATCACGCTGCTGTTCTCGCAGCAGGTTTATGTGGATGTTGCCGAAGCCTACCTCGCCGGCCTCGAAAAATATGTCGCTGCTGGCGGCGATCCCTCGACAGTGGCAAGCGTCGCGAGCTTCTTCGTAAGCCGCATCGATAGCGCCGTCGACAAGCAACTGGATGAAAAGATTGCGCGCGCCAACGATCCAACGGAGCAACAACGGCTCGCTGCACTGAAGGGCAAGGTCGCTATCGCCAACGCCAAACTCGCCTACCAGCATTACAAGCGGTTGTTCTCCGGCCCGCGTTGGGAGAAGCTCAAGGCCAAGGGCGCTCGGCCCCAGCGCCTGCTGTGGGCCTCGACGGGCACGAAAAACAAGGCATATAGCGACGTACTTTACGTCGAGGAACTGATTGGTCCCAACACCGTCAATACCGTCCCGCCGGCGACGCTCGATGCTTTCCGTGATCACGGCAAGCCGCGCGACAGCCTTGAGGAAAATCTCGACGATGCAAAGCAGGTGCTCGCCGAACTCGAGCAGTCCGGGATCTCGCTCGATGCGATCACGACCGAACTTGTCAAGGATGGGGTCACACTGTTCGCTGATGCCGCCGACAAGCTGTACGCGGCTGTCGCACACAAGCGCGCGACCGTGCTCGGTTCAGTTCTCAACCGGCAAACCCTGACGCTCGACAAGAACATGGAAATCGCCGTCAAGCACGCCGCCGAAGATTGGCGAGTTTCGGCCAAAATCCGCCGCCTGTGGCAACGCGATCCATCGCTATGGACCGGCACCGACGAGAATAAGTGGCTGGGCTGGCTCAACAGCCCGGCTTCGGCGGATCTCGCCGACTACGAGGATTTCGCGCGGCGCGTAAAGGGGCAAGATTTCACTGACGCGGTCGTGCTCGGCATGGGCGGCTCGAGCCTTGGACCTGAAGTGCTTGCGAATACTTTTCCAAAGCAGCCCGGCTTCCCGAAGCTGCACGTGCTTGACTCGACCGATCCGGCTCAGGTCCGCAAGCTGGAGACTTCGATCAATCTCTCCCGGTCGCTGTTTATCGTCTCGAGCAAATCCGGCGGCACCACCGAACCGAACGTCATGAAGGATTATTTCTTCGCTCGGGTGTCCGACGCCATAGGCCGGGACAAGGCCGGCCATCGCTTCATTGCCGTGACCGATCCCGGCTCATCTCTGGAGAAGGTCGCCGCAAAGCAGGGTTTTGCGCGAACCTTTCATGGCGACCCTACTATTGGCGGACGTTATTCGGTGCTGTCGCCATTCGGATTGGTGCCTGCAGCGACGGCGGGCATTGATGTCCGCAGTCTCATAACGCACGCGCTGTCGATGCTTCGCTCCTGCGGAGCGGACGTGCCGCCGCATGAAAATCCGGGCGTGCAACTCGGTCTCGCGATGGGGCTGGCGGGGCTTGAAGGACGAGACAAGGTGACCATCCTGGCGTCAGGCAAAATCTTCGATTTCGGCGCATGGGCCGAGCAGCTCATCGCGGAGTCCACCGGCAAGGACGGCAAAGGGCTGATCCCGATCGACAGCGAGCCGCTCGGCGAGCCGTCAGTGTACGGGCGCGATCGGTTCTTCATCGACATCAGGATCGAAGGCGACGACGATACCCTGCATGACCAAAAGTTGCGGGCACTCGAAAATGCGGGTCATCCCGTTGTTCGTATCGTGATGAAGTCGATCGACCATATCGGTCAGGAGTTCTTCCGGTTCGAGATGGCGACCGCGGTAGCAGGCGCTCTCCTCGGAATAAATCCGTTCAACCAGCCCGACGTTGAAGACGCCAAGATCAAGACCCGCGAGCTCACCACCGCGTTTGAAAAATCAGGAAGGCTGCCGCCGGAAGAGCCGGCGATGTCGACCCCGCCGGCCGATCTCTATACGGACGAGAAAAATGTCGCCGCGCTCCGCAGCGCCGGCGCGGACGGCGATCTCCGCTCCTGGTTAAAGGCGCATCTGTCACGCGTAGATGCCGGGGACTACGTGGCGCTGCTCGCGTATATCGAACGTGACGCCGCTAACATCGACGCCTTGCAGCAGATGCGGCTTCGAGTTCGCGATCAGCGTCATGTGGCGACCTGCGCCGAGTTCGGGCCCCGTTTCCTGC
>C688J35102_120989933_pt1 | contig 16146 bp, 12 predicted proteins | sample HopSoiMetagenom2_FD_35102 | JGI IMG/M metagenome (IMG submission 35102)
AAGACCCCGCCAGTACGGAACTGGCCGTTTCGGCTGCTGGTTTGCGGGCGTATGATCTGCGCAGCGCGATGGATGGAAAGGAGCGTTGTCATGCCAAAGATTGCGGCCAACGGCATCACTTTGAATTACGAGCAGCAGGGGAGCGGAGAGCCGCTGATTCTGATTCCGTTTTTGTCGGCGGATCATGCTTGCTATGCGTTTCAAGTTGCGGAGTATGCGAAGCACTTTACGTGCATCTCGGTGGATCTGCGAGGGACCGGAGAATCGGACAAGCCGGACGCGGCGTATTCGACGGAGACACTGGCGGACGATGTAGCGGCGTTTATGCAGGCCATCGGCGTGCGCAAGGCGCATGTGTCGGGATTGTCGCTGGGCACGGCGGTAGGAATGTGGCTGGCTGCGAAGCATCCGGAGAAAGTGCAGTCGTTGTCGCTGCATTCGGCATGGACGAAGACGGATCCGTACATCAAGACGGTGATCGAAGGATTTCAAATGATGGCCAGGGCGCTGGGAAATGTAGCGGAGATGACCGTGGCGGGGATGTTTCCGTGGTGTCTTACGCCGGAATTGTATGCGGCGAAGCCGGAGTACATCGAGTCATTGGCCGAGTTTGTACGAAGCCGGCCAGCGCAGCCGGTCTCGGCGTTTTTGCAGCAGGCGAATGCGGTGATCGCGCATGACGTAACGGCGCAGTTGGGGCGGATTACGGCGCCGACGCAGATCACGTTTGGGCGGACGGATCAGGTGACGTCGTTGCGCTTCGCGGACCCCCTGAAGAATGGGATTCGTAAGTCGGAGCTGGTGATTTTTGAGGGATGCGCGCACGCGCCGATTTATGAAAAGGTGGAGGAGTTTAATCAGCGGACGGTGGAGTTTTTGTTGAGGCAGGCGGGTGGGAATTAAATTGCAGTGGTATCAGCATTTGCACACGATCTCATCGATTCGCACGACATCGAATGCGCGCCGCGGCCCCCGCTCTGAGCCATTCGGCATCCAAACCCTGCGTGCAAGAAAACGCCGGGTCGGTTCGGTCGAGATGACTGCAATCCAAAAAGTGACAGCTCTCTTCAGGCGCTAAAGCCCGATTTCGGCGACCTGTCTTCGTGGGAGCTGAAGTTCCCACCTCCTAACGAAATATCGAGAAGGTGTGGGGTAGACTGCTGCGCATGAAAATCCTGCCTGCAAGCACAATCGAAATGAGAAAAACGAGGATGCTGACACGTGATGCTGCGGACGGTCGCATGTGGATCGGAGGATTGGTAGCAGCGGCCACGATGCTGTTAGCGGGTATCGCGAATGTACCGTTGTTGGGGCAGGAGGTGGCGCGGAGCGAGGGGCAGCGGACGGAAGTGGCGCGGAGGATGTATAGCGGCGAGATGTTGCCGGATGAAGCGGTGAAGGCGTTTGCTCATGCGGATGAGTTGTTTGCGGTGCGGGTGGTCCGGCATGGTGCGAAGGTGCGTGAGCTTCCTGCCGCTGCGAAGCGTTTGCGCAATGTGCGATTTACTTCGGCAGGGAAGACGTACGATTTGTTTGATTATTTGGCATTGAATCGTGTGGCGGGGATTCTGGTGTTGAAGGATGGGCACGTCGCTTTGGAGGATTACGAGTTGGGGATTGGGCCGCAGACGCGATGGCCTTCGTTTTCGGTAGCGAAGTCGGTGACGTCAACTTTGGTGGGCGCGGCGTTGTTGGATGGCGCGATTCACAGCCTGGACGATCGTGTGACGAAATATGTTCCGGCGCTGCAAGGCGGCGCGTATGAAGGCGTGAGCGTGCGGAATGTTTTGCAAATGGCTTCGGGAGTGAAGTGGGACGAGACGTACACGGATCCGAAATCGGATCGCAGGAAATTGCTGGAGCTGCAGCTCCGGCCAGAGCCTAAGCCGGGCTACATTTTGGCGTTCATGAGCGCGCTGTCAAAGGTGAGTGCGCCGGGCTCGATCTGGAATTACAACACTGGAGAAACGTTTGTGGTCGGCGCGGTACTGGAAGGAGCGACACACAAGCGGCTAGGCGACTACGCGACGGAGAAAATCTGGGGTCCGTGGGGAATGGAAGCGGATGCGCATTGGTGGCTGGAGACACCGGATGGCATGGGTTTTGGAGGAGGCGGGCTGGAGGCGACGCTGCGCGATTTTGGGCGGATAGGATTGCTAGTGCTGGCGGATGGAGTGATCGATGGAAAGCGGCTGGTGCCTGCAGGATGGTTTGATGAGGCTGGAAACGCAAAATCCGTTGCCGGGAAGATGGTGGACTACGGATATTTGTGGTGGCCGCTGCCGAAAGGCGATGCGGTGCATGAGGGAGCGTTTGAGGCAATCGGAATATTTGGACAACACATGTATGTGAATCGAAGAGAGAAGCTGGTGGTGATGGTGCTGAGCGCTAGACCGAAGCCGACGGGGTCTACGGTGGTGGATGATGATGCTTTTTTCGCGGCGGTGGTGAAGGAGATGAAGCAAGGAAGTAAGGGAGCTGCGGAATAAAAGATTTAATACGCGTTGACCGGCGGTGATCTCACCGAGTTGTAGTTGAGTTTGGATCAAGCCACGGTCCCTCCACTGCGCGACCCGGCACGCAAAAACCGCATGCAAGAAAAAGCCGGGTCGCTTCGGTCGGGATGACAAAAAAAACATGCTGCGTGCGGAGCGCTCATGCGTTCGGATTCGCGAAGACGCGTAAGTCTCAATCAATACCTGCATTGCACAGAGCTAAACACGCAGGGTCATAGTGCGATTGGGATCGCTAAGTCGTCATGAGCGCAGGGTGGTTGTGAGCGCGATGAGGCGCGAAGTAGAATGAATTGTTTGGTGGCGATTAGGAGATTGGCGATGGCGACTGCGGAAGGTAAGTTACAGGTTGGCGAGTTCACGAACGAGCCGTTTGTGGATTTTTCAAAGACGGAGAACCGCGCGTCGATGCAAGCGGCGCTGAAGAAAGTGGCGGGAGAACTGGGCAAGGAATATCCAATGTGGATCGACGGGAAGGCGGTGGTGACCACCGCGAAATTGATGTCCACGAACCCGTCGCACCCGAAGCAGGTAATTGGGGTGTTTCAGTCGGCGTCAGCGGAACAGGCGGCGCAGGCGATGGAATCAGCGAACAAGGCGTTCGAATCATGGAAGTGGGTGCCAGCGGAACGGCGCGTGCAGATTATTTTTCGCGCGGCGCAGATCGTGCGCGAGCGGAAGTTCGAATTGTCGGCGTGGATCTGCTATGAGGTGGGGAAATCGTGGGTGGAAGCGGACGCCGATACGGCTGAGACGATCGATTTTCTGGAGTACTACGGGCGAGAGATGCTGCGATTGGCGGGACCGCATCCGGTGACGCCGATGAAAGGCGAAAAGAATTTTCTAACGTACATACCGCTAGGTGCGGGCGCGGCGATTCCGCCGTGGAATTTTCCAGCGGCGATTGCGACGGGAATGACCGCGGCGGCGTTGGTAACGGGGAATACGGTGGTGCTGAAGCCGTCGGAGGAATCACCGACGGTGGCGGCGAAGATGGTCGACATTTTGTATGAGGCGGGCGTGCCGAAAGAGGCGCTGCAATTTGTGACTGGCTCGGGCGAAGTGGCGGGCGATGCGCTGGTGAAGCATCCGAAGACGCGATTCATTTCGTTCACGGGATCGAAGGAAGTGGGATTGCTGATCAGCGAGGCAGCGGGAAAGCGCGCGCCGGGACAGAAGTGGATCAAGCGCGCGGTGCTGGAGATGGGCGGCAAAGACGCAACGATTGTGGATGAGGAAGCCGACGTCGACGCGGCGGTGGAGGGTGTGGCGCAGGCGGCGTTCGGGTATCAGGGACAGAAGTGCTCGGCGTGTTCGCGAGCGATTGTGCACGAGAAGGTATACGACGATTTTGTAAAGAAGCTCACCGAACGAGCGAAAAAGGTGACCGTCGGGCCGAGCGAGGATCCGGCTAATTATATGGGGCCGGTGGTGAGTGACACGGCGCTGAAGACGGTGCTGGGTTATATCGATGTGGGGAAGAAGGAAGGGCGCGTCTTGACCGGCGGGGATCGCGCGCCGGGCGATGGGTTTTTTGTGCAGCCGACGGTGATTGCGGATGTGGATCCGAAGGCGCGGATCGCGCAGGAGGAGATCTTTGGTCCGGTGCTGGCGGTGATCAAGGCGCGGGATTTCGATCATGCGCTGGAGATTGCGAATGATACGGAGTTTGGGTTGACCGGCGGCGTGTATTCCAAGAATCCCGTGAAATTGGAGAAGGCGCAGGAAGTTTTTCACGTGGGAAATTTGTATCTGAATCGGAAATGCACTGGCGCGATGGTAGGCGCGCATCCTTTTGGAGGATTTAACATGTCGGGGACGGATTCGAAGACGGGTGGGAAGGACTATTTGCTTTTGTTTTTGCAGGGGAAGAGTATTGCGGAGAAGATTTGAAGTGGTGAAGTAAGGACGCAACGGCGCAACGATCTAACGACTAAGTGAAGCTATCCCGCCGGCGACTTATGTCGGCGGGTTTTTATTTTCCCGGGTACGACAGATTTGTGGCGGCATGGTGGAGAGTGCTTGAAGTGGAATCTAAACCCGCACCCTCAAAACCGGAGGGTGTGGCACCCGCAACATGCCGCGGCTAAGGTGTGGCGGTTTTCGAGGCGGCATACTTCATGGCGCGGAAGATGGGGTAGCTGAGGATGAGCATGCCGGCGGCTAACGGGGCGTTGTCGCGGTCGGTGGCGATGGAGCCGATCAGGAATAGGATGGAGCCGGCGAGGGCGATGCCGGTGGTCCAGGGATAGCCCCAGGCGCGATAGGGGCGCGGCATGTCGGGCTCTTTTTGGCGGAGAACGAAAAGCGAGGTGTAGGAGAGCGTGTAATTGGCGACGAAGAAAAACGAGAGCATGGCGATGACGCGTTCGAATGAGCCGAGAATGAAGAGAATGCCGACGGCTCCGCTGAGGAAGAGCGCAAGCGTCGGTGTGCCACCTTTATTGACGCGCGAGGCGGGGCGAAAGAAGAGGCCATCGGCGCTCATGGCATAGAGGATGCGAGTGCTGAACATCTGACAGGCATTGATGCAGCTGAGCAACGAGACGATCATGATGGCGCGAATAATCGGATCGCCATACGAGCCGAAAATGCGATCGGCCGCCGCGCCGAGAGCAAAGATGTTGCCGGAGACTTCACGCATCGGAAGAACGTAGAGAACCGCGGCGTTGAGAAGCAGATAGATCCCCATGACGGAAAAGACGCTGCCAAAAATGGCGCGAGGGACGTCGCGGCCCGGATTTTTAACTTCGGCGCCGAAATAGATGATGCCGTCCCAGCCGTCCACGGTATAGATGACCGCTTGCAAGCCGAGCATGAGTGCGACGGCAAGAGGCCAGCCGCCGGGGAGTACGGGCGCGGGAGCCGCGGCAACCGGAGAAGCTTCACGCAGATGTCCGCCGAGCGCGAAGCATGCGACAACCAGGATGAGGAAGGCGGCAGTCTTCATCGCAGCGGTGACAAGTTGCGTGCCGCTGCCCCATTTTACGCCGCGCCATTGCAGCACAACGAATACAGCGAGAATGGAGGCGGCGAAGAATTTTTCGTACGGGGCGATGCCAGGGATGAAGGCGGCACTGTACTCCGCAATGACGATGGCGACGGCGGCGTTGGTGCCGCAGGTGGAAAGCCAATCGCTCCAGCCGACGATGAAGCCGGCGTAGTCGCCGATGGCGCGCCGGGAGAAGTTGTACTGACCGCCACTGCGCGGAATGGCAGCGCCTAACTCCGCGAGAGACGAAGCACCGAGCAGCGCGTAGCACCCGCCGACAATCCACACGCCGAAGAAGACCCAGATGTTGGGAAGAATCCTGGCGATATCGCCCGGAGTGCGGACGATACCCGCGGCGATGGTATTGCCAACGGCAGCGGCGATGCCGAACCACATGCCGAGGACTTGAAGAAGCCGCCCGTTGCCTGTGCCGGGTAGAACAATGTTTGCGCTCGCGATGGGTGCCGAAGGGTCACTCTGATGGAGGTCGCCGGCTGTGGCAGGGGCGTCGGATGTGTTAGACAATGAGGCGTCTCGAAGGCCGATGCGATGCTGGATTCGATTGTGGCGATATGACGATGGCGCCATGATAACGGGGGTGCGGGAAAAAGCAAGAAGGAAGGCGCTAGGTCCGAAGGGTTGGTGGCAGCATCGGACAGTAAGGATAGGTTGGAGGCTCGAAGGCGGCGTCGTGTCGCCGCACTCCAAGTTGTTGGTGATGCGCGGGTGAATGAGTTGAATGAAGAGCGAGTGAAAACGCAAGGCGCAACGGAAACCGCGGTTCAAACTGCCGACGGTGCAGTGGATGTGTCGGTGGTAATCCCATGCCTGAATGAAGCGAATTCCGTCGGGATTTGCGTCGCAAAGGCGGTGGCGTCATTTCGCACGGCGGGGTTGCGCGGGGAAGTGCTGGTGGCGGACAACGGGTCCACGGATGGATCGATCGAAATTGCCAAAAAGATGGGCGCGCGGGTGGTGCGTGTGCCATCGCGCGGATACGGGTCGGCGCTGCGCGCGGGAATTGAGGCGGCGCGCGGCGCGTTCATCGTTATGGGAGACGCCGACGATAGCTACGACTTCGGCGAAGTGCCGCGATTTGTGGAGAAGTGGCGCACGGGATATGACGTGGTGATGGGCAATCGCTTTCGCGGGGAGATCAAGCCCGGCGCGATGCCGTGGCACCACAAGTACATCGGGAATCCGGTGCTGTCGCGAGTGCTGAATCTTTTTTTCGATGCGGGCATTGGCGACAGTCATTGCGGAATGCGCGGTTTCACGCGCGAGGTGTACGACCGTATGGATTTGCGCAGCACGGGCATGGAATTTGCGTCGGAGTTTGTGATCAAAGCGGCGCAACTGCGCGCGAAGGTGACGGAAATTCCGATCACGCTGTGGCCGGACAAGCGCGGACGGCCGCCACATCTGCGAAGTTTCCGCGATGGTTGGCGGCACTTGCGATTCATGCTGCTGTACGCGCCGAACTGGCTGTTTCTGCTGCCGGGGACTTCGCTGGTGGTGCTGGGATTGTTTTTGGTGTTCTGGCTGTATCCGGGTCCGCGGGTGGTGACGCGCGGCGTGGTGTTGGATGTACATACCATGATTTTTGGCGTGATTTTTACGTTGCTGGGCATACAGATTCTATCGATCGGAGCGTTCGCGAAAGTTTTCAGCTACGCGGAGCGATTCGATCGCGGGAACGTGTCGCTGAATCGCGTACTTGCGCACGTGACGCTGGAAAAAGGATTGCTTCTTGGCGGAGTTGTATTTGCCGTGGGGCTGGGCGGATGCGTGTGGGTGGTGTGGACTTGGGTGGCCAGCGGATTTGGGCCACTTGAGGCGGTGCGGCAAGTTTTGTTCTGGTCCATGTGGCTGTTCATTGGCGTTCAGGTGATTTTTGCTTCGTTTTTTCTCAGCATGCTGGGGATCAGCAGGGGCACTTACATCGGGGACTACGAACTCAAATAAATGGCGTATACGGGAATCGATCATTTCATTGCGCGGATGAGGTTTCGTGCGGCGTATCCACATGTGCGCGCCGGTTCGCGCATTTGCGATCTGGGTTGCGGGCTGGAGGCGGCGTTTCTGGATTATGCGGAAGATAAGGTTGCCAGCGGCGTTGGCGTGGACGATCAGGTGGAAACCGGAACGCAGGGACGATGGCAGCGGGTGCACGCGGACATTCGCGCGTCGTTGCCATTGGATTCCGGGCAATTCGACCACGTGGTGATGCTGGCGGTGCTGGAACATCTGGTTGAACCGGAGCCGGTGCTGCGCGAGGCCTATCGGATTCTGGCACCGGGCGGGTCGCTGATTTTGACGTGGCCTTCGTCAATGGTCGATCCGATTTTGAATGTGCTGCATTTGCTGCATCTGATCAGCGATGAAATGGAGAGCGACGAACATCAGAGGCGGATTCCGGTGGAGGCGCTGGAGGTGATGTTGCGGCGGATTGGATTTCAGAAGTTTGTGCATCGGCGATTTGAGTTTGGGTTGAATAATTTGATGGTGGCAACCCGTTGACACGGAGACGCTACGCGGCGGACTTTCGTTTACGGCGTTGACTGGGTGATGGTTTTTACGTTGAGATGCTCCGCCTATCACATGAGGCGGAATTCACTGCGTCCCTTCTAACGGAACTCCTGGAGGGGTGTAGGGGGCGAGATAGGTATTGTCGTCGTCCGGTGTGACCAGCCAGATTTTGCGGTCCTTGAAGTATTCGAATAGCTTCGTGTTTTGCGCTCCGTCGAGTTCGCGGGCCCAGATGATTTTCGAGTCATCGATGTCCGCGGCGTTGTAGACCCACTCGTCATGGATGTTGTGTTCTTCTTCGTCGTAGCGAACCACAATCAAATGCTTGCCGGGCTGCTGATTGAGCGTGTCGATGACGGCGAAGCGGCTGACATCGCCTTCACACGTCCAAGGAAGCGGATCGCAGCGCCTTAAGCGCACGTTTGAACCGACATGAAGCACGAGAAGACAAACAATGGCACGGGAAAGCATTGTCCCAAGAGGTCTGCGCATAGTGCGCAGGTGGCGAATGGCCTGCACGATCAAGAGATACAGAACGCAGGTGAAAGGCGCGGCATAGTGCGCGTTGGACCAAACTACGGAGAAGACGGCGAACACGCCAACGGCGAGCGTCAACCACGGGAGGCGCATCTTGCGATCTCGAAGAGCAAACGGGAGCGCAGGAAGAACAAGGAGCAAGCCCAGCCATAAATACGCCGAGCTATAGCGCTCGATTTTCTCCCAGCTGACGCGGCCGACGTCAGCCCAGGTGTGGCGATAATTGTTGCGCTCCCAATCGTTGTAGAACTCTTCGAACTGCGCATTGCGATAATGCTTTTCTGGTGTGGCGCGCTCCCACAAGAACATCCCGACAGAGTGATAGGTGCGTGTGTTCAGGGTGTGCGGCATCATCAGCGGATTTCCGGTGGTTCGCCAGTTGTAATAGCCCATGAATGCGCCCGTGCCGATAAGAATGATCAACAAAGGCACAGCCACTCGCGAAAGCGCGCTACGCAATGCCTCACGGGATTTCGTCTGGCGATAAAACCAGATCAGGAGCCAGGCAGCGGAGGGAAGCGCGCAGACCAGGCCTTCGTAAGGACGGCTGTTGGCGAGGATTGCGAGACCCGCGCCAAGCAGAATTGCATCACGAACGCGCGCTTTCCGTTTAATGATGCGCGCAACGGAACCCAGTACCAGCGCGCCGCCGATCGCGGCAACCGCGCCGCCCCAATAACTGTTCATCCAGTAGCTGGCGAGCCCGAATTTGATTGCAGCGAGTGCGCCACCAAGAAAGGCCCAACGGGCGGGAATCCAGGCCCGCAGCATCCAGAAAATTGCTGCACACATGAGTGCGTCGCTAAGCAGCACGCCAATCCACGGATGGCCCAGCAGCTGGCCGAGGGCCAGGGCGAATCCCTGGGCGGGTGGATACATGGAGTGATAGGTGGGCAGCCAATTTACGTGAAAAGTTTCGAAGCTGATCCACATGGGGTGCGTGGGATTGCTCAGGCGGCCGCGCGCGAACGTGTCTCCGAGCAGGAGATAGCTGAAAGCATCGTGGATACCGGGGATGGGAACGCGCAGCCAGGGAAGAAGGCACAGCCTCAGCACTATTACGAATAACGGCAAGAGGAGAAGTGATGCGCCGGTATGCCGTGCGAGGCGTGAGAACGCGTCCTCTGTGCGGGCGAACCATTTCTGAGCTGGTCCAGGAATGAAAATAGCGAGGAGAACAGCGGCAGCGAGCGCGACAAGCAGTGCTTGCGTGAACGGAAATGCAAAGATGAGGAATGAACCAACATACCAAGCGCGGAGGAGCGCAATCATCGAGGAAGAGAGTACCGCAAAGGGACGAATTTCCGGTGCGCGTGGAATGCCGCGGAGCTCACCGACGCGAAGGCGAGATCAGCGTTCGATTTCGATTTCGGTTTCGCGTTTTTCCGCTTTCCCGGGCGCCGCGGAAGGAGGAGCGGGTGTGCGGGCCATCGAAGTCTGCGGCAGGTCGGCTAATTCCAGGCGCAAGTTGCCGGCGTTGGTCGCGAAGCCCATACCAGTTTCGAAATCAATGAGGCCTTCGCGAATGTATTTCTCAATGATGCCGTCGAAGTGCTGCATGCCGTCGGTATCGCCATCACGCATGGCGTCGAGCAAAGTTTTGCCTTCGCCTTCGCCCTTTTCCACGTAGTCACGGGTGCGCATAGTGGCCTTCAGGATTTCTACTGCGGCGATGCGGCCCTGGCCATCTTTGCGGGGCAGCAGGCGCTGCGAAACGATGTAGCGAAAAGCCTTCGAGAGGCGCGTACGAATGGCCTGCTGATCCGCGAGGGGAAACACACCGATGATGCGCTCTACCGTTTTCGAGGCGTCGATGGTGTGGAGCGTGGACATCACCAAATGGCCGGTTTCCGCAGCTTCCAACGCGATTTCGATGGTTTCACGATCGCGCATTTCGCCGACGAGAATAACCTTCGGCGCTTGACGCAAGGCTGCGCGCAGAGAGAGCGCGAACGTGGGCGTGTCGGTGTGCAATTCGCGCTGGTGAATCGTGGCTTTCTTGTGGCGGTGCAAAAACTCAATCGGATCCTCGATCGTGAGGATGTGGTAGGCCTTCTCGGCATTCATTTTGTCGAGGATAGCCGCCAGGGTCGAAGACTTGCCGGAGCCGGTGGGGCCGGTGACCAGAACGATGCCGGTGCGCAGCTCGACGATCTCCTGCAACTGAGATGGAAGGTTCAGCTGCTCAAACGTGGGGATGCCTTCAGGGATGACGCGCATCACGATGGCATGGCTGCCGCGTTGCCGGAAAATATTTACGCGAAAGCGGCCCACCCCGGGCAGGCCGTAGGAAAGATCGGCGGAGCCGTCGCGCTCCAATTGTTTCGCAGGATGGTCGTTCTTGCCGATGATGTCGAGGGCGATCAGACGAGTATCGTCTGGGAGAAGTTTTTCCAGGCCTTTGAATTTAAGCTCGACGAGTTGGCCGCTGACTTCGATTTGCGGCGCACGACCAGGAGAAAAAATCAGGTCGCTCACATGCGAACCGGACTTGAGCATGGCGGTGATGAGCTGGGCGGTGTGGATGGTGCGTTGTGTCGGCGCAGCCTGCGGAGCCCCCTGAGCGGCGGGTTGCGCGGGCGTTGCGACTGGTAACTGCGTAGTGGTTCCCATGGTTCCCTGATCCTTCGTGCAAGGTCCGTGACCCGGAGTGGCTGGGCGCCTGAAGTAGAACAATCAGTTCAGTCGAATGCCTAGTCATTGTAGAGGAGCGTGGGGGGCGAGTTGAGATCGAACGCGCGTGCGGATGCCGTGAAAGTTAAGAGCGCGTGTGCCGCGAACATCGGCGAAGGAATGTAACTGTCGCAACCGACAAACTGAACGCCGCGTCCGCGCGCCTGCCTACGGCTTGGCGGCGGAGTCGATGAATCCGGCGATGTTGGATTTGAGTTTGGCCAGATCCTCATCACGAACGTACATCATGTGGCCGGCGTCGTAATACTGCAGGTGGATATTCTTTTGCAGCTTCTCGGGCAAGCCGAGGTGGTCGACGGTGTATTCGGTGGCGAAGAAGGGCGTCGCGAGATCGTAGAAGCCGTTCTCGATCTCGACCTGCAGATGAGGATTGGTGATCATGGCTTCGACGAGATCGCCCTGCACGTTTGGTGAGCCGGGGAATCCAAATCCGCCGGAGGCATGTTTCCAATCCCAATTGGAGCCGACATGTTCGGTGATGGCGTGATAGGGCTTGTCCTGATTGAACTTCAGCTCGTCACGAAGATAGGAGTTGAAGGCGGCCGTGAATGCACCAGTGACGGCGTCGCTCTGGGGATCAGATTGCGCATTTTCGGCCAGCAGGTTGTATGTGAAACCCGAGTAGCGAGCATCGAGCCGGCCGGTGGTCAGTCCGCGCGCGCGTTGCAGTTCTTCCATGAATTGGAACAGCTTCACGCGCAGATTGGCTTTCAGCAGATAGTCTTCGCTCAGGCCCGTGTAGCGCGATAATTTTTTCGCGATGTCGGTTTTTTCTGCGGAGCTGACTTGCGAGCCTTTCATCAGCGCGGACGCGTATTCAGTTTTCGCGAAGCGGCGCGCATCTTCCACGAACGCGTTCAGGTTGCCCGGACGATCCTGCAGCATCTTGTGGTACCACGCAGTAGCCGCATAGCTGGGCAGGTAGAAGATGTAGGACATGTCGTCGCCCGGCAGAAACGAAAGCGTGCGGAGATCCAGCACCGAAGAGATGAGGTCGATACCGTTGAAGTACATGCCGTCGTGCGACTGCAGATAATTCGAGAGCGCGGCGGATCGGAAGGTTCCATAGCTTTCGCCGATCAGAAATTTGGGGGAATTCCAGCGATTGTTGCGGTTGACCCAGGTGACGATGAACTGAGCCAGCGATCGGACATCCTGATCGATGCCCCAGAAATTCTTATCCTGCGCCTTGCCGACGGCGTGGCTGAAGCCGGTGCCGACCGGATCGATGAACACCATGTCGGTCTTGTCCAGCAGCGTGCCGGAATTGTCAGTGAGCTTGTAGGGCGGAGGCGGAGCGGCTTCGGCGTTCGGAGTGACGACGCGGCGCGGGCCGAAGGCGCCCATGTGCAGCCAGAGGGAAGCCGAGCCAGGACCGCCATTGTAAATAAACGATACCGGGCGCTGCGTAGCGTCTTTCGTGTCGGTGCGCGTGTAAGCAGTGGAATAAATCAGCGCAGTCGGCTCGTCTTTGTCATTTTTCAGCAAGATCATCGATGCCGTGGCTTTGTATGGAATGGACTGGCCGCTGATTTTCATGGTGTGATCGGTGACGGATGATTCTTCCTTCGCGGGGAGCTCGGCAGATTTGTCCTTGTCTTTGTCGGCACTCTTCGCCTCTTTCTCTTGGGATCGAGAGACCAACGGCACCGACAGCGAGAGAAATGTGAAAGTGAGCAGAATCAGACGGGCGCGGCGAGCGATCAAGTTGAGCTCCTCGAAGTAAGTTGTCGGTGTATTCGTGTGGATTCTACACAGGCGCTGAAAACAGTGTCAAAAAGCGCTTCATGGGTGCATCGCGCAACACCACTCCGGCGCGGGACCGCGTGAATCCACCACACGTGTTGCTATAGACGTGAGACGCCGGACAAGGATAGCTCCAGGTGATGGTTGGAGTTGACCGGAAGAAGCTGAACGGAGCTGAGATCGGTCACGATCCATTTCGCGCCGGCGGCGTTGAGCTCGGAGTCCACGTCGGTGGTTCGCAGCGCCAGCACCGAAGCTCCTGCGGCCTTGCCGGACCGAATGCCGGCAGGCGCATCCTCAACGACTATGCAGTCCGCCGTGGGAAGGTCCAGAGAAGCGGCGCCTTTCAGATAAGGCTCAGGGTCGGGCTTCCCGCGAGTGATGTCGGTGGAAGTAATGAGGTGTTGCGGCCAAGGCAGTTTGCCGGCACGAATGCGAACCTCGGCGAGCGGACGCGTGCAGGAAGTTACGATCGCCCATCGATCAGGAGGCAAGACGCGCAGCAGTTCGGCGGCGCCGGGCAGCGCGACCACGTCGGACACGTCTTCCATTTCCCACTGCTCCATCTGGCGATTTTCGGCTTCGTGATCGCTGTTGGGCAGCAGTTCGCGCATGGTGGCAATGCTCGGGCGCCCATGCGCTAGGCGAACAATCTCATCGGGATCGGGAAAGCCATGCAGCACGGCCCACTTGCTCCAGCAGCGAGCCACCGCAGGAGTAGAGTCAACCAACACGCCGTCGAGATCGAAGAGAAATCCCAGACACTGAATTCGGGCCATGTCTGATGATACTGAAAGGCGTGGCCCGGACCCTAGATGCGTTTGGAGCGCAAGAGTTGAATGCGGACACGTCGCCCTAGAGATCAGGCCAGCAGCGCGGATTAGGCGCGGCGGTCTCCCCTGGGGATCTCCGTGTCTCCGTATATTTCGTCGGCAAATTTGCGCAGTTTGTTGTTGGGTGGCAGGTCGTGTGCCGAAGTGGTGGCGGATGGATCGGAAGTGCGCGGAGATTGTTCGCGATCGCGAGGGCGTTTGCCGCTCTGGCGTTTGACGCGAAGTTTGTGGCTGCGCTTGGTTCTCTTCATCGCGGTGCATCTCCTTCAATGAGCGAAAATGCGCCCGCCGCAGACGGCGGCCGCTACAACGTCATCTGCGCATCCATCATCTGCGCGTCTACTGCAGTGGCGCCATATCTGTGGCGGCAACCTGAGACAATCCGCGAACTGGGCTTTAATGTGAAAAGGGCCGAATGTTTATTTCGACGAGCGCTTCCGTGGAACCTTGGCACCTTTTTTCCGCGCTTCTGAAAGGCCAATGGCGATCGCTTGCTTGCGGCTCTTCACGCGTCCACCTTTACCGCCTTTGCCAGAGCGCAAGGTGCCCTTTTTTCTGCGGTGCATCGCGCTCTTCACGGTCTTTCGTGCTGATCTTCCGTAACGTGGCATGCTTCCTCCTTCCGCCGGTTTTAGTTTGATGGCCCGCCCGTGTGTATGTACCTACAGTATCTTCCGTAAAAACAACCCAAGCAGGGTGGTAGCGGTGCTGAGTGAATCGCAACGCGCGAGATCCAATGACCCCGACGTCCGAGTGATCAAGATGAAAGTTTTGAGTGTGCTTCGGCTGGCGATCGTCAGTGAAAGTTGTTCACGACCATGATGGTCTGATCGATCAGGTCCGTTTGCGAATATAGCAGCGACTTGCCATCCGGCGACAATGCTGGGTTCCCGGCGAACTGTCCGAGGGCCGTAATGGACGATCGCTCTCGCAACTTGAAATCGTAGAAAAATAGGCTTCGGTGTCCGGCGGTCCCGTCACTGATGAAGTAGATTCCTCGCGAGCCCAGAGCCAAATGGCACCAGCAGTCCAGCCCGGTTCCTTTCATCACTAAGGTTTCCTCTCCGCCGCCCGCAGAGATCTTCCACACCTCGCCGGAGCCCTGCTGACGCGTGTAGTAGATGAACCCGTCCGCCGATTCGATCGGCGCCATTCCACCACGGGTCGTAAGCTGAATGGGAGAACCCCCGCCGGGAAAAGGAGCCTTCCAGACTTGCGGGCGTTCACTCGCCTTTGTCGACGAAAAATAAATCCATTTTCCGTCATGCGACCAGCTAGGCACGAAATTGTCCACACCGTCGTTGGTTGGAAACAGTTTCGGGGGCGCTCCCGAGAAATCAGCGATATACACTTCGCTCCGTCCTTGGGGGCGATAGTCAAACGCCACATAGTGCCCATCATAGGACCATCGCGGCGAGCCCGCCTCGCCATTCAGAAAAGTAAGCTGCACGGGATCGGACCCGTCGCTATTCGCCGTCCATATCTCGCTGTAGCCGGTTCGAGATGATTCGAACGCAATCTTTTTTCCGTCCGCGGAAAAGTACGGAAGGGCATTCATGCCCTTGGAGGTAAGGAACACATGCGGAGCACCGCTGGCTTGAGTTCTGCCGCCTAAATTGATGGCCCAAAGATTCTGATTCGCGAAAGCGCTCGTGAACGCCAGCCGGTGCCCTTGGAGCGAAATTGACGGCGCGTACGCAGACGTACCGACCCCTTCGATTCGCCGGGGGACGCCGCCTGTATGCGGGACCCGCCACAACGTGCTTAGGCCGCCGCGTATGGAACTAAAGATGATTTCGCGAGAATCGGGAGTCCATGCAGGCGGGCTGGGTATGAATACATGGTCAGAGGTCAGACGTCGAGCTTCTCCGCCGTTTGAGGGCATGACATACAAGTCGTCTACCAGACCAGGCCCGGCAGTGCGGCGAAAGGAGAGAAACCGCCCATCCGGCGAAAACGCTGGAGACCAGTCGGAATCCGAGGCGCCCGGAGAAGTCACAAAATGCTGCGAGAGATCGGCTAGCGAAATCAGCAGGATGGCTCGCGAACTGGATGCCGGTGGCGCCGCACTGACAGCCAGGGTTTTGCCATCCGGAGACCACGAAGTCTGGCGAGTCTCCCCGACCACCCAAGGCTCCGGATCGTTAAACGTGTAGATCCTTTTCAGTGTGCCGCCCAGCGCTGGAACTAAATAGATGGCGTGTTCCTGTTCGGTCCTTCGATTGAAGGCAATGAATTTTCCATCAGGCGACCACACCGGACAGCAATCTTCCCACTCGCCGTTGTGGCTGGACATTTTCGT
>C688J35102_120989932_pt1 | contig 16092 bp, 19 predicted proteins | sample HopSoiMetagenom2_FD_35102 | JGI IMG/M metagenome (IMG submission 35102)
TGGCGGCTTGCTCCGTTGCGGCACTTGCGGGGGAGCCATGGTGTCGACCGGCGATCGCCATGGCACTTATCGCCTTCAATGCTCTACCTATCGGGAGAGCGGCAATTGCGCAAACGGCCGTCGCGTCAAGCGCGACGACGTCGAGCTCCTGACACTTTCTGGCATGCAACGCGAATTGACGCAGCCCGCATATCTAGCCGAATACGTCAAAGTTTATAACGATGAGCGCCGCCAGCTCGCTCGCGATGCGGGAAACCAGCGCGGCAAATTGGAAAAGCGCAAGAGCGAGGTCGTCCGCGAGCTCAATCGAGCGGTCGAAGCCATCGTAAAGTTTGATGTCAATCCCGCAGCCTTTGCCGCGACGATCAAGCGCCTTGAGGCGGAGCAGGACGAGATCGAAGGCAAGCTCGCGGCAATCGAAGAGGGCGACAAGATCATCGCTCTGCACCCAGCCACAGTCGAAAGGTATAGATCGGACCTCGAAAGCCTAGCGAGTGCTCTGCCTCGCCCCGACCTTGGAGACGCCGACGAACTGGGGGAGAGCGTTAGGCGCCTGATCTCCGAAGTAATCGTGCACGCGCCGCCAAACAGTGAGAATCTGGAGGTGGAGATCAAAGGGCGGCTAGAAGAGCTGGTTCAAGCACCCGCGTTCACGCCCCGTTCTCGCGGGGGGGCTTTGGTGGTAGCGGGAGAGGGACTCGAACCCCCGACCCCAGGATTATGAGTCCCGTGCTCTGGGCGACCCGCCGAGAGGGCCGTCGCACCGCGGCGGAGTTGCCAACAAAGGTCAACTCTGACGGCGCCGACGGGTTGATTGTGTGACCCCGCGCATTCAGCGCTGACGCTCTTGCACTCTCACGCGTTCGCCGCTTTGGGCTAGACGGAGCTCCTTATCTCCTTCTGATTGTTGACGATCTCGAACGGGCTCTACGACTGTGGCCCGGGCAAACGAGCCCCCATTTTCAAGGTGTCGGGCAATGTGCTCCCTCGCCGCTTCGGTGATACTCTGGCGTGCGCGCTCGTCGTTCGGAAACGCTCGTTCTAGCACCTTCTCGATCTTCAGCATCTGCGACTGCGCTGCGACCAGATCGACATCACGCGCCGCGGTCTGACGATTGGCGGTGCGAAACTTCTCCGCCGTCACTCGCCAGCGGTTACGCGGCACCTGCCGTTGCTCAACGCGCGTCTGCCCGTTGGCGGCATCAATCACCTTGATCTCCTTTGTGACCTGTTCGACGCCGTCCCTGCGTACCTGAACGCGATCGCCTGGTCGTGCCTTGCTATCGGCTGTTGCCTTTCCAAGACCAACGCCCCATACCTGATGCTGCCGTCCATTCTCGAGCTCGAGAGCAACATAAGTCGAAGCCTCGGCGTCCCTGCGATTGCGATAGGGGGCTTGGCCGACCTCGATCAGGCGTCCCGATATGCCTTTGTCGTAGTCGAACCTCAACGCGCGCTCACCTTTATCGGTAGCCGAGCGGATCTCGGGCGTGCTCGAACGGGTCCGGTCCCTCATTTCTCGCCGATCAGCGAGCGTCTGCCGGTCAAGCTCGCTTGCCTGATAACCCTGAACCTCCAATCCGCGCGCGCCAGCTTCGAGCCAGGCCTCCCGCCGGAATTCCGCGGAGCCGCGAACCTGGAGAGACTCCCATTGCCGATGTTGCGCAACGCTGACCATGTCGCGGATTACCTCGGCTGCGGCCAGACGCGTGACCAGACGATCTTCGGTGACCTTGAAGGCGAGATACTCGCCGCGCTCGTCGGCGTAAAGCCGCGCCTCCCCGGCTGGCCCGTCTTTTTCAGACTGATTGGCCACCACGTAATATTTTCGACGGATACGATCGGGGAGCGCATTTTGATCAACTGTCGCGGAGGACGACTTCTCGGTCGGCGCTGACTTCGCTGACGAAGACTCTCCCGACTTGTCAGGATCGCGGCGCGGGCGATCCTGCCGTTTGAGGCTGAAGTCCTCGCTGTCGTCAAGCATGCCGTTCATGCTGTCTTCCGTTCTGCTTGCGGCTTGACCGCCGCGCCGGCGGGATGGCTCGAGCGTCGATGTAATTCAGGGTCCAGGCTTTCATATCGTCCTCGGATAGACCTTCAAGATCCACCTCCACATCCCCGAAATCAAAACTGGCGCCGGCCGGAATTGTGGAGGGGTCGGCCACCTCCTCGTCGGTCATCGGGCGGGATCGAAATACCGCGCGAAGCTCGGCGACCTCGGAGCGAAGCTCCTTGATGTCGGCGTCAAGCAGTGCGGTCGAGCGGCCCTTGGGCATTTCTGGGACAGGTGCCGGTAGTAAACGTGTGAGGAACGCCTTGTCTTCGTAATATACGATCTTGTCGGCAATAATGGGCGGAATGCCGGTGCCCAGGATAAATGCCATCGACTTTGGAAGAAGCTTCAGCTCCTGCGGCAGCATCAGGGCGCGGCGATGCTCGGAGATCGTCTCGCTGGTCGACCGCGTTGCCAGCCCTTTCGGTCCGCTGCGGCTGCGCGCTTTCACGGTGTCGTAGCCGATGCGCTCGGAGAGCTCATTTGCGACATCTTGCTCCTTTGGAGCAAAGACCACCTCGACAGCATGGTTGGTCATGAAGTTGCGGGCCGCGTCGATTCCGTAGATCGCGCGCAGCTGGGCCGGACTCTGGACCACGGTCAGCAGGCGGATGCCGTAACCGGCGATGAACGCCACCGATTTCGCGAGCACATTGACATTTCCCAGCGCCGGAAATTCATCAAGCAACAGCAGCACCTTGCGATTGAGTTTGGAATTCTGTTCCGGCAGCTCGCGAGTATTGAGATCGACCACCTGCTGAAAGAACAGATTGAGAAGCGGCGCCATGCGGTCGAGATTGTCAGGCGTCACGCCGAGATAGATTGACATCGGTTTTTGCCGCAGCTGCCGCAAATCGAAATCGTTGGTCGAGGTGGCGGCATCGATGCGGGGATTGAGCCAAAGGCCGAGCCTCGCAGTCACGGTCTTACGCACAGAGTTCATGGTGTTTTCGGAAGCCGCGAGGAAGTCGTTCAATGCTGTAATACAGTGTCGCGACAGGGGCGAAGGGCCGGACTTTCGGGCGGCGATCAGTTTCTCGAAATGTGCCTTGAGGTCGGGCGCCGCAGACAGCTGGTGCAGGATTTCCCCGATCGTCAACGGCCGGCCAGGCGTTTCCGCGACATAGCCGCCGATCGCCACAAAGGCCGAGCGGGCCGCTTCGAACCAGAACGGATCGCCGCGGCTTTCGGCCGGAAACAGCATCACCGCGATGCGTTGCAGATCGTCATAAAGATCCGCCGGATCGCTGCGGACATAACCGAGAGGATTGTAGCGCGCGGTCCGACCGTTCTCCTCAAGCGGGTCGAACAGATAGACCTCCTGCCCGTGAGCTGCGCGAAATCCGGCCGAGCGATCCCAATTCTCCTTCTTCACATCCAGCACGACGACAGAGTCCGGCCAATTGAGCAGGTTTGGAATGACGTAGCCGACCCCCTTCCCGGCCCTGGTCGGCGCGTAGACCAGCACGTGTTCCGATCCGCCGAAGCAGAGCAGTGCACCGTCCTTGCGGCCGAGTAGCACGCCTTCCTTGGATCGCAGGCCAGCCGCCTTGATCTCGCGCTCGGAAGCGAAACGCGCGCTGCCATGAAGCGGGAGAGGACGGTGCCGGAAGAGTGCGCCGAGCAGGCCAAAGACCACAATGACGCCGGCGAGGGTCGAAAGCGTCAGCCAGCGGTCGAGCCGTGGGTCAGCGCCGTAGCGGGGCCAGCCCGTGGCGATCTCCGACCAATGCAGTCCCCCGTCGTGAAGCCGGAGCCCGAGCAGCAGAACGTTGGAGGCGACCAGCAGGAACAGTGCGCTGGCCGCGAGAGCGACCGCGAGGCCCTGCGCCGCCTTAGCTGAGGTGGTCGCGCTTGCGAACGGGGTCATAGTAGATCTCCGAAATGCGGTAGCGGCCGTCCCGCTTCTGCATCTGGATGACGACGTCGACGAGAAGCAGCAGCAGCGAGCGGATGTCGTCGCGATGCAGGTCGCGGCCTTCCGCACTTTCCTTGACCAACAAGGTCAGCTGCTCGAAGGCGAGCCGAGCGCTGTCAGCATGGACAGTCGTGACCGATCCCGGATGGCCCGAATTCACATTCCGTAGATAGAAGAATGCGGTCCCGTCGCGCAGCTCCTGGAGCAGAATACGATCGGGCCGCATCCGCAGGCAGGACTCCAGAAGTTCGCGCGGTCCAATTTTGGCAAGACCCTGCCCGTCCTTGGCGTAAAGCAGCCGCACACAATTCTGATGAGGGATGACAAGCTCCGCGGTGTCCTCGATAGTGATGAGCCGCTCGTGTGCCGGGATCGCCGCGATCAGCGCCTTGGACAGCGTCGTCTTTCCCGAACCAGTCGCCCCGGAAATGATGATGTTGCGGCGGGTTGAGACGGCCAACTGGAGGAAGTCGCGCCAGGCGCCGGCTTCTTTCAGGGCCAGAAGCCGATTCTCGTCGGTTGTGAGTTCGTCATCGGCGACACGGACCTCATCGAACAGTTTTGCCTGCTCAAAGGCATCCAGTGTCATCGTCAAAGCTGACGGCTTGCGTATCGTGAGACTTACGGTGCCTTCTGGCACCGCCGGCGGGACGACTATCTGGCAGCGCTCCTCGCCGATCAGGGTGGTCGAGACCACCGGATGCTCCGGGCCGATGTCCTGACGGGTGTGGCCGGCGGCCGCGGTCGCGAGGTGTGAGAGGTAGGCATGCGTCAGAGCTGGCGCTTCGTGCCGGGTCCAGCCGCCGGGGCCTTCCACGAAAATCTGGCCGGGGCGGTTCACGACGATTTCGGTCAAGGATTTGTCCGCCAGAAATGGAGCCAACGGCTCGAGATAGCGCGCCAGCACGAGCCGGCTGCCATCGCGCTCGATGGAATGTACGGCACTCACTTTGTCACCACGGCCGGAGCCACGAGGCCCCCGGGGACGGTGCGGTCCAAAATCTGCGTGCGGGTCTCGACCCGCCGCAATTGATAGACCGAGGAGAAATCGACGTCGCGGGCGACAAAGATGTTGACGAGTTCGCCCTGGTTCTTGTTCAGCGTCGGCGGAATGTTGATCGACTGCTCGACGGCGATTGCTGCGGCGCTGTTGGTGGCGCCGGTGGTGTTGTTGATCTGGATGGAGCTGTCCTGCAACTGCTGACGCCCGATCGATGAGGCATCATTGACGACCGACAACAGGAGCGCCGAACCGAACCGTTCAAAGAAGTGGGTGTCAATGTCGCCGTCGAACCCGGCGCGACCCAGCGCATCGGTGGCCGGCGAGGCCAGCGCCGCAATGACGCCGGTCGGTGTCTTGGCGCGGGTCCACAGTACGAACAGGCGTTTTGATCCACGCCGGACATTGCCGCGATATTCACCGACCACTTGTGTGCCCTTTTCCATCAGCACCACGTTGCCGGAATCCGACATCACGTCCCGCACGACGACGCAGGAAACGAAACCGGCCACGTCTGAGGACATCGCCGTTTCCAGCACGCACGGGATCGAGGTGCCCTGGGTGACCAGCAGATTGCGGTTGGGAAGCCGCGCTGCGCGCACGCCCTCGATCGCGGTCGGCTTCAGCTTGTCGGCGAGGTCGTTGCGCGGCTCTCCCCGCCCGAACCCATAGGGATCAGTGACGACACTTCCGGTCACGTTATCGTGGGCCGCGCGTCCCGCAGAACTCGGTCGGTTATAGGCCAGCACGGGCGCGCGCCGGGCGCTCTCCAGAAGCTGGTCGGAGGCGGGTGCGGGAGCCGCTGGCGTGGCTGGGACCGGAGTGGCTCCAATTGAGGCCGTGGTAACAGGCACGGCCGGCGCTTCTGGGAGGGGCTCGAAGGCCGCTGCTTGGCGGATCACCAGCTTCCGGGCGGAATCGCTGACCGGCTTATCGCCTTTCCAGGTCCCCCAGATGATCAGAGCGGCAAATGCGGTGAGCGCCAGCGCTCCGAAGCCGCGTTTGAGCATCATCGCTCGGCCATTGTCGCTTCCTCCCACGGGGGTAATGCCGCGGTCGCCGGCGATCGTCTCATCGTCATGTTCGGTCATATCGCGCTCACCTATCGTGGCCTTGGGATTGGAGGTGATTTCTTCGCCCGCCGCTCGATCGACGGGGTTGTGGTATTGGTGCCCGGGTTGATCCCCACAGCGTCGAACGCTTCGTTGAAGATGCAAAGCACGTTTTCACCTTTGCGCAACCGGAACTCCCGCGCCGTGGCATGAACGACGACGAGCTCGCCGCGGACATCCTTTGGCACGAGGCTCTCCGAGCCGTCTGAGTTGATCAGGTAGATCGCGGGAATTTCGCGGTTGCCTGCAAAGCGGAATGTGGTCTCCTTGCCGTCGTCGAAAACGGCTTCGGGCTCGAGGTCGATCGAGCCCTGGGCGGAAAAGCGCCAGTTGCGCGCGCCATAAGCATGATGCAGGTCGAAGGTCTGGTCGATCAGCGCGCCTTCCTGCTCGGCGCCGCGGGCGGCCGCCTCAGCGCGCCGGCGCTCGATCTCGTCTCCGGGATAGGTGAAGCGGACGACGAAGTAGCTGTCCGCCAGCGTCGTCTCGGCGATCGACAACTCGAACTGATACGATCGCTTGCGCCCGTCGGCGCGGGTGGTGACAACCTGCAGGTTCGTCGGGGGGTGTTTTTCCCGCGGCTTGAGGAACAGGATTGAGCCTGCCGGTGCGACTTCCCATGCGATCGCGTCGCCGATCGCGACATGCGCGACCTCTTCATCATCGGCAAACAACACCTGGGTCGATGCCCGGATCACGCCGTTGACCCGAACCACGTTGGCCGGATCATAGGTCACTGTGCGCACGCGGGCATCGCGTTGACCCGGTGACGGCTGTTGCAATGCCAGCGCCGGCTCCGCGAATCCCAGGGCGAACGTCATCAAGAGAACGAAAGCTTTCATGGCACGACCTCCGGATCGGCGCGATATTCCGAGACCAGGAAGCCGAGAGGATTGATGAGACGGTCGGCGGAGGACATTGGCGCATTGGCATAGGAAAACGTCAGGGTGGAGACCCAATGGGTCACGCGGGTTTCCTCGCCCTTGCGGCTCTCCCTCATGAAACGCACGGACGCGACATTGTCGGCCAGGAGCGAGATCGCCTTGATCCGAACCGTGGCGACCCCGAATCGGCCTTGAACGACTTGCGGGCTTTCGGGATTGGAACCGCGATACCAGGCTGCGAAACGGGCCTGTTCGCCTTGCCCTGAGAGGAGCGAAATGGTGCGGAAGTTGGTTTCGGCCTCTGGGTAGCTATAGCCCTCTCGCGCCCGAACATAACGCCCGAGGAAATACTTGGTGACGGCCTCGTCATAGCGCGCCGGCGTTGAACCGAGGGCGGAGACGGTCTCCACAATGCCAGTGGCATTGTCGACCCGGATCACGAACGGCTCGACCGTCTTCAGCGGCGCGAGCGCTGCGACCGCACTGAGCGAGGCGACCGCCAACACGCAGGCGCCCCCGGCAATCACCCATGCCGTTCGCCGCGAGCGATGGGCCGACAGCAACAAATCCTGTTCCCATCGACGCGCATTGTCGAAATAGGCCTTCAGGTCATCGTGACCGACCATCTCACGCCTCCTTGCCGCAGGAGCGGTAAGAGGCTGCAATGTCGGCCTGGTGGCCCGATGCAACCAGTTGCGTGGTGGGCGCTGCCGGGCTGGTCTCGCCTTTGCGGATGACTGGTGCCGGCGCGGATGGTGGAGGTGGCGGCTCCGGTGTCGCCAATGGCGCGCCGGTTTCCCCATCCCATAACGAACGATTGAGCGGTCGGCGAGCTAACCCGTCACATGACGGCGGTGCTTTTGACCAGATCGCGCAGCCGCCAAGCTGAAATGCGATCACGCAAATGATGAATAGTCGACGCCACATCGTTCTGATGCCCCTGTTTTTCTCTGTCGCCTGATGCCGGCGATCAATTGTTTAGGCCGCCGTGGTCCCCGGCGATCGGGTGCGCCGCATGCTGCCGCCCTGGCGGCTGGCTCTTACGGCCGCGAGACCGCGGCTGGCTGACCAGCGGGCGCCGGCATAAGCGCCGCTGGCTGCCGCCGTGGCGTTGGCAATCATTGGGCTTGTGACCAGCCGGCTTGCGAGTGACGCGCCACCCCCGGCGAGACCGCCTGCGATGATCGGCAGTTGAAGCGCGATGTAACCGGACAGACCGAGCACCGCGCTGATCGCGACCGCGGCCACCACCATCTCGCCGGCCGTGCCCGCGTTTGCTGCGAACCTGTCGATGAACCCGCTGACGGTCGTTAACATCAGCCCGACGAGCGCGACCACCAGCACCAGGAGGATCACGAAATTCGCGACCTGCCGAAGCCAGGCTTCCGTAAAGGGCCGCGTGGCCTCAAATAATCCAAGTGCAATGAAGAGCGGCCCAAGCGCGATCACGACGCCGAGACCAACTTTGGCATAGAGCAGGATGGCAAACTGCAATAAGGAGCCAACCGCCACAAAGACCAGGAGAATGGCGGCAATCAGTGCTGGCGCGATGTTGGTCAGTCCGGACTGTTTGTAGATCCTATTAGCGACGTCAATTCCTTTGGTCAGAAGCTGATCAAACGGAACTCCGGAATTGGTATTCAGTCCGGCACCAGCCAATGCATTGCCAATCTCCTTCGGCAACGAATCGAAAAACAGCCCCGTGACGTATTGCTGAAACGCGCTTGAGTTGGTCGCTAGCAGCACCACGACCACGATCCGCATTGCCCGCCAGGCAAACTCCATGATTGGCTCGGAGATTGCGCCCCGCATCACCGCAAAGCCGTAGAGGATCACATAGAGCATCACGGCCGTGCGGAGGGGACCATCAATGTAGGAGGCAAGATTCGATACCGAGGTCGACACGAATGTCGTGAGCGGCTGCTCGAACTCCTTCAGAAAGCTGTCAAAGACGTTTATGGCCATCGCGGCGATCCTTACTTCAGGGCGTCTTCCATCTCTTGGACGGTAATCTTGTTGCGAGCCTCGTTGGCATTGATACAGTTCGGCGTCTTTGCGAACTCCCCGGGATTGTCGCCGCACGTATTGAGAGCCGCCGCAAGCTCGTCCCGATGGTCGAGATACCAGCCGACCGTATTTATGCGCTGACTCTTGTCGGCCTCGTTGCAGCCCGTAAGAACAGCGGCGAGAGAGAGTGCAAGTATGGACGTGTTCAATTTCATTGCAGGGCCGCCTTCATTTCATCAACCAGTTGTTCTTGCTTCTCGCGTTCCCGCTGGCCATCCATGTCGGTGCGGGCCTGCTGGATCATTGCGAGACCCTGCATCCGGAGCACATCGTTCTGCAGCAGCGCCTGTTCGGCTTGCAGCCGCGCCGACAGATCGAGAGTCTCCTTGACGTCGGTCGCCGAGCTGATGCGGGTTCTCAATTCTTCGAGCGCATCGATGCGCTGAGAGGCGGTGTCGTAGACCGCCTGGCCCATGGAGTGCTTGGCGCCGGTCTGCCGTGCGATCCGGTCGAGCTCGCTCTGGTAATACGAATTGCCACTGTTGCCGGCATACGCGCGGTTCTGCGAAAGATAATGGTTCATCGCGTCGGCGAAGTTGCCGCCACCCTGCCCCGCCACGAGACGTTCGATGTCAGAGAATTGTTGGGGCAGGACTTTCCGGAACTGCGGCGTATTTAGGAGCGAGCCGATGTCGTTGGCGTTGGTCCGCTTATTGAAGCTATCATAGAGCTGCTTGGCCTGGTTCAATTGATCCTTCGCCACCCTGAGCTGGGACGTCAGGGTATCGACCTGCTTCTTCAGCTCCGTCAGTTGCTCGAATTGCCGCGCATAGACGCTGGGATCGAATACAATCTCCGCTCCCGCAGGTGATGCCATCAGGAGGATCAGGACTGAGACGGACGTCAGAATCGTCGGGATACGCTGAACCGTCATGGGATTGTCCTCCGTTCCGCGTGAAATACCGGCAGCCAGCGTGCCGGATCGTCGCCGACCTCGGCCCGAACGCGGTCGAGCAGTTCGACCGTTTCCGTTCGTCCGGACAAGACGGCGAGCGCATCGTCGAAACCGCCGAGATCAAGCTCCGCCACCACCGAATTGTGGCCTTGCTTGACCAGGAACCGCCGGCTTTCCGGCGCGAGCTCTTCCTTGATCAGGCGGAATTCAGTGTCGGTCAGATGGAATCCGTCGACATAGTCCGAGCGTGTTCCCCGTGCATTCGGCAGGAAAATTTGCGTCGGGCACTGCTCGACAATGGTGTGCGCGATCGGGGAGGCCAGCGCGTCCCGCGGCGACTGCGTGCCGAACACCATGACGCCGTTCTGCTTGCGGATGGTTTTCAGCTTGTTGTTGGCGAGATCCCGAAATGCGTCGTCGCCAAGCGCCTTCCAGAACTCGTCGATGTCGATAATCAGGCGCCGGCCGTCGATCAGGCGCTCCACGCGATGGAACAGGTACATCATCAGCGGCGTGCGAACGGTGGGATGATCCAGCAGATCGGTCATGTCGAAGCCGATAAACCGGGCGTCGAGGCCGATTGCGTCGTGCTCGCCATCGAGCATCCAGCCGAAGGGAGCGCCCCGGCACCATCGCTCCAAGCGGGCGCCGATTCCTTCGCGATCCTGTTGGCCGAGAAAAGCCCGGAGCGCCCCGAACGAGCGTTCCGCCTGCCGCAGGTGACCAAGCGCTCGCAAGCCGGAGTCGATCCGCTCCTCCTCGGATACGGTCAGCGTGCGGTCTTCTGGCGTAACGAGCTTCCGGATAAGAGCGCCCAGGAAGGAAAGATTGGCTGGCGTCAGCTCCAGCGCCTTGAGCGGCGCACAGCCGGTCGCAATGCCGTTGTGGAGCGTCAGATAGGTGCCGCCGACGGCACGGACGAAAATCTCGGCGCCGCGGTCCTTGTCGAAAAAGACATAAGTGGCGCCGAGCCGCTCAGCCTGCGACAGCAGGAAGTTCTGGACGACGGTTTTGCCGGACCCGGAGGGGCCGCAGATGAAGGTGTTGCCGAGGTCGCCGTGATGGAAGGAGAAATAGAACGGCGAGCCAGACGCGGTCTTGAGCATCGCAACCGCTGGTCCCCAATGGTTGCCGGCAGGCTGTCCTGTGGGATAGGTGTGGAACGGGGAGAACGCCGCGAAATTGCGTGAGCTGATCGCACCAGTGCGCGCCCGATACTTGAACAATCCAGGGAGCTGGGACCAATAGGCCGCTTCAAGGCCGAGATCCTCGCGCGCAACCACGGCGCCCGCGTCGGCCAGTGCGCGCCGCGCCACGCTCATGTGATCCTGCAGCTGCGAAGGCGTCTCGGCGTAGATCAGCAGCGAGAGATGGTGATCTCCAAGCACGAACCTGTTGGATTCGAGATCGTCAAGCGCGTCAGAGAGCTCATCGACCTGCGAGGCCGCCGGATCCTGAGCCGAGACCAGCTGGTTCTGCTTGCGCGTCAGGACCGTCTTGGCGTCGGCTTTCGACAAAAACGCGAAGGATTGCGTGAGGATAATCTCGAAAGGCGCGGAAAGCAGTGCGTTTAACAGGCCCGGTCTGGTGGACGCCGGATATTCCTTGAGTCCGAACATGCCAGCGAAGCGCGATCCACCCGCGCCGCGGATTTCGATCGCTTCACGTCCGAAGATGACACGGTTTGAATAGAGCGCGGGGCCGATCGGCCCTTGTGGCAATGGCATTGGTATCCATTCCCCGGAGGCGATGGTGTGGAGCAACTCCATCGGTTCTGAGAAGGTGATGCCGTTGCGCTCAACCATTTCGAGGGCGATTGCGCCGTAACGCTCCAATGCTGCGACCATATCGCGCGTGGCATCGTTGAGCCGCTTTAGGGCGTCGCTGTCGACCTCGAGGGAATGCGCAGCGCTCCGGCCCAGCCGCTTGAAGAAGGCGGCCGCAGCGTCGGCGGTGGCGCGACCGGGATGCCAGACCAGCGTCAGATAGAGATCATTGCGAAATAGCGATTCGTTGCGAAGCCGATCGCGATATTGTGCGTCGAGCGAGGCTGCAAATGTCGATCGGAACGCACCGTCCGGGTAGTCTGACGTCCGGCGCCGCACCAGATGGGTCCAGAGCGCCAGCCGGGGATCGGCAACATTGCGCAGAGTGAGGTTCAGCTTGGTGTGCAGGTCATTCAGGTCCGCCGTCTCGGCGGTCTCAAACGAGGTGCCATCGAGCCGGATCACCGTGAGAAGGGCCCGTGTCGTAAGACTAATCACCGTATTGGTGACGTGCCGGCCGAACGGCAGGTAGACGGCGGGCCCGATCTCCCGGTTTTTGAGCGCCTCGTTACGCATAACCAAGGTCCCGTGCTTGATATCGCCGAACGAGCTCGAGGGGCGTGCAGGACGATCCGCCCCAGAATGGCGCGTTGCGCGTGCGTCCGCGGGTTTCAATCCAGGCGAGCAGAATCCGGAACATGTTGGGGTCATGCCGACAGATGACGCGGCAAAGACCATGGATCGGGATCGCGACCAGGCCGTAGATGATGCTTCCGGCCACCAGGAACAGGATGCAGGAAAACACCACGTTGAGCGCCATGGCTTCCATGGTGACGCCGGCAATCATGGCCGGACGCGTGCAGGCGAGGAACAAGGTGTCCTCCGTGAGACGCACGGCCTCATTCATCAACGCCCCCCGGTCAAGGTCGAGACCACCTCGGAGGCGCCAAACGTGATGGCGACACCGAGCACGACATAGGCGGCCTTGCGCAGATCGAGATAGCCGAACATCCAGGCGATGCCGACGATGATGACCGCCAGCGTCGCGAGCAGGCGCGCGACATTGCCGGTCAACATGTTGACGATGTTCTGCAACACGCCCTCGATGTTCGCGGTCTGCGCCAAAGCGGGTTCAACCAAGGCGATGCTGAGGACGGCTCCCATGCAAAAGAGTGCGGCGGAGTGTTTAAGAGGAGAAGTCATGACACGGCTCCGATTGGCAGTGCAGCCGGACCAGCCCGGACCGCGGTGTTGAGTTGAGACAAGCAGAAATCCTCATCGTTCATAGACAAAGGCTGACGTGCCAACGCCGGAGCGATAGACGTCCCAGTTCGGACGCTCCCTGACGGAGGGAGCTGGCGTGTTGATCGTCGGCATGTCGCCGTTGGAAGTGCCGACCGTCGGTTGGTCACCGGAGTCGGGCGGTGTGCCGGGAGCTTTGACTGCGAAAGCCGCGACAACGCTGGCAATGGCCTGATCACGGCCCGAGGCGTTCAGGTTTGCTGCTTTCAACCGGGCCTCGAACAATCTGCGAAGGCCCGCGATGTGCTGGCAAGCGTCGAAGGTAGTGGTCGTCGTCAGCCCGGCCTGCTTGGTTTCATCTGCATCAAGTTGAGCGAGACCGGTCCGGACCGGCTGGCCGGTGGCAATGGCCTCGGTAGCGAGTTGGATCGCTTCGTCACGGTCATTTGCTTGAATCTGAATCGGTTTCCGCCCCTGAATTGTGATGAGCAGCGGCTCGAACGAACTCGCTTGCCGCACAATCGCGGCCAGCGGCCGCACGAGGTCCGGCGTCGGCGCGCACTGTTCGACCAGAGCCGAGAATGCAGCTGGATCCATTGTTGATGACTTTACTTCGAGCGTTGAAGACGGGGATGCTATGCCGCGAGCGAAAGGCCTGACGGTGCCTCAATCGCGCGGCCCGAAATCTTGCCGGCCGATCGGATCGCGCCGACAGCGTGGTCCGTGACCGGCAGCAGTCCGGCGACAGCTTGGGTCGTCCCGATTTGACGGGGTGCGCCGAGGCGGTCGAGATGCCATCCGGCCCGGCGCAAGATGCGCTCCATGCGTAGATCAGTGACGGTCGCGATGGCCTGAAGGTCGAGCTGCTGGCCCCATTCAATCATTGCCGCAAAAAGCAGATACGTTGCTTCCCGCAAGCCGTTCCCAGCTGTCGCCGCAACGTTCTTGGTATCAACGCAAAAGCGCGAACTCTCCCAGATTCGGGCTGCGTTCGGTGCCGCGTGGCCATCTAGCAACACCGGGAACGTATCCGCCAGCATGTTGCGCCCAGTGGTGGATAACAGGCGAACGCAACCGACAACCTCGCTCTGTTCGAGCGCCAGGAGATAGGTCGGCTTGAAGGAGTCGTACTGATCTATCTCCAATCCGCCCGCGACAGAGACATCCCAGTCGAGCCGCTCCTTGAACACGCGCCCTCGCAGACGATGCATTCCCATTGTCAGTTCAAAGTCGCGCAGGAGCGCCGCACGCGTGCGCACAATGACCTTCATTCTTAACCTCCCGCTTACGAATCACAGCTTCGAGATCAAGAAAGCAGCCATCATCGCAGCCTTGCGCTGTCAGTTCTGACAGGGCGTTTTGGAATTGTTCTTGCCCAAAAGTTGCCGCAACATCGCAATAGATGCCCACACGCAACGCGCGAATCAGGCGCGTAGCTCGCTTTAGAGAGCTCAGAACAGTTCAAGAGAGGGGCGCAATGAAAAATGTCAAAAGAGCATGCGATGAATTTGTCGATTGTCTCCATTCTGCCCATGCGGAAGATGATTTTCGGCGCATCGCGGAACGTACTGCGCATGCATTGGGTTTCCGCTGGTTCGCCTATTTTGGCCACCGCGCGAATGGCCCAAAGCTGATCTCATCCTACCCGAAGAGTTGGACCAGCCACTATTTTCGGGAAGGGTACGACCACATCGATCCCGTTCTTCAGGACCCGCGAAACACAAGCCGGATGTTCCTGTGGGATGGACGTGAGGCGCGAAGCGCAAAGTCGGCGAAAGAACGCCGTCTGTTCGACGATGCGCTCAGCTTCAAGATCAGGACCGGTCTTACGGTTCGCATTCCCGCAAGCCAAAACCAGTTCGCGGCGTTCACGTTGGCGGTGGACGACCGCAGCCTTGGACTCGATCGCTTCATCGAGAGCTCGCGGGACATGTTGGAAAGGATGGGTCTCACCTATCATGCACATGTGAACGCCAGAATCGGACGCACGCCGGCGGATGGTCAGCAGGGGAGCGCCCTCACTCAGCGCGAGCGGCAGTGTCTCGCGTGGATCTCTGACGGCAAGACGATGCAGGACATTGCGGAGCTTCTCGGGGTTTCGCCGCGTGGGGTGAAGTATCATCTGGACAATGCCAGGCGAAATCTTGCTGCACTCACCCTTCCACACGCTGTGGCCCTCGCCTTTCGGCAGGGATTGCTGCCGTAATGTGTGGAGCAACCGTGCGAGTCGGCAAGCGTGGTCTCAAGATCGGCGGTTAAGGGAGAGTGAGCTTGATGGAGGTGCAACGGCCTCGTCAAGTGACCTCGGCCCATCGTTCGCAGTATTCAGCTAAAAGCGGATCACTGCTCGATCGTACCCATGTCTTCGCGGAATTGTCGAGCGGGGAATTGGGCGTCGCCCTGCGGGCCCGGGCTGTTGGCTGCGCTGAAGCCCCGCAAGCGGTCTTCCCCCTTGCGGGCTGCCATCCCTGACGCAAACGGCCCAAATCCCTGAACAACCGTGCCTGCTGATCTATCGGAAGCGCTTCACGCCTGCTCGGGTCGGGCGCTAATCCCTAAGTGCGCGCCATGCCGATTGCCTTGACCACGTCAAATGGAAAGGACGCTTTCGCGACGCAGCCGCCGCGTGGTCGTCAAGCAGCTTTCGTTGACGCCGAAGTTCGGGATGACGTCGCTCTCGCTGTCGATCAAGGCAAAATGTCGCGCGGACGAACGATGTGCACTTGACACACCATGCTTCCGGTGAAGGACCAACCCCGCTCTCGAATGGGCTTTCCTTGGTTCAGGTTCGGCCTTCTACGATCAACCCGCAAGGGGTTCGCTACGCAAGCGTGCGACCTCTTCGGCTTCGCCTCTCGAGGTGACCGCGGCCGTCCCCGAACACGTCGGCGCCAGTCGAGCGGGGATGGTCCCCGCCGCAAGACGGGAGCCTTCAATGTCGCACAATCTCACTCTCGCTCAGAACCATGCCTTCGATCTGGCCCGCACGCTGATGATGCCGGTCATCCTTTTCCAGGCCGACAACGAATTCGGCGTGATGCTCTCCAGCGAGTACGACGGCGATCAAGACGCTATCGTTCATGAGTACGACCCCTGGAGCCCGGCTCATTGAGCCGGGTGACCGGCTGTCGCTGGCGCCATGCCGGCTGCAA
>C688J35102_120989931_pt1 | contig 16089 bp, 16 predicted proteins | sample HopSoiMetagenom2_FD_35102 | JGI IMG/M metagenome (IMG submission 35102)
CAGATCGTCCTGCGGCGCGTCGGCGCGCAATATGAGGACGATCTCAACACGCGCGTCCTGAGCGCAGCGACAACCGTCGATGCGTTCGCGTCATGGCCGCTGACGCGCCGCGTTCAGCTGATCGGGCGAGCCGAAAACCTGTCCAACCGGCTGGTGATGGCGGGCGTCAACGGCGACGGTTCGATCGAGAGCGCAACCCCGCGCACCTTGTGGATCGGACTGCGACTGAATTGAGTCCGCGCCACGTGGATTTGGCAAAAATCTCCGGCGGGCGCATATCGTTGCGTGCTCGGTACGATTCGCTTTGGAGCCGGGCATTTGATTCCGCACATGGTCTGCAGGTTCGTCGGGCACCACCGTTCGGTGTCGTGCGCCCGGCGCATCGACGGCATTTGGCAGAGCCGGTGCAAGCGCTGCGGCGCTAATATCGTACGGGTGCGGCCGACCAAATGGCGTGAGATGGAGAGGGCCGAGGCCCCGCCGTTGCGCCGCGCGCACTAATGGCGGGTGTAGAGGAAGGCCGTGATGTCGCGGGCGTCGCTTTGGCTGACATTGAGGTCCGGCATGGCCGTGCCCGGCGAGATCTGCTGCGGGTCGCGGATCCAATGCTCCATGTTTGGGGGATTGTTGGCGAGATGGCCGGCAAGGATCACGCGTGTGGCGATCCCGTCGAGCGGGGGGCCAACGTTGCCGGTCGCGGTGCGCACGTTCTGGACCGCGTGGCAGCTGCCGCAGCCATATTCGATGAACAGTGCCTCGCCGCGTGAGGGGTCGCCCCCGGTGATCGCGGCGGCGTGGGCCCGGACCTGGCTCCGCGTGCGGGCATAGTCCCAGGTGATGCCGACGAGCCCGGCGACGACGAGCACCGCCGTCATGATTGCGAAGCTAGCTTTAGCGGACAGAGACCGCATGGGTTTCCTCGGCTGATTTCAGCCACCGATAAAAGAGCGCGAGCGCCGCTATCCCGTGCACCAGGCCACCGGGGATCCACATCAGCAGGCCCGCAAGCTGCTGGTCGGCGACCGGATCGAGCCCGATGCCGGTCATGCCCATCGCTGCATAATCGGCATACCACGGGCTCTGTGAAAAGCTCATCAGCGCACCGAGCGCTCCGCCGATCAGCGAGGTGACGAACAGGCAGGCCGCCGACACTCCGTAGCCGCCGCGGGCGCGCGGGTGGAGCATCGCCCACCAGAAGAGCAGGGAGCTGATGAAGAAGCTCGCATGCTGGGCAATGTGCCAGCCAGAACTTTCGAGCGCGCGGTCGAACAAAGCGGGCGCGTGCCATACCCACATCACGACGCCCTGGATCGCGGTTGCGGTGATCGGCTCGGTCAGGCGTTTCCACAGCGACTGCAGCGGCGATTTCCAGCTTCCGCCGAGCGACAGCCGCAGCGCCTTGGGCAGGCCCCAGGCGAGCACGCCGCCAGTATTCGACAAGGCGAGCAGCAAGGTGGCGACAAGCATGATGAGCTCATGCTCGATCATGTGCATTGTGAAGCTGTGCTCGCCGGCTTCGTGCAGCGGCGACACGAGCGCGAGAGTCAGCACGGCCCAGCCGGAGAGGAACAGGCCGGCGCCTGACGGCCGAGTGGTCGCGCGGCTCGACAGGCGCACCCAACCAGTCACGAAGATGAGGAGCGAGAGGCCGAGCGGTACGAGCAGCACCGGGTCGAGCGTCCAGCCCATCGCCATGCTCATCCCCAGCATGGCGGGATCACCAGCGCAGCGATGAATGGCAGGATAATTGCGAGCGCGAACAATGCCGCAGCCATCAGCGACACAGTGGCAATCAATCGGCGCGCTGGGGCTTCGCCCTCAGCGCCGAAGACGCGCCATGATGTGAAAGCTCCGGTAGCGACCAGCGCTAGCCCGAGGATCGTTCCGACGATCACGATCCAGGGACTTCCGAGCTTGCAGTTCTGGAATGTGGAATCGCCCCCGAGCTGGTGCGCGAGACCCGCGCCGAGGGTACCGAGCGCGAGCCCGCCCCAAGGCATGAACCGGTCGCGGATGCGTTCCGTGGTCACAGCCGCGGGACCCAGTAAATCATCAGGTAGATCGGGATCCACAGCAGCCAGACGTAGCGCCAGTAGAGGGAGTTTTCGTCGACATCGACGAGGCGCCGGCCTTCGTAGGCGAGGCGAGTGCGCATCAGCATCCACAGCACGACCGTGTCCATCCAGTCGGTCAGGATGTGGCTCGTGTGGAGGAGCAACAATGCCCAGATGATCGAGCCGTAGGCGTTATCGGTCCAGCGGACGTTGAGGCTGTTGAACTCGAACCCGCGGATGATGAGCAGAACGACGCCAATGGCAACGATCACCGGCATCAGCACGCGGATCGTGGGCACGTCCGCTTCGTGGGCGGCCTTCTTGATCATCGTGTTGGGGATTTCGCTGAGCAGGATGATGATCGTAAACAAGGTGCCGGCGAGCACGCTCGGAGCGGCGCGCCCGACGGGCGGCCAGCCCTGCTCATGACCCATGAGGAAGAAGTAAGCGGCGAAGGTGAGACCGAACGCCGCGCCTTCGATGACCATGAAGCCGATGATCCCCCACCATGTGAGGCTGCTCGGCCCGAACTTGTGGGTTGGAAGGTCGGCGACCGAGTCGGTGAAGCGCACTTCGCCAATCATGTGATCACCGGTTCGGGATGGCGCTTGATCTCCTTCGGCCAGAACCAGGCGATCAGCGCGATCGCGGCAGGGATCGTGCCGAAGGGGATGGCCCAGGGCGAAAAGATCGAGGACACAAACAGGACCGCAGTGGCGATCGCGGCGATGAGCGGCCACAGGCTCGCTTCGGGGACGGGCTCGCGCAGATCCGGCGCAGCGGCAACGACGGTGGTCAGGAGCATTTCCTTGTCGTCGACGCGCAATCCAGTGACGACCGGGAACTCACCCTCCTGGTCCCACAATGGCGTGCGGCTTTCGATCACCGGAATGTGCTCGAAATTATAGACCGGCGGTGGTGAGCTCGTCGCCCATTCGAGGCTCGCAGCATCCCACGGATTGGGCGGTGCGATCGCTCCGCGATACAGCGAAACGACCCCGTTGATGACGAACAGCAAGACGGCCGCGGCAACCACGAACGCTCCGATGGACGACAGCAGGTTGGGAAGCTCGAGCCCGAGGCCGGCGGGGTATGTATAGACCCGCCGCGGCATCCCCAGCATCCCGCTGAAATGCATCGGGAAGAAGGTGAGCTGGAAGCCGAGCAAGATCATCCAGAAGCCGATCTTCCCGAGCGTTTCGCTCATCATCCGGCCGGTGATCTTGGGGTACCAGTAGGTGAGGATTCCGAGCAGCGGGAAAACGGCTCCGCCGATCAGCACGTAATGAAAATGCGCGACGATGAAATAGGTGTCGTGAAGCTCGAGGTCGAGCGGGACGGAGGCGATGATCACCCCGGTCAGACCGCCGATGACGAAGGTAAAAATGAAGCCGATCACGTAGAGCATCGGCACCGTGAAGCGCGGGCGTCCGTCCCAGATCGTCGCCAGCCAGCAGAAGATCTGCAGGCCGGTCGGAATCGAAACCGACATGCTTGCCGCGGTGTAGAAGCTGTACCCGACGCGCGGCAGGCCGGTCGCGAACATGTGGTGGACCCACAGGCCGAACGACAGGATCCCCGTCGAGATGAGCGCGAGGACGACGACGGGATAAGCGAACACCGGTCGGCGGCAGAAGGTCTCGACCATCACGCTGACGAAGCCCGTCGCGGGGAGGAAGATGATGTAAACTTCAGGGTGGCCGAAGAACCAGAACAGGTGCTGCCAGAGCAGCGCGTCGCCATGTTCGAAATGGTTGTAGAATTGCGTTCCGACGAGCCGGTCCGAAATGAGGAAGCTCGAGGCGAGCGCGACCGACGGCATTGCGAAAATGATCATCACTGCGACCACCAGCATCGCCCAGGCGAACAGCGGCATCCGCGCGAGAGTCATGCCCGGGGCGCGCGTCTTGAGAATGGTCGTGGTGAGCACCACTGCTGCAGCCAGCGCGGAGACTTCGGTAAACGTAATCATCTGCGCCCAGATGTCGGCGCGCTTGCCCGGCGAGAATTGCGGGCCTGACAGCGGGGTGTAGGCGAACCAGCCGATGTCGGGACCGATGTTGAGCAGGAACGCGCCCCACAGCAGCATCCCGCCGAACAGGTACATGTAATAACTGAAGGCGTTCAGGCGCGGGAAGGCGGTCGATCGCGTGCCGAGCATCAGCGGGATGATGAAGACCGCAACGCCTTCCATCACGGGCACCGCGAACAGGAACATCATCGTCGAGCCGTGCATCGTGAACAGCTCGTTGTAGCGCGCCGCTCCGATGAGGTTCTGGTCGGGCCGCGCAAGCTGCACCCGCATTGCCAGCGAAAGCACGCCGCCGAGCGCAAGGAAGATCAACGCAGTGACGATGTAGCGGCGGCCGATTTCCTTGTGATCGACGGTCGCGAGCCAACCGATAAATCCGCGCGGGCGTCGCCACGTCGCGTGAAGACGCGCGGCGAGCTTTTCGCCCTTAAGCTTGGGTCCGTCGCGGACGATCTTCTTGCGCTCTTCGGCGAGCCTGCGGTCTTCCTCCTCGACTTCGCGGCGTTCGGCCTCGTGCTCGGCGGAACTGCGCCAGCCCTTCAGGGCATCGGAGCGGCGGATCGCGTCCGTCATTTGAGCGTCTCGAGGTAAGCGACGACGGCGTGCAGCTCGTTCGGTTCGAGGCCGACGGGCGGCATCTTCGCGCCCGGCTTGATCGCCTGCGGATCTGCGATCCAGCCGTAAAGGCCGGCCTTGCTCATCGGTAGGGCGCCTGCGGCAATGCTGCGGCGGCCCGCGAGATGGGTGAGGTCGGGTCCGACCGTCGCGCTTGCCGGAGTTCCGGTGATTGCGTGGCAGGACGCGCACTGGCGAGTGGTCACGATATTATAGCCGGCGAGCGCGAGCGGATTGCTCGGCGGCGGCGCAGCCTGCATCTGGCGGTTCCACCAATTGATGAAGTGGTCGTAGCTGTCGACGTTGACGACGAGCGCCATGTGCGCGTGCTGCGCGCCGCAGAATTCCGCGCATTGGCCCCGGTAGATTCCGATCTTCTGCGGGGTGATCGTCACGTCGGTTTGGCGACCGGGAATGAGATCTTCCTTGCCGGCGAGGCTCGGCACCCAGAAGCTGTGGATTACATCGTTCGACTGGAGCGTGATGTGGGCGGGAATTCCGACGGGCAAGTGAAGCTCGTTCGCCGTACGAATGCTCTTCGACGTATCCGACGCACTATATTGGATGTCCCACCACCATTGGTTGCCGGTGACGGTGATCGAGAGACCGGGGTGCACTGCGGCGTTCGCCATTGAACGGTCGGCGGCAAAGCTTGCGATGGCGAGCGCTGCGAGACCGGTTCCGATGACCGCTGCCCAGCCGATCAGGCCGGAGCGCATCAGCGGGTCGGATTCGTGATGCCTGCCGATCTCCACGACGTTGGCTTCGCCAGCGCGGCGCGCGCGCACCATCCCGGCAACGAGGAAGGCGATGACGAGAAGGTACATGACGGCGCAAATGCCGAGGAAGATCCAGAAGAGAATCTGGAACTGGCGGTTCTGGACCGCGGCGCCGGCGAAGTCGCTTTGATAATTTTGATAGCTGCACGCGCACAGCAGCAGCGGGATTGAAGCTGCCGCAGTGCGCAACCTCGCCATCATTGCTGGTCGCTGTCCGACGTACGCGGCGGCTGGCGCGGGGTGAGCGTGTCCGGAGTCGTTGCGCTCATGGCGTCGGAACGGCTCGAGACTGCGTCCTTGCTCGGCTGGCCGGACATCGACCGGACGTAGGCGGCGATCTTCCAGATCTGGTCGGGCGTGAGCTTGTTCCGCCACGACGGCATTCCATTGGGCCGGCCTTCTGTGATGCTGGTGACGATCTGATCGATGCGGCCGCCGTAGCGCCATTCGTCGTCCATCAGCGGCGGACCCATTCCGCCGCCGCCATGGCTGTGACAGCCGACGCAATTCATCTGGGTGTAGAGGTTCTGGCCTTCGGAAATTGCCGGCGCGTTGTTGTCGTAAAGCGCTGCGCGGGGATCCAGCGGCGGAGGTGAACCGCCGCCGGGAAAGATCGTGTCGGGACTCTCCCCGGCAGGGGTGGACTCGGGCGGCTGCGAATTGCGGCGTTCCTCGCGCGCGCATGCGGCGAGCGCGAGGGCGGCAAGGGCGAAGCCGCTAATGCGGAAGCGCGAAGACATAGACCATGCCTCCCGCGGTGGATTTGTTGGGAAGGTCCTTCGTCGCATTGGCGAAACCGAGCGCCGCAGTGGGGTCGCGTGAATCGAGCTTGGCGGAGACGATCGCGCCGGCCCAGCCGCCCACCCCCGAAGGCACAGCGATATATTGCCTGCCGTCCGGCCCGCGATAGCTGATCGGCTGACCGATGATCCCGCTGCCGGTCTTGAACTGCCACAGCAGTCTCCCGTTGCGGGCGTCGATCGCTTTGAACCACCCGTCCATCGTTCCGTAGAAGACAAGGCCGCCGGCGGTCGCGAGCGCTCCGCTCCATAGCGGGAGGTCCTCCTTGATTTCAAAGACCTTGCGCTGCCTGACCGGATCCCAGGCCGTGAAGACTCCGCGGTTACCGCCTGGACCCGGGTACATCTTCACGTCGGCACCCACGAACGGAGTGCCGCTGATGTAGTTGGCGTTCTGGACTCCCATGTCCATGCACAGGTTGATGTGCGGGATGTAGAGGAGGCCGGTCACGGGGCTAAAGGCCGATGGATTCCAGTCCTTCGCACCGGGCGCCGCGGGGCAGATGTTGCGCAGGACACGCCCATGCTGCGGGTCCATCCCCGGCGTCGGGATGATCCTGCCGCTCTTCATGTCCACGCCCTTGTAGACGTTCACGTAGCCGTACGGGGCCGCCGAGAGCACCCGGCCGGAGCGGCGGTCCTGCACATAGAAGAAGCCGTTGCGGTCGGGCCGGATCATCGCCGGGATGCGGCCGCCGTTCGCGGCCGGCATGTCGACGAGGATGATTTCGTTGATGTCGTCGTGGTCGTAAAGGTCGTGTGGCGTGCTCTGGTAAAACCAACGCGCCTGCCCCGATCCGATGTCGCGCGCGAAGACGCCGGAAGTGAACTTGTTGTCGCCTGGGCGTTGCTCCGGGTTCCACGGTCCGGGGTTCGAAGTGCCGTAATAGACGAGCTTCAACTGCGGGTCGTAACTCAGCCAGCCCCAGACCGTGCCGCCGCCGATTTTCCACGTCTCGCCGGGCCAGCTGTGCACCCCGAGATCCTTGCCGGAATCCATCGGATAGGGCGGGCGGTAACCCGGACCAATCAGCACGTCTTTGTCAGGCCCGGTCGTGTAGCCGATCCAGGCGATCTTCCCGCTTCCCGCATCGAGTGCGGTGAGACGGCCGCGGGCACCCATCTCCCCGCCCGAATTGCCGACCAGCACTTTCCCTTCAGCGACCAGCGGCGCCATCGTGATGGTCTCGCCTTTCTGGATGTCAGCGACCTTCGTTCGCCAGAGCTCCTGGCCGCTATTCGCGTCGACCGCGACGGTGTTGCCGTCGAGCAGGTTCAGGAACAGCTTGCCGTCGTAATAGAATGCGCCCCGGTTGACTGGACCGCAGCAAGCAACGCCCTTGGAAGCCGCAGCGGGCTTTGGCTTGTACACCCACTTCGTCGGTGAGCCCGGCTTCGTGAGATCGAGCGCGAAGACGTTGTTGGGCCAAGGCGCCACGATGTACATCGTGTTGTTGACCACCAGGGGCGCTGACTCGAATCCTTCGGTCGTGCCCGTCGAGAACGTCGAAGCGACTTGCAGTTTGCCGACGTTCGCGGGCGTGATCTCGTTCAATGCGGAAAAGCGCGTCGACGCATAATCCTTGCCCGGCATTGTCCAATTGCCGTCGTCGGCAGGCGAAGCTGCGGCAGCGGGGACCGCCCGAGCACCCGCGTCCGGCGCGGGGGCCGAAGGCGAGGTCGGCTGAGAGGGTTGCTTGTTGCAAGCTGAGGAGAGCGCAGCAGCGAAAACAGCGAAACCAAAGATTGCGGTGCGTCGATGCCGCATAACGTTTCCCGCTCGTTACAACCGTACGCTAAATTCGTGTGTTTTGGGTAAGTTCCTACTGCTGAATTAACCCATTCGGCCCTTACCACGCGCGGGCTACGGCCGTTTTAACCTGAATCAGCAATATGAACCGCGGCCGATTCCGAGCGTTGCGCGGCCACAAACAACAAGGAGGAAAGCGATGCCCAAGAGTGGAAGTTCGAAGCGTGGATTCGCTGCGATGGATCCGTCCAAGCAGCGTGAAATTGCAAGCAAGGGCGGGAAAGCCAGCCACGGCGGCGGCCGCAAGAGCAGCAGCTCGAGCCGCTAGACGTTCCTGAAACGGTCAGCCGGGCGCGCATCGCAGCGTCCGGCGTCCGTCGACACCGCAACACCCGCGGGTTCACCGCGTTGACCGGACGTCATGTACCGGTCGAATCTCGACACGAAGGACAGGAGTGGAGCGATCGCGGCGGTTGTTGCGATCCACGCTGTGCTGTTGTTCGCGCTGCTTCATATCTCGGGCAAGATCTCGCTTGCGGATCCGCAAAGCGTGCTGCGTGTGTTCGACATCAATGCACTGAAAGCGCCGCCTCCGCCGCCTCCGCCGCAGCAGAAAGTTCAACCCAAACCGAAAGCGAAGGAGGGTGGATCGGCGCCCAGGAACATCAAGAGCGAAGCGACTCCCGTGGTCGCGCCCCCGCCCAAAATTCCGGCGCCGCCGACCATCGCCGCGACCGAGACTCCGCGCCAGGGGACCGCGCCGACGCAAGGTGCGTCCAACGTACGCGGCCCCGGAACGGGGGCGGGCGGAGTCGGCAACGGCACTGGCAGCGGGTCAGGTGGCAATGGTCCGGGCGGCGGTGGTGACAACGGCGTCGCGGAGCCGCCGCGACTGGTGTCGCCGGTGCTGCTTGGCCGCAATTTCCCGCGCGAGCTGGTCGACCAATGGCCCCGCGGCGGGACGGTGTTCTTGCGCCTTCGAGTCGACACGCGCGGCTATATCAGCGAGTGCGCGATCGATCGCAGAACGGGCGTTCAGGCGATCGACTCGATGATCTGCAACCTGGCGCATGACCGGCTGCGGTTCCGGCCTGCGTTGAACCGAAGGGGACAAGCGGTTGCAGGATGGTTCGGATACGCGCAACCAGCACCGCGATAGTGGTGCTCCGCGATAGGAAATGAAGGACTCACATGATCGAAGCGGAATGGTGGGAATATGATTCGCTGGACGAGCTCGCCGATGCGATTGCGGGCGACGTCGGGTTCATTGTCGAGAGTGCGGTCGAGGCGCGCAACGCGTCACTGATCGCCGTTGCCGGCGGACGGACCGGTCCAGCCGTTTTTCCCAAGCTCGCGGCGCAGAACCTGCAGTGGAAGCGGGTGACCATCATCCCCACCGATGACCGGCTGGTGCCGATGGACGATGAGCTCAGCAACGTCCGCGCGCTGGCCAAGACCTTCCTGCCCGCGGGAGCGCGCGTAGTTCCGATCGCCGCGGACATCGCCGATTACCGGCTGGCCGGCAATTCCGCCGACGCGCGGCTGCAGGACCTGCCGTGGCCGCCCGATCTCGTGTGGTTGGGCATGGGCGAGGACGGGCATACCGCCTCCATTTTCGCGGGGCCCGACCTGCAGGCGGCGCTCGACGCGCCCAAGGCGCGGCGCGCGATCGGCGTGATGCCCGACCCGCTACCGGCCGAAGCGCCGGTGCCGCGTGTGACTCTGACTCGCGCCGCGATCCTGTCGGCGCGGACGATCCTGGTAACCGTCACCGGCCAGAAGAAGCGCGAGCTGCTCGAAGGGGCGATCGCCGACGGACAAAGCTCCAAGCTGCCGATCGGCCGCGTGCTCGCCGAAGTCGATCAGCCGATCGACATCCACTGGTGTCCGTAGAAGCGTTTAGCGGGTGATCGAGCGGACGTTCTTCGCGAGCGTTTTCAATCTGACGCCGCTGTCTTGCCTGACCGTAATCGTCACGTGGCCCGTCTTGCTGGTCTTGCGATCCTCGACGACGCCGGACTTGCCGGCGTGCGTGCCTGCAGTGACGGTGCAGTAGTCGCCATCGCGAACGTTGGATCCATGCTGAAGGTCCGTCATCATCTCCTCCCGAGGTCTAGACTTCCTGCAGCCGCCGGCCCGCCGTTTCCTTGAGGAACAGCAGCGAGACGATCACCGAGATTCCGGTGAAGACGACCGCGTACCACAGCCCTTCGAAAATGTTGCCGGTGATCGCGACCAGCGCGAAGCTGGTGACTGGCAAGAACCCACCGACCCAGCCCGTGCCGACGTGATAGGGGAAGGACATGGCGGTGTAGCGGACGCGCGTCGGGAACATCTCGACGAGCGCTGCAGCCTGGGGCCCGTAGAGCGCAGTCGCTGCAACCACGAAGGCGAGCAGAATGATGATCAGCAAGGTCATGTTCGCCCGCGCCGGGTCCGCGCTCTTCGGATAGTCCGCTAGCTGAAGCTCGGCACCGATCGCATCCGAAGTCTTGGCCTTCAGCGCCTTCAGGGCGGGCCCGGCGAGGCCGGTGCCATCGGGGATAGGCAAGGTCTCGGTGCCGATGATTAGATTCGTCTGCCCCGTCGTCGACGCCCGCGTTTTGAACGAAATGCCTTTGGTGACGAGGATGCTTTTAGCGATGTCGCAGGCGCTGGTGAACTTCGCGGTGCCGACAGGATCGAACTGGATCGAGCAGGTCGCGGGATTGGTGACGACGAAGATTGGCGTGGAATTCTGCGCTTGCACGAGCGCCGGGTTGGCGGCGCCGGCGATCCAGTGGGACGCCGGGAAATACAAAACGAGCGCGAGCAGCATCCCGCCAACCATCACCGGCTTGCGGCCGACGCGGTCGCTGAGCCAGCCGAAATAGACGTAGAGCGGAGCGCTGACGACGGTCATCACGATCAGAAGCAGGTCCTTGGTCTGGCTCGGCAAGCCCAGCGACTTTTCGAGGAACACCTGCAGATAGAAGAAGGTGAAATACCAGACGGCCCCCTGGGCGCACATGATCCCGAAAAAGGCGATCAGCACGCGCTTGAGGCTGCGCCAGTTGCCGAAGGCCTCTCGCAGCGGCGCCTTAGTGACGTCGCCCTCGTCGCGCAGCCGGGCGAATTCCGGGCTTTCGGCGAGCTTGGCCCGCATCCACACGGAGATTGCGAGGAGGACGACCGAGAAGAGGAAGGGCGCGCGCCAGGCCCAGGCAAGGAATGCGTCTTCGCCGACCCATGTGCGCGTGGCGACGATCACGAGCAGCGCAGCAAGCAGGCCGAAGGACGCGGATGCCTGGATCCATCCGGTGGAAGCGCCGCGCTTGTCGTTGGGCGCGTGCTCGGCGACGTAGATCGCCGCACCGCCATATTCGCCGCCGAGTGCGATTCCCTGGAGGATGCGCAGGATGATAAGCAATGTGGGCCCGAGCGTTCCGGCCTGCGCGTAGGTGGGCAGGAAGCCGATGAGGAAGGTCGCGGTGCCCATCAGGCTGACGGTGACCAGGAACGCGCCCTTGCGGCCGAGGCGGTCGCCGATGACTCCGAAGATCAGCGCGCCGAGGGGCCGGAAAGCGAAGCCGGCAGCGAACAGCGCGAGCGCGGCGATCAGCGCCGGAGTGGGGTCAAGCCCGGCGAAGAACACCTTGGAGATGACCGGCGCGAGGCTGCCGAAGATGAAGAAATCGTACCACTCGAAAGCGGTGCCCGCCGACGAAGCGATCACCACGCGCGCCATCGACAAGGCCCTGCGGTGCGGTTGCTCGGCTAATGTCGCCATGTGCTTTCCCCTTGGGTAAAGGGATAGCAGCGCGGCTGCGTCAGTCCAGCTTGCGGATGGTGCCGTCGACGCGGGCGAACTTGAGGCCGAACTTGCGCGCGTCGACATGGTTGGAGAGCGACCGTCCATCGGGCTGGAGCTGCATCTGCTGCACGACGTTGAGGCCGCCCTTCATCACATAACGGATGGTCGCGCTGTCGCCGCTGACCACGATGTCGACGGGACCGACGGCGTCGCTGAGTGAGCCCCTGAAATGGTTGGGTCCGGCGGGCTGCATTACCCATTTGCGCGTGCGCACCGGCTTGTCGCCCTCGTGCACCGTATCGACGAGCACGAAGTCGCCGCGGTCGCCTTTGCCGCCGACGCTGTCGACGATGAGCTTGGCTGGCCCGTGGAAGGCGATCTTGAGCACGTTGTCGGCGTGGCTTCGCCCGCTGAAGAACTGTGTGAGGTCGAGCTTCGATGTTTCGGGAGCCGCCGAAGCGCTGCCGCCGAGCAGGACGATTGCTGCGGCTGCGGCGAGCCTCACTGGCGGCCAGCGAGCAAGGCGTCGACGACGCTCGGATCGGCCAGGGTCGAAGTGTCGCCCAGGCCGGACGTTGCACCCTCGGCGATCTTGCGCAGGATGCGGCGCATGATCTTGCCCGAGCGCGTCTTAGGCAGCGCAGGAGTGAAGTGAATCTTGTCGGGCGCTGCGAACGCGCCGATGTCCTTGCGCACTTCCTGGTTCAATTCTTTGCGCAGCGCGTCGTCACCCTCTTCGCCCACGTTCAGGGTGACAAAGGCGTAGATCGCCTGGCCCTTGATGTCGTGCGGGTAAGCGACGACCGCGGCCTCGGCGACCTTGGGATGCGCAACGAGCGCGCTTTCCACTTCAGCGGTGCCGATGCGGTGACCGGAGACGTTGATTACGTCGTCCACTCGGCCGGTGATCCAGTAATAGCCGTCCTCATCCCGACGGCAGCCGTCGCCGGTGAAGTAGAGGCCTGGATAGGCTTTGAAATAGGTCTCGAAGAAACGGCCGTGGTCGTTCCATACCGTGCGCATTTGTCCCGGCCAGGAAGCCGAGATGCACAAATTGCCGCTGGCGGGGCCTTCGAGCACGTTGTGCTGGGCATCGACGAGGAGCGGCTTCACACCCGGTAGTGGCTTGGTCGCCGATCCCGGTTTCATCGGCGTCGCGCCGGGGAAGGGGGAGATGAGGATTCCGCCCGTTTCCGTCTGCCACCAAGTGTCGACAACCGGGCAGCGGCCGTCGCCGACCACGCGCCAATACCACTCCCACGCTTCGGGGTTGATCGGCTCGCCGACCGTGCCGAGCAGCCGCAGCGATTTGCGGCTGTGGCGCTCCACCGGTCCATCGCCCTCGCGCATCAAAGCACGGATTGCCGTCGGCGCGGTGTAGAAAATGGTGACGCCGAGCCGGTCGACGGTTTCCCAGAAGCGGCCGAAGTCCGGGTAATTGGGCACGCCGTCGAACATCACACTGGTCGCGCGGTTCATCAGCGGTCCGTAGACGACGTAGGTGTGGCCGGTGACCCAGCCAACATCGGCGGTGCACCAGAAAATGTCGCTATCGCGATAGTCGAACACCCAGTCGAAGGTCGTCGCCGCCCAGACCGCATATCCGCCGGTCGTGTGCACCACGCCCTTGGGCTTTCCCGTCGAACCCGACGTGTAGAGAATGTAGAGCGGATCCTCCGCGTTCATGATCTCGGGATTGCACTCGGTGGCAAGGCTGTCGCGCACGTCCGAATAACGGATGTCGCGCTGGTCCTTCATCGGCACGTCGCCGCCGGTGCGGGTGACGACGATCACCGTTTCGACGTCGCGCTGCTCAAGCGCGGTATCGACGTTGCGTTTGAGCGGGATGGGCTTGCCGGCGCGCACGCCTTCGTCGGCGGTGACGACCGCGCAAGCATCGCAATCGTCGATCCGGCCGGCGAGGCTCTCGGGCGAGAAGCCGCCGAACACCACCGAATGAACCGCGCCGATGCGCGCGCAGGCGAGCATCGCAGCCGCCGTCTCGGGGATCATCGGCATGTAGATCATGACGCGGTCGCCGCGCTTGATCCCACGCCGCTTGAGCAGGTTGGCGAAGCGGCAGGTCTCTTCGTAAAGCCGGCGGTAGGTCCAGGTATCGCCCTCGCCGGGCTCGTCCGCCTCGAAGATCAGCGCGGTCCGGTCCCCGTGCTCAGCCAGGTGCCGGTCGAGGCAATTGACGGACAGGTTGAGCTCACCGTCGGCGTACCAGGCGATGTGGAAATCGTCCTCGTTGAACGACCAATCGCCGGCCTGTGTGGGGAACTTGTTCCAGGTGAGCCGCCGCGCCTGGTCGAGCCAGAAACGATCGGGATCGGAGTCTACGAGTTCGTTGAGATCCGCCAATTGGGGCGGGCCGATCCGTGCGTTGAATCCATCCGGGACTGGATGCACCGCTTCACTCATAGGCCTCGGCTCATGTCGACGACGAAGCGGTAACGCACGTCGTTCTTCAAAAGGCGCTCGTAGGCGTCGTTGATCTCGCTCATCTGGATGAACTCGACGTCTGGATAGATGTCCTTTGCCGCGCAGAAATCGAGCATCTCCTGAGTTTCGGGAATGCCGCCGATCGCCGAGCCGCCGACGGCGCGGTTCCACCAGATGAGGCTTGCTCCGACGAAGCCGGGCATCGGCGTCAGAGCGCCGACGATGACCATTCGCCCCGAGCGGCCGAGGAGTTGCAGATACCCGTCGATCTCGTGACTCACGGGAATGGTGTTGAGGATGAAATCGAACCGCGTGGCGGCTGCCGCCATCTGTTCTGCGTCGGTCGAGATGATTACGTCATGCGCTCCGAGCCTGCGCGCATCCTCGCCTTTGCTCGGAGTGGTCGTGATCATCGTCACGTGCGCGCCCATCGCCGCACCGAGCTTCACGCCCATGTGGCCGAGACCGCCGAGCCCCACCACCGCCATCTTGGTGGTCGGCCCAACGTCATACTGACGCAGCGGCGAGTATGTGGTGATGCCGGCGCACAGCAGAGGCGCAACGCGGCTGACGTCCATCCCCTCGGGCACCTTCAGGACGAAATGGTCGCGGACGACGATGTGGTCGGTGTAGCCGCCCTTGCTGATGGTGCCGTCGTGATAATCGGCGCTGTTGTAGGTCTGGACGCAGCCCTTCCGGCAGAAGACCTCCCAGCCTTCCAGGCACTGGTCGCACTCCATGCAGCTGTCGACCATGCAGCCGACCGCGACCGTGTCGCCGACGCGGTGGCGCGTGACCTCATCGCCGATCGCAGTGACGGTGCCGACGATCTCGTGCCCGGGGATGACGGGATAGACCGAGCCGCCCCAGTCGTTCCGCGCCGTGTGCAGGTCTGAATGGCAAATGCCGGCATAGGTGATGCGGATGGCAACGTCGTCCGGCCGCAAGGCGCGCCGCTCGAACTCCATCGGGCGCAGCGGCTGGTCGGGTGCATCGGTGCCCCAGCCTCTTGCGGTCGTCGGCCGCGCAGTCATTTCGGGGGTGGTCGCGGAACCGGGTTCAGCTGTCGTCGCCATGAGTGATCTCCTGTCGTGCTCGTTCCAGTACGCGCCGCGCCTGCACGAGATGCGGGCGGTCGACCATTTTGCCGCCGACCGACAGCACCCCTGCGTTGGGATGTGCCTCGAATGCGGCGACGATTTCTTCGGCGTTGTTCACGTCATCGGCGGACGGAGTGAAGGCGGCGTTGATGATGGCGACCTGAGCCGGGTGGATCGCGAGCTTGCCGGTGAAGCCTTCGCGCTGCGCGGCTTCGGTTTCTGCGCGAAGGCCGTCCTCATGGCGGAAATCGGCGAAGACTCCGTCGACCGGCTGGACGCCCGCGGCGGCGGCGCCGGCGAGGCAGAGCGAGCGCGCGAGCTTGTAGGTGAAGCTGAGCTCGCCATCGGCATCATATTTCGACGACGCGCCGAGCGCCGCCGACAAATCCTCGGCACCCCAGCTGATGGCCGCCAGCGGCGACTTGGGATCGCGGTAGGAAAGCAGGTTGAACAGGCTCGCGGCGGTTTCGGTGACGATCGCGTGGATCGGGATGCTTCCGGTACGGTGCGCGAGCTGGACGACATCGGCGCCGCTCTCCGCCTTCGGGAGTACGATGCCGTGGATATCGGCAAGTCCAATCAACTCCAGATCGTCTTTGTGATGCTCGCTTCCGATCGGGTTGACGCGCACCCACCATTCGGGGCCGCCGGAGCGTGCCGGAAGGTGCTTGAGAACGTCGCGGGCGACGCCTTTCAGGCCAGGCGCGACGCTGTCCTCGAG
>C688J35102_120989930_pt1 | contig 16066 bp, 10 predicted proteins | sample HopSoiMetagenom2_FD_35102 | JGI IMG/M metagenome (IMG submission 35102)
TGAGCTACTACCCGCTTTCGCTTTGGTCGTGGCAGGACGCGATCAAGGCGGTGTTCCTCGACCGCGTCAACATCGTCGAGCATTACGACCGCGCCGTGCGCAGCCCCTCGTTCGAGATCCAGCTGCCGAGCGTGGTATCGCTCAAATCCTTCGTCAAGCCGACCACGCATCCGGCCTTCACCCGGTTCAACGTGTTCCTGCGCGACCGCTTCGCCTGCCAGTATTGCTCGGCCAGCGACGACCTCACCTTCGACCACATCGTGCCGCGCTCGCGCGGCGGCCAGACCACCTGGGAGAACGTGGTCGCGGCCTGCTCGCCCTGCAATCTGCGCAAGGGCAACCTCACCCCGCAACAGGCGCGGATGTTTCCGCGACAGGCGCCGTTCGCGCCGACCGTGCACCAGTTGCACCGCAACGGCCGCCTGTTCCCGCCGAACTACCTGCACGACAGCTGGCTGGATTATCTCTATTGGGACACGGAGCTCGATCCGTAAGAGGACGCAGCAACGGTGCCGTGGGACGCTAACGCTGCGGTCCGGGCTCGTCTTAACCCAGCTCGTCCGCTCGCAAGCGGGCGATTTCCTGGCGAGCGGCATCTCGGACGGGATGAATGCTGGTCGTGGCCGTCTTCCAGATGATTCCGGCGTCGATCTCGTCGTAGCCGTGCCGAACGATGTTCGAAAGGCCGCGAACGTCGGGCCACGGAACGTCCGGATAAAGCCTCTCCATCAGTCCGCCTTCGCCGACACGTTTCTCTTGCCTGTCCAGGCGGATCGCGGCTTCTCCGATCGTCTGGAGTGAGTAGAGCACGGCATTGTATGTCCTGCGGTCGCGTTCGAATTGATCTCGCGTGAACCCGGCCGCGAATTCTTCGATCTGATCGCAGCACGCGACGATATCGCGCAGGCTGTCGATCCGACGCCGTTTAGTAGGCATGGACAGCATCCCGGGCGATTTCAGCGTTCATCTCGGGGCTGCGCGGCCGGCCCTTCCGCGCGATGTCCACGGGACGTCCCACCAGATTCTGAAGCGTCCGTTGCACTCTGCTGTAGGCGAAAAGGTCATCGACCAGTTCAGGATCAAGATCGACTAGGATATCGACATCGCTGTTGGGGGTGTCTTCCCCGCGGGCGACCGAACCGAATATCTCCGCATGCCGGATTCCGGCCTTTTCCAGATCGGCTCTGTTCTGGCGGAGCAGTCGCAGGACCGCCGCCAGGACGGAGCGGGAGTTCGAGCTTTGCGCAAGGTCGCTCATTACAAGCTCCTCCAGATAGGCTGTGACGCGCTTCCCATTGGCTGCAGCCTTGGCGCGCACCGACACCGCTGCTTGGTTTTCCAGCCGAAAAGACAGGACTTCGCGCATTTTCGCCTCGTATACGGATGTATACAGCCAAGATGGTGTTGTTTCCGTTAAAAGTCCACTGTCATGTACTGGAGAAAGGGAAAAGGGGGCGTTGTAGCTGCCGCTAACCCAACGTTCGGGTCATTGCGAGCCAGCCGCAAACCCTTGAAAGTCGAAACTGCCGCCGGCCGCAACGAGCCTGCGAATGACAAGAACAAGGATGATGGGAGCAACCATGGGCCCTCTGGATGGACTGAAGGTCGTCGATCTGACGCACGTGATGGCAGGCCCGACCTGTACGCTGATGCTGGCGGACATGGGCGCCGAGGTCATCAAGATCGAGAAGATCCCGGCCGGCGACGACACCCGCTATATGGTCCCGCCCAAAATCGGCGACGAGGCGGCGGCGTTCCTGATGATGAACCGCAACAAGAAGGGCATTGCGCTCGATCTCAAGACGCCGGGCGGCGCAAAGGTCTTGCGGCGCCTGATCGGCTCGGCGGACGTGCTGGTGGAAAATTTCGGGCCCGACGTGATGGAGCGGCTCGGTTTCGGTTACGCTGAAACGGCCAAGGACAACCCCGCGCTGATCTACTGCTCGCTCTCCGGCTTCGGCCGCACCGGGCCTTACCGGCATCGCCGCGGCTTCGATCTGGTCGCGCAGGCCATGAGCGGCATCATGAGCTTTACCGGTGAAAAGCCGGATGGGCCGCCGGTCAAATGCGGCGCCCCGCTGTCGGACATCACTGCCGGAATCCTCGCCGCCATGGGCATTCTCGCAGCCTATACGCACCGTTTGAAAACCGGCCGCGGCCAATGGGTGGAAACCTCCTTGTTCGAGGCAGCGCTGGTCCAGACCTATTGGCAGGCGGCGATTGCGCTCGCCACCGGCGTGGCGCCCAAGGCGATGGGTTCGGCTCATCCCCTCAATGCGCCCTATCAGGCGTTCGAAGCGTCCGACAAATGGATCGTGGTCGGCGGCGCCAACCAGAAGCACTGGATGCGCACGCTGGATGTGCTGGGTATCGTGGAGCTGGCGCGCGACCCGCGCTTTGCCACCGGCGCCGACCGGATGGCTCATTTGAAGGAGCTGGAAGCCGCGCTCTCGGCGCGCTTTCGCACCCGCCCTGCTGGCCACTGGTTGAGCGCGCTGGAGCAGGCCGGCGTTCCGTGCGGGCCAGTCAACGACATGCTGCAGGCGCTCGCCGATCCACAGACGATTGCGCGTGAAATGGTGGTGGAGGTCGCGCATTCCTCGCTCGGCAACGTCAAGACAATCGGACTACCCGTCAAATTTTCGGACACGCCCGGCAAGGTGGAGAGCGGCGCGCCGCTCTATGGCGAACACACCGAAGCGATCCTGCGTGAATACGGCTTTGAGGCCGACGAAATCGCCGCCCTGCATAACGACGGGGCTATAGCCATCGCAAGCGTTGCCCAGGAGCGCGTTGGCTGAGATAAGACCGAGCCGCAAGAAGATCATAAAACAAAACCAAGGGAAGAACACATGTCTTTAAAGCCGCAACTGGCCGCGATCGTCCTCGGTCTCGCAACCTGCCTGTCGGGAACGGCACATGCAGCCTGGCAGCCCGCCAAACCGATCGAATTCATCGCAACCGCCGGCCCGGGAGGCGGCACCGACAATTTTGCGCGCGCGGTGCAGAGCATCATCACCAAACACAAGCTGGTCGACCAGTCCATCGTCGTCACCAACAAGGGTGGCGGCAGTGGCGCCGAAGGCTATACCTATACCAAGGCCATGGCGGGCGACCCTTACAAGGTGGTGTTCGGGACGTCGAATGCCTGGAACCAGCCGATGGTGTCGAAGGTCGCCTATAATTACACCGACCTGACCCCGGTCGCCGCGATGGTGCAGGACGAGTTCCTGCTGTGGGTAAAGCAGGACGCGCCGTACCAGAATGCGCTGGAATACGTGAAGGCGGTTGCGTCAAAACCGCCGGGCGAGTTCAAGATGGGCGGCGCCCAATCAAAGGATACCGATGAAACGCTGACGCGGCTGATCGACAAGGCGGCCAAGGTGAAGTTCACCTACATTCCGTTCAAGAGCGGCGCCGAGGCCGCGGTGCAACTGGCCGGCGGCCATATCGACTCCCATGTCAACAATCCCAGCGAAAGCATCGGGCAATGGAAGGGCAGCACCCAGCGTCCGCTGTGCGCCTTCAGCCCGCAGCGGCTTCCCGACGGACCGAAGGTCACGCAAACCCAGAACTGGCATGATATTCCGACCTGCGTCGAAAGCGGCCTCGACATTCCGCAGTTTCAGCAGCCGCGCACGGTCTGGCTGCCCGGAAAGGTCACCGCGGAGCAGGCCGCTTTCTATGTGGATCTGATGAAGAAGGTCCAGGCCACGCCGGAATGGAAGGAATACATCCAGCAGACCTCGCAGACCGATACGTTTCTTGCCGGTGACGCCTTCGACAAATTCATCAAGGAGGATATCGAGCGCACCCACAAGGTTGCCGCCGAGCAAGGCTGGCTGGTTTCCAGATAGGACAAGCGCGATGATCTCGCGGCGCAGCCTGGAAACCGCCACCGCGCTGCTCACCGGTGCGTTCGGTGCGGCCGTCGTCGTCTCCAGCCGCGATAACGGCATCGGCTGGTCCGCCGCCGGCGTCGATGCCGGCACTTTCCCGTTCATCGTCGGCCTGATCATTCTTGGCAGCAGCGTTTTCAATCTCGCGACCGGCTGGCCGGGGAACGACTACCCCGTGCTGCGGCAGAACGAGCTCAAGCGGCTTGCACGATTGTTCGTGCCGGCCGCCATCTTTGTCGGCGCCATTCCGCTAACCGGGATGGTTGTCGCCGCGGCCGGCTATGTGTTCGCTGCGCTGATCTGGCACAGGAAAGACGCGCCGGTCTTCGCGGGCGTCGCCGCGGCCGGCACCGCCGCGGCGCTCTATTTGATATTCGAGCTGGCTTTCCAGGTCTCGCTGCCGCGCGGCGTGCTCGGCACGGCGCTCGGCTTCTAAAGGAGACGTCGTTGGAAAATCTCGAGGCGCTGCTTCACGGCTTTACCATCGCGCTGTCCGGCAATCATATTTTCCTGATGCTGATCGGGGTGCTGCTCGGCATCCTCGTCGGCGTGCTGCCTGGCCTCGGCGCGCCCAACGGGGTATCGCTGCTGCTGCCGCTCACCTTCGGCATGCAGCCGGTATCCGCGATCATCCTGCTGTCCTGCATGTATTGGGGGGCACTGTTCGGCGGTTCGGTGACGTCCATTCTCTTCAATATTCCCGGGGAGCCCTCATCCGTGGCAACGACCTTCGACGGCTATCCGATGGCGCGCGACGGGCGGCCGACCACGGCATTGGCGACGGCGTTCGGTTCGGCCGCGTTCGGCGCGCTCGCAGGCGTCGTTCTCATCACGCTGTCGGCCTCCTGGGTGGCGAAGGTCGCGCTGGCTTTCGGACCTCCCGAATATTTCGCCGTGTACTTCCTCGCGTTTGCGAGCTTCGTCGGCATGGGCGGCTCGCCGCCGATCAAGACCCTGGTGTCGCTCGCGATCGGATTTGCGCTTGCCGCGGTGGGGATCGACACCGTCTCCGGCAGCGTGCGGCTGACGTTCGGCATTGACGAGCTGGTGAAGGGCGTCAGCTTCGTGGTCGCGGTGATGGGCCTGTTCGGGATCGGCGAATTATTGATTGCGGTGGAAGACGAATTCCACGTCAAGGCGATTTCTTCCAGAGTGGAGTGGCGCGAGGTGATCCGCACGCTGGTTCAGCTGCCGCGATACGGCTGGGTGCTGTTGCGCAGTGCCGCGATCGGTTGCTGGATGGGCATTACGCCCGGCGGTCCGACCGCGGCATCCTTTATGAGCTATGGCATCGCCAAACGCCTGTCCTCGCGGCACGCGAACTTCGGCAAAGGCGAGCCCGAAGGCATTATCGCTCCGGAAACGGCGGATCATGCCGCCGGAACCAGCGCCCTGCTCCCGATGCTCTCGCTCGGCATTCCAGGATCGGCGACTGCCGCGGTGATGATGGGCGGCTTGATGATCTGGGGCCTCAATCCCGGGCCGATGCTTTTTGTCGAGCAAAAAGACTTCGTCTGGGGCCTGATCGCCTCGATGTATCTCGGCAATGTCGTGGCGGTCATTCTGGTGCTGCTGACCGTGCCGGTGTTCGCAGCTCTGATGCGGGTGCCGTTCTTCATCATCGCGCCGCTGATCGTCATCATTTGCACGGTGGGCGCGTATTCGGTTTCCAACTCGTATCTCGATGTCGTCCTGATGACCGGATTCGGCGTCCTTGGATATCTGTTCAAGAAGCTGCATTATCCGCTGGCGCCGCTGGTGCTCGCGATCGTGATCGGCGACAAGGCCGAAGACGCGTTTCGTCAATCCATGCTGATGTCGAGAGGCTCGCTCGGGATATTCTTTGGCAACGCGCTGGTCACAACGCTGGTCTTGCTTGGCACGGCCCTGCTGGTGCTGCCGGTGATCTGGCAGAGTTTCCGTAAAATGCTGCTGCGATCGCCGACAGGGTCGCGCAGGCCATGACGGGCCGCCATCGGCATTTCTCGCGGCCTAAACGGCGCCGGTGAGGCGCCGTTCGGTCGCTCCTCGACGCCGCAGACGATCCATCATCACATAGACCACCGGCGTGGTGTACAAGGTGAACAGCTGCGCCACGATCAGTCCGCCGACGATGGCAATGCCGAGCGGCTGACGCAGTTCGAAGCCCGGCCCGGTGCCGATTGCAATCGGCACGGCGCTGAAGATCGCCGCCAACATCGTCATGGTGATCGGACGGGCGCGCAGCTGGGCGGCCTGACGGATGGCGTCGAGCGCGCTGAGGCCCTGGCGACGCTCGGCCTCCAGCGCGAAATCCACCATCATGATGGCGTTCTTCATGACCATCCCGACCAGAAGGATGCAGGCGATCGAAGTCACCAGGGTGAATTGGGTCTTCGCGGCCCAGAGCGCGATCAGCGCACCGAACACCGTCGGCGGCAGCGTCGAAAGAATGGTCAGCGGGTGAACGTAGCTTTCGTAGAGCACGCCGAGCGCGATGTAGACGGCGATGATGGCCGCGGCGAACAGCAGGAGTTGCTTCCAGCCGGAATTGTCGGCCTCCTTGGCCTCGCCGCGGAACTCCGCCTTCACCTCGTCCGGGAGCCGCGCCGCCACTTCCGCGGCGCGGATCGCGGTGATGGCGTCTCCGATGGACATGCCGGGCGCCGTATCGAAGGAAATCGTCGCCGCCGGAAACTGCGCGCTGTGCCTGATCCACATCGCCGCGTGCGCCCGCACCGGGCGGGTCAGGGCCGAAATCGGGACCGCGGCGCCGTTCACACTGGGGGCATAGAGTTGGCTCAGAACCGACGGATCGGTTGCGGCCTGCGGCTCCACTTCGTAGATCACCCGCGAATAATTCGTCGGTAGATAGAGCAGGTTGATCTGGCGCTGCCCGAAGGCGTCGTTCAGCGTGTTGTCGATCGCAACCGCGGTGACGCCCAATGCAGCCGCGCGCAGCCGGTCGATGCTCAAGCCGGCCTGCAGGCCGCCGGTCTCCCAATTGCCGATCACGTCGGTGACCTCAGGCAGCGCGCGAACCCGACGAACCATGGATTCCGCGGCGCGCAGGACTTCTTCGCCGTCGATGCCCCACATCGTGTACTGGAAACGGGACGTACTCGACTGGGCGCCGATATTGAGGTCCTGGAGCGGCACGAAGAACACGCGGATGCCGTCGACCCGGGCCATGCGCTCGCGGAGCCGCGCGATCACCTGCTGGATCGACAACTTGCGCTGCTCGGGCGGTTTCAGCGCTACCAGCATCTGGCCGACGCTCAGGGCGCCTCCGTTGCCCTCGCCGATGTAGGAGATCAGGCCGGAGACCGCCGGGTCCTCCTGGATGGCGCTTCCGACGGTGCGCTGAAGGTCCTCCATCGCGGCAAACGAAACGCTGACCGGGGCGATCGTCCGGACATACATTACCCCGGTGTCCTGAACCGGCATGAACCCCTTCGGCAGCGCGAGGTAAAGCCAGACGCAGGCTGCGGTCGCAGCCAGGGTGAACAGCAGCGTCAATGCGCGGTGGCGCAATGCCCAGCCGAGGCTGCGCGCGTAGCCGCCAGCGGCCAGCCGGCGAAGCCGTCCCTTGCCGGGCACGGCCTCGGACGTTCGGCGGCCCAGCAGCTGACCGCAGAGCATCGGCGTCAGCGTCAACGACACGATTGCGGAGGAAACGATCGCCACCACCAGGGTAACGCCGAATTCCCGGAAATAGCGGCCGACGATGTCGGGCATGAACAGGATCGGGATCAGCGCGGCGACCAGCGCGGCGGTGATGGAGATCACCGTGAACGCCATCTGACGAACGCCGGCGATCGCCGCCTCGATGGCGGTCTCGCCGTCATCCATGCGCCGCATGATGTTTTCGATCATGATGATCGCATCGTCGACCACGAAGCCGGTGGCGATGGTCAGCGCCATCAGCGACAGATTGTCCAGGCTGTATCCGCACAGACTCATGACGAACAGCGTCGCTGCCAGCGATACCGGAATGGTGACGCTCGGGATCACAGTTGCCCAGAAGCGCTTCAGAAACAGCGCGATGACGAGCACCACGAGAACCGAGGCGATCATCAAAGTGAGCTCGACGTCCGCCACCGCGGCGCGGATCAGGGTGGTGCGGTCGTAGACGATGCGGACCTTGACCGCGGGCGGCAGCCAATGCTCGATTTCCGGCAGCAGCGCCTTTACCGCATCGACGGTCTCGACCACGTTGGCGTCCGGTTGCTTGTAGACATAGAGAATGACGCCGCGCTGGGTGCCGAACCAGCCGGCGAGCCGGTTGTTGATCACGCTGTCGGTCACGCCGGCGACGTCGGCGAGCCGCACCGGCGCGCCGTTGCGCCACGCCAGCACCACGTCGCGATAGTCGGCCGCCTTCAGCAACTGGTCATTGGAATCGATGGTATATCGCTGGCCGTCGACCGAAATGGCGCCCTTCGGCAGGTTTTGCGACGCGCTTATGATCGCCGCCCGCGCGGTATCGAGCGACAGGTTCATGGTCGCGAGCCGGCTCGGCGAAATCTGGATGCGCACGGCACTCTTCTCGCCGCCGGTGATATAGACGCGAGCCACGCCGGGCAGTTGCGATAGTTTTGGCGAAATCACGGCATCGGCAAAGTCGTAGACCTGGCCGGATGGAAGGACGTCGGAGGTCAGCGCAAGGGTAATGACGGCGAAACCCGCAGGGTTGGATTTCCAGTAGATCGGCGGCCATGGGCCTTTCGGCAGGTCGGGCCCCGCCGCCGAAATCGCCGCCTGCACCGCGGATGCCGCGGTATCGAGCGCAACCGACAGATCGAATTGGGTGACGATATTGGCGCCCCCCATGCCGCTGAACGACGACATCTCGGCGACTCCAGGGATCAGGCCGATGCTGCGCTCGAGCGGTTGCGCCAGCGCGCTTGCCACGGTGGTCGGGCTGGCGCCGGGAAACGGCGCATAGACCTCGATGGTCGGACGCTCCACGGCCGGCAGCGACGCGATCGGTAACCGCGCATAGGCGACGACGCCCAGCAACAGGACGCCAACCATGAGAAGCGAGGTGGCGACCGGCCGCAGAATGAATTGCGCGGTGACGCTCACGGCAAGCTGGCCTCCGGCTGTGGCGCGGCGGCGGCTGCACGGCCTGTCCGGACTGACCCGCCCACGAGCGAGCGCAGCGAGGCGAACGCCAGATAGATCACCGGGGTGGTATAGAGGGTCAGGATCTGCGAGACGATCAGCCCGCCGACGATGGCGATCCCGAGCGGCCGGCGCAATTCGGAGCCGGTGCCGGACCCTACCGCCAGCGGCAGCGCGCCGAACAGCGCCGCCATGGTGGTCATCATGATCGGGCGGAACCGCAGGATGCACGCCTGATGGATCGCCTCCAGCGACGTCAGGCCTTCCTCGCGCTCGGCGGCGAGCGCGAAGTCCACCATCATGATGGCGTTCTTCTTGACGATGCCGATCAGCAGCACGATCCCGATCAGCGAGACCAGATTGAGATCCTGACCGCACAGCATCAGCGCGAGCAGCGCGCCCACGCCCGCGGAAGGCAGCGTCGACAGGATCGTGATCGGGTGAATGTAGCTCTCGTACAGCATACCCAGCACCAGGTAGACCGTCACGATCGCCGCCAGCAGCAGCCATTTCTCGTCGGCGAGCGAGCTCGCAAATTCGGCGGCGGCGCCGACCAGTTTGGTCGTTACCGAGTCCGGCAAGCCGATGCTCCGCTCGGTGCGCCGCAAGGCCTCGAGCGCCTGTCCGAGCGACACGCCGTCCGCGAGATTGAACGACACCGTGGTCGCGGGAAACAGCCCCTGGTGCGAAATCAGCAGCGGCGCCGGCTTGCGCTCGATTTTAGCGAAGGCCGAAAGCGGCACCGCCGAAAACGCCTTGCTGAAGGCGTTGCCGATGCCGCTGGTCAGCTGGTCGATGCTGCCCGCCTGTGCGGCGGCCGCGGTGATGTAGATCTGCCCGAGGATGTCGGGCGAATTGCGAAGCAGGGGATCGACCTCGAGAATCACGCGGTACTGCGTCAACGGCCCGAATACGGTGGCGATCTGGCGCTGGCCGAACGCGTCATACATCGTCTGATCGATCGCATTCATGGTCACGCCATAGGCCGCCGCGGTCTGGCGGTCGATGCTGACGAACATCTGCAATCCGGAATCCTGTCGATCGTCGGCGACGTCGGCGAGTTCAGGCTGCCGCCGTAACGCCTCGACCAGCCTGCCGCTCCAGACCTGCAGCTCGGCTTCGTCGAGATCCTGCAGGACATATTGATACTGCGTGCGCGTCACCCGGGTTTCGATCTGGAGGTCCTGCGCGGGCTGCAGGTGCAGGGTAATGCCGTGGACGCCGGCGGTGGCGGCGCGCAGGCGTTCCATCACCGCCGCCGCGGAAGCCCGGCGTCGGTCCGGCGTGCCGATATCGATGTAGAGGCGCCCGCTGTTCAGGGTGGTGTTGACCGTCCCGATGCCGACAAAGCTGTCCACGGTGACGACGTCCGGATCCCGCGCAATCAGGGCCGCGACCTCCTGCTGGCGCTCGCACATCGCCGCAAAGGAAATATCCTGTGCCGCGTCGGTGGTGCCCACCAAGAGCCCGGTATCCTGCTGCGGCAAAAATCCCTTCTGGATCGTTACATAAAGCGCAGCGGTGGCGATTACCGTCAGGATCGTGAAGGTCAGTGTAAGCCTGCGATGCCGCAGCACCCAGTCGAGTCCGACAACGTAGAAGTTGAGCACTCCGTCGAAGCCGCGTTCGCTCCAGCGGTACAGTTTTCCGCGCTGGTGATCGGGAGGATCCTGACGTAGCAGGGTGGCGCACATCATCGGGGTCAGCGTCAGCGAGACGACGCCGGATATGATGACGGCAAGCGACAGCGTGATGGCGAATTCACGGAATAGCCGGCCGACCACGCCGCCCATCAGCAATAGCGGGATGAAGACGGCGATCAGCGAGACGGTCAACGAGACGATCGTGAAGCCGATCTGTCTGGCGCCCTTTAGTGCCGCGGCGAGCGGCGTTTCGCCGGCCTCGATATAGCGCACGATGTTCTCGATCATGACGATGGCATCGTCCACGACGAAACCCGAGGCGATGGTGAGCGCCATCAGGGACAGGTTGTCCAGGCTGAAGCCGCACAGGGCCATGCCGCCGAAGGTGGCGATCAACGACACCGGCAGCGTGACGCTCGGGATCACCGTCGCCCAGAATTTGCGCAGGAAGATGAAGATCACCATCACCACCAGGGCAACCGTCAGCACCAGCGTGAATTGAACGTCACTGATGGCGGCGCGGATCGTCGTGGTCCGGTCGGTAACGACGGAAACCTTGAGCGAGGCGGGCAGCGAGGATTGCAGTTTCGGGATGGCCGCCTTGACCGCCTCGACAACGTTGATGGTGTTGGCGCCCGGCTGCCGCTGGATATCGAGCAGCACCGCCGGCGTACCCTGAAACCATGCCGCCTGTTCCGAATCCTCGATGCTGTCGATGGCGTTGCCGACATCGCGCAGCGTCACCGGTGCGCCATTTCGATAGGCTATCACCGCCTCGTTATAGGCGTCGGCGGTGTAAAGCTGGTCGTTCGCATCGATGTGGAACGCCTGCCGCGGGCCGTCCAGCGATCCCTTGGGGTTGTCGGATGTGGTGGCGGCGATGCCGCGGCGAACGTCGTCGAGCGACATGCCGAGCCCGGCAAGCCTTGCGGGATTGACCTGCAGACGGACGGCCCGTTTCTGGCCGCCCTGCACCGCAACCGCGCCGACCCCTGAAAGCTGCGACAGCTTTGGGACGATCACGGTGATCGCATAATCGTTCACGGTGTGCAGCGGCAGCGTGTCCGACGTCAGAGCAAGGATAAGGACGGGGGTGTCGGCGGGATTGACGAGACGGTAGGTCGGCGGACTGGGCAACAACCCGACCGGTATCCAGCCCGCGGCGGCATTGATCTGGGCCTGCACGTCCTGCGCCGCGGAATCGATCTTCCGGGACAGATCGAATTGCAGGGTGATCTGGCTCGCGCCATAGGAGCTCGTGGAGCTCATCGACGTGAGGCCGGAGATGGTCCCGAAATAATGCTCCAGCGGGGCGGTGATCGAGGTTTCGACCACCGTCGCCGACGCGCCCGGATAAGGCGTCACCACCTGGATGGTCGGAAAGTCCACGCTCGGCAACGGCGCGATCGGCAGCGCCCGGTACCCGATCATGCCGAGCAACATGATGGCGACGATCAGCAGGGTGGTGGCTATGGGGCGAAGGATAAAGGGGGCTGACATCGGCGGCCCTAATCGACGTTCGCCGAACTCGATTGCGCGGTCGGGGTGGTCTGCTTGGGCGCCGTCCCTTCGATCTCGACACGGCTGCCGTTTTGGAGGCGATAATAACCCTCGGTGACGACGCGCTCGCCCTTGGCGACACCCCGATCGATCAAGGTGCGTCCACCAAACACCTGCCCCACAACGACGGCGCGATAGAAGGCAGTCGGCTCGGCGTTGACGATCCAGACGAAATCGCCGCGCGGTCCGTGCCTGACGGCGATGGAGGGCACGGTGACGGCGTTTCGCCGGGTATCGACGGTGATCCGGCCGTTCGCGAAATTGCCCGGCCATAATTTCTGGGCGAGATTGGGAAAGCTCGCCTTGAGCTTGATGGTGCCGGTGGCCTGGTCGACCTGATTATCCACCAGGTTGATGACCCCTCGATCGAGCTCGGTGGTGTTGTCCGGACCGAGCGCGATGACCGGCGCGTCGGTCTGGCCGAGCGTCAGGCGGGTTTGGCTGACCGCGGCCGCCGACAGCGAGAATACGATGGAGATCGGCTGCAGCTGCGTGATGGTCACGATCGTTGCACGATCGCTGGCGCGCACGAAGTTGCCCTGATCGATCTGCCGGATGCCGAGACGCCCACTTATCGGCGCCCGGATGGAGGTATAGCCGAGCAGGGTTTGCGCCAACTCGATTTGGGCGTCGTCGTTTTTGACCTGGGCGGTGTACTGGTCCACCAGGGCGTGCTGCTGATCGACCTGTTGACGGGTGGCAAAGTCCTTGAGCACCAGCGTGTCGTAGCGACGCATATCCAGCAAGGCGCCGTTGAGCAGGGCCTGGTCCTTTTGCCGGGTGGCCACTTGCTGATCCAGTTGCGCTTGCAACGGACGCGGGTCGATGACCGCCAACACGTCGCCTTGTTTGACGTCCTGGCCCTCCTGAAACAGGATTTGCGTGATCTCTCCGTCGACCCGGCTTTGAACGTTGACACTGTTGTAAGCCTGTATCGTGCCGATCCCGCTCAAATAGATCGCTACGTCTTCCACCAAAGCGGGGGCCACCTTGACCGGGACCGGCGCTGCGGATCGCGAGACCGCGGGCGCCGGTGGAGTGACGGCGAACAGGGGTGACGGCAGCGCAAAGCGGAACGAGCCGTCATGAAAGTAATAGATTGCCGCCGCGGCCGCGACGAAAGTCATTCCGCACAGCAACGACGTTGAAGTCCTGGAATTCAAGCGCGCCCCCGAAAGGTCTTGGCCGGCAATCCCTTGCGGACCGGCAGGGATGCTTGGGAAGACAGTAATCCAGCCCGTGCCGCCTACCAATGGTTTTACGCTGCATTCTCGCCTCGGTTGGAGACAAATCGGTACCTATTTATGATAATAATCCTAGATATAGTACCCTTCTATATGCACTGCGCGCAATCACTTAACCGCATTGAATGAGGAACAGCGCGATACCGCTACGCTCCGACCTGTTTGCGGTTGTGATATTTTGTAGATGAGGTCGGCGGCAATAGGCGCGCTTGCTCTCTCGCCATTTGTGGCTCGTCATTGAGGGCACCGCCTTTTATGACTGATGCGGCCGTTCATGGGGTGGCCTGTACGAACGTTTCGAAATGAAACGCATCGTTCATTTGGAAGCTCCCGGCGCGTGCACCCATCGACCGAATCATTTTCCTCATTCACCACCGCATTGGCGGCGCGCATCTCCGACTCGACGCGCAGCAAAGTGGACGGCGTAAAGATTGGCGCGCGCGTTCGACCCGCCTGCCCTCTTTGCCATCATGGCTTCGGAGCAAACGGACGAAAATCTGCGCAACGCGATATTTTTTTCGAATCAACCGGACGTTGATTGGGCCAGCGGCCTGTGGTAGTCTCAATCAAGGCACGAAAAAAACGTGCGCTGTGTAGCAACAACAGCGACAAGGCTGCGAAGCCTGTCTCTTGGGTGGCATATGCGTAGTGCTGAGAGCGTTCGGCTAGATGAACGGCTTGACGGCGGCGCGAGTACCTTGCGGTTCGACTACGAGTCCGTACCGTCATCCGTGGCGAAATTTCTGAGGGGGCAAGCCGATCGCATTCGACGGCAATGTGCCTCGTCCATCATTCAAATCGGCAAAGCCCTGCTTGAATCGAAGCGCCATCTATCGCATGGCGGGTTCCTGCGCTGGGTGGAGTGCGAGGCCGGTATCCCTGTCCGCACCGCGCAAGCCTATATGCGCGTGGCGAGTTGGGCGTCGACCAAAGGCGCAACCGTTGCGCATTTGTCGCCGACCGCGCTCTATCTGCTTTCATCCTCGGGTGTCCCCGAGGCATTCGTCCTCGATATTCTGAATCGGACAGACGCCGGCGAATCCATTGCGCCTTCGGTGTTGCGGGAAGAGCTGAGGACGTTTCGGTCCAACCATAAAGGAGGCGGTCTGGAATTATGCGCCGAGCAGGACTCATCCGATGATCTGAAATGGCAGGCGGTTGCGGCCGGAAGCGAGGCGAGCGGCGCCATCTCCGAGCTGGTTGCCATCCTGGTGCAGGCCTTGTCCGCGGAGGCCTTTGCGCGGGTACGAGGCATCCTGACCAGCGACATCGTTCTTTCGGATCCCAGGCTGCCGAGCATTCTTGAACGGGAATTCGACTGCGCGACGCAAATCTGCGGCGGAATTCCCGGAATCGAATTGCAAGCTCCCGTTGAAGCGCGGAGTTTGGCTTGAGGAGAGATTTGGTGCAGGTATGCCTTCGTATCTCTCGCTATTCGCGTTTGCGGCGATCCTAGCCGTCGCTTCGATCTGTCCGACTCAAGGGGCCCTTGCGCAAGGTTCGATTGAAGCGCCGGCGACCGCTAATCATGTCGGTTTGCCTGAACAGATCGGCATCATTACCCCCGATGCCGACGTCGCCAAAGACGTGGCTGCGTTCTCCGGCGCATGGTCCGGTGATGGTTGGAACGGCATCGTACCGACCGCGGTGATCGTCGAACGGATCGACCCGGATGGCTCGGCCCAGGTGATTTTTGCGTGGGGCGATGTCGCGGCCACCAAGCGCGCACGGGGATGGATGCGGCTTACCGGCGCCGTCAGCCACGGAAAGTTGGGCTTTTCGATCCCCGATTACGGAACAGTCGAGTTCAACGTCGCCACCGACGGCCGGTTATTCGGCCGATTCGCGCTTTCGACCGGCCGGCGGGAATACGTCCTTTTAAGGCGGGTTGCGCCTGCAGACCGGGATCGCATCGTCGCCGCAAGCCAAAGCATGCTTTCGGGCGAGGTCGTTACATTCCCGGTCGTTGCCGGTCCGGATCAGAAGCAGGCGGTGCAGCTGCGCGGAATACTCTACCGGAGTGAGATGCCGGGCCGCCGGCCGCTCGTTATTTTTTGCGGAGATTCTGCGACCTCCCAGATCGACCGAGACCGGCCCAACCGGGCGCCGATCAGGTCGCGGCAGATGCTCGGTCTCGGCTATTCCGTCCTGGTTTTGCAGCGCAAGGGAATGGGTGGTTCCGACGGCCCGCTGATGGAGCCGGGTGACGAGTCTGTCTCGCAGCGGGCGCAGCTGCAGTCGGCGCTTGATGACCTCGATGCCGCCGTTACGTTCATGAAGCAACAGGAATACGTCGATCCGTCGCGGGTCGTGGTCATGGGGATTTATCGCGGCGGCCTGCTTTCGGCCGCCTATGCGGGATTGCACGATGGCGCAGCGGCCGGCGTCGTGAACATGTGGGGCCATTGGAGGGTGCAGCGCAGTTGGTGGCAGCAATTGCTCACCTGGCGCAATTTTACCGCAGATCAATTTGCCGCCTCGGCCAGGACAAAGGTTCCCATGCTATGGGTGTATGGCGGGGGATCGAATGCGGCAGCGCTCGAATATGCTCGCGCCAACTACAGGGCTTTCACCTATCAGGGCGGCCGCGGCACCTTCCTCGATGTGTCGGATG
>C688J35102_120989929_pt1 | contig 16065 bp, 15 predicted proteins | sample HopSoiMetagenom2_FD_35102 | JGI IMG/M metagenome (IMG submission 35102)
TCGGGTCCCAGGGGCCCCTGGGGCTCGGGCCCGCAGCCGGTCGGACCACGGCCGCCCGATCTGGAAGACCTGTTGCGGCGCGGCCAGGACAAGCTGCAGCAGATTTTGCCGGGCGGCTACTTCAGCGGCATGGGCATTGCGCTGCTGTTGGTCGCGGCGCTGGCGATCTGGGGGCTGTCGGGATTTTTTCGCGTGCAGTCGGAAGAACTCGGCGTGGTGCTGCGCTTCGGCAAGCATGTGCGCACCGTGCAGCCGGGCTTGAACTACCACCTGCCTTATCCGATCGAGACCGTGCTGCTGCCGAAGGCGCTGCGCGTCTCGACCATCTCGATCGGCATGACGCTGATCGACGACCCGGCGCGGCGCGGCCGCACCATGCGGGACGTGCCGGAAGAAAGCCTGATGCTGACTGGCGACGAAAACATCGTCGACGTCGACTTCACCGTGCTGTGGCGGATCAAACCGGACGGCGTCGGCAACTATCTGTTCAACATCCAGAACCCGGAAGGCACCGTGAAGGCGGTGGCCGAAAGCGCAATGCGCGAGGTGATCGGCCGCTCCAACATCCAGCCGATCCTGACCGGCGCCCGCACCACCACCGAGGCTGGCGTGCAGGACCTGATGCAGAAGACACTCGACAGCTACGGCTCCGGCGTTCTGGTCCAGCAGGTACAGATGCAGAAGGTCGACCCGCCGGCGCAGGTGATCGACGCGTTCCGCGACGTGCAGGCGGCGCGCGCCGATCTCGAGCGGTTGCAGAACGAAGCGCAGACCTACGCCAATCGCGTGGTGCCGGACGCACGGGGACGTGCCGCGCAGATCCTGCAGGTCGCCGAAGGCTACAAGGAGCAGGCGATCGCGGAGGCCAAGGGCCAGAGCGCGCGCTTCCTGAAAGTCTATGACGAATACAAGAAGGCGCCGGACGTGACGCGGCAACGCATCTATCTGGAAACCATGGAGCGCGTCCTAGGCGGCGCCGAGAAGCTCGTCTATGACGGCGGCAACGCCAATTCGCAGGGCGTGGTGCCTTTCCTGCCGCTGAATGAATTGTCGCCGCGCCGGCCGCCGGCATCCGCGGGCCAACCGCAGACACAGAGCGGAGCTACCCGATGAGGTCAGGCATTTCAGGGATCGTCGCGCTATTCGTGCTGATCGTGGTGCTCGTGGTCGGCTACAGCGCGGTATTCACCGTCAGCCAGACCGAGCAGGCGCTGGTCGTCAGGCTAGGCGAGCCCGTCAAGGTCGTCACCGAGCCGGGGCTGAACTTCAAGGCGCCGTTCATCGACACCGTGATCAGCATCGACAAGCGCATCCTCGATCTGGAAAATCCCTCGCAGGAAGTCATCGCCTCCGACCAGAAGCGGCTGGTGGTCGACGCCTTCGCGCGTTACCGCATCAAGAACGCGCTGCGCTTCTATCAAAGCATCGGCTCGATCCAGGCCGCCAATATCCAGCTGACCACGCTGCTGAATGCCGCGCTGCGTCGCGTGCTAGGCGAGGTGACGTTCATCACTGTAGTGCGCGACGAGCGCGAGACGCTGATGGCGCGGATTCGCGAGCAGCTCGACCGCGAAGCCGACGGCTACGGCATCCAGGTGGTCGACGTGCGAATCCGCCGCGCCGACCTGCCGGAGCAGAACAGCCAGGCGGTCTATCAGCGCATGCAGACGGAACGGCAGCGCGAGGCGGCGGAATTCCGCGCCCAGGGGGGCCAGAAGGCGCAGGAAATCCGCTCCAGGGCCGACCGCGAAGCGACCGTGATCGTTGCCGAGGCCAATTCCACCGCCGAGCAGGTGCGCGGCACGGGCGATGCCGAGCGCAACCGGCTGTTTGCCGAGGCCTACGGCAAGGACCCGGATTTCTTTGCGTTTTACCGCTCGATGACCGCGTATGAAAACGGGCTGAAGAGCAACGACACCCGCTTCCTGCTGCGGCCCGACTCGGATTTCTTCAAGTTCTTCGGCAACGCGTCAGGCCATCCGCCGGCTGGTCCGGGGCAGCCGTTGGCAAACGCGCCTGCCAAACCCTAGCGTGCGGAACGGCGGTTTTCCGCCGTTTTGCGTTCCAACCCGCTCTCCTCTATGAAGAAGCGAGTCCTCGAGGCGGTCGATTCCGCCCCGCTGAAAAAGGACGCGCCAAAGACACCGTGGGGGAGGTTTCAGTCGGATGAGGTCCATAGCGTTCGCCGACTTCCTCATTGGCGTGGGCATTCTGTTTGTGCTGGAAGGCTTGTTGTTCGCGGCGAGCCCATCATGGATGCGCCGGGCCATGAAAAGCGCGCTTGCGACGCCCGACAACATCCTACGTGCGGTCGGAATTGGATCGGCGGTAGCGGGCCTGATTTTGATATGGCTGGTGCGGCGCTGACCGTTCCGCGGTCGGGTGAATCCTTGTAATATCAAGGCGATCAACCTTCTTTGCGATGCCCGGTTTTTCGCCGCAATCCGCGCCGCTGATAACCGAAAATTGCCTGCCTTGGATGCTTGCGCCTTCGCCCTGTTCGGGCGCAGTGTGGAGCTCGAATTTCCGTTCCGTTTCAGGAGAGAGACCAGACATGACCGGTGCGATTTTCGCGTTGAGCCATCGCCTGCGCCCATGGGCGGCGGCCATCTGCCTTGGCGCCACTCTCAGTTCGATGCCGGCGTTCGCGCGTGGTCCGGACGGCATCGCCGACGTCGCCGAGAAGGTGATCGATGCGGTTGTCAATATCTCCACCACCCAGACGGTGGAAGCGAAGGGCGGCGACGGCGGGCGTGGCGCCATGCCGCAACTGCCGCCGGGTTCGCCGTTCGAGGAGTTTTTCGACGACTTCTTCAAGAACCGTCGCGGGCCTGGTGGCGACAAGGGCGGCGGCATGCAGCCGCGCAAGACCAATTCGCTCGGCTCCGGCTTCATCGTCGACACCTCCGGCATCGTCGTGACCAACAACCACGTCATTGCGGACGCCGACGAGATCAACGTCATCATGAACGACGGCACCAAGATCAAGGCGACGCTGGTCGGCGTCGACAAGAAGACCGACCTGGCCGTGCTGAAATTCACGCCCCCGGCCAAGCCCCTGGTCGCGGTGAAATTCGGCGATTCCGACAAGCTGCGGCTTGGCGAATGGGTGATCGCGATCGGCAATCCGTTCAGCCTCGGTGGCACCGTTACCGCCGGCATCGTCTCGGCTCGCAACCGCGATATCAATTCCGGACCTTACGACAGCTACATCCAGACCGACGCCGCGATCAACCGCGGCAATTCCGGCGGGCCGCTGTTCAATCTCGATGGCGAGGTGATCGGCGTCAACACGCTGATCATCTCGCCCTCCGGCGGCTCGATCGGCATCGGTTTTGCGGTGCCCTCCAAGACCGTGGTCGGCGTGGTCGATTCCCTGCGGCAGTTCGGCGAGCTTCGCCGCGGCTGGCTCGGCGTCCGCATCCAGCAGGTCACCGACGAGATCGCCGAAAGCCTTGGCATCAAGCCCGCGCGCGGCGCTTTGGTTGCCGGAGTGGAGGAGAAGGGCCCCGCAAAACCCGCCGGGATCGAACCCGGCGACGTCGTGATAAAATTCGACGGCAAGGACATCAAGGAGCCCAAGGACCTGTCGCGCGTCGTCGCCGACACCGCGGTCGGCAAGGCGGTCGACGTCGTCATCATCCGTAAGGGCGAGGAACAGACCAAGCAGGTGACGCTCGGCCGGCTCGAGGACGGCGAGAAGGCGGTGCAGGCCTCGAACAAGCCCCAGCCCGAGGCGGAAAAGCCGGTGACGCAGAAGGCGCTCGGCCTCGACCTCGCAGGCCTCAGCAAGGATCTGCGCAGCCGCTACAAGATCAAGGACAGCGTCAAGGGCGTGGTCATCACCAATGTTGACGCATCCTCCGACGCCGCCGAAAAGCGGCTCAGCGCAGGCGACGTGATCGTCGAGGTCGCGCAGGAGGCGGTCAGCAATGCCGCCGAGGTCAAGAAGCGCGTCGAGCAGTTGAAGAAGGACGGCAAGAAATCCGTCCTGCTGCTGGTCTCCAACGCCGAAGGCGAATTGCGTTTCGTCGCGCTCAGCGTGCAGTAGACGCTCGTGCCCCGGACGCAGCGCAGCGCGTAGCTCTTCGCGAAGCGGTGCGCTGCAGAGCCGGGGCCCAGCTTCTCTCAATTGTAACCGGGGTCCCGCTTTTGCGAAGCAGCGCTTCGCGAAGAGCTACGCGCTGCATCGCGCCCGGGACACGAGGCGTCACGCCTCCACAAACTCCTCCCGCCGATACCCCTGCGCGTACAGCAACGCAGTGAGGTCGCCGTAATCGATCCGCGCATGGGCGGCGGCGGCGACCGCGGGTTTGGCGCGGTAGGCGACCCCAAGACCGGCGCTCCGGATCATGCCGAGGTCGTTGGCGCCGTCGCCCACCACCAGCGTGTCGAGGTCGTCGAGGTCGAACGCCTCGCGCAGTTCGACCAAGGTCGCGAGCTTTGCCGCACGGCCGAGGATCGGCTCCGCCACCTTGCCCGATAATTTGCCGTCCTCGGCGAGCAATTCATTGCCGCGATTCTCCTGAAATCCGATCATCCGCGCAACCGCATTGGTGAACAGGGTGAATCCGCCGGAGATCAAACAAGTGAAGGCGCCGTGCGCGCGCATGGTCGCGACCAGTTCGCGGCCGCCGGGCGTCAGCGTGATGCGCTTCGCCAGCACCTCATCGATCACGCCGACCGGCAGACCCTGGAGCAGCGCGACGCGTTCGCGCAACGCGGATTCGAACTCGATCTCGCCGCGCATGGCGCGCTCGGTGATCGCCGCGACCTGCGGCTTCAGGCCGGCGAAGTCCGCCAGCTCGTCGATGCATTCCTGGCCGATCATGGTGGAATCCATGTCCGCCAGAAAAAGCTTCTTGCGCCGGTCGAGTTCTGGCTGCACCACAACATCGATGGGCAGGTCGCCCCTTGCTTCGCGCAGGCGATCCGCGATCGCGCCGATCGCGTCAGAGGAGGTGAAAGGGATGTCGACGGCCACCTCGTTGAACAGCCATCGGGCCGGACCGGCGCCGGGAAGAATGGCCCGCGCGCCGTCGACGATCGATGAATCGAGCGCCGGATTCGCCGGATTGCAGATCAGCGTTGCGACGAGAGACATGGCGTGAATTCGCTGCGGGATAACGACAAGGCGCTGCTTATCGCAGGCCCGACTGCGAGCGGCAAGTCGGCGCTGGCCCTTGCGATTGCCGAAGCCCACGACGGGATGATCATCAATACCGATTCCATGCAGGTCTATCGCGACCTGCGCATCCTGACCGCGCGGCCGACGCGGCATGAGGAAGCGCGGGCGGCGCATCGGCTCTATGGCACCATCGATGCCGCGGTGAATTTTTCCGCCGGCGCGTGGATTGGCGAAGCTGCGAAAGCCCTGGCCGAGGCGCGGGCGGAAAATCGGCTGCCAATCTTCGTCGGTGGGTCCGGCCTCTATTTCAAGGCATTGACGCGCGGGCTCTCTGCGGTGCCGCCGATTCCGTTTGAAGTACGCGAGGACGTGCGCGCGCGGCTGCAACGCGATGGCGTCGAGGCGCTGCATGCGGCATTGGCGCGGCGCGACCCTGCGTCTGCGGAACGGCTGAAGCCCCGCGACCGCGCGCGCATCGCCCGCGCGCTTGAAGTGATCGAGGCGACCGGGCGTTCGCTGACCGACTGGCATCGTGACGGTCTGCCGCCACTACTCTCGCCCCGACAATTCAGCGCGCTGTTCCTGTCGCCCGATCGCGACAAACTCTACGCGCGGATCGACTCGCGGTTCGAGGCGATGCTGCAAGCGGGCGCGCTGCAAGAGGTCGCGGCGCTCGGGGCGCGGCGCCTCGACCCATTGCTGCCGGCCATGAAGGCGCATGGCGTGCCGGCGCTGATCCGGCATCTCCACGGCGAGCTTACGCTGCAAGAGGCCGCCGCGATCGGCCGCGCCGACACCCGCCACTACGCCAAGCGGCAATTCACCTGGTTTCGGCACCAGCTGCCAGAGTTCGAGTGGATGACGCCGGAGGAAGCCCGGTTGAGAATCCCGCAGACGATGCGGTCGTCGTGACCATCATGCCGATTCCGCTCGCTCTCAACGCGAAAGAGCACTAATCTTTTCCAACTACGCGGCACCGGCAATGCTTGACTTTTTTGTCTCGGTCAGTATGTTCCGCGCAACCTTTGGGAAGTCTGAGCCGCGATATGCGAAATAAAATTACCAGCCTCCTTATCGTCGTCGTACCCAGGCGCACCGCCGGGGATGGCTAACGGCCATCCTGAAAACGGGCGGTGCGCATGGGGCCTCTTGGGCCCTTTTTTATTTTCCGAAACTGAAACGACCAAGTCGCGCCCGCCAGGGCGCATCCGGAGCCAGCCATGAGCGACCAGAACAGCCATGATCCCAACCACATGACCGGTGCGGCGATGATCGTCCGCGCGCTGGCCGATCACGGCGTCAAGCACATTTTCGGCTATCCCGGTGGCGCGGTGCTGCCGATCTATGACGAGATCTTCCAGCAGAGCGAGGTCGAGCACATCCTGGTGCGCCATGAGCAGGGCGCCGGCCATGCGGCCGAAGGCTATGCGCGGTCCACCGGGTTGCCGGGCGTGGTGCTGGTGACCTCGGGCCCGGGCGCGACCAACATGGTGACGCCGCTCACCGATGCGTTGATGGACTCGATCCCGCTGGTCTGCATCACCGGCCAGGTGCCGACGCATCTGATCGGCAACGACGCCTTCCAGGAATGCGACACCGTCGGCATCACGAGGCCCTGCACCAAGCACAACTGGCTGGTGCGCCGCATCGAGGATTTGCCGAAAGTGCTGCATGAGGCGTTTTATGTCGCGACCACCGGCCGTCCCGGCCCGGTCGTGGTCGACGTGCCGAAGGACGTGCAGTTTGCGATGGGCACCTACCATCCGCCGCGCAAATCCGACGTCCACATTTCCTATTCGCCGCGGGTGAAGGGCGACGCAACGCAGATCCGCAAAGCCGTGGCGCTGATGGCGTCGGCCCGGCGTCCGGTGATCTATTCCGGCGGCGGGGTGATCAATTCCGGCGTCGAGGCGTCAAAACTACTGCGCGAGCTGGTCGAGGTCACCGGCTTTCCGATCACCTCCACGCTGATGGGGCTCGGCGCGTATCCCGCGTCGGGCAAGAACTGGCTCGGAATGCTCGGCATGCACGGCACCTACGAGGCCAACATGGCGATGCATGATTGCGACGTCATGCTGTGCGTCGGCGCGCGCTTCGACGACCGGATCACCGGCCGCACCGACGCGTTCTCGCCGAACTCGAAGAAGATCCACATCGACATCGATCCGTCGTCGATCAACAAGAACATCCGGGTAGACGTGCCGATCATCGGCGACTGCGGCAACGTGCTCGGCGACCTGCTGCAGGTGTTCAAGGCCGAGGCGAAGAAGCCGAAGATCGATCCGTGGTGGTTCGAGATCGGCCGCTGGCGCGCGCGCAATTCCCTGGCCTACCGCAAGAACAACGACGTGATCCTGCCGCAGTTCGCGATCCAGACGCTGTTCGAGGCGACGCGCGGCCGCGACACCTACATCACCACTGAAGTCGGCCAGCACCAGATGTGGGCGGCGCAGTTCTTCGGCTTCGAGGAGCCGCACCGCTGGATGACCTCCGGCGGGCTCGGAACCATGGGCTACGGCCTGCCGGCGGCGCTCGGGGTGCAGGTCGCGCATCCCGACAGCCTCGTCATCGACATTGCCGGCGATGCCTCGGTGCAGATGACGATGCAGGAGATGTCGACGGCGGTTCAATATGAGCTGCCGATCAAGATATTCATCCTCAACAATCAGTACATGGGAATGGTGCGGCAGTGGCAGCAGCTTCTGCACGGCAACCGGCTGTCGCATTCCTATTCCGAGGCGCTGCCGGATTTCGTCAAGCTCGCCGACGCCTTCGGCTGCGTCGGCATCCAGGCGATCAAGCCTGGCGACCTGGAGGGCGCGATCAAGGAGATGATCGGCGTCAAGCGGCCGGTGCTGTTCGACTGTCGCGTGGCGGCGCTGGAGAACTGCTTCCCGATGATTCCATCGGGCAAGGCGCACAACGAAATGCTGTTGCCGGCCGAAGCAAACGACGACAACACCGCCGCCGCGTTCGCCGGCGGCAAGGCGCTGGTGTGACCGACTTCCTGGAAGCCGTCATGGCCGGGCGCGTCCCGGCCATCCACGTCTTCTTTGCTGCGCGACTGTTAAGACGTGGATGCCGGGACAGGCCCGGGCATGACGACCTGAGGGACTCAAGATGAACCAGCCCGCATCCGCCTACTTCATGGAAGAACGGCACGATCCCAACGAGACGCACACGCTCTCGGTGCTGGTGCAGAACGAACCCGGCGTGCTGGCGCGGGTGATCGGGCTGTTCTCCGGGCGCGGCTACAACATCGACAGTCTCACAGTGTCGGAGACCGAGAGCCAGAAGCATCTGTCGCGCATCACCATCGTGACCACCGGCACGCCGATGGTGATCCAGCAGATCAAGCACCAGCTCGACCGCATGGTCCCGATCTACAAGGTGGTGGACATGACGCTGACCGGCACGCGCTCCATCGAGCGCGAACTGGCGATGGTGAAGGTGCGCGGCATCGGCGAGCCCAGAATCGAGGCGATGCGGCTGGCGGACGCCTTTCGCGCGAGGGTGATCGACGCATCGACCGAGAGTCTGGTGTTCGAGATCACCGGCAACACCGCCAAGATCAGCCAGTTCGTCGACCTGATGCGCCCGCTCGGACTGGTCGAGGTGTCCCGCACCGGCGTCGCCGCCATCGGCCGCGGGCCGGACGGGATGTGAGGGGTGGACGAATTGCGTGCTGGAGGATATACAATGTATATCCGGACGGAGATCACCGCATGAAGGTAAAAGTAGCCAAGTGGGGAAATAGCCTGGGCGTCAGGTTGCCGAAGGCAGCCGTAGAAGCAGCGGGTGTCGTGGCGGGGTCGGATCTGGACCTGTCGGTCGAGGGTGGCGAATTTCGTCTGAAGCCGCAGGCGACACGCAAGACCTCGCGTCAGTTGCTGGAAGAAATGGTCGAGGAAATGAGGCGGGTCGGGCCGGGCAATGAGCCGGAAACCGTCGACTGGGGCCCGGACCGTGGATCAGAGGTCATCGACGATGACTATTCGCGCGGCAGGATTCCCATGCCGCGCAAACGCCGCTGACGCCCTTCCTCGAGGATTCAGATGCTGCCCGATGCGGGTGATATTGCCTGGGTTGACCTCGGTGAGACGCTCGGCACCGAGCAGTACGGCCGCCGACCAGCGTTGATCCTGACCTCACAAATCTATCATGAGGTCTCCACTCGCGCGCTGATCTGTCCGATCACCTCGACGGACAAACCATGGGCGAGCAATGTTCGCCTTCCGGCTGCTTTGAAGACGAAAGGCATCGTGCTTCTTGACCAGTTGCGTGCCGTCGATCGTAGACATCGCATGTTTGCTGTCGTCGAACGCATTCCTCAGGTCACGTTGATTGAAGTCCATCGTAAGCTCGCATCGTTGCTGGGAATAGAAATCGAAGACCTGCTAGCGGCCGGGTCCGGTCGCGGGTCCGCATGACCGTCCGCGACATCTTGCTCGCAACCCTGGTGGCCGTGATCTGGGGGCTTGGTTTCGTGGCGAGCCGGCTGGCGCTGGACGAATTGCCGCCGACGCTGATGACGACGTTGCGTTTTGCCATCGCCGCGGTGCCGTGCCTGTTCGTGCGCAAGCCGGACGTATCCTGGCCGCTGTTGATCGCGATCAGCGCCACGCTGTTTCTCGGCCAGTTCCTGGCGCAGGCGTTCGGCATCGCGCATGGCGTGCCGGTGGGTCTCGCCAGCGTCATCGTGCAGAGCCAGGCGCTGTTCACCGTTGCCTTCGCCGTCATCGCCTTCGGCGAAGCGCCGACACGGATGCAGGTCGTCGGGATCACGATTGCCGCGATTGGCCTGCTGATGATCTGCGGCACGGTCGGATATGATTTCAGCGTCTCGGCCTTTGCCGTACTGATGATCTCGCCGGTGGTATTTGCAATCGGCAACCTGCTGCTGCGGCGCGCGCGGAATGTGCCGATGTTTGACCTATTCGCCTGGCTTTGCCTCGCCTCGGCGCTGCCGCTCTCTGTGCTGACGCTGATGGTCGACGGCCCGCGGACGGTATGGCATTCGATTTTGAACATGTCCGTGACCGGCCTCGTCAGCATCCTGGCCATCGGCGCGGTCTCCACCAGCATCGCTTACTGGCTGTGGGGCCGGCTGCTGCGCGACCATACCGCCGCGCAAGTGGTGCCGTTTGCGCTGCTGGTGCCGTTCGTCGGCGCCGCGGCATCGAGCGTCGTGTTCGGCGAACGGTTCGGCCCGCTGCGGCTGGCCGGGATGGTGACGGTGGTTTGCGGCATCGCCGTCATGCTGCTGTCGGGCCGGTCCCGCTCCGTGCCCGAGATCGCCTGAGCCGCCGCGATGTCCCAGCTGTTCGTCGCCTTCGTCGTGTTCGCCACCGTGATGTTCTTCACGCCGGGTCCGAACAACATCATGCTGCTGTCGTCGGGCCTCACTTACGGCTTCCGCCGCACCTTGCCGCATGTCGCGGGGGTCACCGTCGGGTTCGCCTTCATGATCGGCGCGGTGGGCATCGGCCTCGGCGCGGTCTTCATCGCGTTTCCGGTGCTGCAAACCATCCTCAAATACGCCGGGATCGCCTACCTGCTCTACCTTGCCGCCGCGATCGCCCTATCGGGGCCGGTCGGGTCCGGTCAGGACAACCGGCGCGGCCCAATGACTTTCTGGGGCGCGGCGATGTTCCAGTGGATCAACGTCAAGGGCTGGGTGATGGTGATCGGCACCATCACGGCCTATGCGGCGATCGCCACGTTTCCATGGAATATCGTGATCCAGGTCGCGCTCAGCCTGCTGCTCGGCACGGTCGCATGCTCGGCCTGGGCCTTATTCGGCAGCGCGTTGCGGCCGCTTCTGACCTCGCCGAAGGCGGTCAGGACCTTCAACATCGCGATGGCCGTGTTGCTGCTGGCCTCGCTCTATCCGGTGCTCATGGACCTCTGATGCAGGGTGCAAGAAGGACTTGGCAACTTGCAGGGATTGTGATGCAACACCGTTAGTTGTGGTGGTAGGACGAGCCGATGGAATCTTTAATTAAATCTAGTGAACCACTTGTCGCGCTCGCCGGAGCATTTTTCCTTATTGGCCTTTGTTTTGACCTGATATTTTCTCGCGAGTTCAAAGACAAGATCAGAAAAACCATATCTGACAATTGGGCACGGGGAAATTTTTCGAGAAACGCTCTTGTGACTTCTGCGCAATATCTGTCTCATGAGGTCATGAGCGTCGATAGAGGTACGGCATTCTTTCTGAAAACTCTGGCACTCTCGGTATCTTTCTATGTCATTGTCGCAGTCATTGACACTAGGCTCCATGATGACGGTGATTTTTCGCTGCAAGGCAATCTCGCTCGGAATCTGTTGCAATTGTCACCCGCGGTCATGGTCGTTGCTATGTTTCACGTTCTTTTCGATTTCCTATCGGCCTACATAACTGTTTTGTACCTTCGTTTGATTGTCCTATGTCGAAGCCTGCGGTACGTATTACTCATTTTGCTATCGGATATTCTTGTAACAGCAACTTTCTGGAGCATTTTTTTTGGCGGAGTGATTGCCATTCATCTAAAGTTCGCCGACTTCGAACAGAGAGAGACTTCCGTTGTTCTGACGTTTCCAACAACCGAATCGTATCCTGGCTGGGTCGAGAATTCGCCCATGAGAACAAACAAGTCTTTGCAAAAGGCCAAAACGGTAACCCCAGAACTTACGATAGCAACAGCTGGTAATTCTATCCCCCCAGCGGCAAATGCCCGGTTGCTTCTCCTTACTAACGAGCCAGATAATAAAACAATTGCAGCAACTCTATTCAGAATCGCGGTTTTCACAAATCCAAAAAGCTTGATAGCGATTTCTGGTTTAACGGAGCAGGGCGAGTCTTATAGCACAAAATTTTCGGCGTCGCGACTCATTAACTTCGCCGATTTACCCAAGATTGCTACGTCGTATTATAATATACTTTTCCCAAGTGATGTTGCATTGGGAGAATTTGCCTACCTTGCGACGCAAAAGATGTATTCAGGTTATTTGGAAGGCTATAGTGATCACCTAGGGTGGCCGAGGGATGACAGAAATGTGGTCATGTGCAATGATAATATTCAAATCTTGAGTGAAGTCGAGTTCGGGCAGTTTGATTTTCAACAATGCACAAGATACGTCGCCACTCACTCGTCAACTGGAAAATATATTGGACTAGCCGCCGGGATAGGATTCTCAAATAACTATTTCATTCCGTATAAGGCGTTCTTTTGGTCGTCGTTGGCTCTTACGGTAACTTACTATCTAGTGTTTCTGTCCTTTGTCATAGGTGCGACTGTCACCCGTATCTTGGCCGCGCAAATTGCAAAGAAGGTCTTGAATCTCGAGCAAGCGTTTTTTACTCCTTTGTTTAGCATATTATCTGTGGCGTTACTGATCCTTTTCGTCTTGCAGACGATAGGTCGTCAACTTGCGTAACGATTGATGCCGATCGACACCTAATTTCCTGGTGGCCCAGGTTTGCAGTGCAATCTACAGGTCTTGAGCTAGCCCCGGGGCCCCGTTCGGTCAATCCAATCTTGGGGAGGTCAATCGACATCACTGCCGCCAACGGCGTCGTTGCGGTCGGTCCGCTGGGCTTGGCACGTGGTTGTGGCGCTGTTGCCGCTGGCGTCGTTGTTCCTGTGCGGGCCATGGGGTTTTGTTGGCACAGAAATCGCCGTCGCGGGCTTGTCTCGCGGCACCCAGCGCCCTAGAAACCGGGCGCAATTCGAGACCAGGCGGGTCGGCAAGCGGCCGCCATGAGAGAGGAACGGGCAATGCGGGTTTATTACGATCGCGACGCGGACATCAACTTGATCAAGGGCAAGAAGGTCTGCATCGTCGGCTATGGCAGCCAGGGGCATGCGCACGCGCTGAATCTGAAGGATTCCGGCGTCAAGGAGGTCGCGATCGCGTTGCGCAAGGGCTCGGCCTCCGCGAAAAAGGCGGAAACCGCGGGCTTCAAGGTGATGGAAGTCGCCGAGGCCGCCAAATGGGCCGACCTCGTGATGATGCTCACCCCGGACGAGCTGCAGGGCGACATCTACCGCGAACACCTGCACGACAACATGAAGAACGGCGCGGCGCTGGTGTTCGCCCATGGACTCAACGTGCATTTCAACCTGCTCGACCCACGATCCGATCTCGACGTGCTGATGATCGCGCCGAAGGGGCCGGGCCATACCGTGCGCTCGGAATATCAGCGCGGCGGCGGCGTGCCGTGCCTGATCGCGATCCACAAGGACCCGTCCGGCAATGCCCACGATTTGGGTCTCAGCTACGCCTCGGCGATCGGCGGCGGCCGCGCCGGCATCATCGAGACCTCGTTCAAGGAAGAATGCGAGACCGACCTGTTCGGTGAGCAGGTGGTTTTGTGCGGCGGCCTGGTCGAACTGATCAAGGGCGGTTTCGAGACGCTGGTGGAAGCCGGCTATGCGCCCGAGATGGCTTATTTCGAGTGCCTGCACGAGGTGAAGCTGATCGTGGATCTGATCTACGAAGGCGGCATCGCCAACATGAATTATTCGATCTCCAACACCGCCGAATACGGCGAATACGTCACCGGCCCGCGCATCGTCACCGACGAGACCAAGGCCGAGATGAAGCGCGTTTTGTCCGACATCCAGTCCGGCAAGTTCGCCCGCGACTGGATGCTGGAGAACAAGGTCAATCAGACCTCGTTCAAGGCCACCCGCGCCAAACTCGCCGCGCACCCGATCGAGGAAGTCGGTGTCAAGCTGCGCGACATGATGCCCTGGATCAAGAAGGGCGCACTCGTGGACAAGACGAAGAACTGAAGCTGCTTCAACTTACACCGCCGTCATCCTGAGGTGCTCGCCGCGCAGCGGCGAGCCTCGAAGGATCGGCCACAGACGCCGGCGCCCGCCTCGATCCTTCGAGACGCCGCGCAAAAGCGCGGCTCCTCAGGATGACGGCGGAGGTTGTGGATCGCTGTCTCAATTGAGAGGCTTGCGCTGCACCGCACGCGCATCCTCGCGCGACAAATCGTCCCTGCGAATCCCCTTTGAACCCGTCCCGCCGCCGCTTCCGGCCGTCCCGCCGGGCTGCTATCCTGCGCCCCAATCAAAAGCAAAACCTGAGGAAACCGCCCGTCACCTGGCCCAGCCCTGCAGGAGGAGACTCTATGAAGCGCGCGCTTAAAGGTTTCGTCACGACGCTTGCCGTTTCCATTACGATTTTCGCCGCTGCATCGCTGCCGGCGGCCGCGCAAAAGAAATACGACAAGGGCGTCACCGATACCGAGATCAAAATCGGCAACATCATGCCGTATAGCGGGCCGGCTTCGGCCTACGGCATCATCGGCAAGACGATGAGTGCCTATTTCCGCATGATCAACGACAATGGCGGCGTCAACGGGCGCAAGATCAATTTCATCTCCTATGACGACGCCTACTCGCCGCCGAAGAGCGTCGAGCAGGCGCGCAAGCTGGTCGAAAGCGACGAGGTGTTCTTGATTTTCGCCTCGCTCGGCACCGCGCCGAATGCGGCGATCCAGAAATATATGAACACCATGAAGGTGCCGCAGCTGTTTGTCGCCACCGGCGCCTCGCGCTGGGGCGACCCCGAGCATTTCCCCTGGACCATCGGCTGGCAGCCGAACTATCGCGCCGAAGCGCGCATCTACGCGACCTACATCCTGCAGCATCATCCGAACGCGAAGGTCGGCGTGCTCTACCAGAACGACGATTTCGGAAAGGACTACGTGCTCGGCCTGAAGGACGTGCTCGCCGACAAATACGACAAGATGGTCGTCGTCAGCATTCCCTATGAGACCAGCATGCCGACCGTCGACTCCCAGGTCGTCGCCATCAAGACCTCGAACCCGGACATCTTCATCAATATCGGCACGCCGAAATTCGCCGCGCAGGCGATCAAGAAGGTTGCCGAGCTCGACTGGCATCCGGTGCACATCATGACCAACGTTTCGGCGTCGGTCGGCGCGGTGCTGAAGCCCGCCGGTCTCGACAACTCCAAGGGCATCCTGAGCGCCCACTATCAGATGGATGTCACCGATCCGCAGTGGGACAGCTATCCGGGAATGCAGAAATTCCGCGCCTTCATGGCAAAATATTATCCCGAAGCCGACAAGTCCGAGAGCGGGCCGCTGACCGGCTACAACACCTCGACCGCGCTGGTGGAAGTACTGAAGCGCTGCGGCGACAATCTGACGCGCGAAAACGTCATGAAGGTGGTCGCGAACATGGATTTTGAGATAAACACGTATATCCCAGGCATCCGCATCAAGACCTCGCCGACCGATTTCTATCCGATCGAGCAGGTGCAGATGATGCGGTTCACCGGCGAGAGATGGCAGCTGTTCGGGCCCATCATCGACGGCCACGTGGAGTAAATCACGGCATTCCGGGACGCGTGGTTAAACGGTGGGCACGCCCCCGGCACGCATTCGCGTGTTGATGGCTTTGCCCACGTTACGGATTCTGCCTAAATGCCACATCGATGGCGGAAGGCAGTGCATGGATTACCCTTTCACGACTGACGGCTGTTCCGGCGGGATGACGTCGGGCTGGCGGCTGATCACCGGTCACGATCCGCCCTGGAACGATCTCTGCGTCGAGCACGACAAGATCTACTGGCGCGGCGGCTCCGTGCGCGATCGCCGGGCCGCCGACCGGTGGCTGCGACGCAGGGTGGCGGGGCGGGGTTTTCCGCGCACGGCGTACTGCATGTGGCTGGCGGTTCGTGCATTCGGACATCCGCTGCTGCCGCTTCCGTGGCGGTGGGGATATGGCTGGCGCTGGCCGCGGGCCTATGAGGATGACGACGTATGGGTCGGCCGATTGCAGCGCTGACCAGCAGGCCGAAATTACCGAGTGCCAAGCTTCTCCCGCAGCCACCGCGCCACCGCGGCAGGCGAACTGGTCACGTCGTTGCCCGAGGCGCGGAGATTGGCCTCGCGCATGGTCGCAATGTCG
>C688J35102_120989928_pt1 | contig 16060 bp, 14 predicted proteins | sample HopSoiMetagenom2_FD_35102 | JGI IMG/M metagenome (IMG submission 35102)
CACGGCCGAGCGCGGCCCGGTCGGCGGCGAGCGTCTCCTGGGTGCGGGCGAGCGCGGCCTGGGCGGCGAGCCGGTCGCGCTCGAACGCGAGCCGCGGCAGCGCGGGGTCCTGCGCCGCGAGCGGGGCGGCCAGCAGCGCCAGCCCGAAGGCGATCCTGGGGGCGATCCTGGGGGCGATCCTGGGGGCGATCACGGGGATGGAGCGGGGCATCTACGATTCTCCCTGGGTGGCGGGCGAACCGGCCGGCGCCAGCGTCTGCATGCGGGGGAGAAGGTGCTTCTCCTCCACGGCGCGGCGGGCCAGGTCCACCTCGGTGCGGGTGGTGGTCGCGGTGTCGGAGCGGGCGGGGAGCGCGGCGATCTGCGCCAGCACCAGCTCCAGGTCTTCGAGCAGCGTCCGCAGCCGCGGGTCGTCGGCGGCGGGCGAGTCCAGCAGCAGGCGGGTGGTGGAGAGCATCTGCCCGGCCCACTCCGCCGTCGAGGCGTCGACCCGCCCGCCGGCCGCGTCGGCGCGGAAGGAGGCGAGCAGCGTCTCGGTGCGCGAGAGGTGCTGGGCCACGGCCACGCGGTAGGCGTCGCCGGTCATGGGCGTGCCCGGCGCCGGGGCCTCCACGTGGGCGGTGGGGAGGCGGCCGGGCCCCGTCGTCATCCGCCCGATCCCGATCCCCACCGCCAGCACCGCGGCCGCGGCGGCGCCGGCCTGGATCCAGGGGAAGAGGATGCGCTTGCGGGCGCGGCGGGCGGCCAGCTCGTCGCCCGCGTCGTCCAGCGTCACGTCGGGGCGGCCGATGCGCTCGGCGATCCCGCGCCAGACGTGCGGCCCGGGGCGGCTCTCGCCCAGGGCGGCGGCGCGCACCGTCACCGCGCGCAGCTGCTCCAGCGTCACCCGGCAGGCCGGGCAGCCGCGCAGGTGCTCCTCCAGCGCCAGCCGGTCGCCGGGCGACAGCTCGTCGTCCAGGTACTCGCTCAGGCGGCCGGTCCACTCGTCGTCGTGCAGCTCGGTCACGGGATCGCTCATCTCAGGTGCTCCCTCAGGATCATGCGTGCGCGGTGGAGCTGGCTCTTGCTCGTGCCCACGCTCAGCCCCAGCATCTCGGCGATCTCCTCGTGGCGGTACCCCTCCACGTCGAACAGCACGAAGATCTCGCGTGCCCCGTCGGGGAGGCGCCGCAGCGCCGCCTCGAAGTCCATCGCCAGCTCCGGCGTGGCCGGGCGGGCGGGCGTCCACTCCAGCGCCTCGTCGCCCGCCTCGCGGCCCCGGCGCCGCGCCGAGGCGCCGCGCCTGGCCAGGATCAGGTTCACCGCCAGCCGGTGCAGCCAGGTGCCGAAGGCGCTCTCGCCGCGGAAGGTGCGCAGCTTCTCCCAGGCGCGGACGAACACGTCCTGCGTGAGCTCGTCGGCGTCGTCGTCGCCGGCCATGCGGCGGGCCAGGGAGTGGATGCGGCCGGCGTGCTCCCGGTAGAGCCGGCCGAACGCGTGCGCGTCGCCCGCCGCGGCCAGCACCGCGTCACCGCCCGTCACCGCCAAGGTTTGTCCGAACAGGGGGTTGGCTCCAGATCTCGCGGTGCGCCCATCTCGTGGCCTGGCAGAGGCGTTGGACAGGAAGATGATGCGGGAGGTTGGAATCCTACAGAAAAAAGATTCGGGTCATACGGGAACGGGCTGATGACTGCGTCCGACGGGTTGCGCGAACGAGGCGACCGAGGTCGCCGCTACAACGGCACACAGTCCGCCTGCGCGGACTCCGACCGCTCACGGCATATTTCCGGATCGAGGGATCGCGCGGAGCCGCGGTGGCTCTACGCGTCGCGGCCCGCGCGAGGCCTTTTCTTTTGGCGTTGGTATCCGTATCCTGTGACCGAAACTCCAACGCCCGTCTCACCGCTCCGCCCCATCCGCCGCTGATGAAGCGTCTACCCGTCCGCCCGCGCAACGCGCCGCGCCTGACCGCGCGGGTGCTCGCGCTCGCCTGCGCGGCGGTGCTGGGCGGGTGCGTGCCGCACGTGGGCGGGCCCGGGCCGGCGGGCGAGCCGGAGGCGCGGTCGCTCTTCGGGCAGCCGCTCTACTCGCCCGAGCTCACGCCGGAGGTGCGCCAGCGCCTCGAGGCGCAGCTCGACAGCGCGCGGCTGGTGTACGAGAAGGACCCCGACGCCGCCGACGCCATCCTCTGGTACGGCCGCCGCGCCGCCGCGCTGGGCCACTACCGCCAGGCCATCTCGCTCTTCACCGAGGGGATCCACAAGCACCCGCGCGACGCCCGCTTCTACCGCTTCCGCGGCCACCGCTGGATCACCGTGCGCCGCTTCGACCGCGCGGTCGGCGACCTGGAGCGCGCGGTGCGGCTCACGCGCGGCCAGCCCGACCAGCCGGAGCCCGACGCGCCGCCGCCCGCCCCCGACGGTTTCGGCACGCTGCAGGGCAACATCTGGTACCACCTGGGGCTCGCCTACTACCTGCGCGGCGAGTTCGCGCGCGCGGCGCCCGCCTTCCGCGTCTCGCTGGGGCTGGCGCGCAACGACGAGTCGCGCGTGGCCGCCGCGGACTGGCTGTACATGTCGCTGCGGCGCCTGGGCCGCACCGCCGAGGCCGAGGCGGTGCTGCGCCCCTTCGGGCCGGGGCTGGTGCTCAGGGACAACATGGCGTACCTCCGCCGCATCCGCCTGTACCGCGGCGAGCTCCCGCCCGACTCGCTGCTCGACCCTGCGGGCCGCAGCAACGTGGAGCTCGCCACGCAGGCCTACGGCGTGGGCAACTGGTACCTCTACAACGGCCGCCAGAGCGATGCCGAGGCGGTGTTCTGGCGCATCACCTCGGCCGAGAACTGGGCCCCCTTCGGCTACATCGCCGCCGAGGCCGACCTGCGCCGGCTCACTCGCGCGCAGCAGCGCTGACTTACGGCACGGCATCTCACGCAGAGACGCAGAGCCGCGGGAGGAGAGGCGCCATCCCCTCCGCGGCTCTGCGTCTCTGCGTGAGGAGGTGGTTATCGGTCGATGGAACCGCGCACGCTCTACACCATCGGGCACTCGACGCGCACGATCGAGCAGTTCGTGGCCCTGCTGCGGGAGCACGGGATCGAGCTGCTGGTGGACGTGCGGCGCTTTCCCGGGTCGCGGCGGCACCCGCACTTCGGCAGCGCCGCGCTGGCCGCGTCGCTGGCGGAGGCGGGGATCGATTACGCGCACGCCGAGGCGCTCGGCGGGCGGCGCGACTCCGAGGCGGGCGCGGCGTCGCCGAACACCGCCTGGCGCAACGGGGCCTTCCGCGCCTACGCCGACTACATGGCGACGCCGGCCTTCCGTGCCGCGCTCGACCGGCTGATCGCCCAGTCGGAGGAGCGCACCACCGTCATCATGTGCGCCGAGGCGGTCCCCTGGCGCTGCCACCGCCGCCTGATCACCGACGCGCTGCTGGCCCGCGGCATCCCCGTCGCCGACATCACCGGGCCAGGGGCCGCCACCCCCGCGCGCCTCTCCGAGCACGCCCTGGTCCGCCCCGACGGCTCCATCGTCTACCCCGCCGCGCCCGGGGTGCAGGAAGAGCTCTTCGCCCCCTAGAGCGGTTTTCTCCACGGTCCGGAGATCGCGGCGTGCCCGCGGCGCCCTCCCCCTGCGCCTGAGAGCGCAAACCCCCTCCCGTACCGGGAGGGGGGCTGGGTTTTGGCGGGGCCTGCACGGGGCTGTGCCACGGCAGATGTATGGTTGCCGGCTCGGTCGGCGCGGGCGACGGCGTCACTACGTCTCCCGGGACGGGAGAGGTGGCGTGCCCCAGCGAGCGGAGAGGGCGCTGAGCCGCGGACGGCGCGAAACCCGGCTCCGGAATGATTCGCAATCCGTCGAGCACACCCTCCGGTGGCATTCCTTTCGACTTTCGTGAAGATGACCTCTACGCCGCCCACGCCGCACCCGCACCGCTGGCGCATCCTGGCGCTGCTCGCCACGGCGGAGCTGCTGGGGATGTCGCTCTGGTTCACGGCGAGCGCGGTTGCGCCGCAGCTCCGCGAACTCTGGGGGCTGAGCGCGGGGCAGGCGGCGTGGCTCACCACCACGGTGCAGCTCGGCTTCGTGGCGGGCACCGCCGTCGCGGCGCTGCTGAACCTGGCCGACGTGGTACCGGCGCGGCCCTACTTCGCCGTCTCGGCCCTCTGCGCGGCGGCGGCGAACGCGCTGCTCCTCGCCGCGCCGGGGTACGCGCCCGCGCTGGCGCTGCGCTTCGCCACCGGCTTCTTCCTCGCCGGCGTCTATCCGCCGGCGATGAAGATGGTCGCCACCTGGTTCCAGGCGGGCCGCGGGCTGGCCATCGGCACCGTGGTCGGCGCGCTGACGCTGGGGAAGGCGATGCCCTACCTCGTCCACGCGCTGGAGGGCGCCTCGCTGCGGCCGGTGGTGCTCGCCGCCTCGGTGGGCGCGGTGATCGCGGCGCTGCTGGTGGCGTGGGGATACCGCGACGGGCCGTACCCGTTCGCGCGGCGGCCCTTCTCCTGGCGGCTGGTCGGCGCCGTGGTGCGCGACCGGCCCACGCGGCTGGCGATCGGCGGCTACCTGGGGCACATGTGGGAGCTGTACGCGATGTGGACCTGGGTCGCCGCCTTCTTCCTCGACGTGCTCACCAGGCGCGGGTCCGCGCCCGCCGCCGCCGCGCGCGGCTCCGGGCTGGTGGGCTTCGCGGTGATCGGCGTGGGCGCGGCGGGGTGCGTGCTGGCGGGGCGCTGGGCCGACCGGCTGGGCCGCGCGCGCGTCACCATCTGGGCGATGGCGGTGAGCGGAAGCTGCGCGCTGCTGATCGGCTGGCTGGAGGCGGCGCCGCTGGCGGTGGTGGTGTCGGTCGCGCTGCTGTGGGGGTTCTCGGTGGTGGCGGATTCGGCGCAGTTCAGCGCCATCGTCACCGAGGTCGCGCCGCCGCACGCGGTCGGCACCGCGCTGACGCTGCAGACCTCGCTGGGCTTCCTGCTGACCACGGTGACGATCTCCGCCGTCCCCCACCTGCGCGACCGCTTCGGCTGGCCGCTCGCCTTCGGGATGCTTGCGCTCGGCCCCGCCGTGGGGATCCTGATGATGCGGCGCCTGAGCTCGACCGCTTTCCGTCCTGCCTGAGTGCGCCGTCGGCAGCGTCCGCCGCGGGATGTCCAGCGACAGCTCTACATGAGTATAGGGATGTATACCTGTATCTCTTATACATCCGCATAGTTCCCGATCACCTCTGTCCGCGGAGCCACCGTTGAATCGTGCGCGAAATCCGTTTGCGCCGGGAGCGGGCCATCAGCCGCCTGAGCTGGCGGGACGAGACAGGATCGTGGACGACGTGTCCGTTGCCCTGGAAAGGATCATGCGCGGCCGCTCGGACCGGGGTCACCTGCTCCTCGGCCTGCGCGGCGTCGGCAAGACCGTCCTGCTGAACCGGATCGAACGGCTCGCGCTCGAACGCGGCTACCACGTCGCCCTGATCGAGGCGCCGGAGGAGAAGCCGCTCGCGGCGCTGCTGCTGCCCAGGCTGAGGGCGATCCTCGTCAAGCTGAGCCGCCAGGAACGAGCGAAGGCGCTCGCGATGCACGCTCTCGGCGTCGTCCGCAGCTTCGCGAGTGCCTTCAAGGTGACGCTCGCCGGCATGGAGATCGAAGTGAGCCCGGAGGAAGGCGTGGCGGATTCCGGAGACCTCGAGACCGACCTCCCCGAGCTGCTGCTCGTGGTCGGCGAGGCCGCCGCCGCCGCGGGCGTGGGCGTCGCCATCCTGATCGACGAGGTGCAATACCTTTCACCGACCGACTTCGGCGCCCTGATCGTGGCAATGCACCGGGTGAGTCAGCGCAACCGGCCGGTGGTGCTCTTCGGCGCGGGCCTTCCGCAGATCGCCAGGCTGGCGGGCGACGCAAAGTCGTACGCCGAGCGCCTGTTCCGCTATCCGCCCGTCGACAGGCTGGACGAGAGGGCCGCCGAAGCGGCGATCCGGAAGCCGATCGAAGAAGAGGGAGCCACCATCGATCCCGAGGCGGTGCGACTGATCTGCGAGCGTACGCAGGGCTATCCGTACTTCCTGCAGGAGTGGGGATACCATTCGTGGGATACGGCGCCGGCCTCGCCGATCTCCGTCGCCGACGTGGAGGCGGCGAGCGTCGATGCCCGGACCCGGCTCGACGAGGACTTCTTCCGCGTCCGGTTCGATCGGCTGACCGACCGGGAGAAGGATTACATGCGCGCGATGGCCGAGCTCGGGCCAGGGCCGCACCGGTCCGGCGACATTGCCGGCACGCTCAAGATCGAGCTGCAGAGTGCCGCTCCGCTCCGCGATGCTCTCATCAAGAAGGGGATGATCTACAGCGAGCAGCACGGACGAAACGCGTTTACGGTACCGATGTTCGATGACTTCATGCGCCGCGCGATGCCGGCCTGGACTCCGCCGGCGCCCAGGAGGAGTGGCAGGAAGAAGCACTGACTCGGGGCGCTCGCGGTACCGACGTGCCTCCGGGTTGCGCGCGGCGTTCGAGGTGCCGCGACCCGGCTCTGGGCAGTCCCCCCGCCGGCGCGACCGCTTCGGCCGGCCGCCGGCCTCCGGGATGCTCGCCCCCGCCCCGCCGTGGAGATCGTGACGGGATGCGGCGATTGAAGCCGAAGGTGATTCGAGTCTATCGACAATTGTACGAGAGTATAGGGATGTATATCAAAATACTTTATACTTTTCTATCCTTCTCGAGAATGGAAGTTCGTTCAGGGTGGTACAGGCTCGTTCGGGCCGCGGCGTCTTTTTTGCGCGAGCCACACGGGCCGCCGCTCGGCGCCTCCATCCTGCGTTCGTACGTACACTCCGGGCCCATGCCGAAGACGGTCCTGCTCGCCGACGACCACGACGACAACCGCGCCGCGCTCCAGCTCATGCTGGAGAAGGCGGGGTACCGCACGCTGGGCGCGCGCCACGGCCAGGAGGCGGTGGAGCTGGCGCTGGAGCACTGCCCGGACCTGATCGTGATGGACCTGGCCATGCCCGTGCTCGACGGCCGCGCCGCCACCCGCGCGCTCAAGGCCGACGAGCGCACCCGCGGCATCCCCGTGGTGATGCTGACCGCGATGGCGCTCTCGGTGGACCGCGAGCGGCTGCAGGAAGAGGGCTTCTCCGGCGTGCTCTTCAAGCCCGTGCTCCCCCTCCACTTCCTCGCCGACGTCCGCGCCCGCATCGGCCCCGCCGACCCGGAAGAGGCGGAGCAGGCGAAGCGGGCCGGGCCCACTTGAACTCCTTCGGCCCGGCGCCGCGGCTCAGGGACGCGGTGCCGGGTACACCACCGTGCCGCCGACCACCGTCAGCAGCACCTTCGCGTCGCGCAGGGTCTCGGGCGGCACGCGGCGCAGGTCGCGGTCGACGATGACGAAGTCGGCGACCTTGCCGACCTCCAGCGTGCCCTTCTCCCCCTCCTGGAACGCGGCGTACGCCGCGGCGGAAGTGTAGGCGCGCAGGGAGGAGCGGCTCGTCGAGTGGAAAGGGGTCAGCGCCGGGCTGTCGATCAACGGGATGTCAGCAGAGCCTCGAATCCTGCTTGGCGGAAATGATTATCCGGCGTAAGCGCAACACGGATTCTGCGATTCTGCATCACCAGGAAGGACAGGCAGTCGGTCAGGCTCCAGTCCTTATCAGGGCGTGCGCTAAACAGTTCCTTCCCTTCCTTGTACAGCTCTTCGGAAAGGGGTACGATCTCGAAGTGCGAATCGTTCGCGATCCCGGTCAGCAACTCCACAGCCTTTGCACGATGCTGCGCTGACGAGAAGGTGTTTCCGATCTCGAGGCAGACAGCGCGCGTAGTCACCAAGCGCGTTTCAGAACGAAATTGTGCCGCGAGTGCGGTCGCTGCCGCGTGATGCTGGTCGTTCGGCGAGGCGAGCGCAACAAAAAACCCCGTGTCGACAAACACCTCACTTTCCATCGTCGACGCCGTAGAGGTAGTGATCGATGCGTTCGGACCAATCGGGCGGCCCTTCAAGATTCATGGAGAGAGCAATGTCAAATGCGGAAACCTCACCAGATGACTCCCTTCCGCCGGTCACGGATCCGTCGGGACGATAGCCGACCAGAACACGCCCGCTCGGCTCGAGTGACAGGCGGTGACGGAGCACCTCAATCTCTTCTTCGACAGCGCGCAGCTCGTCCACGTCGACAAGGTCGTTGCGTCGCTCCATCAGCTGTTCGACACGCGCCAGCATCCCGCGCCGGGTATCGAGATCGGGGCTCTGGACCAACCGTCGCTCAAACGGTTCAGCGGTGCGCAGTTCTGCGACTCCTGGGGGATCATGTTGGAACTCGAACACGGAAAGCGCTCTGCGGAAGTTGGAGACACGTACCAGCAGCCCGAACTGTTCGCCGGCGTAACGCGCCACCACCGTCGACACATTTGCCTGCAGCGCCACGCGTTCGACCTCGTCACGGTACCGCAGCTCCTCCACGCGGCGGGTGTGGAGGAAAGCGAGTAACTGGTCACGGATTTGTGCGGTGATTTGCTCAATCCCGCTTGTCAGCGCCCGAAAGGTGTGCCACCCATCCGGGTGCACCCCTATCATGCGCAGGTCGCCCTGGAACTCCATCGGTTCCCCGCCGGCCAGTTCGACTGTAACGGAGAAGCCTGCAGTGGCCTCCTGCAGCTCGCGAAAACGGCGGATCAGATCCGTTTCCCCGATCTTCAGCACGACGTTCAGAACCCGGGCGTGGAACGGATCATCACTCAGTCGCCTGGTGATGAGCCGTATCAGTTCCACCTCTACCGACTGCGCTTCGCGCTCCTCATCCGTAACACTGAAGCGCATGTAGAACCGTGCAGGATGGATGGAGTGCATCCGTTCCCGCACGACGGCGTCAATCGCCTCGGCGATCGCCGCAGTCAGGTCATGCCGAATGCTGTGGATCGCGGCAATGCGTTCCGACGTGGAAATCTGCACCGTCGCCACGATCTCCAGCCTCGCGTTCACGTCATGCAGCCGCGTCTCGAAACTGCCGGGCACCCGCACCACGAACGACTTCAGGTCGGTCGGCACCATTTCGCCTCCCGCGCTCGGACCATCCTTGCGCTTCGAATGAAAGAAAACGTGCTTCCCCCGATTGGCGTCCGTACCATCCACTTTAAGTTAATGGCACTTCGGCGTGCTGCCAAGGTTACCGGGTCCGCCCTTTCGCCGCCTCCTCGCGGAGCACGGGCTCCAGCACGCGCCAGACGTTCTGGGCGACGATGCGCTGGCCGCGCTCGTTGGGGTGGATGCCGTCGCCCAGGTTCAGGGCGGGGTTGCCGGCGACGCCGGCGAGCAGGAAGGGGACGAGCGCCAGGCTGTCGCGCCGCGCGATGTCTGGGTAGATGGCGTTGAACTCCCGCGTGTACGGCTCGCCCAGGTTCGGCGCGGCCACCATCCCCGCCAGCACGATGCGCGCGTCGGGGCGCGCCCTGCGCACCGTGTCGACGATCGCCTGCACGTTCGCACGCAGCGCGCGCAGCGGCAGGCCCTGCAGCATGTCGTTGGCGCCCGTCTCCAGCACCATCACCGCGAAGGGCTGCTTCACCAGCCACTTCGCCACGCGGTCCAGCGCCTGCACCGAGATCTCGCCGCTGACGCCGGCGTTCACCACCTCGAAGGGGAGCCCGGCGGAGTCGATCTTCTCCTGGATGCGCGCCGGGTAGCCCTGGTCGGGGTCGAGCCCCAGCGCCGCGGTCAGGCTGGTGCCGACGAACATCACCACCCGCCGGTCGGCCCTGCGCGCCGCGCTCCCGGTGGGGTCCTCGAGCGAGCCGTCGTTCACGCCGGCGGCGGCGCTGTCGGCGGCCGCGCCCGCGGGATCGGCGCCGGCCGGTTTGCGATCCCCGGCCCGACACCCGAGTATCAACGTGCAGAGGGTCGGCACAAGGAACGGCAACGCCCATTTCCGCCGGAGCAGCGTGCTCATCGTAGACGATCTGTCGAAGTCGTACCGCAGCGGAGGGCAGCAGCTCTCCGCGGTCACGAACGTAAGCTTCACGGTGGATGCGGGCGAGACGGTGGCAATCGTCGGGCCGTCGGGGAGCGGAAAGACCACGCTGCTCGGCCTGTTGGCGGGCCTCGACCGCCCCAGCGGCGGCGCCGTGCGGCTGGACGGCACCGACCTGGGCGCGCTCAGCGAAGACGAGCGCGCGCGGCTCCGGCGGGAGCGCATCGGCTTCGTCTTCCAGAGCTTCCAGCTCATCCCCACCCTCACCGCGCGGGAGAACGTGGAGGTGCCGCTGCAGCTGCGCGGCGAGGGCCCGGCCGGGCGCGCCGACGAGCTGCTGGCGCGGGTCGGGCTGGGCGGCCGCGGCCACCACTTCCCCGCGCAGCTCTCCGGCGGCGAGCAGCAGCGCGTGGCCATCGCCCGCGCCTTCGTGCATTCGCCGCAGATCCTCTTCGCCGACGAGCCCACCGGCAACCTCGACGCGGCCACCGGCCAGCGGGTGATCGACCTGCTGATGGAGCTGAACCGGGAGCTCGGCACCACGCTCGTGCTGGTCACGCACGACGCCGACCTGGCCTCGCGGGCGCGGCGGGTGATCCGGCTGGCGGACGGGCGGGTGGTGAGCGACGAGCGGGGCGCTGCGTGAGCGGCTTCCGCGCGCTGGCGGTGCTGGCCTGGCGCGAGAGCCGGTTCGCGCGCCGGCGGCTCCTCCTCTTCCTCTCCTCCATCTCGCTGGGGGTGGCGGCGCTGGTGGCCACGCAGAGCTTCGCGGCGAACCTGGCGCAGGGCGTCCGCGACCAGTCGCGCGCCATGCTGGGGGCGGACCTGGCACTCTCCAGCAACCACCGGTTCGGCCCGGAGACGGAGAAGCGCCTGGCCGCCTTCCGCCGCCGCGGCGTGCCCGTGGTGCGGATGACGAGCTTCGGGTCGATGGCGCTGCTGGAGCGCACCGGCGCCACGCGGCTGGCCCAGGTGCGCGCGCCGGAGCCGGGCTACCCCTTCTACGGCGAGATCGTAACGGCGCCGACCGGGGGATGGGCCGCCCTGCACGCCGGCCGCAACGCGCTGGTCGACCCCGCGCTGCTCACCGCGCTCGACGCGCGCGTGGGCGACTCCATCTCCCTGGGCGAAGCGCGCTTCCGGGTGATCGGCACGCTGGAGAAGGTGCCGGGGCAGGTGGGGATCGGCTCGCTCTTCGCCCCGGCCGTGTACGTCCCCGCGCGCTACGTGCCGGAGATGAACCTGCTGCGCTTCGGCGCGCGGGCGGACTACGACGCCTACGTCCGCACCACCCCGCGCGAGGCGGCGCGCTTCGTGGCCACCGAGCGCGCGGCGCTGCGCCGCGAGCGCACCAGCGTGCGCACGGCGGAGCAGCAGCAGCGGCAGCTGGACCGCGCGCTGGGCCAGCTCGGCGACTTCCTGGGGCTGGTGGGCACCTTCGCGCTGCTGCTGGGCGGGATCGGGGTGGCGAGCGCGATGGGCGCGTACATGGCCCAGAAGCGCGAGACCGTCGCCGCGCTGCGCTGCCTGGGGGCCACGGCGCCGCAGGTGATCGCCGTCTACCTCCTCCAGGCGGGGGTGATGGGGCTCGCGGGGGCCGGGCTGGGCGCGCTGCTGGGCGTCGGCGTGCAGTGGATCCTCCCGCGGCTCCTGGCCGACCTCCTCCCGGTACAGGTGGGGACGACGGTGGACCTCGCGGCGGTCGCTACCGGCGTGGGGGTGGGACTGTGGGTCGCCCTGGCATTCGCGCTCCTGCCGCTGCTGGCGACGCGCCGCGTATCGCCGCTGGAGGCGATCCGCCGCCGCGTGGAGCCCGCCGCCCCCGTGCGCGACGCGTGGACGCTGGGCGCCGCGCTGCTGCTGGCGGCGAGCATCGGCGGGCTGGTGGTGATGGAGGCGGGGAGCGTGGGTGTCGGGCTGGTGTTCGTCGCCGGGATCGGGGCGACGCTGCTGGGGCTGTGGGCGGCGGCGTGGCTCGTCACCCGGGTGGTGCGGCGGGGCGCGTGGACGGGGTTGCCCTACACCGCGCGGCAGGGGCTCGCGAACCTGCACCGGCCGGGGAACCAGACGCGCGTGGTGGTGCTCGCCCTGGGCTTCGGCGTGTTCCTGCTGGCGACGCTCTACCTCACGCAGGGCAACCTGCTGCGCCCGCTGCGGCTGAATTCCGAGACCAGCCGCGCCAACCTGCTCATCTTCGACGTGCAGGACGAGCAGCAGCCCGGCGTGGTCCGCCGGCTCGACGCCGAGCGCGCGGCGGTGCTCCAGGCGGCGCCCATCGTCCCCATGCGCATCTACTCCATCAACGGAAAGACCACCGCGCAGCTGGTCGGCCCCGGCGCCGCCCGCGACACCGACCCGAACGACGGGCCGCCCGACCGGAAGAAGGGCGCGCCGCGCGCCGGCCCCGAGCCGTGGGCCGTGCGCCGCGAGTACCGCTCCACCTTCCGCGACACGGTGAACGCGTCGGAGACGCTGGTGGAGGGGCGGTTCTGGAAGCCCGGCGCGGGCGTCGCCGCCGGCCGCCGGCCCGCCGAGGTCTCGCTCGACCAGGGGATCCTGGAGGACCTGGACGTGAAGCTGGGCGACGAGATCGTGTGGGACGTGCAGGGGGTGCGCATCCCCACGCGGGTGACCTCGACGCGCGACGTGGACTGGCAGCGGCTGGAGCCGAACTTCTTCGCCGTCTTCCCGGTGAAGGTGCTGCAGGACGCGCCGCACACCTGGGTGCTCCTGGCCCGCGCCCCCGATGGCCCGGCCCGTGCCAGAGTGCAGCGCGACCTGGTGCGCGGCTTCCCCAACGTCGCCATCCTGGACCTCACGCAGGTGCAGGCGGCGCTCGACGACGTGCTCGGCCGCGTGGCGGCGGTCATCCGCTTCCTGGCGGCGTTCAGCGTGGCGACGGGGTTCATCGTGCTGCTCGGCGCGGTGCTCACGGGTCGGCTGCAGCGCATCCGCGAGAGCGTGCTGCTGCGGACGCTGGGCGCCACGCACCGGCAGATCGCGGCGATCCTGCTCGGCGAGTACCTGTCGCTCGGCCTGCTCGCCAGCGTGGCGGGGATCGGGCTGGCGACGGCGGCCGGGTGGGCGCTGGCGAAGTGGCGGTTCAAGGTGGATTTCGGCGTCCCCGTCCCCGCGCTGCTGGTGCTGATGCTGGGGGTGACGGCGCTCGCCGGCGCCGTGGGCTGGTGGGCCAGCCGCGAGGTCTTCCGCCACACCCCGCTCGAGGCGCTGCGGGATGAGTGAGGGGGCGGTTGTCCGCAGCCGGCGGAGACCTCTCCCTGCGCCTGAGAGCGCAATCCCTCTCCCGTACCGGGCGAGGGGCCGTGGCCGCGGTGTCGGCAAGGCCTGCCGAACGTCCCGCCACGGCAGACGAAACGCTACCGGTGCGGTCGGCGAAAGCGCCGGAGACATTACCTCTCCCGGAACGGGAGAGGTGGCGAGCCCCAGCGAGCCGGAGAGGGCGCGATGCCGCGGTCGGCACCGTAGTGAGACCAGCCTCGAATTCCATCACCCTTCCACCTGCCCCAGCATGCCTACCAGCACCAACCCCGACATCGCGCTGATCGAGCGCGCGTTCGACCAGGAGCGCCAGGCGCTCGGCGTCCGCACCGTCTTCCCCGACGAGGTGCTGCGGGCGGCGGACGAGGCGGCGAAGCGCGATCCCTCCGCCGCGCCGGGGCGCGTCGACCGGACCGCGGTGGAGCTGGTCACCATCGACCCGCCGGGGAGCCGCGACCTGGATCAGGCGCTCTGCATCGAGCAGCACGAGGGCGGCTTCCGCGTCTGGTACGCCATCGCCGACGTGGGCTTCTGGGTGGACCGCGGCGGGCCCATCGAGCGCGAGGCATGGCTGCGCGGGGTGACGATGTACGCGCCCGACCGGCGCGACACCCTCTATCCGCCGAGCCTGAGCGAGGGCGCCGCCTCCCTGCTGCCGGAAGGGCTCAAGCCCTCCATCCTCTTCATCTTCGAGCTCGACGCGAAGGCCGAGATCGTCTCGTTCGCGGTGGAGCGCGCGCTGGTGCGGAGTCGCGCGCAGCTCACCTACGAGCAGGTGGTGGAGCACGTGGAGGGTGGCGGGAAGAAGTTCGCCGGCCAGACGTGGGCGGCCTCGCTCCCCGCGCTCAAGGCGTTCGGCGAGCAGCGGCGGGCGCGCGAGATCGAGCGCGGCGGCGTGTCGCTCCCCCTGCTCACGCAGCACGTGCAGCGCGTGGCCGCGGCCAAGCTCGGCTACGAGCTGGAGTACGAGAAGCCGAACGCGTCGGAGGAGTGGAACGCGCACGTCTCGCTGCTCACCGGCCACGCCGCCGCCCTCCGCATGGTCGAGGCAAAGGTCGGCATCCTGCGCGTGCTCCCGCCCACGGAGCAGGGCTCCATCGACACCTTCCGCCGCGTGGCCAAGGGCCTCGGCTTCACCTGGCCGGCGGAGATGGAATACGCGGCGTTCATCCGCTCCATCGACGTGTACGCGCACAACGCGGCGCCGCTGGTCTGGCAGGCCAAGCGGGTGATGAAAGGCGCCGACTACCTGGCTTTCGACGGTACCGTGCCGCCCGACCCCGAGCACCACGCGCTGGCGATGCTCTACGCGCACTGCACCGCGCCGCTCCGCCGCCTGGCCGACCGCTACGTGCTCGACCTGGTGGCCGAGCTCGGCGCCGGCGAGCGGCCGTCCGCCGAGGAGCGGGCGCGGCTCCCCGACGTGGCGAAGACGATGAACGACGCGGAGACGAAGGACGCCCGGCTGGAGCGCGCCGTGGTGAACATCGCCGAGGCGTGGACGCTGCGCGCGCGCATCGGCGAGCGCTTCGGGGCGACGGTGCTGGGGATCCGCGAGGGGAAGGTGGAGGTGCAGATCGAGGATCCGCCCGTCCGCGCCGAGGCCGCGCGGGGGACGCATTCCGCCTGGCTGGACCTCGGCGCGCAGGTCCAGGTGAAGCTCACCGGCGTCGACGTGGAGGCGGGGAAGACGAATTTCGAGCTCGCCTGAAAAAGGCAGCAGCAATCTCACGCGCAGCCGCGGAGAGACGCCGCGAGCTCTCCGCGTCTCCGCGTCTCCGCGCCTCTGCGTGAGACATCCCTTACGGCTGTAAGCGTCCGGGCAACCCTGCGTCGGCCGGCGGAGTCGAACGCATGGTTTCCCGGCCTTCCACTCCAATCCAGCCTCTCCTCATGAAACGCTTCACGATCGCCCTGGCCCTCTCGCTCGGCGCCGCGCCGGCGGCCGCGCAGCAGGTGGTGCGGCTCCCGGTGCAGGACCGCCCCGTCGGCGGCCGCATCACCACCGTGTTCGCGGTCGGGAAGATGGAGGGGCAGAGCTGGGAGATGCTGAGCAACGCCGAGCAGGCCGTCTTCGACCGCGCGGACAACCTCTACCTGCTCGACCGCGGCAACGCGCGGGTGCTGGTGTTCGACCGTGCGGGCCGCTTCGTCCGCCAGCTCGGCCACAAGGGCGGCGGGCCGGGGGAGTTCGAGGTGCCCATCGCCCTCGCGGTGCTGCAGGACGGCGGCTTGGCCGTGCTCGACCTCGCGCACCAGAACCTCACCCTCTTCGACGCGAACGGGCGCTTCCGGCGCACCGTGGCGTGGCAGCCCTCGTGGGGCCTCCCCGACCGCACGCTGGCGGCGGACCCGCGCGGCGGCGTGGTGACCCTGCTGCGCCCGGGGCTGGTCCCCGGGCCCGGGGGCGCGCTGCCGACCAGGCAGGAGCAGGCGCTGGCGCACGTGAGCCTGGCGGCGAACGGCTCGGCGGTGCCCTTCTTCACCCTTCCCGACCTCTCGCCGGTGCAGCGCCAGGTGGACAACTCGGGCGGCGGCACGCGGGTGAACATGCGCATCACCGGCCCGCCCGAGTTCGCGCCGGTCACGCGCTGGGGCATGCTCCCCGGAGGCGGTGTGGCGCTCACCCACACGCAGCTCTACACGGTCAAGGTGCTCGACGCGAGCGGACGCGTGGTGCGCCTGCTGCAGCGGCCGGTGCCGGTGCGCCGCCCCACCGAGCGCGACCGCGAGCGCGCGCGCCAGCAGGTGCGCGAGCGGATGCAGTCCGGACGGGGGATGATCGTGGTGACGCGCGGCGGCGGCCCCGGCGGCGGTGCCCCGGCCGGCCCGCCGCCACTGGGTCGCGAGCAGA
>C688J35102_120989926_pt1 | contig 15946 bp, 14 predicted proteins | sample HopSoiMetagenom2_FD_35102 | JGI IMG/M metagenome (IMG submission 35102)
AAGCTCCGGCTTTAGTCCCTGCAGAACTTGGGTCGTTTGCGCCCGTTGAATTCGCTCATCGTTCCAGTTCGACACCTGCGTGCCGACGAAAACGCCGATGACGACAATCAGAAACTCTATCGTGATTGCCGTCCAGTTCTGCGCCCTGAGATTGGCCGTCAGTCGCCGAAGGATCATTGCCTCGCCCCCGACCTTGATAGTGCATGGTTAAGGGAAGGGTGGGAAGCCCACTATTGCTCCCGCCACAAGACGGTGGCGCTCACTGGCACGGGGTCCTAAAGTGGCAATCCGATACTCGCGCGTTTGTTAAAGGACCCGTTTGCCGTGGCCACCGCCACTCATCAGCTCACCGAAAAGGAAGCCACGGCGCATTCGCCGACCGAAGCCGTCGTAGTCCGCTTCGCCGGCGACAGCGGCGACGGGATGCAGCTGACCGGCGGTCAGTTCACGCTCTCGACCGCGCTCGCCGGCAACGACCTCGCGACCTTCCCCGATTTCCCGGCGGAAATCCGCGCGCCGCAGGGCACCACCTTCGGCGTGTCCGCATTCCAGATCAACTTCGGCTCGGCCGCGATCGAGACCGCGGGCGACCAGCCCGACGTGCTGATTGCGATGAACCCCGCGGCGTTAAAGGTGAACGCCGATCAGCTGCGCGAGGGCGGCCTCATCATCGCCGACGAGGGCGAGTTCACGGCGCGCAATCTGGCCAAGGCGGGTTACGAGCAGAACCCGCTCGAAAACGGCAGCCTCGCCAAATGGCAGGTGGTTCACTTCAACATTTCGCAGCTGACGCTCGACGCCGTGAAGCCGTTCGGCCTCGGTAACAAGGAGGCGCTGCGCTGCAAGAACATGTGGACGCTGGGGCTGGCGCTGTGGATGTTCGACCGCGACCGCCAGCCGATCGTCGATTGGCTAAAGGCCAAGTTCGCCAAAGCTCCCGAGCTCGCCGAGGCGAACATCGCGGCGCTGAACGCCGGCCACGCGTACGGCGAGACAGCCGAGATCGGCGCTCCGTTCAAGCAGCATCATATTGCGCCAGCGCCAGCGGAGCCGGGCCTCTACCGCACCGTCACCGGCGCCGAGGCGCTCGCCCTGGGGTTGGTCGCAGGCTGCCAGCTCGCCGGGCTGAACATGTTCTTCGGTTCCTACCCGATCACTCCAGCGAGTCCGCTGCTGCACCACCTCGCGCGGTTGAAGGAGTTCGGCATCACGACGTTCCAGGCCGAGGACGAGATCGCGGCGATCTGCGCGGCGATCGGCGCGAGCTATGCCGGGCACCTCGGCATCACTTCGTCTTCCGGCCCGGGCATCGCGCTCAAGACGGAAGCCGTGGGCCTCGCCGTCATGACCGAACTGCCCTTGATCGTCGTCAACTCGCAGCGCGGCGGCCCGTCAACCGGCCTTCCGACCAAGACCGAGCAATCCGACCTCTATCAGGCCGTCTATGGACGCAACGCGGACTCGCCGGTGCCGGTGATCGCCGCGCGCTCCCCGGCTGACGCGTTCGAATGCGCGATCGAGGCGTGCCGTATCGCGACCCACTACATGACGCCCGTCATGCTCCTGACCGACGGCTACATCGCCAACGCCGCGGAACCGTGGCGCGTGCCGGATATGAGTGGATACGAGCCTTTCCCGGTGAAGTTCTTCGACGACGCTCCGGAGGAAGGGGTGGGGGTGATGCCCTATTCCCGCGGCGATGGCCTCGCGCGGCCCTGGATCAAGCCCGGAACGCCCGGCCTCGAGCACCGCATCGGCGGAATCGAGAAGCAGCCCGGCACGGGCAATATCGACTACTCGCCCGCCGCCCACCAGGAGATGACCGAGACCCGCGCCGCCAAGGTGCTGGGCGTCGCCAACAGCATCCCCGATCAGGACATCTGCCTCGGCCGCGAAGGCGCTGACCTGGTTGTGGTCGGCTGGGGCTCGACCTTTGGCCCGATCCACCAGGCGGTGCGCCGCGCGATCGCGAAAGGGCAGGACGTCGCGCACGTCCACGTGCGCCATATCTGGCCGATGCCCACGAATATGTCTGACCTATTGAAGGGCTTCCGGCATATCCTCGTGCCTGAAATGAACATGGGCCAGTTCAAGACGGTGCTCCGCGACCAGTTTCTGGTTGATGCGCAATCGCTCACCAAAGTGTCCGGTCACCCGTTCCGCATCGCCGAGATCGAGGCGGCGATCGACGCGGCCTTGGGCGCGGACTCGCGTGCGCGCGCGTAGGGGTGCGACCTATGGGACTTTTCGCATGAGACAGATCAACGTCTTTCCGCTGCTGATGCTGCTGATCGTCGTGCTGTTCATCATCTTCTGGCTCTCGGGAGGCCTCGCGCATTGAACGACATCACCCCAATTCCCACCACCACCGCCAAGGACTGGGCGTCCGACCAGGAAGTGCGCTGGTGCCCGGGCTGCGGCGACTATGCGGTGCTGAAGGCCGTGCAGCGCACGATGCCGGACCTCGGCGTCGCGCGCGAGAAGACGGTGTTCATCAGCGGCATCGGCTGCTCGAGCCGCTTTCCCTATTACATGTCGACCTACGGCTTCCACACGATCCACGGCCGCGCTCCTACGTTCGCAACCGGCGTCAAGCTGGCCAATCCCGAGCTCGACGTGTGGATCATCACCGGAGATGGCGACGCTTTGTCGATCGGCGGCAACCACACGATGCACGTGCTGCGCCGCAACCTCGACTGCCAGATCCTGCTGTTCAACAATGAGATCTACGGGCTGACGAAAGGCCAATATTCCCCGACGAGCCGCGTCGGCACGCGCTCGCCGTCTACGCCGTTCGGCTCGGTCGACCGGCCGGTGAATCCCTGCGCCTTCGCCCTCGGCGCCAACGCCCGCTTCGTCGCGCGCGGAATCGACGTGCACAAGAACCTGCCCGAGGTGCTCAAGGCGGCGCACGCGCACCGCGGCGCCAGCTTCGTCGAAATCTATCAGAACTGCGTCGTCTATAACGACGACGTCTTCGCCTCATTCACCGAACGCGACGTCGCGGCCGAGAAGCAGCTGTGGCTGAAGCCCGGCGAGAAGATGCTGTTCGCCGGCGGTGCCAAGGGCATCGCGCTCGATACCGAGCGGCTGTGCCTCAAGGTGGTCGATGGCGAGGATCCGTCGGTGCTCGTCCACGACCCGAAGAACCGCTCGATCGCGCATATGCTCGTGGAGCTGCCGAACGAAGGGTTCCCGATGGCGCTCGGCGTCATCTACGAAGATCCGCGTCCGACTTTCGAGGCCGCGGTCATCGAGCAGAACCGCGCAGCAGCCAAAGGCAAGACCCCCGACCTCCAGGCGCTCGTCTCCAAGGGCCAGACCTGGATGGTCGAAAAGGAGCCGCACAAGCTTTGATTCGCGGCTGCTGATTGGACAATATCACCCACACTTTGGCCGGCGCTCTGATCGGCGAGATGGGGCTCAAGCGCCGTTCGCGTTTCGCCTTTGCCGCCTGCCTGCTCGGCGCCAACGCACCCGACATCGACGTGTTCGGACCGATGATCCTGCGCGTCGACGGAATCGCGTTCCATCGTGGGCCGGTGCACGGAATTTTTGCCTGGCCGCTTCTCGCGGCTGCTATCGTCGCCATTCTTTGGCTCGTCGACCGGCTGAAGCCGCGGGGACCGGATGCGCTGCCGTTTCGCGCCGGAGCCTTGTTCGTAGTCGCGTTCCTGGCGGTACTGACGCATCCGTTCCTCGACTGGCTCACGACCTACGCGATCGCGATTTTCGCGCCGCTGAGCTGGCGTTGGTTTTCCGGCGATGCGATCTTCATCATCGACTGGGTCTATTGGCTCCTGATGGCCGTCGGGATCGCTTGGTCGGCGGTCCGGTACCGCCGCGGTGCGCGCAATCCGGCTCGCCCAGCGCGCATCGCGGGCGTGCTCATGCTGGGCTACATCTGCTTCAATCTCGGCGAGAGCGCGCAGATAGAACGCAACACGGCGGAACTGCTTCGCCGCCAGGGCATCGAGCCGACGCTCGTTGTGGCTGGCCCGCCGCCGCTCGCCTTCTGGGAACGAACGATCCAGTGGCGCAGCGCGGATCGTTTTGGCAGCGGCACGTTCGATTTTGCTTCCGGACTGAAGCTTGACCCTGGGAGCCAAGCCCTCGGTCTGAACGACCCGCAGCTGGCCCTCGCCGTGCGTACCGAACGCCATGCGCGGTCTTTCCTGGTCTGGTCGCGAATGCCGATTGTGGTCCGGGTCGACGGCAGGAAGTATCTGTCGGACCAGCGCTATTACGGCGCGCTTCGATCTCGCTCGATTCCCGCGTTTGTCCGCCGCTTCTTTCGCGGTCATGCGTTCCTCATCCCGCTCGACAATCGCGAGATGAATTCATAACTCGACCGTCATGAGCACGCGCGGCGAACATCTATTGCGCGCGGACCGGGGCTTCGCCACCGGCGGCAGCGCCCTCGCGTGGTGGATTTCGCCGGCTTTCGATCGTCTCATCAACGAATTGGCCAAGCGCATTGAGCGTGGCGGACTCGAGGCCAGCTTGCCTGACGGCACCCGCCACCGCCTGGGTTTCCGCGCGCCGGGGCCAAACGCCGCCGTCCACATCTCCAGCTGGATGGCGCTCGTGCGCCTCGCCACTTCCGGATCGGTCGGCTGGTACAAAGCCTGGACTCAGAACGAATGGTCGAGCCCGGATCCGGTGGCGCTGTTCGAGCTGTTTGCCGCTAACGCGCTCTCACTGGGCAACATGGGCCGCGCCAAGGGCGTCTTCCGCTGGGTCAATGCGCTCGCGCATCGCCTCCGCGACAATGCTCCGCGTAACGCCCGCGCCAACATCGCCGCGCATTACGACCTCGGAAACGACTTCTATTCGGCGTGGCTCGACGAGACGATGACCTACAGCTCCGCGCGCTTCGTCAGTCCCGAGGATAGCCTCGAAGACGCGCAGCGCCACAAGCGCGCGCTCCTCCTCGACCGCCTCGATCTCAAGCCAGGCCAACGGCTGCTCGAGATTGGCTGCGGCTGGGGAAGTCTTGCGATCGACGCCGCCAAGCGTGGCGCCACCGTCGTCGGTCTAACCCTCTCGAAAGAACAGAAGGCCTGGGCCGACCAGAAGGTCGCCAGGGCGGGACTTGCCGACGCCATCGAGATTCGCCTGCAGGATTATCGCGACACCGCCGAACGGTTCGATGCCGTCGCGTCCGTTGAAATGGTCGAAGCGGTCGGCCAGCGCTGGTGGGGTGCCTACCTCGGCTCCATAGCGCGCAATCTGAAAACCGGCGGTCGGGCGGCGTTACAGTTCATCTCGATCGATCACCGGCTCTTCGATGCCTACGCGCGCAGCCCCGATTTCATCCAGGCGTACATATTTCCCGGTGGAATCCTGCTCGACGAGCCGCGCTTCGAAGCGCTGGCAAGCGAACATGGCCTCACCTGGGAGCGCAGGGAGGCTTTTGGCCTCGATTATGCCGAGACGCTCAAGCGCTGGCTGGGGCGCTACGATCTCGCGGTTGCAAGACGCGAGCTCGACGGTTTCGGCGAGTCATTCCACAACCTCTGGCGCTATTACCTGATGTATTGCGAAGGCGGCTTCCGCGGGGGCGTGATCGACGTCGCCCAGGTGACACTGGTTCGTCCCGGATAATTTATTTCGTCTCGTTTCCGGACACCCGCATCAAAAGCACGGCTTCGTCGTTGGGCGTAGCTGGCGCCTAATTTATGAGGCGCCGAGTGATCCACTGCGACTCGTCCGCGTAACCAAAGGGTTTTCAAATGCCGACACAGACCTTCACCACCGGCGACGACACGTTCACGATCCCCGCTGGCGCCGGGACCTACGATCTCGATTTCCTCGCCGGCAACGACACGCTGATCATCAATGGCGGCGACAGCACGACGGCGCACATGGACGAAGGCAATGATGTCGTAACGATCAACGCTCTCAACTCCGGCACGGCCACGATCTACGGTGGGCTTGGCGACGACACGTACAACGTCAAAACCGCCGGCGTCACTCTGATTGAAAACCTCAACGAAGGCATCGACCTCGTCACTTCCTCGATCAGCTGGGTATTAGGCGCAAATTTCGAGAACCTGACGCTGACCGGCAGTGCCGCGATCGACGGCACCGGGAACACGCTGGCCAACGTGATCCGCGGTAACAATGCGGTGAACATCGTCGACGGCGGCGCGGGCAACGACGCTTTGGCGGGCAACGGGGGCAACGACACGTTGATCGGCGGTGCGGGCAATGACTCGCTCAACGGCGGCCTTGGCGCCGACAGCATGTCCGGCGGCATCGGCAACGATACGTATACGGTCGACAACGCGCTCGACACGGTGACCGAGAATGTGGGCGAGGGCACCGATACTGTGGTCTCGTCGATCAATTACACGCTTGGCGCCAATGTCGAGAACCTGTCGCTCACTGGCACGGCGATCAGCGCCACCGGCAATGCGCTCAATAATGCGATCCGTGGCACGAGCGCGGCCAACGTCCTCGACGGCGGTGCGGGCGCGGACAAGCTCTACGGCTATGGCGGCGATGACACCTATATCGTCGACACGTCGAGCGACCGGACCGCCGAAATCCCGGGCGGCGGCACAGACACTGTCATGTCGTCGGCGACCTACACGCTCTTTTCTTATATCGAGAATCTGACGCTCACAGGTTCGAGCGCGATCGGCGGCACCGGCAATATCCAAGACAATGTGTTGACCGGCAACAGCGCGGCCAACACGCTGAACGGCGTCGCCGGCAACGACACGCTCATCGGCAATGGTGGCAACGACTGGCTCGATGGCGGCATCGGCGCCGACACGATGACCGGCGGGACCGGCAACGACACCTACACGGTCGATAATGCGGGTGACCTGATCACCGAGAATGCTCTCGAGGGTACCGACCTCGTCCGCTCGTCGATCAGCTACACACTCGGGGCCAATGTCGAAAACCTCACCTTGCTTGGCTCGGCAGGGATCAACGGCACCGGTAACGCACTCGACAACGCGATCCGCGGCAATGCCGGGAGCAACATCCTCGATGGCGGAGCGGGCGCCGACAAGCTCTACGGCTATGGCGGCGATGACACTTTCATCATCGACAATGCCGGGGACGGCATTGCCGAAGCAGTGGGTGGCGGCACCGACACCGCTCTCGCATCCGTGAGCTACACGCTTGCGGCCAATGTCGAGAACCTCACCCTGACCGGCTCGAACGCGATCGACGGTACCGGGAATGGGCTGGATAATGTCATCACCGGCAATTCGGCGGCGAACACCCTCTCCGGCGGCGGCGGCAACGATACGCTGATCGGCGGGGCAGGCAACGATACTTACATCGTGGACAGCGCGGGCGACGTAGTGACTGAGAATGCCGGCGAAGGTACCGATCTCGTGCAGTCGTCGATCAGCTACGCCCTCGGTTCCGACGTCGAGAACCTGACGTTGACCGGTTCGAACGCGATCGATGGCACGGGCAATGCGCTGGACAATGTCATCACCGGCAATTCGGGGGCCAACGTCCTCTCCGGCGGCGGCGGTAACGACACGATTATCGGCGGCGGCGGGGCCGATATGCTGACCGGCGGCGTTGGCAATGACACTTTCACCTTCACTGACATCAGTGATTCACTCCCCGGCTCAGCCGACACGATCACTGATTTCCTAAGCAATAGCGGTGAAGGCAGCGACGATCAGATCGATTTGTCGGGGATCGACGCCGATACGAGCGTGGCGGGAGATCAGGCGTTCACTATTGATACAAGCACTCCAAGCGCGCCATTTACTCCGGCCGCACACAGCATCTGGTTAGGGGCGACGCCAAATGCGGACGGCAGCGAGGACTGGATCCTCTACGGCGATGTCAACGGGGACACGACGGCCGATTTCGAGATCCACTTTCACACTGCCACGCAAACGCTTTACCTCGACGACATTACGATGTGAGGAGATCCGTCGGCTGAGAGCCTCGGCCGACCGAACTAGAGATAAGACGTGGGGGCGCAGGGACAGGTGTAAGCACACAATCTGCCTCCATCGCCTGCCGCCTAGGCGTCCAGCCGGACCTTTTCGCCAGTCGGAACATCCGTCAGCAGCCGCTCGACGATCGCGAACGCCACAGCCTCTGGGGGTTTGATCGTCTCCGGCTCCTCGCCGGGAAAGGCGAGCGCGCGCATGCGCGTCCGGGTCGCGCCGGGATCGACGATGTGGACCCGAATCTTGTGCGTGAAGGCGGTCTCGTCCGCGTAGGCGCAGAGCAGGGTCTCGAGCGCGGCTTTCGATGAGCCATAGGCGCCCCAGAACGCGCGCGGCTCTGCGCCGACCGACGATGTGACCGCTACGACGTCGGCTCGCTCTGCCTGGCGCAGGAGCGGGTCGAAGGCCGCGATGAGCGCCTGGTTGGCGAGCAAGTTGAGGCTGAGCAGCCGCGAATATTCCTTAGCATCGATATCCTGCACAGGCGTCAGTGAGCCCAGCATCGCAGCATTGAGGACGAGGATATCGAGCTTCTCCCACCGCTCCGCGACCGCCACTGCGAGCTTGCCGATCGACTCACCGTCGGTGAGGTCGAGCGGAGCGATGGTCGCGCTTCCGTCACTCTCGTGGATGCGCTCCTCGACCTCTTCGAGCGCGGTACCCGTTCGCGCGACAAGGATCACGTGCGCTCCAGCCGCCGCGAGCGCCTCGGCCGTGGCGGCGCCAATTCCGCGGCTCGCCCCGGTGACGAGCGCGAGCTTGCCGGAAAACACTTTCGAATCGGTCATGAACGCGGCCTCTAGCGGCTTAGCGGCTCGCCACCAAAGACAGGGGAACGCCGCGTTCCTTCTCGCCGACGTCGGTCAGGCTCGTCGGATATTCGCCGGTGAAGCAGGCGTCGCAGCGCTGCGGCTGCACATTGTCGCGCTCGTCGCCAAACGCTCGGTACAGCCCCTCGATCGAGATGAACGCTAGGCTGTCGGCGTTGATGTAATCGCGCATCTGTTCGACGCTCATTTGCGCAGCGAGCAGCTTCGCCCGCTCGGGCGTATCGACGCCGTAGAAGCAACTGTGCTTGGTCGGTGGCGAGGCGATGCGCATGTGTACTTCGCGGGCACCGGCATCGCGCATCATCTGCACGATCTTCACGCTCGTCGTGCCGCGCACGATGGAATCGTCGATCAGCACGATGCGCTTGCCGGCGACCAAACCCGAGTTGGCGTTGTGCTTCAGCTTGACGCCAAGGTGCCGAACTTCCTGGCTCGGCTGGATGAAAGTGCGGCCGACGTAGTGCGAGCGGATGATCCCGAGCTCGAATGGGATGCCCGATGCCTGGGAAAAGCCGATTGCCGCGGGCACGCCGCTATCCGGCACCGGCACGACATAATCCGCCTCGACCGGTGCCTCACGCGACAGCTCGGCGCCAATATTCTTGCGAACCTCGTAGACCGAAATGCCCTCGGCGATGCTGTCCGGGCGCGAGAAATAGACATGCTCGAAGATGCACGGGCGCGGCGCGGCTTTCTCGAATGGCCGGAAGGAGCGGATGCCGCTGTCGTTGACGAGCACGACCTCGCCAGGCTCAACGTCTCGCACATAACTCGCGCCAATCACGTCCAGTGCGACGGTTTCGCTCGCGAAGATCGTCGCTTCGCCGAGCTTGCCCATGACTAGGGGGCGGATCCCGAGCGGATCGCGGCAGGCGATCAGGCCCTCCTCGGTCAGGACTACGAGCGAATAGGCGCCCTCGACCTGCTTCAGCGCGTCCGTCAGCCGGTCGAGCGTGGCTGTGAAGTGCGAGGTTGCGATGAGGTGGATGATCACCTCGGTGTCGCTGGTGGACTGGAAGATTGAGCCGCGGCGGTTGAGCGTGCGCCTCATTTTTGTTGCGTTCGAGATATTGCCATTGTGCGCGACCGCGAAGCCGCCCTCTGCAAGCTCGGCGAACAACGGCTGGATGTTGCGCAGCCCCGATTCGCCCGTGGTCGAATACCTCACGTGTCCGATCGCCGAGCGTCCGGCGAGGTTGCGCATGGTCTCGTCGCGATCGAAATTGCCGGCGACGTGGCCCATCGCCCGGTGCGAATGGAAATGCTGCTTGTCGAAGCTGGTGATGCCCGCCGCTTCCTGGCCGCGGTGCTGGAGCGCGTGAAGGCCGAGCGCGACGAAGTTCGACGCGTGGTCGGCGCCCCAGATGCCGAAAACGCCGCACTCTTCGTGCAGTTTGTCGTCATCGAACGGATTGGTCGTCAGCATGTCCCGATCCCCAGCTGGCGGCAGTGAAACTGTCATATAGGATGAGCGCACCTCTTTGTCGCCCCTCGCCTGAATAAAGCGTGAAGTTTTAACAGTTTAGTCGATGGAAGCTTAGGCTTTCCAAAGGCTTGGGAAGCGCTTTTGGAGGGCTGCGACCTTTGGGCGGTCGTTTATTACGATGTACGGATAGAAGAGGTGCGTCTCGGCGAAATGCTGGTGATAGGCCTCCGCGGGATAGAAGCCGCCGCTCTCGATGTGGGTCGCGATCGGGGCCCTGAAGATATGCGCCGCGTTGAGCCTCGCGATGAAGCTCCTGGCGATCTGCGCTTGTTGCGGCGACTGCGGGAAGATCGCCGAGCGATAGCTCTTGCCCGTGTCCGGGCCCTGCCGATCGACTTGCGTGGGATCATGCGCGACCGTGAAGAAGACCTCCAGCAACCGCGGATAGCTGATCTGCGTCGGATCGTAGGTGATCCGAACGGCCTCCGCATGGCCCGTTCTCTCCGAGCTCACCGAATCATATCTCGCATCGGCCGCGCTGCCCCCGGCGTACCCCGACACGACATTTTTCACGCCTTTTACATGCTCGAACACCGTTTCCATGCCCCAGAAGCAGCCCCCGGCGAGCACCGCGGTGTCGGTGCGCGGCGGCGCGCTTGCGCCCGCCAGCGGGAGCACGAGCATCGCTGCGGCGGTCAACGCGAAGGCCTTCTTCATCGATCGGACTCCTTCCGATCCCCTCTACGGGGCCGTGCTGAACGGCGGATGCACGGCGCTGGACGGCCAATCGGTTGCGGAATAGGTACTGACACGGAGGTAAGTCCATGCCCATCTATTCCGCGCCGGTGAAAGACACGCTTTTCGTACTGAATGGCGTTCTCGACATCGGCCGCTACTCGAACCTCCCCGGCTTCGCCAACGCCACGCCCGACCTCATCACGGCTATTCTCGAAGAGGCTGGCCGATTTTGCGAGGAAGTGCTTCAGCCCCTGAACCGCATAGGCGACGAAGCTGGCTGCAAGCGCGCCGACGATGGCTCGGTAGCCGCCCCGCCCGGCTTCAAGGACGCATACAAGCAATTCTGCGAAGCCGGCTGGCCGACCCTCACTGCGCCCGAGGAATATGGCGGGCAGGGGTTGCCGCAGGTCGTCGGCACCGCCGTCAGCGAATATATCCTTTCCGCCAACCACAGCTTCGAAATGTACCAGGGGCTGACCTCCGGCGCGATCGCCTCGCTGCTCGTGAAGGCGTCGGACGAACTGAAGCAGCGCTACGTTCCCAACATGGTCACCGGCCGCTGGACCGGAACGATGAACCTGACTGAGCCGCACTGCGGTACCGATCTCGGGCTGTTGAAGACCCGCGCCGATCCGCAGGCGGACGGTAGCTATTCGATTACCGGCACCAAGATCTTCATCTCGTCTGGAGAGCACGACCTCAGCGAAAACATCATCCATCTCGTCCTCGCCAAGATCGCCGGCGCTCCGGACAATGTGAAAGGCATTTCACTCTTCGTCGTGCCGAAGTTCCTCGTGAACGACGACGGCTCATTGGGCGAGCGCAACAGCCTCAGCTGCGGAGCGCTCGAGAAGAAGATGGGCATTCACGGCAACGCCACCTGCGTGATGAATTATGACGGGGCGAAGGGCTGGCTGGTCGGCGAGCCGGAGAAGGGCCTTGCCGCCATGTTCATCATGATGAACGCCGCGCGGCTCGGCGTCGGATTGCAAGGCCTGGCGCAGGGCGAGGTCGCCTACCAGAATGCCGCCATTTACGCGAAAGAACGCCGCCAGAGCCGCGCGCTCAAAGAGACCGCGCGCGATCCCAACGCCAAGGCCGATCCGATCATCGTTCATCCCGACGTCCGCCGGATGCTGATGGAGGCAAAGGCCTGGAACGAAGCGGGAAGGGCGCTGGTCCTGTGGGGCGCCTTGCAGGTCGATCTCGCGCGCCGTTCCCCCGACGCGGCTGAACGCCAGACGGCCGATGACCTGCTCGGACTGCTGACACCGGTCATCAAGGGCTATCTTACCGACAAGGGCTTTGCCGCCGCTGTCAACGCGCAGCAGGTCTATGGCGGCCACGGCTATATCCGCGAGCACGGCATCGAGCAGTTCGTCCGTGATGCGCGCATCACCCAGATCTACGAAGGCACCAACGGCATCCAGGCGATGGACCTCGTCGGCCGCAAGCTGCCAAAGGACGGCGGCCGCGCAGTGCGCGCGTTCTTCGAGCTCGTTGGGAGAGACGTAGCCGAGGCGAAACAGGCGGGAGATCCGGCGGGTGTCGCGGCCGCGCTCGAGCCAGCGCTCGCCGATCTGCAAGCCGCGACTATGTGGCTGGCCCAGAACGGCATGGCCGATCCCGATAATGCCGGGGCAGGGGCCTATGCGTATATGGACTTGATGGGGCTGGTCTCGTTGGGCTGGATGTGGCTCAAGATGGCCGCGGCCTCACAGCAGGCGCTCGCCGAAGGCGCGGCCGATCCGGCGTTTCACGAGGCTAAGCTCGCCACCGCCCGCTTCTACGGAGCGCGCGAGCTCCCACTCTCCACCGCCCTCCGCCGCAAGATCGAAGCGGGCGCAGAGAGCCTCATGGCAATACCCGCCGAAGCGTTCTAGCGCTCAACCGAGCTGTCAGGCCAGGAACGCGAGCGCCAGTGCCGTGCCTACGACCAGTATGGTCAGGCTAAGCCCGACCATCGCGTTGCGCCAGCTGCCGAATGTCTCTTCCATAACTGATCCCCCTCCAGCCCCGGCGCATTCCTACCACAGGTTGGCGATGTTCGAAGGTGAAATGATGACACGTCAGATACTTAGCCGAAGAGACGCGCCGCGCTTGGTCTTAAATCGAGACATACAGCCGATGCTGCGCAACGCTGGCGCGCTACGCTCGTTCATAGATCCCGAGACCCGTCACTCTAGAGGGCTGTTCTGGGAGGCGGGTCTCACCGAGCGCGGCCTGGTGGGCGTCCCCTTTCCTGCCGGGCCGCCTTTTCGCTGACACCGTCACAGTACGTTTTGGTGGTCAAGACCGTCAAACAGCCGTTTGTTTATGTGCTGTTCATTCTACTGCGGCAGCCCGACGGTAACCAGCGATGAACATCGACCTTCCTTGGGCCGCCAAGCGTTTAACCATCGAACGCCCTATCCTTCAAAGGAGGCAATTTGCCATGCGTACGATGACCAAAATTCTCGCCGGTGCCGCGGGCTTTGCAGCCCTTACGGCTGCAGCTCCGTCGACCGCTCAATATTACGGATATCAATCAAATCCGTATTCCTACAATCAGTACAGATCCTACGGCTACGCTCCTGCGATGAACTCGAACGTCGCCGCGCAGCAGTGCACCGCTGCCGTGCAGAATCGCCTGTACAATCGCAGCAGCATTGGCGGCATTCTGGGTGCGTTCCTGGGAGCCAACACGCAGGGTCGCGTCTTGAGCATCACGCAGGCGACGCCGACGCGCAACGGAATGCGCATCCGCGGCCTCGCGAGCAGCGGCCGAATGGCCTCGAACGGCTATGGCGCGTATGGCATGGGTGCCTATGGCGCGCTGGGCTATGGCTATGCCAATCAGGCCGACCTGTCGTTCCGCTGTGACGTCGATTACCGCGGCTATGTCCGCAACGTCGACATCAACCGTCGCTATTAAGACGGTCATAGCAGCGACCAGAGGGAGCGCCGGCTTTATCGCCGGCGCTCTTTTTGTGTCATCAGCGGAGGTCACTTAAGGTTCAGGCGACTGGAGGAATAAACCCGGACCGCATTTGCGCGTTATGCCGCGAGCGGCGGCCGTCGCGCATGGGAGATCAGAGTGGACAAGATGGGCAAGGTTTCGGGCGGCAGGTCGCTGCTGAATAAGTTTTGTGGACTGGCGCTGGCCGCTGCGGTGGTCGGGATTGCGACGCCCGCGGCCTTGACCGTCACCTCGGCACCCGCAGCGGCACAGGCAGTGGACGGCGGTGAAATCGCGGCCTTCTATCGGGCGCGCGGCGGAGCGCCTTTGTGGTTTTCGCCAAGATCGGGCGCTGCCGCGCGACAGCTGGTCCAGCTCCTCGCCACCGCCCAGGCCGACAACCTCAATCCGCGCCGCTACAACGTGCGGGCGATCGAACGCGCAGTGCAGGATGCGGCGCGCGGCGATCCCGGCGCGATCCAGCGCGCGGAAGCGATGCTGAGCGGCGCATTCGTCGCTTATGCTCGCGACCAGAAGCATGATCCTCGCATTGGCGTCATCTATGTCGATCCCGAGCTCAGGCCCACGCCGCCTTCCGCCGGCGAGCTGCTCAACGATGCTTCGCGAGCGCCGTCGCTCACCGAATATGTCGCGCAGATCGGCTGGATGAACCCGATCTACGGGCAGCTGCGCCAGGCGATTGCCAGCCGCCTTTATCGGAGTGAGGCGGAGCGCCGCCTGCTCACCGCCAATCTCGAGCGCGCACGAGCGCTCCCATCCGGCAACCAGCGCTATGTGATCGTCAACCCGCCCGCGGCGCGCCTCTACATGTACGAGAATGGCCACGTGGTGGACTCGATGCGCGTTGTCGCCGGACGTCCCGACCCGATCGCCCAGACGCCGATGATGAACGCCTTCATCCGTTACGTTGCGCTCAATCCGTATTGGAATTCGCCGCCGGACATCACCTCGCGGAAGCTCGCACCGACCATCCTCAAGGAGGGGCGTACCTATTTCACAAAGAGGGGCTACGATCTCGTCGACCATTTCGGACCGGACGCACACGTCCTCAATCCGATGTCGGTTGACTGGAAGGCGGTCGCCGCCGGACGCGTGCAGGTAAATCTGCGCCAGCGGCCCGGACCGGCCAACTCTATGGGAAAAATAAAATTCATGTTCCCCAATTCGCAGGGGATCTGGCTCCACGACACTCCGGAGAGGGAGAAGATCGAGGACGCCGCCCGGCTGCAAAGCAACGGCTGCGTTCGTCTCGAAGCTGCGGCGCGCCTGGAGCGCTGGCTGTTCTACGGGCGTCCGCCGAGCGCGAACGGCGCGCGGCCCGAGCAGAAGGTCAACCTGCCCGCTCCGGTGCCGATCTACATCACCTATTTGACCGCGGTGCCGAGCGGGACATCGATCGTCTATTTCGATGATTTCTACGGCCGCGACCGGATGGCTGCGGCGCGCATCGCGAGCGCGTTCTAGCTCGCCTCGCGCTGATCGACGTACCAGGGACGGAGCATCGTCACATCGGTTTGCTTGCCCTTCTTCGGCGCAAGCCGCGCGAGGTCGAAAAGGCTAGTGAACTGGACTCCGAACATGCCGGCCTGAGCCCAACGGACCAGCGCCCGCACCGGGCCGACGCCGACGATGTCCATTGTGAACTCGTCCCCTGGCGAGACCGGGACCGGGCACTCGACCAGCGCGCCCATCGAAGAGATGTTCCTGACCTTCACTTCGAGAGTTTCGCCATTGATCGCGGTGATCCCGCGGCGCATCAGCAGGTGCCGCGGTTCGCGGATGCATTGGTAACCCTCGGCCTCAACCGTGACCTTGTTGGCCAGCTCCCGCGTAGTCTCCGAGTCCGCCGGGCGCCCGAAGATGAAGCCCTGGACCATGCTCACACCGAGTTCACGGATGAGCTGCAGATCGTCGTGAGTCTCGACACCCTCGGCGCAAGTGTCCATTCCGAGCGTCTCGGCAAGCGTCACAATGGCGCGGATGATCGCGGCGTTGCGGTTGGTTGAAGATGCCGCGCCGCGGACGAAGCTCTGGTCGATCTTGATCTTGTCGA
>C688J35102_120989925_pt1 | contig 15929 bp, 13 predicted proteins | sample HopSoiMetagenom2_FD_35102 | JGI IMG/M metagenome (IMG submission 35102)
GTCCATTTCGACGACGGGCGCGCCGCCACCCTCCCGACCAATCCCCCGCCGATGCACACCCAGGCTCCCGCCCCGCCTCCTCCGCACCTCCAGCAGCAGGACACCGCCACCCCTTCGACCGCCGCGTCGCGCGCCGTGGACCGGCTGGGATGGTTCACCGCGGCCGACGCGCGCGCGCGGGTGCTGCGCGACGTGCTGCAGGCCTTCGCGCTGCTGATCGCCGCGGCCTGGGGGCTCTACACCTTCGTCTACAAGGAGGTCATCGTCCCTCGCAACCGTCCCGCCGCGCTGGTGGTGACGCCGACGCTGGAGGCGATCGGCCGGCGGGGAAACCTGGTGCTGGCCCGCGCCACCTTCCAGATGGCCAACCACAGCGACTCCAAGGTCTACGTGCCCGCCATCTGGTACTCGGTGCGCGGGCTCAAGCTCGAAGGGGTGGACCAGGACGACTCCATCTACCTCCGGTCGAACCGCGAGAACGCGGAGAAGCCCTACGCCACCGCGCGCTTCTCGCAGTTCTCGGTGGTGGAGCTGGTGGGCACAGGGAAGGTGAACACCGAGGTGGAGTACTGGTTCGAGCCCGGCGGCGAGCAGCGCGTGGAGCAGCTCCTCTACATCCCCGCCGACCGCTACGACGCGGCGCAGCTCCAGGTGGAGTACCTGATCACCAAGGACATCCACGAGTTGAAGGAGATCCGCTGGCGCACCACCGACCAGGGCGACCTGAGCCCGCGGCTGGTGTTCAAGGCCGATTCGCGCTGGTTCGGCGGCGGCGCGCCGGCCGCGATCGCGGATACCAGCGCCCGCTATCTCGGCTGGCTGCGGCAGACGAAGGCCGGGGTGAACTTCGAGACGGCCACCATCCCGCTCTGGGGCGACGCTCCCACGCCGGCGCCCTCCGCGAAGTCCGGCCCGGCGGCCTGACGGATGGCGGTGGACGGAGCGGCAGGCGCGGCGCCGAACGGCGTGCTGCCGGTGGACAAGGCGGTCGGCCCCACTTCGCACGACGCGGTCGCCGCCGTGCGCCGCGCGCTGAAGACGCGCGAGGTCGGCCACACCGGCACCCTCGACCCGTTCGCGTCCGGCCTCCTGCTCGTCTGCGTCGGCCGCGCGACGCGGCTGGCGGAGTACCTCACCGGGCTGCCGAAGACGTACGTGGCGACGATGCGGCTGGGCGAGGCGACGGACACCGACGACCTGACGGGCGAGGTGATCGCGTCGTCCGGCGCCTGGCGCTCGCTCTCCGCGGACGAGGTCGAGGCGGCGCTCCGGGCGCAGGTGGGCACCATCCAGCAGCTTCCCCCCAGCTACTCGGCCAAGAAGGTCGGCGGTGAGCGGATGTACGCCGCCGCCCGGCGCGGCGAGGCGGTGGAGCGCAAGCCGGTGGCGGTGACCGTCTACGCCATCCGCGTGCTGCGCATCGACCTGCCGGAGGTGGAGCTCGAGGTGGAGTGCGGGTCGGGGACCTACATCCGCGCCATCGCCCGCGACGCCGGCGCGGCGCTGGGCGTCGGCGGGCACTTGCGCGCGCTGCGGCGCACCCGGGTCGGCCCGCACGCCGTCGACCGCGCCGTGCCGCTGGACGCGCTGGGCGACGTGGAGCGCGTCGCCGCCGCGATGCTGTCGCCGCTGGAAGCGGTCGCGCACCTGCCGCGGGTGCCGGTCGACGAGGCCGCCATCGCCGCGCTCCGCCACGGCCGCGCCCTTGCCGCCGGGGACGAAACGCCGGAGGATACGCCGCTCGCCCTCGCCTCGGCGGGCGGCGAGCTGCTGGCCATCGGCGAGCGAATCGATACCATCATCCGTCCCCGAAAGGTCTTCGTCCAACCGACCACATGACCGCAGATCCGAACGCCTGGCCCGCGCCGTACGCCATCGACCCCGCGCTCCCGCCGGCGCTGCCGCGCGACGGGCGCCTGGCCGTGGTCACCGTCGGCACCTTCGACGGCGTGCACCGCGGCCACTGGGAGGTGCTGGCGGAGATCGGCCGCCGCGCGCGCAGGATGGGCGGGCGCAGCATCCTGGTCACCTTCCACCCCCACCCGCTGCGCATCGTCCGCCCGGAGTTCGCGCCGCCGCTGCTCACCACCTCGGCCGAGAAGCGCGAGCTCCTGGCGGACTCGGGGCTCGAGTACGTGGTGTTCGTCCCCTTCACGCGCACCCTGCAGCAGTACCCCGCCCGCCGCTTCGTGGAGGAGATCCTGCTGGGCCGCATCCACATGGACGAGCTGGTGATCGGCTACGACCACGGCTTCGGCAAGGACCGCGAGGGCACGGTCGACACGCTGCGCGACATCGGCCGCGAGCTGGGCTTCGGCGTGGACGTGGTGGAGGCGTTCCAGGTGGAGGGCGAGGCGGTGTCGTCGAGCCGCATCCGCCAGCTGATTGCCGCGGGCGACGTGTCGGCGGCGGCGCCGCTGCTGGGGCGCTGCTACTCGCTGGAGGGCGTGGTGGTGCAGGGGGAGCGGAAGGGGCGCGAGCTGGGCTTCCCCACCGCCAACATCGAGGTCGGCGACCCCGAGAAGATGCTGCCGAAGGAGGGGATCTACGCCGTGTACGGCCGCGTGAACGGCGAGCGGCTCCCCGGGCTGCTGCACCTGGGCCCGCGCCCCACCTTCGCCGGCTTCGCCGCCACGGTGGAGCTCTGGCTGATGGACTTCGACGGCGACCTCTACGGCCAGCGCGTGCGCGTGGAGCTCGTGCGGCGCATCCGCGACATCCACCCCTTCACCAGCGTGGACGGGTTGATCGCGGCCATGAAGGAGGACGAGCGAGTGGGGCGGGAGATTCTCGCAGGTTGTGAATCCCCTTCAACCCAATAGCATTGCGGAGCAGCGAGTACGGTGCAACCGTAATTGTATGATCCGCTGGATGTGAAATCACACGTCGCTTCCGGAGCCGCATTACGTTGCGCAACGTTCAGCTCAGCGGACGCGTTATCTCTCTGATCCGAGTTTACCGGAAATCTTTTTCTATTCCATACCTGCCATGAACGATCCGATCTTCACCTACGACGTGTTTCTCAGCTACAGCTCAACCGATAAAGCGGTCGTACAACGGATCGCGGAGCGGTTGCGGGCGGATGGCTTGCGCGTCTGGTTCGACGAGATCGGCAACCAGGGCCCGGCAGAAATCGAGGATAGCCTGCAGCATTCCCGCGTGCTCGTCCTCTGTCTGTCAGCGCACGCGCTGGGCGCGGATTGGGCAACGCTGGAGAGCCAGACACTCCGATTCCGTGATCCGCTCAATCGACAGCGTCGCTTCATTCCTCTGCGTCTCGACTCGACTCCGATCACAGGGCCCCTGATGCAGGCGCTGTACATCAGTTGGGTCCCAGAGGAGCGCAGAGAGGGCGAGTATGCCAGGCTGCTCGATAGCTGTCGCGCAGCATGGAGAACGTCCGCACCAGAACAGGCTGCTCCGGGAAGAGCCGGGGAAACAGCCGTCCGTCTCGCAGGGCTGCCGGGAATGATATGGAATTACGCGTTCAGATCCGACGGAAAGCAAGTCCTCTCGGGGGAGGATGACGGCACCTTACGATTGTGGGACACCGCGACCGGAGGTCTCCTCAAGACCTTCGACGGTCACAAGGATTCTGTGTTCGCCGTAACGTGGGACCCCGATCGCCCCCTCGCTCTTTCCGGCTCCTCTGACAGGACGGCACGTATTTGGGATGTCGAGCGGGGACAGTGTTTACATGTTCTCGAAGGGCACACGCAAACGATCAACGGAGTGGCGTGGAGTCCGAACCTGAACCGGGCCCTGACAGGTGCCTCGGATGCGACCATCCGGGTCTGGGATGTGGATTCCGGGCAGTGCCTCCGTGTACTGGAAGGTCATGGCGGGCCCGTCTATGATGTCGATTTCCAGGTGGGTGGTCGTTACGGGTTCTCGTGTGGGGCTGATCCTGCAATCCGAATGTGGGATCTGGAAACCGGGTTGTGCACACGGCTGTTACCAGGCCACACAGATTGGATCGCGTGTGTGGCCCCCAGTGCCGATGGCCGCTTGGTTGTCTCTGGCTCAGGGGATTTTACGGTTCGTGTATGGGACGTGGTCTCGGGGCGCTGTCTGCGCGTTCTCGAAGGCCACACGTCTACGGTTCGAAGCATTGCGATCAGCGCTGATCGGCGTCACGCCCTTTCGAGCGCGAGTGACGGAACGGTGCGTTTGTGGGAGCTGGACACGGGCCGATGCCTGCGGGTTCTTCCTCATGCAGACGGGACACAGGTCTGGACCGCCACGTGGAGCGGTGATTGGCAGCACGCTTTTTCTGGCGACGACCATAGGGTCATCCACCGGTGGGACCTGACGGAGTTCGTTGCAAAACAAGCTCCCGTCCCGGTTCGAACCCCACCAGACGACACCGGCGTGGTTCAGTACACAAATGCCAAGGTTCTCGTCGTGGGCGAAAGCGGCGCCGGCAAGACAGGGCTTTCGAAGGTGCTCGCCGGAGATGAGTGGCAGCCCAGCGACTCGACGATCGGCGCGTGGGCTACACAGTGGAAGCTGCCGCTGTCCCCGAGCGACGGGGTCGAACGGGAGATCTGGCTCTGGGATTTTGGCGGTCAGGCGGACCAGCGCTTGATCCACCAGCTTTACATGGACGATACAGCCTTGGCTGTGCTGGTCTTCGATGGCCAGAAGGAAGACCTCTTCGAAACCTTGGGTCAGTGGGACCGCGATCTTACCCGCGCCACGCGCAAGGCGTTAACCAAGCTGCTGGTCGCTGGACGTGTCGATGCAGGTGGTCTTCGAGCCAGCCGGAGCCAAGTCGAAAGTTTTGCCAAAGAGCGGGGCTTTACAGGCCCATTGATTGAGACCAGCGCAAAAGCCGGAACCGGCTGCAAGGAACTCAAGGAGGCCATTCTCCAAGGTATCCGCTGGGAGGACATTCCCTGGCGTTCATCGCCGCTTCTCTTCAAGCGGCTCAAGGAGGAGATCGTCGGTCTCAAGGACGCCGGCCGTGTGCTGATGCGATTCAACGAGCTGCGTGAGTCGCTGACGCTGCGCCTGACCGGTGAACACGCGCACTTCACCGATAACGAGCTGCGGGCGGTGGTTACCCTGTTGGCAGGTCCAGGAGTTGTTTGGGAGCTGAAGTTCGGAAGCTGGATTCTCCTCCAGCCCGAGCGGATCAACGCCTATGCCCAAGCGGTGATCCAGACGATGCGGGAGGATGAGCATGAGCGCGGGTGCTTGGCGGAGGAGCGGGTCCTGGACGGCGACCTGACCTATCGCTCCTCGATGGCACGCCTCGACGCGGAAGAGGAACGGTTCGTCCTCTTGGCCATGCACCAGACGCTGGTGGAGCGCAGTCTCTGTCTCCGCGAGCACACCGATACGGGCACACTCCTGGTGTTCCCAAGCTACTACCGCCGTGAACGCCCGGAATTGGTCGGCCATCCCGCGGTGCTGGTGAGCTACCGGTTCACTGGGTTCCTCGACGACATCTATGCCACGCTGGTCGTCCGCCTCCACCATACCGAGTCGGTGCAGAAGGACCAGCTCTGGCGTTACGCCGCAGACTTCCGGACGCTCACGGGCAAGCAGCTCGGTGTGAAAGTGACGCGCCGTTCGGAGGGCGCGGGGCAACTCGAGGTGTATTTCGATCCGTCAATCTCGGTCGAGGAGAAGATCATCTTCAGCAAGTACGTACATGAACATCTGCTAAAGAACGCCAGAGAGGTCATTCGGCTACGGCACTATGTCTGTCCGCACTGCGGGACCCCCGTAGGGAACCGCGAAGTGGCGATGAAGCGGCTCGCCACCTGGCTCGGTGAAACAGGAAAGCGTTCAGCGGCGAAACGGATACTGGATGGGCGCCGCTCGAAGCCTGAACGCCCAACGATTCTCTGCGTCGAATGTGAGAAGCGCGTACCACTCTGGGACGAAATGGAGCAGCATTTTGCCAGCGCGGAAACCAAGCAGCGAGTGCGGGAACTGGAGGAGCAATCCGAGATTCAGCTGGACAGCGAGAGCAAGGAACGCGCGCTCGTGGGAGATGTGATCTCCACAGTCGCGCTCGCGGGTCAGCTCAGCCGCGAGTTCAGCGTGAGCGACCATGGGATCGACATGGAGATCGAATTCAAGTCGGATAAAGGAGAGGCAACCGGACGGAAACTGTATCTCCAGCTGAAGTCCGGCGACTCGTTCCTGCGCCAGCGCAAGAGTGACGGCGTCGAGGTCTTCAGAATCAAGGACGAGCGCCACGTTCGCTACTGGATGTCACAGGAGTTCCCAGTCCTCCTCGTCATCCGCAATTCCGAGGGCGAGATCCGCTGGATGGAGGTCCGGGACTATCTCAAGCGGGAGAGCGACGACGGCCGGAAGTTGGTGAAACAGATCGCTTTCGATGGGCAACGCTTCGACGTGATGAGCGTGCGGCGGTGGCGAGACGAGGCATTGCGCTCCAGTCGTTCGCGCAAAGGCGACTGATATGATGCTACACAACCGTCGAGAGTTGTCTTCGCCGGGTTCGCGGCCACGGTGGAGCTCTGGCTGATGGACTTCGACGGCGACCTCTACGGCCAGCGCGTGCGCGTGGAGCTTGTGCGGCGCATCCGCGACATCCACCCCTTCACCATCGTGGACGGGTTGATCGCCGCGATGAAGGAAGACGAGCGGGTGGGGCGGGAGATGCTGGGCAATCCGGGCGGAGCGGCGCGATGAGCCACGGGCTGATCGTCGCGGCGAAGCTCGGGCTCGTCGCGTTCGTGGTGCTACTCGGCGTCAACCCGCGCTGGCCCCTGTCGCGCTTCATGTTCAAGTCGCGCGGGCCGCGCAGCGACGTCGTCTGCCTCACCCGACGCCAGCTCTTCGCCGAAGGGACGAAATTCTTCTACCTGGCGCTGCTCTGCTTCGTCGTCCTCTGGGCCGGGTTCAGCGTTGGGGATGCGGTGGGGAAAGACCTGACGGAGATCCCGGTAGGGATGGCGATCACCTTCATCGTCTCCATTCTCCTGGGGATGTTCGTCCTGGGCGGCGTGTACATGGTCGTCCGCGGCCTCTTCCGCAGCCCGCGCTACGTCCCTCCGCCGCACTGCAGATAGGCGCGCACGGCCCCGGAGCGAGCGGAGGGCTTTCGGACGTCGTAGCTGCTGATGGAACCTGGACGAAATCCGTTCGCGCGGTGTGATCGTAGCGTCCTTCGTCCGCTGACAGGAGCCGACGAAAGCCGAAGACGTGATCGAGGTGACGGAGAGCAGCGGAAACGTCTTCGCCGACCTGGGCCTTCCCGACGCCGACGAGTTGTATGCCAAGTCGATGCTGTCCATCCTGATTGCGCGTACGATCCGGGATCGGGGTCTCACGCAGACCGATGCCGCGCGGCTTCTCGGCACGACGCAGCCGAAAATCTCAGAGCTCTTCCGCGACCGGCTCTCCGGTTTTTCGCTGGAGCGATTGTTCCGGTTTCTGAACGCCCTTGGCAAGAGCGTCCGCATCCAGGTTTCGGAGAGGGAATCGCACCCGGCGCCCGCGGACACACGGGTGGAATTGGTGTAGGTACTGCGCGTGGTGTTTTGATCTGCAGGCGCCCGCGGATTTTCCCGCGGGCGCTTCATGTTATGCCTCGGAGCGCAATTCCTGAAAATCCTCGTACCAGAACTCGCTCTCCCGGCGCGCTTCGCCCTGGCGCTCGGTCTCCGCGCCGCGGAGCTCGACGCGGCGGATCTTGCCGCTGATGGTCTTGGGAAGCGGGGCGAATTCCAGGCGGCGGATGCGCTTGTAGGGCGCCAGCCGCGCGCGGCAGAAGCGGAAGAGCTCCAGCGCCAGCTCGCGCGTGGGCTGCGCGTCGCCGCGGAGGACGACGTAGGCCTTGGGGACGGCGAGGCGCACCGGGTCCGGGCTCGGCACGATCGCGGCTTCGGCCACCAGCGGGTGCTCGATCAGCACGCTCTCCAGCTCGAAGGGGCTGATGCGGTAGTCGCTCGACTTGAACACGTCGTCCGCGCGGCCCACGTAGGTGATGTAGCCGTCGCCGTCGCGCCGGGCGACATCGCCGGTGCGGTAGAAGCCCTCGCGCGTGGCCTCGGCGGTGCGCGCGGGGTCGTCCAGGTATCCCGCCATCAGCCCCGCGGGCGGCGGGTCCAGCCGCAGCGCGATCTCCCCCTCCTCCGCCTGGTTCCCGTCCGCGTCCAGCAGCGCCACCCGGTAGCCGGGGAGCGGGCGCCCCATCGACCCGGCCTTCAGCGGCTGCCCGGGCGGGTTGCCGACCAGCGCGGTCGTCTCCGTCTGCCCGTAGCCGTCGCGGATGGCGAGGCCCCACGCCTGACGCACCCGCTCGATCACCTCCGGGTTCAGCGGCTCGCCCGCGCTCGCCACCTCGCGCAGCCCCGTGCGCCAGCGCGCCAGGTCCTCGCCGATCAGCATCCGCCAGACGGTGGGCGGCGCGCAGAGGGTGGTGACGCCGCAGCGGCCGATGGTCTCCAGCATCCGCGGCGCGTCGAAGCGCGTGTAGTTGTAGACGAAGACGGCAGCGCCCGCGTTCCACGGCGCGAAGACGTTGCTCCAGGCGTGCTTGGCCCACCCCGGCGAGCTGATGTTGAGATGGACGTCGCCTTCGCGGATGCCGATCCAGTACAGCGTCGACAGGTGGCCGACGGGGTAGCTCTGGTGCGTGTGCAGCACCAGCTTCGGCTGCGACGTGGTCCCCGAAGTGAAGTAGAGGAGCAGCGGATCGCTCGCGAGGGTCTCGCCCTCCGGCGCGAACCCCGGCGCGGCCTCGTAGCCGTCCTCGAAGCGCGTCCACCCCGGCGCGTCGCCGCCGGCGACCAGGCGCGTGTAGCCGCCGCCGAGCTCCGCGAACTTCGCGGTCCCGCCCGGGTCGGTGAGCACGTGGCGCACGCCGCCGCGGGCGAAGCGGTCGCGCAGGTCGTCGGGGGTGAGCTGCGTGGTGGCGGGGACGACCACGGCGCCCAGCTTGATGCAGGCGAGCATCGCCTCCCAGAGCGGCGCCACGTTCGGCAGCATCAGCAGCACCCGGTCGCCGCGGCGCACGCCGAGACCGCGCAGGAAGCTGGCGACGCGGTTCGAGCGCCCCGCCATCTCCGCAAAGGTGTACCGCACCTCGCTACCGTCGTCGTCGACGATCCAGAGCGCCGTCGCGCCGTTCCCGGCGGCATACGCGTCGAACCAGTCCAGCGCCCAGTTGAACCGGTCGAGCGCCGGCCAGCGGAAGTCGGCGTACGCGGCGTCGTAGTCCTCGCGGTGCTCGAGGAGGAAGTCGCGCGCGGCGCGGAAGGCGTCAGGTGCGGTCATGGGGTCATGTGACTGTCGTGAGGGTCCGACGTGTTCTCACGGACTGGCTGCGAGTCGCGCACCTGGCGCCCGCATCGCGAACGTCTCCAGGCGGACAGGAGATTGAAATCGCGGCAACAACGGCTCGAAGTCCGCCTTCGCGGACTCGCGTCCGAGGCACGGTGTGCACCCGGATCGGGATCATCCCTCCAGCGCGAGCAGCGCGAAGGTGGCCAGCCAGTGCTCGCCCATGTAGTCGCCGGCTACGTGCGGGAGGCTCGCGGCCAGGTGCGCGTCCGCGGCGGACAGGGCCACGGCGCGGCGCGGGTCGTCCGTGCTCCAGCCGCGGGCGAGCGATCGCCAGCACCACGCGCGGCTCAGGTTAAGGCCATCGAGGTGGGCGATCTTGCCGTCCGTGCGGTCGCTGACGACAGCCGGCGTGAAGAGCGTCGCCGGCGACCGGTCCGCGAGGCGGGGAAGAAAGCCGTCCATCCACGGGGCGAACTCGGCCGGCGGCAGCACGCGGCGCATGCACTCCGCCTCCATCAGCGCGGAGGAGAGAAAGTCGTCGCCGCCCGGCTCCCACGCTTGGCAGTCTCCGTCCGAACCGTACCAGGCGACCGCGCGCTCGCGCAGCATCTCCCGAAAATCCCCATCCGCCGTTACGTCCGCGTACTCCAGCGCGAGCGCCACGGCGAACGCGGTGTTGTAGTGCGTTCCCACGCGCACCGGGTAGGTGGCCTTCGGGAGGAAGTCGCGGAAGCGCTGCGCGAATGCGTCTGCCAGCGGCTTCAGCGCCTCGGACCTGGGGCGGCCGGCGTCGCTCCCGTCGCGCGCGAGCTCGGCGGCGAGCATCAGCAGCCACGCCCAGCCGTACGGCCGCTCGAAGCTCTTCCGCAGCGGATCTTCGTGGAGATACGCGACCTCGCCCGCCACGAGCTCCGGCGTGAGCTGCGCGTCGAGCAGCGCGGCGATGCGCGGCGCCTCGGGGAGGGCGGGGAAGCGGCGCAGCAGGCGCGCCAGCAGCCAGCAGCCGTGCACGCACGAGTGCCAGTCGAAGCTGCCGAAGAACACGGGGTGCAGCGCGCGCGGGCCGCGCACGTCGTCGCGCCCGCGCATCACGTGGTCGAGCTTGTGCGGGTACTCGCGCGTGACGTGCGCCAGCGCCAGCCCGGCGAACTTCGACGCGACCTCGGGCGTGAGCGAGGCGCTCATCGGCGGAAGGCGAGGAAGTAGATGAGCAGCGTGTTGACGGCGAGCAGGATCAGCGCGGTGGGCACCTGCACCCGGATCACCGACTTCTCGTCCGGCAGCTCCAGCAGGGCGACGGGGACGATGTTGAAGTTGGCGGCCATCGGCGTCATCAGCGTGCCGCAGAAGCCCGCCAGCATCCCGATCGCCGACACCACCGCCGGGTCGCCGTGGAAGCGCCCCACGATGAGCGGCAGCCCGATCCCCGCGGCCATCACCGGGAACGCGGCGAAGGCGTTGCCCATCAGCATGGTGAAGAGCGCCATCCCCAGCGCGTAGACGACGACGGCGGCGAAGGGGCCGTTCAGCGGGATCCAGCGCGTCACCACCTCGCTCACCACCTTCCCCACCCCCGCCAGCGCGAAGAGCGCGCCGAGCGCGGCCAGCATCTGCGGCAGCACCGCGGCCCAGCCCACCGTGTCCATCAGCCGCCGCGCCTCGCGGATCGGCACCGACGCCGCGGGCCTGAGCATCGCCAGCGCGGCCGCGAGCGCGACCAGGGTGGCGATGCCGAGCGAGATCACCGTCACCTGCTTGGGGTCGACCAGCGGCGCGCCGTGCAGCGTGGCCTTCTTCAGCGTCAGCGTCCCCAGCAGCGCCACGCCCGGAACGAGCAGCGCGGGAACGTACAGGCGGTTGCGCAGCCGGGCCGCGCTCTCCACGCGCTCCGCCTGCGTGGTGGTGTCGGCATCGCCCCGGCCGAGCCCGCGCACGCCGGCGACGGCCGCCATCGCGATCACCAGCACGCCGCTGGCCAGGTGCGGAAGGTAGCTTCCGAAGAGGAAGGTCACCGCGTACATCCCCCAGAACGCCGCGTTCCCGAAGCGCTTCCGGTTGCTGCGGTCGCGCAGGTTCACCAGGGTGATGCCGCCGAGCAGCAGCCCCATCAGCAGGTAGATGAACTCGAGGGTGATCATCGCTCCTCCGCCCGCCCGGCCTCGACCTGCCCCGCCAGCCGCCGGTCGAGCAGGAGGAGCCGCGCGCCGTGCACCAGGAACGCGGCCACCGCGGTGGGGATGGCCCACAGCGCCAGGTGGATGGGCTCGATGCTGATCCCGTTCTGCTCCAGGAACCCGCGGATGAGCAGGATGGAGCCGATGGCGATGAAGATGTCTTCGCCGAAGAAGAGGCCCACGTTGTCGGTGGCCGCCGCGTAGGCGCGGATGCGCTCGCGCACCCTGCGCGGCAGCTCGCCGTGCCGCGTCTCGGCGGCGGCCTCGGCCATGGGCGCGATGAGCGGCCGCACCATCTGCGCGTGCCCCCCCAGCGAGGTGAGCCCCAGCGCCGAGGTGAGCTGCCGGACCGCCAGGTAGCTGAGCAGCACCCGCCCCGTGGTCGCCGCCTGCACGCGGGCGACGAGCGTGCGGGTGCGCTCCTGCAGCCCGTAGCGCTCCAGCACGCCGATCACCGGCAGCACCAGCCAGACGATGGCCACGTACCGGTTCTCGATGAACGCCTTCCCGAACGCCTCCACCACGGCGACCAGGTCCAGCCCGCCGGCCAGCCCAGTGGCGATCCCGGCCACCGTCACCACCAGCAGCGGGTTCAGCCGCAGCACGAACCCGACGATCACGATCGCTACGCCGACGAGCACGAACCAGTGCATGGGAGTACGTTCCAGGGGGTGACGGGAAGGGCCTACCCGCGCGGATCGAAGCTCACGCGGTAGCGGGTGGGCATGATGCGCAGGAGCGGACTCGACAGCAGCCGTTCCGAGCGCACGTGGCCGATGGCCTCCGAAGCACGGTCGAACAGCGCGGCGCAGAGCTCGTCGTCGTCGTGGCGCGAGTTGTAGAGGATGCCGTCCGGACGCGCGGGATGGGTCCAGAGTGCGAGCGACCACGCCCGCGCCAGCTCGTAGGCGGGCCCGTGCGTGACCTCGGCCGTGGCGCCCACGCGCGCCATCCCCGGGCCGTGCAGGCGCACGAGGGAAAGTGGGCTCCGGTTCGCGAGGGTCGTCAGCGTCCGGCTGCCGAGCAGGGTGCGGTCCAGCACGCGCCGCCCGGGGTTGCGCAGGAACGACTCCGCGAACGCCGCCGCCGGCGACAGCGCGACGTAGCACACCCCGAACTCGCCCGCGCCCGCGTCGAAGCGCCCGTGCGGCCCCGCGCCGGGGGCCGGTCCGAACCAGAGCGGGTCACGCCGAACATCGTGCACGCGCCAGAGCGGCGTGTCCGGCGGAAGCTTCTGGAGGGGCAGCCGGCGGGCATGGAGGTCGGCCGGGGGCGTGGGCCCCTGCGCGCTCACGCGTCGTCGCCCGAGGGGCCCCCCTGCTCACCGAACATCGCAGCGGCGCGCTCGGCCGCCTTCACGTCGCCGCGGCGCAGCGCCTCGAGGGGCGAGAGGTTGCCGATCTCCTCAGCCGGCGTGAGGAGGAGGTCGAGCCGAGTCCAGCCGCCGCTGGGCGGGCACGCCGCGAGGAAGCGGTCGATGCCGGGGAGCACGCCGTGCTCGGTGAACTGGCAGACAGGGTAGAGATAGTCGCCCCGCCCGCTCTGCAGCGCGAGCAGCTTCCCGCCCTTCCGCCGCTTGTCCACGGCTTGCCGCGTCATCCCCAAGTGCGTGGCCACGCGCGGGCTGCTCCACCCGCCGCCCGCCTCGCGCAGCAGCTCCTGCTTGGCCTCCACGCCCCGCGCGATGGACTCCGCGAAAGGATCGATGCTCTCCACCACCATTTCGAGCGGCGCCAGGTCCGAGAGCAGCCGCGCCAGCCCGCCCACGTCGGAGGGCGCCTCCAGCGCCGCCGCGAGTGACTCGTCCGACGCCCGCGCCGCGAGCCGTTCGATCAGCGCCTCGGTGCGCCGGCGGAACACAGCGCGGAGGTCCGTCGCGGCCGGCCTTCCCGCCGCGCGCCGGGCGGGTGAATGTGCCGTGTGTGCCATGCATCCTCCCTCGTTGGTTTACCAAGTATAGAATATCATTCAAATCGCCCGATGGCAACCATCCCGCTGCGCAACGAGAGACCACCGCGAGTCTCTGCGGCTCCGCGTCTCTGCGTGAGACGCGGTTTCGGTAAGCCGAGGCCCACGCGGGTTGTAATCTCGCGCACAAGCGGTTATCTTCCCTGGCTTACCAGTTGATCCGCTTGAAGTTTCCATGCGAGATTTCACCGGATCGGCACTCCCTGACCAGCACCAGACTCTTCAGGAGGTCCGATCGATGGCGCTCACGGCCGAAAACCGCGACGAGATCGTCAAGAAGTACCAGCTCCACGAGAGCGACCGCGGCAGCACCAAGGTGCAGGTGGCGCTCCTCACCGCGCGCATCAACGACCTGACCGGGCACTTCCGCGCGCACAAGAAGGACCACCACTCGCGCCGCGGCCTGCTCAAGATGGTCGGCCAGCGCCGCCGCCTGCTCGACTACCTGCGCCGGAACGACCTCGAGGGGTACCGCGCGCTGATCGCCGACCTGGGGCTGCGCCACTGAGCCTCCGGAGCGCCCCTCCGGGCGGCCGCCCGGCCGCGAAGCGACTCTCGGTGCGCCCCGGCGCGCCGGGCCTTCGCGTCGGCGGCGGTTACGGCAGGGCAGAATAGAGGAACCAGACGGGGCCGCACGGCACATGCCGTGCGGCCCCGTCGCGCGTTCCCCCAACGCGGGGGAACGGCAGGCGTGCAGCAAAGCAGCAAGCGAATCTGGCGGCCGCGTCTCGGGGGAGCGCGGACCGCCTTCGCGGCCCTCCCCCGGCAACCGAGAAAACGGAATCTGGACATGGCAAAGCTGGTACGGCAGTTCGCGGGACGCCCGCTCACGATCGAGACGGGGAAGATGGCCCGTCAGGCCGACGGGAGCTGCACCGTGATGTTCGGGGAGACGATGGTGCTCTGCGCGGCCACCGCGCAGGACCACCCCACGCACCTCCCGTTCTTCCCGCTCACCGTGGAGTACCGCGAGCGGACCTACGCCGCGGGCAAGTTCCCCGGCGGCTTCATCAAGCGCGAGGGGCGCCCCTCCGACAAGGAGATCCTCTCCGCCCGGCTGGTCGATCGCCCGCTCCGCCCGCTCTTCCCCGACGGCTTCGCCAACGAGACGCAGATCTTCGTCACCGTGGTGAGCGCCGACCAGGAGAACGACGCCGACGTGCTCGGGATCACCGGCGCCTCGCTCGCGCTCTCGCTCAGCCGCATCCCCTTCGACGGGCCGATCGCCGCGGTGCGCATCGGGCGCATCCAGGGGCAGTGGGTGCTGAACCCCACCTTCCAGCAGCTGGAGTACAGCGACCTCGACATCATCGTGGCCGGCTCGGCCGACGCGATCATGATGGTGGAGGGCGGCGCGCTGGAGGTGGCCGAGGCCGACATCGCCGAGGGGCTGCTGGTGGCGCACCAGGGGATCAAGGAGCTGGTGCAGATCCAGCACGACCTGGTCGCCGAGGCGGGGAAGCCGGAGGCCATGCAGTGGACGCCCAAGGAGGTCGACGCCGCCTTCCGCGCCCGCGTGGAGGAGATGGGCACCGCGCCGCTGCAGGCCGCGCTCAAGGTCGCCGACAAGGCTGAGCGCAACGCCGCCACCGCCAGGGTGAAGGCCGACGTGATCGCCGCGCTGCTGGAGGAGTTCCCCACCGCCGACAAGGACGCCGGCGAGGTGCTGAAGGGGATCGAGAAGCGCGCCATGCGCGAGATGATCCTCTCCCAGGGCGTGCGCAGCGACGGGCGCGACACCGACACGGTGCGCCCCATCACCATCGAGGTGGGGGTGCTCCCCCGCGCGCACGGCTCGGCGCTCTTCACCCGCGGGCAGACGCAGGCGCTGGGCACCGCCACCCTGGGCACGCAGGGCGACGTGCAGAACTACGACACCATCGACTACGCGCAGCAGCAGAACAAGAGCTTCATGCTGCACTACAACTTCCCGCCCTACTCCACCGGCGAGGTCCGCCCCGTACGCGGCACCAGCCGCCGCGAGATCGGGCACGGCGCGCTGGCCGAGCGGGCGCTGGAGCCGCTGCTGCCGCCCTTCGAGGAGTTCCCCTACACGCTCCGCGTCGTGTCGGACGTGCTGGAGAGCAACGGCAGCTCGTCGATGGCCTCGGTGTGCGCCGGCAGCCTCTCGCTGATGGACGCCGGCGTGCCGATGCGCGCGCACGTGGCCGGCGTGGCGATGGGGCTGATCAAGGAGGGCGGGCGCGTGGCCGTGCTCACCGACATCCTGGGCGCCGAGGACGCGCTGGGCGACATGGACTTCAAGGTCGCCGGCACCCGCGAGGGGGTGACCTCGATCCAGATGGACATCAAGATCGCCGGTCTCACCATCGAGATCATGCGCGAGGCGCTGGAGAAGGCGCACCGCGCGCGGCTGCACATCCTGGGGATCATGGAAGCGGCGCTTTCGGGTCCGCGCGCGGAGCTCAGCAAGTACGCGCCGCGCATCATCACCATGAAGATCAACCCCGCCAAGATCGGCGAGGTGATCGGGCCCAAGGGGAAGACCATCCGCGG
>C688J35102_120989924_pt1 | contig 15882 bp, 16 predicted proteins | sample HopSoiMetagenom2_FD_35102 | JGI IMG/M metagenome (IMG submission 35102)
ACGAGGCGTTCCGGATCCTCAGTCGGATCGACGCACCCATCGTGACCGCCGCCCACGGCTCGGTGGCAGGCGGGGGACTGGGGTACGTCTACGCCGCCGACATCGTGCTGGCCGCCGAAGAGACGAAGTTCGTCACCGCCTTCGCAGGCATCGGGCTCTCCGGAGACGGCGGCGGCACCTGGCATCTGCCCCGCCTGATCGGCCCGGCCCGCGCCGCGCGTGCCTACCTGGAGAACCGGCCCATCACCGCCGAGCAGGCGCTCGACTGGGGAATGATCAGCGAGATCGTGCCTGCCGCGCAACTCCGACCGCGAGCTGAGGCATTGGCCGCATCCCTGGCACAAGGTCCCACTCGCGCATTCGGCCGAATGCGGGCACTGCTGCGCGAAACCTGGGGTAACGATCTATCTCAGCAACTGTTGGCCGAGACCGAGGGCGTCAAGGCCACCGGCGACACCGTCGATGCCGCCAACGCGATCGCCGGCTTCGCCGTGAAGCGCCGCCCCCAGTTCGAAGGAAGGTAGGAAATGTCAGGACTCGTCGAAGATTCGGCCGAGCACAAGGCAATTCGGGAGAGCGTCAAGGGCATCGCCGGACGGTATGGCCCCGAGTACTTCCTGGAACGTGGCCGCAGCGGTCAGGGCATCGAAGAGCTGTGGAAGGACCTGGGCGCCTCGGGCCTGCTCGGCGTCCACCTGCCGGAGGAATACGGCGGCGGGGGTGGCGGGATGGCGGAAGCCGTCGTCGTAGTGGAGGAGTTGGCTGCCAACGGGATGCCCATGCTGATCTGGGTCATCTCACCGGCGATATGCGGCAACATCCTTTCTCATCACGGATCCGAAGAGATGAAGCGGGAATGGCTGCCCCACTTGGCCGACGGATCCCGGAAGATGGCCTTCGGCCTGACGGAACCCGACGCCGGCTCCAATAGTCACAACGTCGCCACCTCCGCACGGCGCACCGCCGCGGGCTGGAAGATCTCCGGATCGAAGTACTACATCTCAGCCATCGATCAGGCCGATGCCCTGCTCGTGGTGGCAAAGGACGCCGAACACTCGACACCGGAGAAGAGCGCGCTGTCGCTGTTCGTGGTTCCCACCGACAGTCCTTGGCTGCAATTCCAGAAGATCGAGACGTCCATCGTGTCCCCGGACAGTCAATTCACCGTGTTCCTCGACGACGTCGAGGTCGGTGATGACGCGCTGATCGGCGACGCCGGCGATGGTCTGCGGCAGGTGTTCGCCGGACTCAACCCCGAGCGCATCCTGGTCGGCGCGATCTGCGGCGGAGTGGGACGGTACGCCATTGCCAAGGCCGCCGACTATGCCAAGGAGCGTCAAGTGTGGTCGACGCCGATCGGCGCGCATCAGGGCATCGCCCATCCGCTGGCCGAGGCGCACATCGCCGTCGAACTGAGCCGGCTTGCCACCATCCGGAGCGCAGAACTCTTCGACGCGGGCAAACCGGCCGGCGAGGCAGCCAACATCGCGAAATTCGCCGCGTCCGAGGCCGCGCTGCAGGCCCTCGACCAGGCCATCCAGACCCACGGCGGCAACGGGCTGTCGCACGAATACGGACTTTCCGAACTGTGGTTCATCACCCGCCTGATGCGCACCGCACCGGTCAGCAGGGAAATGGTGCTCAACTTCATCGCGCAGACCTCATTAGGCCTGCCGCGGTCCTACTAGTCGTACTGAAATCCGAAGGGAAACACCGTGTCCGAGAAGCAATCATTCGACGCCGTCGTCATCGGAGCGGGTGCCGGAGGCCTGTTCACCGCCGCCCGTCTCGCGCACCGCGGTTATCGGACGCTGGTCGTCGAACGTCTCGACAAGGTCGGTGGTCGCGCGTCGACCGATGACATCGACGGGTTCAAGGTGAACAACGGGGCGATCGTCATCGAGGTGGGTGGCATCACCCAGCAGACCTGTGAAGAGGTCGGAGCTGAGTTCGACATCCGCGAGCCCAGCCCACCGATCTTGTATCGGATCGCAGGCAAGGACGTCGACGTCACCGGGGGAGGCTGGGGCTTCCTGCTGGGCAAGCTGACGCGCCAGGGCGCCAAGCTGGTCAAGGGCATTGGTGCCGCGCGGTCGGATTCCGGCCTGCCCGAAGACGAGATCACCACCGCTGAATGGGTGTCGAAGTACACCAAAAACGAAGGCGTGCACGGGATCTTCCGCAACATGTGCGCCTCGGTGTTCGCGGTGGGCTCCGAGGACCTTCCCGCTCGCGTGTTCCTCACCTACTTCACCCGCAAGAGCGCTTTCAAGCGATTCGGCTTCCATCCGCAGGGAACGATCGGGCTGTGGCGCGCACTGGCCAACGTGGTGAAATCTCACGGCGGTGAAATCTGGTTGTCGACCGAGGTGGCCAAGATCGTGGTGGACGGTACCAAGGTGACCGGCGTGCTCGTCGAACGCGACGGTGTCGCAACCGAAGTCGCGTCCTCGATTGTCGTGAGCGATGTCGGACCCGCGGCGACGGTGGGTTTGATCGGCGCGGACAACGTGCCCGACGACTACCAGGAACTGGTGAAACGAGGAGATCGGCCCACCGCGATGATCTCGGTGAACTTCGCCAGCCGGGAGCGCCTCGTCGACGTGCCGGGCATGCTGAGTTTCGCCAAGTCGCGACGGCTTGCGTACATCGCGAACTTCACCGACGTCTGCCCCGAGATGGCACCGGCCGGATGGAACCTGTACGTGGGCACTGCCGTTCCGAAGCCGTCCGTCGGGGACTTCGACGAGGCGGCTGAGACCGAGCTGCTCTTGCAGGACCTGCGCGATGCGATCGAGGGGTTCGACGAACGCGCCACCATCCTCAACATCGCGGTGACACGTGACGGCTGGCCGCCCCAACGCGCCGTCGCCGGCTTTGACCTTCCCCGCGATACGCCGTTCGAGGGATTGTGGAACGTCGGTGACGCCGTCAAGGAGTACGCCAATGGCGGCACCACCGCATGTGCGGAGACGGCGCAGCTCGTCGTCGAGGAGATTGCGGCGACGTTCTCGTTGGCCCAGAGCCGCTAGTGTCCTGAGTATCTCGGTTTGAGTCAGTCGATGGTCTCGCGGGCGTGGCGGGCGCTCGGAATGGGTCAGTACAAACAGGATTCGCTCATGAACGACAATTTTCGCTTCACCCCGTCACTCCTGTCGGGACGAAGACTCCTGTGCCCGAAGGCGTTCGCGGAGCAACTTCTTATCGATCTTTCCTAGGCCAGTGCGCGGTAGCTCATCGACGACGACGAGCAGTTTCGGCGCTTGGACTGAACCCTTGCGCGAGCGCACATGAGCGATGAGCGTCGCCGGGTCGACATGACAGCCAGTACGCAGGACCACCGCAGCGCTGACGGCCTCGCCCCAGCGGGGCTCGGGTATTCCTACGACGGCGGCGAGCGCGACAGCGGGGTGCTCGCTGAGCGCATCCTCGACCTCGCGCGGGTAGACGTTGAATCCGCCCGTGATGATCATGTCCTTCTTCCGATCGGCGATGTACAGGTAGCCACGGTCGTCGCGACGCGCGATGTCGCCGGTACGGAGCCAGCCGTCCTCCCGCGGATCTGGCTCTGCCAGGAAGGAATCCATCGCCGCCGGGCTCCGCACTGCGATTTCACCCGGTTCCCCCGCTGCTACCTCTGCGCCGTGTTCGTCGAGCAGGCGAACGTCAGTGGCAGTGGTTGGAATTCCGCATGAGCCGCGCAGCGACTCGTCACAATGGTCCGCGCGGTTGAGATGGCTGATGGGATAGCACTCGGTCTGGCCGTACAGCTGAGCGAAGACCGGACCGAGAAGCTCAAGGCCCTCGGACAGCCGTTGCGATGCAATCGGTGCGGCCCCGTACAACAGCAGTTCTAGCGCCCCGGTGTCGACGCAATCCATCGCGTCATGGTCGAGCAACGTGTAGATCATCGTGGGGACGAGCAGGCTCATGTTGACGTGCTCGTGTTCGATCGCGTGTAGGACACTGCCCGGATCGAATCGGGTCTGCAGGTGGATCGTGCCTCCGCGCGCCAACACCGGAGTCAAGATACTTCCGCCGACATGGCTGTTGGGTGCGACGGCGAGATACTTTGGGGACACCGGCAATTCGAAGTCGGACAGGATGGCATGCGACATCGCCACCAGCTGCGAGTGACGGCGCCGGACACCCTTGGGGGTACCAGTCGTTCCGCCGGTGAAGTTGATCAGCGCAAAGTCGTCGACGTCGGCGTCATCCCACGGTGCGGCAACGCCGACACGTTCGGCGGCGCTCGCGAGGTCGATGGCGTAATCGGTCGCCCCGAGAGTGAAGGTCGCCCCGAGTTCCCCGCCGCGCGTGCCGTGGTTCACTTCGTCCACGATGAGCGCGTCAACCTCGCACAGCTCGAGTTGCCGACGCTGGTCCGCGACTGAGCCCAGAGGATGCAACCACGTCACCGTCATCCCGAGGCATTGGGCTGCGATGCCCGCGCACCATCCCTCCATGCGGTTGCTGCTGAGCAGCGCAATGATGGCGCCACGTCGCAAACCCTGGTCGGCCATGACGTGCTGGTATCGACCGATGATGTCGGCGGCAGCGGAATACGAGGTCTGCCGGCCAGTTTCGTCTATGAACGCGACACGTTGTGGGTGCCGGGCGAGTAGTCGAAGGGTCAGTCCGCCGATGGTGGGCCCGGCGAACGCGCGGCCATTCATGATGCCTCCTGGAACTCGGTGACCAGTTCGTCGACGAGTTCGGCGACGGTGCAAACGCGGTTGACCGAAGAGACGGTGTGCCCGGCGCTGACGACGTCCTGCCAGCGCTTGGGGCCATCGGACGAGCCTCCGTACAAGTGCGCGGCATCGGCGACGCTGATCTGCTCGTCTAGGTGGGCGGGGTCTAGCCCGGCGGCCCGAATGGACGGGGCGAGCATGCTCGACGGCAGGCCGGTAAAGGCGCTGGTGAGTTGCACGTCGTCGGCGGTTGACTCCACCAACATGGATCGGTACTCAGCCGTGGCCATGCTTTCGCGGGTGGCGATGAAGCGAGTGCCCATGTACCCGAGGTCGCATCCGAGGACAGTGGCGGCGCGGAGCGCGTGACCGTCGCCGATGCCGCCTGCGAGGACTACCGGACCGTGGAAGAAGGACCGGACGGCGCGTGTGAAAGCGAATGGGTTGAGCCATCCAGTTTGTCCGCCTGCGCCGGCGGTGAGCAGGACCAGGCCGTCGACCCGTGCCGCCACGGCCTTTCGCGCATGGTTAACGGTGGCGACGTCGGCGAACACGAGACAGCCGATTTCGTGTAGAGGTTCCAATACGGGGTCGGGGGCTCCCACGCTCGTGATCACGAGCTCCACGCGGTGCGCTATCAGCCGGTCGAGGTGTTGGGCTAGGTGGGGCTGCCGGATGATGAGGTTTGCGCAATACGGAGCCGATGCTCCCGAGGAGCCCATCTGAGTGAGCCAATCGTCGAGCATGTCGACGCTACGCGCATTCGCCGTCGGGAATGCGCCGATGACGCCCGCCCGGCACGCAGCGATCACCAGCTCCGGACCGCTGACTCGTAGCATCGGCGCCGCAATGAGCGGTAGCCGCAGACGGCTTGACAATTGCTCCGGCAGGGCCAGCGAATCAGCCGGCATGCTCGGCCAGCGCTCGGCTTGATCCGTGCTCGCTCATCACGATTGCAACCCGGCGAGCTGCGCGCTGGGGAGACCTCACTGGTATTCCTCCGCTCGGCTATCTCGTGGGTGCACGAGGTGGGGACGGTTGCGCAAGATTCGGGCGGAGCGTTGCCATCGGCAGCCCCCTACGGGGCGGGTGGCCGGACGATCGTGGTTCGCACCACGCTCCTTAATTCATATTCAAATTAGCAATCGAAACGAGCTAAGTCAACGGACGGCTCGTCGGAGACCTAGCTGCGGCGGTTCCCATAGACGGATTCCACCGCGCCGTCGGTGTCGCCGACGGAGCTGTCGCTGTCCAGAGGGGTGGGGATGTGGCATGCAATATCGGGATGTTGACTGTGTCGCAGGCCATACGTACTATCTTTTTTAATCAGAAATAAGTTTTGACCATATGTCGCTATGGAGAGGCAACGATGGCGTTCAACAACTCTGAAGAGGTCACCAAGTACATCGGGGGAATCTTCGAAAGAGCCTTCGGCGATCCTGAGATCGGACCGAAGCTGACCGAGACCGGCCTCGTCGTCGCCTTCGACTTCAGCGACCCCGAAGCCATCGTCGTGGTGGACATGCCCAACAAGACCGTGACCGGCGGGGGAGCGGGCGCACCGGAACCGTCGGCCACTATGACCATGACGGCCGACATCGGCAATGCCTACTGGCAGGGCAAGGTCAACCTGCCGATGGCAATGGCCAAGCGAAAGGTCAAGGTCGACGGCAACGTCGCGAGCCTTCTCAAACTGGCACCGCTGGGCAAGAAGCTGTACGCCGGTTACATCCAGCGACTCAAGGACGACGGCCGCGAAGACCTGATCGTCTAGCGGCCGGCATGTATCCAGGAACCCACGCGGCAACGGCGCCCGACCGGCCCGCCATCATCATGGCCGGGTCGAACGCGACGGTGACTTACGCCGAACTCGAGGAAAACTCCGCCCGGCTGGCCTCGGCGCTGCATGAACTCGGGCTACGCACCGGCGACGTCATCGCCGTGCTGTCCGACAACGTGCCAGAGGCCTTCGAAATCTATTGGGCTGCAATACGCTCCGGCCTCTTCGTCACCTTCGTGAACTGGCACCTCTCGGCGGCCGAGGCGGCCTACATCGTGGAGGACAGTGCGGCGCGGGTGGTCTTTACCTCTGCCGGCGTCGCAACTCTCGGCGCGGAACTCGCCGCCTTGGTACCTCAGGTCGAGCACTGGTACGCATTTGGTGGCGCCGTCGACGGGTACGAGTCCTACGCCGAGTTGCTGGCACAGGCGGGGTCTCGATTGATCGATCAGCCCCGTGGATCCGAGCTGTTGTACTCCTCGGGCACGACCGGCAGACCCAAGGGCATCAAGCCGCGCCTGCTCCCCATTCAGGTCGACGAGCCCGGCGACACCTTTACCGCCTTGCTGGCGCATGGATTTGGAATCAACGCTGATGACGTCTACCTCTCGCCAGCACCCGTCTACCACGCCGCGCCGTTGAAGTGGTCCGCTACTGTGCACGCACTCGGCGGAACGGTCGTGATGATGGACCGAGTCGACGCCGAGGCCTCGCTCGCGGCCATCGAGCGCTACCACGTCACCGCACTGCAGATGGTTCCCACCATGTTCGTGCGGTTGCTGCAACTGCCCCAGGAAACCCGCGCGGCCTATGACACGTCGTCACTGCGGCTCGCGGTGCACGCGGCGGCGCCGTGTCCACCGGACGTCAAGGACGCGATGATCGAGTGGTGGGGGCCGATCCTCACCGAGTACTACGGGGCCACCGAGGGTCATGGCGTCACGCTGATCAACACCGACGAATGGCGGACGAAGCGGGGTTCGGTGGGCAAGGCCGCGCTCGGCGTGGTGCACATCTGCGCCGACGACGGCGCCGAGTTGTCCATCGGTCAACCAGGTGTCATCTACTTCGAGCGTGACGAACCCGCCTTCACCTACCACAACGATCCCGAAAAGACCTCCGAATCAAGGCATCCCGGCCACGACAATTGGGCCACTGTCGGCGACATCGGTTATCTCGACGATGACGGCTACCTCTTCCTCACTGATCGCAAGGCCTTCATGATCATCTCCGGAGGGGTGAACATCTACCCCCAGGAAGTCGAAAACGTGCTCGCGATGCACCCCCGGATCTACGACGTCGCCGTCATTGGCATTGCCCATCCCGAGATGGGCCAGGAAGTGAAGGCCGTCGTGCAGCTTCGCGACGGCGTGGCGCCCTCCGAGGACTTGGCCGCGGAGATCATCGCCTACGTACGCCAGCGGCTCGCGCACTTCAAGGCGCCACGCTCGGTTGACTTCATCGACGAACTCCCAAGGTCAGCCACCGGAAAGCTCGTCAAACGCAAACTGCTCGAACGCTACGTGGAGGTACGCAGATGAGTATCGCGACAGGTCAGCCCGCCCGCACCTACGATCCGGTCAGCATCTCCCCGTTGAGCTTCTGGGCCGACACCGCCGAAGGACGAGAGAAGTCGTTCAAGATTTTGCGTGACGAGCGGCCAATCAGCTGGCACCGACCCATCGACGGGGCGCTGATGGTCCCCGAGATCGACGGGGTGTGGGCGGTTACGCGGCACGAGGACATCAGCTACGTGAGCAAGAACCCCGACTTGTTCTGCTCGAGTAAGGGTGTGCAGATCGAAGCCGTTCCAGAAGACATCCTCGACGCGGCGCAGTCCTTCCTGGGCATGGACGGCGCCAAGCACTCCAGCCTGCGTCGGCTCGTCAGCTCGGTGTTCACCCCCCGGCAGGTGTCCAAGATCGAGGATCAGATCAAGGCGCAGGCGACTCGGATGGTCGACGAGCTGTTGACAACGAAGGAGGGTGACTTCGTCGAGCAGGTGTCCAAGCGGCTCCCCATGTGGGCCATCTACGAAATGATGGGCCTGCCTTCGGAATTGCGGGACGAGGCTGCCCACAATGCCGACGGCATGGTGTCCTGGGCCGATGAGGACGTCGCGGCCGGTCGAGAATCGGGCGAAGTGCTCAGCGATTCGCTCGTCGGGCTGCTGACGGCCGGCCTCGAACTCGCCGAACAGCGACGGTCGCATCCCACTTCGGATCTGATGTCACAACTGGTCCAGGCTGAGGTCGACGGCCGCAAACTCACCGACGACGAACTCGGAGCCTTCTTCGTGCTGTTGTCCGTGGCCGGCAACGACACCACCCGCAACACCATCACCCTGACGGCGATGGCACTTCAGGAATTTCCCGACCAGCGGGCACTTCTGGAGCAGGACTTCGACGGTGTCATCAAACCGGCGATGGAGGAGTTCGTGCGGTGGGCCAGTCCGGTGATGACTTTCCGCCGGACCGCAACGCGTGACACCGTGCTCCGCGATCAGGAGATCAAAGAGGGCGACTGGGTCATGTTGATGTACTCCTCGGGTAACCGCGACGATCGGGTCTTCACCGATCCGGGCACGTTCGACATTCAACGAAAACCCAACAACCACGTTGGGTTCGGCGGCGGCGGACCACACTTCTGCATGGGCAGCTTCCTGGCCAAGATGCAGCTGGAGGCCTGCTTCCGCGAGCTGATCTTCCGCGCGCCCAATCTGCGTGTTGGAGAGCCCGAGTTCCTCGTCGGCAACTTCGTGCACGCCGTCAAGTCCCTGCCATACACCCTCGACTAGGAGAACCGATGACTGCCTTCAAGGCTAAGCGCTTCGTCGTTACCGGTGCCGCGTCCGGCATCGGCAACGCCGTGGCCGAGCGTCTCCTCGCCGCAGGCGCGGAAGTCGTTTCGCTGGACCGCAATACGCCCACCGCCGCCGTGCACCTCCACGTCGAGGTTGACCTGGCGAATCCCCGCAGCATCGACGCCGCCGTCGAGCAGCTCGATGGTCAGTTCGACGGACTCATGAATGTCGCCGGGATCCCCGGCACGGCACCCGCGGACCTGGTGCTCGCGGTCAACACGCTCGCGGTTCGCCACCTGACCGAGGCGTTCTTCGAACGGTTGGTTCCAGGCGGTTCCGTGACGATCGTGTCCTCCACGGCTGGGTTCGGCTGGCCGGTGCGGCTGGACGTCATCCGCGACCTGCTGTCCACCGACACCTTCGAAGACGGCGCTGACTGGTTCAAGGCCAACCCTCAGCAGGGCAACGCCTACAACTTCTCCAAGGAGGCCACCACCGTCTACACGATGACGATGGGATTGGCCGTGGTGGAGATGGGCCTTCGCATCAACGCGGTTCTGCCGGGACCCGTCGAAACCCCCATCTTGGTGGACTTCGAGGAGTCGATGGGGAAGGACAACCTCGACGGTGTCAAGGAACTCCTCGGCAGGCACGCCGATCCCGACGACATCGCCTCTGCGGTACTGTTCCTCGCTTCGGACGAGGCGCGGTGGGTCAATGGCCACGCACTGGTGGTCGATGGCGGAATCACGGGTGCCGTGATCACCGGAGTCGTTCCGGCGCCAGAGATCTGAGCGGCGACGTGTCCATACAGGCGCCTACCGAACCCAGTGCGTCCACATTCGACCTGTCGGAGATGCGGCGCGTCTTCGCCACCGGCCGGACGCGAAGTCCGCAGTGGCGGCTGAGCCAGCTCGAAGCGATCGAGCGGCTGTGCGACGAGCGTGAAGCGGACATCGTCGCCGCCCTGCACGCCGACCTCGGCCGGCCCGCGGTCGAAGCGTGGCTCGGCGACATCGCCTCGACCAAGGGTGAGGCGGCGTATGCCCGCAAGCATCTGAAGAAGTGGATGCGCCGCCAGAGGCAACCCTTGCCACTTGCCCAGTTGCCGGGACGTAGTTGGGTGCAGTACGACCCGCTCGGCGCCGTGCTGATCATCGGGCCATGGAACTACCCGGTCTACCTGAGCTTGGGACCGCTCGTCGCCGCCGTTGCGGCAGGAAACTGCGCCGTGCTGAAGCCCTCGGAGCTCGCACCTGCCACGTCCGCGATGCTGGCAAGGTTGGTCCCGCTGTACTTGGACGCCGATGCGGTACGCGTCGTCGAAGGCGACGGACAGACCACGCAGGATCTGCTGGCGCAGGGCTTCGACCACGCCCTCTTCACCGGAGGAACCGCGATCGGCAAGAAGATCATGGCCGCCGCCGCGCCCACGCTCACCCCGGTGACTTTGGAACTCGGGGGCAAGAGTCCGGTCATCGTGGCCGGCGACGCGGATCTCGACGTCGCGGCTCGCCGTATCGCGTGGGTCAAGCTGATGAATTCCGGGCAGACCTGCATCGCGCCCGACTACGTGCTTGCGCATCGATCGATCGCTGCCGAACTGACCACCCGGATCGTCGCCAGCGTCAAGGCTTTTCGTGCCCACGACGACCGCCATGGGATGCGGATCGTCAACCCTCGACAGTTCGACCGACTCGTGTCGTTGATCGAATCCACGACGGGGTCCGTGGTGGCAGGAGGCGGCTTCGAGCGCTCGAGCCTGACCATCGAGCCGACCGTGATCGTCGATCCCTCTCCGAACGACGCCGTCATGGACGACGAGATCTTCGGACCCGTACTGCCCGTGATCACCGTGGAATCGACGACGGCTGCCATCGATTTCGTCAACCGCAGGCCAAAGCCGTTGGCCCTGTATGTATTTACCGCCTCACGCCAACTGGCTCGAAGCATCGTCGATGAGATCCCCTCCGGGGGTGCCGTGGTGAACCACGTTGCGATGCATTGCCTCGTTCCACAACTCCCGTTCGGCGGAGTGGGAGCCAGCGGGATGGGCGCCTATCACGGACGTTGGGGCTTCGAAACGATGAGCCATCGCAGAGCGGTGTTGTCGAAGTCGACCAGACCGGATCCGACGCTCGTCTATCCGCCGTACACCGAACGGGCACTGAAGGTCATGCGAAAGCTGTTCTGAAGGCCTGGCGCACGTCAATTCACGTTTTACGAATGAACTCTCATGAAGGGATGTACCTAGAACATGGCGGGACTCGACGGCAGGGTCGTGATCATCACTGGTGCGGGCGGAGGGCTGGGCCGCGAGTACGCGCTGCTGCTTGCCGACGAGGGTGCGCGCGTCGTGGTCAACGACCTCGGGGGTGCGCGCGACGGATCGGGTTCCGGGCAGGCCATGGCGGACACGGTCGTGGATGAGATTCGCCAGCTCGGTGGGACCGCGGTGGCCAACTACGACAACATCGCCACCGCGGACGGTGCCCAGTCGCTCGTCGACGCCGCAGTGCAGGAGTTCGGAACGCTGGACGGCGTGGTCAACAATGCGGGCATCCTGCGCGACGGCGCGTTCCACAAAATGAGCGTCGAGAACTGGGATGCGGTGGTCAAGGTCCACCTCTACGGCGGGTTCCACGTCACGCGCGCAGCGTGGCCGCATCTGCGCGAGAAGAAGTTCGGCCGAATCGTCATGGCCACCTCGACGAGCGGCATCTTCGGAAACTTCGGGCAGGCCAACTACGGCGCCGCCAAGTTGGGACTGGTCGGGCTGATCAACACGCTGGCGATCGAAGGCGCCAAGTACGGAATTCTGGCGAACGCGGTCGCGCCGATGGCAGCCACGCGGATGACCACCGACGTCGCGCCGCCAGAACTCCTCGACAAGCTCCCGGCGGCCCAGGTGGCGCCCGTGGTGGGCTACCTGCTGAGCGAACAATGCACCGACACCGCCAGCGTGTACGTCGTCGGTGGCGGAAACATCCAGCGGGTGGCGCAATTCCAGAACAAGGGCGTGTCGTTCTCGGAGCCGCCGACGGTCGACGAACTCACCGCGCGGTGGTCGGAGATCTCCGATCTGTCGAACGTCGAACTCGGCGCCAATCCGCTCGGCTGAAGGAGAGTACATGACCAAGCGAGTACTCACACTGTGCGCTTGGGGCGGCCCTGCCACCCTGGTGATCGCACTAATCGGCTGGCTCATTGCAGGTGTGCTGCCGATACCCTTGGGTTCGGAAAGTTCGGTCACGCAGGTCGTCGACTTCTACAGTCACGACACCAGGGTCATTGCCGGACTGGCGATTTCGACCATCGGTGTCTGCTTCGTCTTCCCGCTGATCGCCGTCATCGGCGTGCACATGGTGAAGATGGAGGGCCGAACGCCGATCATGACGTTCCTACAACTGATCACCGGCGCGGCCACCGGGGTCTGCTTGTTGTTGCCGCTACTTCTGATGACCACCATCGCCTTTCGTCCCGACCGCAATCCGGAACTGACCGTCATGTTGAACGACATCGCGTGGCTGTTGTTCATCACTCCGATAGCGCCGTTCATGATTCAGAACGTGGCGATCGGCGTGGCCATCCTGAACGACAAACGCCAAACGCTGCCGCGATGGGTGGCGTATGTGAACTTCTGGATTGCGTTCTCGTTCATCCCCGACCCGCTCGCATTCTTCTTCCACAGCGGCCCCTTCGCGTGGCGGGGCATCTTCATCTTCTGGTTGGCGCTGACCACCTACAGCGTCTTCCTCGTCGTGATGGGACTGACCCTGCGCAAGGCCATCAAGGAGTCGACCGACCTGGAACCGTTACCGGTTGCGGTCGCCGCGACATGACGCACTCGAGCCTCGGTGTGGATTCTGAGCTGCCTGAGTTCCTCGGCGGCACACACGACCGCGTCGAGGTGCCGGCGCGTCCGCCCACGCAGCGCCACGGACACATTCCCGGCGAGGCCGGGCTGTGGATCTTTCTTCTCGGGGACATGACGCTGTTCGCCGCCATCATGCTCGCCTTCCTATGGAACCGCCGGTCGGACCCATCGGGGTTCAAAGATGCGGCACACCAGCTGATTCAACCAATTGGCGCGGTCAACACCTTCGTGCTGCTGCTGAGCTCGTACCTGGTGGTGCGAGCGCTGTTCGCGCACCGCGCCGCCCGGTACCTCGACGCGCGGCGGTTGATCACAGGTGCGATTGTCTGCGCGGCCGTCTTCGCCGGCCTGAAGGCGATCGAGTACTACCTGGAGATCTCTGCCGGCCACACCCCGGTATCGGGGCAATTCTTCAACTTCTACTTCATCCTCACCGGACTGCATCTGTTGCACGTCATCGTCGGAACCGCGCTTCTCACGGGATGGCAGCTGATGTGTGGACGCCGACGAGCATGGAAAGGCACACGGCGGGTCGTGGAAGGAATCGCGTCCTACTGGCACATGGTCGACCTGCTCTGGGTCGCGATCTTCGCCTTGGTCTATCTGGTGAGTGCCGAGTGAACGGCGCCGTGCCTGGCAGGGTGACGGTGGTGTTCGCGGGCCTCGTCGTCGCTACGTGCATCACCTGGTGGCTGGGCAGTGTCTCGTCGTTGACGGGTGGCGCGTTCGGCCTTGCCGCAACGCTGACGATCCTGATCGTCTTCACCAAGATCTACTTTATCGGCCGCGACTTCATGGAGCTGCGAGACGCTCCGTTGGTTCTGCGTTCCGTCTTCACCCTTTGGGTGGGCGTGGTCGCCATCGCGGCTGCTGCGTTGGTGGTCGTCTGACGATGGAGGAGCAATGACAATTCGGTCTGGACCCACGGTGGTCGGCGTAGCCGTGCTCTTGGCATCATGTGCCTTCGCGAATACGCCTGCGGCACATGCCGATAACAAGCGACTCAACAACGCCGTCGCCCAAAACGTCTACACCGTGCAGCACCAAGCCGGGTGCACGACCGACCTGAAGCTCAACCCGCAACTGCGACTGGCTGCCCAATGGCACGCGGACGACGTGCTCAACAATCGGAACCTGGACGGTGACGTCGGCTCTGACGGCACGTCAGCGCAGGATCGCGCGAACGCTGCCGGTTTTCGTGGCAAGGTCGCCGAGACCGTCGCTATCAACCCCGCGCTGGCAATCAGCGGCATCGAACTGATCGATCAGTGGTACTACAACCCCGCCTATTTGGCGATCATGCGGGATTGTGCGAACACCGTGATCGGCGTTTGGTCGGAAAGCGTGCTTGATCGGACCGTGGTCGTCGCCGTCTACGGCCAACCGGCGTAAGCAACGCGACTGACCGCGAAGTGCCAGGAGATCAGCCGCGCGAGGCGATTTCGCGGCCGATGATCTCCTTCATGATCTCCGTCGTGCCACCGTAGATCGTTTGTACGCGGGTGTCGACGAATGCGCGGGCGACCGGATATTCGGCCATGTAGCCGTAGCCGCCGTGCAGCTGCAGACAGCGGTCGACGACGCGCTTCTGCAGCTCGCTGACGAACCACTTGCCCTTGGCGGCGTCGACGTCGGTGAGTTCGCCTGCGTTGTAGGCCATTACGGACTTGTCGACGTAGGCTTCGGCGACGTCGATCTCGGTGGCCATCTCGGCGAGCTCGAAGCGCACGTGCTGATTAGCGGTGAGCGGCTTGCCGAACGCGGTGCGGTCCCGGCAGTAGTCACAGGTGAGTTCGAATATCGCCCTTGTGGTGGCCATCGCCTTGGCCGACACTCCGAGCCGCTCGCGGGGCAGGTGGCTCATCAGGTAGGGGAGTCCGCGCCCTTCCTCGCCGAGCAGATTGGCTTCGGGAACGATTGCATCCTTGAAGAACAGCTCGGAGGTGTCCTGTCCCGGCAGCCCGATCTTCTCCAACTGACGACCCCGCTCGAAACCCGGTGTGCCGCGTTCGACGACGAACAGACTGAAGCCGCCGGAACCGCCGTCGGTGTTGGTCCGTGCGGCCACGACCACGAGGTCGGCCATGATCCCGCTGGAGATGAAGGTCTTCTGGCCGTTGAGAAGCCAACGATCGCCATCCTTGCGGGCAGTAGTGCGGATGCCCTTCAGATCGCTGCCGGCGCCGGGTTCGGTCATGGCCAGCGCTCCGATGATCTGGCCCGCGGCGAACCCGGGTAGCCAACGCTGCTTCTGCTCGTCGTTGGTCAGATCGAGCAGATAGTGCAGGACCAAATCGTCCTGCAAGCTGATGGTCAGCCCGAAGGACAGTGCGTTGATGCGCGCAATCTCCTCGCTGACCACCATCCGGTAGCGATAGTCGGGTTCGCCGGCTCCGCCGTACTCCTCACCGATCTGCAATGCGTAGATGCCGGCTTTGGCCGCCCGGGCGAACACCGCGCGATCGATCCAGTGTTCGCGGTCCCAGTCGTCCTGGTGCGGGACGACTTCCCGAGCCAAGAACTCGCGCACCGTTTCCCGGTAGACCTCGTGGTCGGCCTGATAGAACGCCCGCTTCAACTGTCAGAGCCGCTCGATGATGGTGACGTTGGCCTGCCCGCCGCCCTCGCACATGGTTTGCAGGCCGTACCGGCCGCCGGTGCGTTCCAGTTCGTGCAGCAGCGAGGTCATCAGGCGCGCTCCGGTGCAGCCGATCGGATGGCCGAGCGC
>C688J35102_120989923_pt1 | contig 15880 bp, 12 predicted proteins | sample HopSoiMetagenom2_FD_35102 | JGI IMG/M metagenome (IMG submission 35102)
CGGGATTCCCGGGCCGCCGTTTTCGTGCTACATCATTCCGCCGTCGAGTCCGCGCCGGCGAGCGTTGCAGCGGTGGCTTCGGCCGCCACGACCCGCGGACGGGTACCAGGTCCGGACCTGCACCGTGCATCGGCAGGGAGTCCGCGAAGGCGGACTTTGGGCCGTCGTTGCCGCGATTTCAATCGCCCGTTCCCTCGAGATCCCGAGCAGCCATGGCCGACCTGGAAGAGGCGATCCGCATCGCGGTGGAGGCGCACCGGGGGCAGAAGGACCGCGCCGGCGCGCCCTACGTGCTGCACCCGCTGCGGACGATGCTGCGCGTGCGGACCGACGCCGAGCGCATGGCCGCCGTGCTCCACGACGTGGTGGAGGACACCGCGTGGACGCTGGACGACCTGCAGGCTCGCGGCTTCCCCGCCGAGGTGCTCGACGCCGTCGATGCCCTCACCCGCCGCCCCGGCGAGGACTACGACGCGTCCGTGGAGCGTGCGGCCGCGCACCCCGTCGCCCGCCGCGTGAAGCGCGCCGACCTCGAGGACAACCTGGACCTGCGCCGCCTGGACGCGGTCACGGCGGACGACGTGGAGCGCCTGGGCCGCTACCTCCGCGCCTGGCGCCGCCTCTCCGCCGACATCAGAACGTGACGCGGCGGCCGCGCGTGTCCCGGCGGAATGCGGTGGCGCGTTCTCCTTCCCGAACGCGGCGCATCCCCGGTCCTCGAACGAATTCCGCCATGATCCCGCGAAACCTCCACCCCCGCCTCGCCGCGGTCGCCGCGGTGCTCGCCCTGCCGCTCGCCATCGCGGCCTGCGGCTCGCCCACCGGGGTCAGCCGCGCGGACAGGGCGGCGCTCGCCCGCGCCGAGGCCCAGTGGGCGGCGCAGGGCGTCCGCAGCTACATCCTCGTGGTGACGCCGCGCTGCTTCTGCGGCGGTCTGAGGCAGATCCGCAGCACGGTGGTGAACGGCACGGCCACGGAGCGCGTCTACGTCGACGACGGGTCGCCCGTTCCGGCCAACCTCTTCACGGAGGTCGCCACGGTCGACGCGATGTTCGCCGACCTGGAACAGGCGATCCGCGACGACGTGGCCGCGCTCGACGCGACCTACGACACGCGCGGCATCCCCGTCGAGGCCAGCATCGACTACTCCGCCAACACCGCCGACGAGGAGTTCGGCTGGGCGGTGGTCAGCTTCACCCCCACGCCGTAGCGCCAATTTTCCGATTCAACTCGATTCAACTGCACCTGTAAACTGTGCATTCGTAAGCTGCCGTACTGAACTGGCTCTCACAGGGGTCACAGAGGCCACGGAGGACTGCCAACGAGTTTCCTCTGCGTCCCCTGTGACCCCTGTGAGAGATTTCTGTTGAGTGTGCCCGACGAATGCACAGTCAATCGGCGGAAATCTGCGTCTCTGCGTGTCTCGGCGTGAGATGTCGTTGCCGTTGCGGTTCAGGCCGGGGCCGCGCGCCGCGGCAGACGCAGCCGGAAGGTGCTCCCCTCGCCGGCGACGGACTCGACCTCGAGGCGCCCGCCCAGCAGCCGCGCGAGCCGCTGTGAGATCGGCAGTCCCAGCCCGGTGCCCCCCGCGTTCGCGTTGGGGAGCTGGATGAACTCCTCGAAGATCCGCCCCAGCGCCTCGGCGGGGATGCCGACGCCCTGGTCGGCGACCTCGATGGCAACCTCGTCTTCCGTGGCGTCGCAGCGCACGTCCACGGGCCGGCCCTGGCCGAACTTGAGGGCGTTGGAGATCAGGTTCAGCAGGATCTGCTGCACCCGGCGCGGGTCGGTGACGATGTCGACCCCCGCGGCCTCGCGCCCCTCGAGCCGCAGCTCGCTCCCGTGCTCGTCGGCCAGCGGCTGCAGGGTGGCGAACAGGTCCTGCACCAGCGGCACCACCGGCACCGGCTCCCACACCAGCTCCATCTTCCCGGCCTCGATCTTGGAGAGGTCGAGCACGTCGTTCACCAGGTGCAGCAGGTGGCGGGCGGCGCGCTGGCCGCGCTCCACGCTGGTCTGCTGCTGCGCGGTGAGCTCTCCGTAGACGCCCGCGAGGAGCAGGTCGTTGTAGCCCAGCACGGCGTTGATGGGGGTGCGCAGCTCGTGGCTCATGGCCGCGTAGAAGCGGCTGCGCGCGGTCACCGCCCGCTCGCGCTCCTCCTCCGCCCGCTTGGCGTCGGTGACGTCGATGAGGGTGCCGGTGAAGCGCACCGGCTCGCGCGCGCCCCCCTGCTCGCGGAAGAACACGCGGCCGCGCACCTGGGCCCAGCGCACCGCGCCGCTGGGCTGCACCAGCCGGTACTCGGCCTCGAACTCGCCCGTGCCCGCGGGGTCCATGGCGTGCCGCACCACCGCGTCCAGCCGCTCGCGGTCGTCGGGGTAGAGGCGCTCGAGGAACACCTCGTAGTCGACCGGGTCGGCGGGGCCCAGGCCGAAGACCTGGCGGCAGCGCGCGTCCCAGGCGAGCGCGTTCGCGGCCAGGTCCCAGTCCCAGGTGCCCACGTCGGCGGACTCGAGGGCGAGACGCAGCCGCTCCTCCAGCCGCTCCACGGCCTGGCGCGCGCGCACCTGCGCGGTCACCTCCACGGCGTGCACCAGCACCCCGCGCACCTCTCCCTCGGCGCCGCGGGTGGGCTGGTAGACGAAGTTGAAGAAGCCCTCCTCGGGGACCCCGGCGCCGCGGTCGATCAGCACCCGCTTCTCCTCGCCCGACACCGCCCGGCCGGTGGCGTAGACGCGGTCGAGCAGCTCGAAGAGCCCCTGGCCCTCCACCTCGGGGAGGGCTTCGCGCACCGGCATCCCCTCCAGCGTGCGCCCCCCGGCCAGGGCGCGGTAAGCGGCGTTGGCGAGCTCCACGTAGTGCTCGGGCCCGCGCAGCACCAGGATCAGCGCGGGGGCCTGGGCGAAGACCTCGCGCAGGCGGGCGCGCTCGGCGCCGACCTCGTCGATCAGGCGGTCGCGCTCGGCCTCGGCGCGCTTCTGCTCCTCGATGTCGGTGCAGGTGCCGAACCAGCGCACGATGGCGCCCGCGGCGTCGCGCTGGGCGAGCGCCTGGCCCAGGAACCAGCGGTACTCGCCGTCGTGGCGCCGGAAGCGGTACTCGATGGAGTAGGGCTCGCCGCTCTCCAGCGACTCGCGCCAGCAGTCCAGGGCGCGCGCGCGGTCGTCGGGGTGGAGCACGCGGTTCCAGCCGTCGCCGCGCGTCTCCTCGAAGCTGAGGCCGGTGTACTCGTACCAGCGGCGGTTGTAGTACTCGTGGTACCCGTCCGGCCGCGTGGTCCACACCATCTGGGCGATGCTGTCGAGCGCGTAGCGGAGCTGCTCCTCGCCGCGGCGGAGCGCCTGCTCGGCCAGCCGGCGGTCGGTGACGTCGGTGTGCGCCCCCACCCACTCGCGCACGACGCCGTCCTCGCCCAGCAGGGGGAGGGCGCGCGCCTGCATCCACCGGTACTCGCCGTCGCGGCGGCGCACCCGGTGCTCCACGGCGAAGGGGGCGGCCTCGGCGCGCGCGCGGCGCCAGGCGCTCAGGGTGCGGGCGCGGTCGTTGGGGTGGATGGCATCGATCCACCCATCCCCCCGCAGCTCCTCGAAGCTCTGTCCGGTGAAGGCGGTCCACTCCGGCTGCGGCTCGGTGAACTCGCCCACGGGGGGCGTGCTCCAGGCGAACGAGGCGGCCCCCTCGGCGTGCGAGCGGTAGAGCGCCTCGCTCTCGCGCAGCGGATCGGCGCCTTCGCCCACGGGCGTGGCGATGGCGCCGCCGGCTCCCGGATCAGTGTTCATTCACGCTCGGGCTGCTGGACGACCTCGCCGCCGCGGCGAAGCGGGAGGCCCCGGAGGACGGCGGACGCGGAACCCGCTGCAAAGATCGTGCGGCCAACCGTATCCGAACCCATGTTCATCGCGCGACTCGTCCCACGTAAACGGCATTCCCGCAGAGACACGGAGCGCGGGAGAGCCGCCGTGGTTTGCAATGCCGGAGGGGCCGGCGGCTCAGAGATCGACTCCGACCTGCCTCAGGTGCTCCGCGGACCTGCGCAGTCCGGCTCGGGCCAGGCTCTGCAGGTACTGCTCGATCGTAAACGGAGGATTCCGCAGCGCCGAGCGGTGGGCCCTCACCGCGGCGTAGACGGCCTCGGCCTCGTCACCCGCGAGCAGCTCCAGTACGAACGCGTCCGGACGCCGCACGTCGATGCCGTGGGCGGAGACGATCTTCCGTGGAAAGTCCTTCGCGTTGAAGGTGACGATGACGTCCGCTTCGGCCTCGATCGCCGCGGCCAGGATGTGGCGGTCGTCAGGATCGGGGAGATGCAGCCGCTCGACGTGCCGTTCGTATCCATGCACCACTGCCCCCGGGACGGCCGCGTCCATCAATTCCCGGGTGCGCTGGAGCTTTTCGGGATCCAGGTCCGGGCGGTTCCTCATCAGGCTTCGCATCCACTCGTCATGGATCGCGTCGCTCCAGCGCGCAGACACCACTCCCGCACGGGCGAGCCGGATGAGAAGGTCGCGGATCGGGGCCGGGTAAAGGACGTTCGCGTCGTAGAGCGCGATGACCGGTGGGTGCCCGGTCACTCGTACCCCATCCCCAGCTCCTGCGCCTGCTGGACCAGCGCGGTGTACGCCGCGTCGGCATCGGCATCCATGCGGGCCTTGTACTCCAGCACGTCCGAGAGACGGATGCGTCGGTGCGTCCCCGTCTTCTTGAACGGCATCTTGCCCGATTCGAGCAGCTTGACCAGATGCGGCCGCGAGACGTTCAGGACGTCCGCGGCCGACTGCGTGGAGATCTCCCGTTCGAGCGGCGCGAGCGCGACCGCATGCCCCAGCGCCAGCTCCTCCAGGATCATCTGCAGCAGCTGGAACGCAATTTCGGGGATGACGGCGTCTTCGGATTCGCGCTCGCCCTCGACCGTCACGGTCACCGCTCCCCCGCGACCCTTCAGCCGCCCGAGCTTCGACGAGCTCGCGCGGGCGAGGTGCACGTCCGCCGCACTGGGGTGGACAGGGGTCATCAGCGCATCGGCCGCACTCCGCATTCGTCCTCACCTACGAAAAGGGCACAAGTGAATCGCCAGAAGACAATAAGCCATAATCGAAATAATCGCAACAATGACCCCGACGCAGGGCTGCGGAGAAGCCCCGCCGTGGCTTCCTCTGCGCCTCTGCGTGAGATGCTGTTGGACGGTATGCGAATCGGCTGTCAGGCGGGCTCCACCACCAGCTTGCCGCGGAGCATGTTCATCCCGCAGGTCCAGGTGAACTCGCCGGACTTTTGAGGGGTGAACTCGACCGGCGTCGTCTTGAACGCCGGCAAGTCGCGGGCGATGCCGAAGTCGCCGAAGACCACCTGCTCGCTGCAGCTCGACGTCTCGTCGCGGTAGAAGTCCAGGCGCACGGGGCGGCCCTGCTTCACCACCACCACGTCGGGGGTGTAGCCGCCCTTCACGGTGATCTTCACCTCCTGCACGCCGCCCTCCCCCGCCCGCGCGGCCACCGCCCGCCGCTCGCCGAAGAAGTACCAGAGCACGGCCGCGATGGCCGCCGCGCCGCAGACGATGACGAGGATCTCGGTGGTATCCATGGCTCTATCCCGATCCCGAGGAAACAGGCGAATGAATTCGCGGCAACCACTGCCCAAAGTCCGCCTTCGCGGACTCCCTCCCGCGGCATCCGCGCGGACCCGTCGTCCGTCGCAATCCGCGGATTACCAGTTGATGTGCACCCGCGCCTCCGCGCGCGAATCAGGGGCCGCTTCGCTGCGCGGAAGAGTCCCGCTTTGACCTCGGCTGCGACAGGGCCCGTGCCGCGCCACCGGGTCGAGGACGGGAGTCCGCGAAGGCGGACTTCGGGCCGTTGTTGCCGCGGTTTCAACCGCCGGGCCCCGCCGGATTCAACGGCCCGCGGCTTACCCCCTGAACCGCCGCAGCCGCAGCGAGTTGGCGACGACGCTCACGGACGACAGCGACATCGCGGCGCTGGCGATCACCGGGCTCAGCAGCCAGCCGGTGAGCGGGTAGAGCGCCCCCGCCGCCAGCGGGATGCCGATCACGTTGTAGACGAAGGCCCAGAACAGGTTCTGCCGCACCGTGCGGATGGTCGCCCGGGAGAGGGCGATCGCCGTCACCACCCCGTGCAGGTCGCCGCGGACCAGCGTCACGTCGCTCGCCTCGATCGCCACGTCCGTCCCCGTGCCGATGGCGATCCCCACGTCGGCCTGCGCCAGCGCGGGGGCGTCGTTGATGCCGTCGCCCACCATCCCCACCCGCCGCCCCTCCTCCTGCAGCCGCTTGACCTCGCGCGCCTTCCCTTCGGGGAGCACCTCGGCGAGCACGCGGTCGATCCCGGCCTCGCGCGCGACCGCATCGGCGGTGCGGCGGTTGTCGCCGGTGATCATCACCACCTGCAGCCCCAGCTCCCGGAGCGCGCGGACGGCTTCCTTCGACTCCGGCTTGAGGGTGTCCGCCACCGCCACGATCCCGGCGAAGGCGCCGTCGACCGCCGCGAAGGTCGGCGTCTTCCCCTGTTCCGCCAGCGCGGCGGCGCGCGCCTCCGCGTCACCGAGCTCGACGCCGCGCTCGCGCAGCAGCTTCGGCGTGCCGATCAGCACCGCGCGCCCCTCCACCGTCGCCTCGATGCCGTGCCCGGCGAGCGCGTCGAAGGCCGACGCGGCCGCCAGCTCCACCCCACGCGCCGTCGCGCCGCGCACCACCGCCTCGCCGACCGGGTGCTCGCTCCCGCGCTCGGCGCTCGCGACCAGGCGCAGCAGCGCGTCGTCGGAGAAGGGCGCGGCGGGGAGCACGTCGGTGAGCTCCGGCCGGCCGCGGGTGAGGGTCCCCGTCTTGTCGAGGACGAGGGTGTCCAGGCGGTGCGCCGTCTCCAGGCTCTCGCCGCCCTTGATCAGCACGCCGTGCTCCGCGCCGCGGCCGGTGCCCACCATGATCGCGGTGGGCGTGGCCAGCCCCAGCGCGCACGGGCAGGCGATGATCAGCACCGAGACGAAGTTCACCAGCGCGAGCGTGAAGCGCGTCTCCGGCGGCGCGGCGACGAACCAGGCCACGAAAGTGGCGATGGCGATGCAGATCACCACCGGGGTGAAGATGCCGCTGATCACGTCCGCCAGCCGCGCGATCGGGGCGCGCGAGCCCTGCGCGTCCTGCACCAGCTTCACGATCTGCTGCAGCGCCGTGTCCTTCCCCACCTTCGTCGCGCGGAAGCGGAAGGAGCCGGTGCGGTTGAGGGTGGCGCCGAACACCTCGTCGCCGGGGGCCTTCTCCACCGGCAGGCTCTCGCCGGTGAGCATCGACTCGTCCACCGCCGAGGCGCCCTCGGTCAGCACGCCGTCCACCGGCACCTTCTCACCGGGGCGGACGACGACCACGTCGCCGGGGACGACCTCCTCCACCGGGACGTCCGCCTCGGCGCCGGCGCGGACCACGCGCGCGGTCTTCGGCTGCAGCCCCACCAGGCGGCGGATGGCGTCGGAGGTGCGGCCCCTGGCGCGCGACTCCAGCATCCGGCCGAGCAGCACCAGGGCGATGATGACCGACGCGGCCTCGTAGTAGACGGGCGGCCCCATCTCCATCCCCCCCATCCCCGCCCCGGCCCCTGGACGGCCCGCGAGGAAGAAGCGGGGGAAGAAGGTGGCCGCCGCCGAGTAGAGGTACGCCGTGCCCGTGCCGACGGCGATCAGCGTGTTCATGTCGGCCGCGCGGTGGCGGAAGGCCGCCCACGCGCCGCGGTAGAACTGCGCGCCGGCGTAGAAGACCACCGGCGTGGCCAGCAGCAGCTGCACCCACGCCGCGCCGGGGAAGTTCAGCCAGGGGATGCGCCCGTGGCTCATCGCCATCACCAGCACGGGGAGCGAGAGCACCGCCGCGACGACGAACTTGCGGCGGAGCGACGCGTACTCGGCCGCGTGCGCCGCCTCCAGCGAGTCTTCCCCCACCCCGCCGCCGCCCACGTCGCGCACCGCGTAGCCGAGCTCCTCGATCGCGCCCCGCAGCTCCGCCGCGTCCGTCGCGCCGGGGAGGTAATCGACGCGCACCTCCATGGTGGCGAGGTTGAAGTCTGCCGAGACCACGCCGCGGCGGGCCAGGAGGTGGTCCTGCAGCGGCCGCGACGAGCCCGAGGGACGCGCGGAGTCGTCGACCACGAAGTCGGCGCGCGCGGTGCCGGCCGTGCCATAGCCGGCGTCCTCCACCACGCGGACGAGGTCGCGCACGCCGGCCCGCGCGGGGTCGTATTCCACGGTGGCGCGCGACGTGGCGAGGTTGACGCCCGCGCGGTGCACGCCCGGCGCCTTCGCCAGCGCCGTCTCGATGCGGCGCGCGCAGGCGGCGCAGCTCATCCCCGTGACGGGGAGGTCGATGCGCTCGCTCCCCTCGACGGGGGCGGGCGCGGGGCCGGGCCGTGGCGGCGCGGCCGTCCCGAGCTGCACGATCGGGAGACCCGCCGGCTTTCGTTGGATCGGTTCCATCTCCGCCTCCTCAGCGGGCGTGGCGGTACATCAGGTCGAGCACCTCGGCGTAGGCGGCCTCGCGGTCGTGCTCGTCGCCGGACTGGAGGGCGTCGGTCACGCAGTGGCGCAGGTGGTTGCGCATCAGCAGCTTGCCCACGCCGCGCAGCGCCTCGTGCACCGAGGCGACCTGCACCAGCACGTCGCCGCAGTAGCGTTCGTCCTCCACCATGCGCTGCAGCCCGCGCACCTGGCCCTCGATCTTCTTCAGCCGGGCGAGCGACTGCTCCTTCAACACCGGGTCCATCGCGAATTCCCCTTAGAAAGGATACCCCCCTATCCTATGTGCTTCGAAAGTTAACGTGCGTGTCAAGCCCCTCTAACTGCCGTTTCACGCAGAGACGCAGAGGAACCGAGAGAACTGATCTGTTCTCTCTTTGCCTCTGCGTCTCTGCGTGAACCTAACGTTACCAGGTCAGGACGATCTTGCCGAAGGTGGCGTTGGACTCCATCCGCTGGTGCGCCTTGCGGATGTCGGCGAAGCGGAAGGTGGAGTCGATCACCGGCTTGATGCGCCCCGACGAGAGCAGCGGCAGCACCGAGCCGGAGAACTCGCGCGCCAGGGCGATCTTCTCCTCCAGCGGGCGGCTGCGCAGCACGGTGCCGAAGAGGTGCAGCCGGCGGCGCAGCAGCAGCCCCAGGTCGATCTCGGCCTTCGACCCCGCCGTGGTCCCCACCACGATGGCGCGCCCGCGGAGCGCGAGCACCCGCAGCGACGCCTCCAGCAGCTTTCCGCCCACGAGGTCGAGCACGGCGTGCACGCCGCTCCCGTAGGTGGCCTGGTTCACCGCCTCGGCCAGGTCCTCGCGCCCGGTGTCGATCCCCACCTCCAGCCCCAGCGCCTCGGCGCGCTTCAGCTTCTCCGGGGTGCGCGAGGTGCCGAGCGTAACCGCGCCCGCGGCGCGCGCGAGCTGCAGCGCCGCCGTCCCCACGCCGCTCCCCACGGCGTGGATCAGCACGCGCTCGCCCACCTTCAGGTCGAGCTGGCGGAAGAGCGCGTCGTAGCTGGTGAGGAAGGCCTCGGGGATGGCGGCCGCCTCCTCGACGGTGCAGTTCTGCGGGATGCGGATGGCCTCGCGCTCGTGCACCACCACGTACTCCGCGTGGCCGCCGCCGCCCACGATCCCCATCACCCGGTTGCCGACGGCCCAGAGCCCGGCGCCCTCGCCCACGGCATCGACCTCCCCCGCGTACTCCAGCCCCGGGACGTCGCCGGGCGCCCCCGGCGGCGCGGGATACGAGCCCATCCGCTGCAGCACGTCCGCGCGGTTGAGCGCCGACGCCTGCACCCGCACCCGGATCTCCCCCGGCCCCGGCTCGGGGACGGGCCGCTCCTCCGTCGCGAGCACCTCCGCCCCGCCGGGACGGGTGATGACGATGGATTTCATCGGCCGCCGCTCCCCGCGCGCATCCGCAGGAAATCCTCGATGCCGCGGACGTGCGCCTCCGCCAGGCGGTCGAGGAAGGCGGGGTCGCGCAGCGCCGCCTCCTGCTCGGGGATGGGCATGTAGAGCGACTCGGTGAGCACGCTGGGCATCCAGGTGGGCCGCACCAGCGCCAGGTTCCCCCACTTGGCGCCCAGGTCCGGGATCCCCGTCACCGCCGCGATGCGCCGGTCGAGGGCGCGCGCCAGGTCGGCCGAGAGCGGGTGGAACCAGTAGGTGCTGGTGCCGTGGTCGCGCGCCGGCTTCGCCTCGTCGCCGAAGGCGTTGTTGTGCACCGAGACCAGCAGGTCGGCGTCCATCGCCACCGCCATCGCGGGGCGGGCGCCCAGGTCCACCACCACGTCGGTGCTGCGCGTGAGCCGCACGTCGGCGCCGGCGGCGCGCAGCCGCTCGGCCAGCCGCAGCCCGATCGCCAGGTTCGCGTCCTTCTCCTGGAACCCCGTGGGCCCGATCGTCCCCGCCGGCGGGTGCCCGGGGTCCACCACGATGCGCATCCCCCGCAGCGGGCTCGCCGGGTCGATGGCGGGGGGACGGCGGATGCGCACCACCAGCGTCCCGTCGCCCTCGTACGACGCGCGGTACCCCCAGAGCCAGCGCGAGAGCGTGACGTTCAGCCGCACCGCGCCGGGGCGCACGATTTCCGGCTGCGCGCCGGTCACGAACTCGTCCATCGCCATGTGTGCCCCGGCGGCGTCGGCGAGGGTGCCGTAGAGGGTCACGTGCAGCCCGGCGCTGTCGGCCTCCACCAGGAAGGGCGCGAACCCCGCCGCGATCCGCACCTCGGGCGCGGCCCCGGCCGAGACCGACCATGCCCCGATGGTGGGAACGGGCGCCGCGATGTCCGGCTGCGGCGGCGCGACGGCGCGCACGTTGGCGGTGTCGATCCAGGCGCTGGTGGCGGAGTCGAGCCGCACCTGGTACTGCCCGCCGCGCCGCTCCACCAGCCGCAGCCGCGTGCCCCGGGGGAAGAACCAGCGGTAGGGCCCCGTGGGCGTGGGGCGCGCGTACACCGCGTCGGAGCCGGTGGCCAGGGTGTCGGAGCCGCGGACCACGGTCCCTTCGCGCGGCACGGGGAAGAGCACGCTGGCCGCGGCGAGCGCCCGGTGGGCCGCCGTGGTGTCGGTCTCCGCCTCGGTCGCGGTGTCGGCCCGCGACGCCCGCTCGGCCGGACGGGGGCGATAGGTGTAGGTGAGCGCCGCGCGCTCGGTGTCCCTCGCCGCCTCCAGCCGCCAGGCGCCGTCGGCGGGGACGGGGAGGTAGGCCAGGAACGCGCCGTTCGGAGCCACCGGCACCGGGGCGCCGTTGATCGACAGCGCGGCGCCGCCCGTCCCCACCGAGCCGTAGAGGAAGGTGGAGTCGCGCGACGGCTTCGTCTGCCCCACCTCGGGCGCCACCAGCCGGATGGCGAGCGGCGCATCGACCGGCGGGATCGGCGGGAGCCCGGCGGTGAGCGGCACGTACACGGGCGGCGCCGCCGGCGGGGCGGGCGCGGGAGATGGAGACGGGTTGGGCCCCGGCCCGGTGCGCGGGTGCGGGGTGCACGCCGAAGCGAGCAGCGCGACCACGGCGACCGCGGCGCGCGGGGCGAAGAGAGGTTGGCCGGTCACGCGAGATCTCCTGGAGAGCCGGATCAGGCCGGCGCGGGGCCGGCGCCTGCGGGGCGTGCAAGGCGCGCGCCGAAGCCGGCAGCGGACAGGCGCGGCCCCGCGCCAGGGCACTTGTCGCCCGTGGAGCCCTTCCCTATGCTCCTGCCCGCACCGGCACCGCGCCGCAGCCGCGCATGACGCATCCCCCACCCGGAGCCCCACGTGACGCATTCCCCCCTGCGCCGATGCCGCGCGGCCGCCGCCGCGGCGCTCGCCGCCATCCTGCTGGCCGGCTGCAAGCCCTCGGAGAAGGGACCCCGGACGCCCGACGCGGGTCCGCTCCCGCCGGGGACGCAGGCGCTGGCGCCGGGCGCACGGCTGCCGGGGCCGCCGACGAACGCGCAGTGCTATTCGTCCCCCGTGCGGATCGTGTTCCACTCGGCGCTGGAGTGGAGCGCGTACTGGCAGGGGAACAACCTGAGCTGCGCGCCGCCGCCGGTGCCCGCGGGGGTCGACTTCGCCCGGGAGATGCTGGTCTACGCCTCCATCGGCAAGCGGATGTCGCCGCGGGACAGCATCGCGATCGACGGGAGCGGCGTGCGCCACGACTCGCTGATCGTGGTCGTGCGCCGCTGGACGCTGAAGGAAGGATGCCCGGGCCCGCAGCGGGCGACCTATCCCCAGTCCCTGGTGAAGCTCCCCGCCGGCAGCGCCCCCGTCCGCTTCTCCGAGGTGCACGTCAAGATCCCCTGCGAGGCTGCGGGAAGCTGACGGAGGGCGCGGGAAACGGCGCCGCCCCTGGTTGGGAGCGGCGCCAGCGCGCGCCTGGAGCTTCAGGTCAGCCCGACTGTGGGTTGTCGCTATCCCAGAAAGCGCACGGGCTCACGCTTGAACACGTCCTCATCCGTGAGCTGAAGTCCGCGGTCGTCGAGGTTCCTGAGCATCTCCTCGCGAACCGTGCGGAAGCGGCGGATGAAGACGTGCGCTTCGATGGCACGCCTCACCCAGTCCGCCGCCGAGACGCCGTCGGCCGATGACAACGCGTCGAGCTGCGCCTTCAGATCGTCGGTGAGGTCGATGGTCATGCTCTCACTCATTGGCACCTCCTTTCCGGTACGTCCAATTTACAGCGACCTGCCCGGCCATCAAGACCGGTTGCACGGGTCCGCCAAAAGACAATCTCACGCGAAACCCCGCCTGGAGGGCGGGGTTTCGCGTTCAGCCGTTCGACTCGGCCGGCCGTGTCACCAATCGGCGCGCGTGGGGTTGCTGGACGTGTACGCGGAACAGCCACCCTGGTTGCAGGCACGAACGCGCCACTGGTAGAGGGTGCCCGACGCCACGGACTGGTCGTCGTGGGTGTCGTTCATGGTCCTGCCGACCGGTTCGGACCACGCGCCCCACGTCGCGCCGTCGTACTCGCGGCGCTGCAGCTCGTAGCCCGTCTCGTTCGCCACGTCACCCCAGACGATGTGCATCGTGGACGCGTTGATCATGGCCGCCGTGAGGTCCCCCGGGGCGGCGGGCGGCGGCACCGCCACCGCGACGAAGGAGTTGCTGGCGACGTAGTCGGAGCACGCGCTGACGTTGCACGCGGCGACGCGGTACTGGTACGTCGTCCCCGGAGTGAGCGCGTAGGGGTCGTACCTCGTGTGCTCCCGATCCAGCCGGGCGACGGTCGCCCACTCGCCGTACGTGGACCCGGTCATCACCCGGCGCTGCACGGTGAAGGAATCGACGAAGGTGACGTCCTGGGTCCACGTGACCTTGCCGCACGACTCGATCCCGCACACGTAGCCGCTCGCCGTTACGGCGGTGGGCGGCGGGGGCGACGCCGCCGGATAGCGCGTCGCATTCGACTGCGCCCACCCGGAGCATCCCGCGTTGTTGCACACGCGGATCCGGTACACGTAGATCGCCCCGGGAGTCGCCTGGCCGTCGGTGAACCCCGTCTGGTTGGCACTCAGCACGCCGGCACGCGCCCAGGTGGTGGGATTGCCGTCGGCGTCGGCCACGCTGCGGTCGATCTCGGTGCGCAGCTCGTTCGAGTTGACGTCGCGCCAGGAGAGGCGCACGGACCCGCCGCTCAACGCGGACTTGGGCGTGTCGGCCCAGGGGACCACGTCGGGGGCGTCGGAGCCGATCGTCTGGAGCCCGAAGCACTCGAAGTAGCCGTCCGCCCGGAGCCCGCAGGTGTGGTAGGCACCGGCGGTGAGGCGTGCCCACGTGCGCCGCGTCACGCTGCCCTCGTCCGGCCCCGTCACGCTGCGCCCGTCCGGCGACTCGAACAGCGCGGGGCTCCCGAAACAGAACGCGTTGCCGCCGGGGCGGAGCACGCATTCGTGGGACGCTCCCGCAGTCAGCTCCTCGTACGGTCCGGAGCCGAGGTTCGGCTGGGCCCCCCAGCACTCCCCCAGCCCCGAATTCCGCTCGAAGCAGACGGTGCCGCCGACGGCGGTACCCATCTTCACGTACCAGCCTCCCGGGAGGACCGTTACCGATGGCGCTCCCTCGCGGTAGCCCCGGCACTCCACCGCGCCGTCGTTCCGCAGCGCGCAGGTGCGGTTCGCGAACGCCGTCACCACGACGAACCGTCCGCTCTGCGGGGTCACGACCGGCGGCGCCTCGCCAAATCCGTTCGCCCCCCAGCACTCCATGGCGCCGTCGCTGCGCAGCGCGCAGCTGTGGGCCAGGCCGGCGCTCACCTGCGTGAACGACCCGGTGGCGGCTCGCCTCTGCGCCGGCGCCTCGCCGTATTCGTTCGACCCGAAGCATTCCACCACCCCGTCGCTGCGCAGCCCGCAGGCGTGCGTGCTCCCGGCGGAGAGCTGGACGAAGCCGCCGGCCGCGGGCCGGTGCTCGCCGATGGGCTGGCCGTAGGCGGCGGTGCCGAAGCACTGGACGATGCCGGAGCGCAGCCGGCAGACGTAGTCGTACCCTGCCTGGAGGTCGGGCGACACGTTGGCAGGCGCGGAGGCGCTGCCCGCCGGGTGCTCGAACACCCGCACGCTCGCGTACCCACGCACGCCGTCCACCGTGGCGGTGAGCCGCGCCGTCCCGGCCTTCAGGGCTCGCACCCCGCCGTACAGGTTGAGCTCGACCACCGTCGAATCGGACGCGCTCCACCTGACCGCGACGCCGCTGATGATGTGGTTGGTGGCGTCGTAGGCGAAGGCGGAGAAGTCGCCCGTCTGTCCGACCTCGATCGCCAGCGAGTCCGGCACGATCTCTACCCGGACGATCTCCGGATACGGCCGGTACACGATCACCTTCGCCGAGCCGCTCACGCCCTCGACGGTGGCGGTGATGCGCGCGCTCCCTGCCAGTTCCCCGATGACCCGGCCGCCGGCAATGAGCCTCGCCACGGTGGAATCCGAGGTGGTCCAGGTGACCGCGCGCCCAGTGAGGACGTGGCCCTCCGCGTCATACGCCTCGGCCTTGAGGCCGGCTTCCTGGCCCGGAATCAGAACGACCGAATCGGGAGACACCACCACGCGCGCGACGGCCGCGGGCGGGGGTGGCGGCGGCGAGACGACGATCACCTTCGCGAACCCGTTGATGCCGTCGACGGTGGCGGTGATGCGCGCCGTGCCGGGCGACACCGCCGTCACCGCGCCCCCGGTGCCGATGGTCGCGACGGTGGAATCCGACGACATCCAGGCGACCGGGCGCCCGGTGACGACGTGCCCCCCGGCATCGTAGGCGGTGGCGTCGAAGTCACCGGCCTGGCCGGGCTGCAGCACCACCGAATCGGGCGTCACCTCCACCCGTGCGACGCCGGCGGGCGGTGGCTCGGACACGAACACCCTCGCGGACCCGCCGACACCCTCGACCGTGGCGGTGATGCGTGCGCTCCCCGGCGAAGCCGCCGTCACCAGGCCGCCCGCGCCCACCGTCGCCACCGCCGAATCCGACGTGGTCCAGGTCACCGTGCGCCCCGTGAGCACGTGGCCCTCGGCGTCGTAGGCGGTGACGGCGAGGTCGATGGGCTGGCCCGGCTGCAGCGCCACCGAGTCGGGCGTGACCACCACCCGCGCGACGGCCGCGGGCGGCGGCGCGACGACGATCACCTTCGCCGATCCGCTGACGCCGTCGACGGTCGCGACGACGCGTGCCGTGCCGGGCGAGACCGCCGTCACCGTGCCGCCGGCGGCGATGGTCGCGACGGTGGAGTCGGCGATGATCCACGCGATGGTCCGGCCGGTGAGCACGTGCCCGGCGGAGTCGTAGGCGACCGCGTTGAAGTCGCCGGCATGGCCGACCTGGAGCACCAGCGAGTCGGGCTCCACCTCCACCCGCGCCACGCGCGCCGCGGGGGGCGGGAGCACGCGCAC
>C688J35102_120989922_pt1 | contig 15877 bp, 10 predicted proteins | sample HopSoiMetagenom2_FD_35102 | JGI IMG/M metagenome (IMG submission 35102)
GCGGTAGGGTTTGGTACGTGGCCGGTCGATTCGCGTACTCCAAGCCAAGCGGGCGTGGACCCAACGACCCGTGGTTCCGCCTCGGCAAGCTCGACATCGGCTCGGCGGCCCTGCTCAGCCTGATGTGCGTGGCGTCGGTGTTCGTCTACGCCCTGGAGCCGATCGACAAGCCGATCCTGAAGAAGCTGGCGCTCATCCCCAGTGAGGTCAGGTCCGGAGAAGTGTGGCGGATCTTCACCTGGCCGCTGGCCAACGGGCTCGACCAACAGCTGCTGTGGGTGATCGTCTCGATCGCCGTGTTGTGGTACTTCGGCTCACGCCTCGAGGAGCAGGTCGGTCGCGTTCGGTTCGGCTGGTACCTGCTGACGATCATCGTCATCCCGGGATTGGTCGGCACCGCACTGGACCTCCCTCAGGCCGGTGTCCACACCATCCAACTCATCGTCCTGCTGACGTTCATCGCCGAGTACCCCAACGTTCGCTTCTTCTTCGGCATCCCTGCGTGGGTTCTGGGCGCGGTCTACGTCGCCGCCGAGTTCTTGCAACTGCTCGGTGACCGTGCGGGGCGGAACCTCATGTTCTTCGTCGTGTCGTTGTTCGTCGCCGTGTTCGCCGCCCGAGCCTGGGGCATGCTCGAGGGCTATCCCTGGATCCCGAAGATCGGCGTGCCGCATCGCAAGCCGAAGCGCAGTCGTCGACCAGCCGTTGTCACGGGTCCGTGGGCGGGCAGCAACGCCTTCTCGCACGACCAGACCGAGCTCGACGATCTGCTCGACAAGATCAGCGCGACGGGCATGAACTCGTTGAGCAAGGCCGAGAAGGAACGGCTCAACGAGCTCAGCAAGCGGCTGCGCGGCAGCTGAGCCGGTTACAGCAACCGAGCAGGCCGCGGTCGAAAGACCAGCATGCCGGCGAACACGGCCAGCGACAGCGCCACGAGGCTGGTGCCGTTGGCCAACAGATGGAAGCCCCAGGCCCGCTTGATGAAGCCGGACGCGAAGGCCGCGCATCCACCACAGAAGCTCATCATCAGGTCGGCGGTGCCTTGCACCTCCACGCGTTCACCAACACTGACCCCGCTGCTGACCAGTGCACTGCCGGCGATCAGGCCGATGTTCCACCCCAGGCCGAGCAGGAAGAGACCGACGAAGATCAGCGGACGGTGGTAGCCGGCCAGTACCGCGCCTGCAGTGCCGGAGGCGAGCACGACGCCGGAGACCATCACGGCACGTTCCGGCCGAATGCGCTCCACGAAGCGGCCCACCCACGGCGCCATGCCGTACATGCCGGCGATGTGGACGGCGATCACGTATGGCGACGAGCCGGCCTGGTGATGATCGCGCATGTGCGGCGGAGTCATCGTCATCACCGCGACCATGCCGGCTTGGGCCACGATCATCGATGCCAGACCGAGTTGCACCATCGGCGAGGCCTTGATGCTGATCCACGATCGCTTCACCGATTTCACCGGCTGCGCCCGATGTGCAGTCGGGTCGATGCCGCCGACGACCGCCAGCGGGTCTGGCTTCAGCCGTAGGGAGATCACCGCCGCGGCGACCAGAGCCAGAACCGCGGCGAACGCGATCGGCCCGACGCTGGGGTCAAGGCCGAGATGCGGCGCCAACTTCTTCCACTGCGGCGTCAGCAACGGCCCGAAGATGGCGCCCAATGTGCCGAGCCAGACGACCGCGGCGATCGCCCGGGGGCCTTCACCCGGCTCGGCAAGGTCGGCGGCGACGAACCGGCCTTGCAACGACGCTGCCTGGGTTCCGCCGAACAGCACCATTCCGACCAACAGCAGCCACACCCAACGCATCTGTCCACCGAACGCGGCCACCGCTGCCCCGCATGCACCAATCATGAATGCAGCCATCAGCGCGGGTCGCCGGCCGCGTCGCCGGCTGAAGGCCGAGAACGACGGAGCCATCAGCGCCGCGCCGAAGGTGAACGCGGCGTTCCCCGAACCGGCGAGCCGATCGTCGCCGAGAAGATCGCCCACGAACAACGCGAGCACGGCAACGACGCCCGCGATCGCGGCCTGCCCGGGTACCTGGGCGAGTTGCAACGTGGCGATCGTTCGACGTTGGAGAGCCGGGCGATCAACGGTCGTGTCGACGAGGCTCACGCACGTGGTCTAGCGCATCGGCGCCTTCGTGCCCGCGTCAGTTCACAGCATGCTGCGCAGAAAGCGGCCGGTGTGACTGGCATCGACCGCAGCGACGTCTTCCGGGGTACCTTCGGCGACGACCAAGCCGCCGCCGCTGCCGCCTTCCGGCCCGAGGTCGATCAGCCAATCGGCGGTCTTGATGACGTCGAGGTTGTGCTCGATGATCAACACGGTGTTGCCCTGGTCGACGAGTCGTGACAACACGGTCAGCAACCGGCGCACGTCGTCGAAGTGCAGACCAGTGGTCGGCTCGTCGAGCAGGTAGATCGTGTGGCCGGTCGAGCGCTTGGCGAGCTCGGACGCCAACTTGACGCGCTGTGCCTCGCCGCCCGACAAGGTGGGAGCCGGCTGCCCGAGGCGCACATAGCCGAGACCCACATCGAGCAACGTCTGCATGTAGCGACCGATGGCCGGCTGGTTGGCGAAGAAGCCGACCGCTTCGGCCACCGGCATGTCGAGCACCTCGGCGATGTTCTTGCCCTTGAACGCGATGTCGAGCGTGTCGCGGTTGTACCGAGCGCCCTTGCAGACCTCGCAGGGCACGTACACATCGGGCAGGAAGTGCATCTCGATCTTGATCGTGCCGTCGCCGGAGCACGCCTCACATCGCCCGCCCGGCACGTTGAAGCTGAACCGGCCTGGCATGTAGCCGCGAACCTTGGCCTCGGCAGTGCTGGCGAAGAGCTTGCGGATGTTGTCGAACACGCCCGTGTACGTGGCCGGGTTCGAGCGAGGTGTGCGACCGATCGGCGACTGGTCCATGTCGATCACCTTGTCGAGCAGATCGATGCCCTCGATCTTCTTGTGCTTGCCGGCGGCGTGCTTCGACCGATAGATCCGTTGCATCAGGACGGGCAGCAAGATGTCGCGGACCAACGTGCTCTTGCCACTTCCACTGACGCCGGTGATGGCGACGAAGCAGCCGAGCGGAATGCGCACGTCGATGTCGCGCAGGTTGTGCTCGCGCGCCCCCTTGATCTCCAACCACTCGAGACCGGGTTGACGGCGAGTGCGCGGTACCGGGACCGATTTCTTGCCGGCGAGGTACTGGCCGGTGATCGACTCCTTGACCTTCAAGATCCCTTTGACAGGACCGCTGTAGACGACGTCGCCGCCGTGCTCGCCGGCCCCAGGGCCGATGTCGACGATCCAGTCGGCCTCACGAATGGTCTCTTCGTCGTGCTCGACCACGAGCACTGTGTTGCCGAGGTCGCGCAACCGCATGAGTGTCTCGATGAGGCGCCGGTTGTCGCGCTGGTGCAACCCGATCGACGGCTCGTCGAGCACGTACAACGTGCCCACCAGGCCCGAGCCGATCTGGCTGGCCAAGCGAATCCGTTGCGCCTCACCGCCGGCCAACGTGGCCGCGTAGCGCGACAGGCTGAGGTAGTCGAGACCGACGTCGAGCAGGAACCCGAGCCTGGCGTTGATCTCCTTCGTCACCCGCTCGGCGATCAGCCGATCGCGTTCGCTGAGCTCGAGGGCTGCAAGGAACTTTGCGGACTCGCCGATGGCCATGTCACAGACCTCGGCAATGTTCTTGTCGTTGATCGTGACGGCGAGCGACACGGGCTTCAGGCGAGCGCCGTTGCACGCGGTGCACGGAACCTCGCGCATGTAACCCTCGTACTGCTCGCGGGACCAGTCGCTCTCGGCACCCTGTCGGCGACGGTTGAGCCACGGGATGACACCCTCATACGCCGTCGAGTACTCGCGCGTGCGGCCGTACCGGTTCTTGTACTTCACCTTGAGGTTGCCCTCGACACCGTGCAACACGATCTTCTGCTGCTTCGCCGTCAGCGTGCGGTACGGCGCGTCGAGATCGAACTTGTAGTTCTCCGCCACTGCTTCGAGCATCCGTGTGAAGTACTGGGTGTTCGACGTTCTCCACGGCGCGATCGCTCCTCCCCTGATCGACTGATCGGGGTCGGGAATGATGAGCTCCGGGTCGACCTCGAAGGTCGTGCCGAGACCATCGCACGCCTCGCAGGCGCCGTACGGTGAGTTGAACGAGAAGTTGCGCGGCGCCGGTTCGTCGTAGCTCCTCCCGCACTTCGGGCAGGCCAGGTGCTGACTGAACGTGAGCGTCTCGCTGTCGGCACCATCGGCCTGGATCAGCTCGACCTCGGCGACGCCGTCGGCCAGCTTCAGCGCGGTCTCCAACGAGTCGGTGAGGCGACGCTCGATCCCGTCACGCCGAACGAGGCGATCGATGATGACCTCGATCTTGTGTTGCTCGTACCGCGCGAGCCGCTCGTCGCGCTTCAGGAACTCGGCGATGTCGACGACTTCGCCGTCGACCCGGGCCCGCACGTATCCCTGACCGGCGAGGTCTTCCAGAAGCGTGTCGTAGTCGCCCTTGCGACCGCGCACGACAGGCGAGAGCACTTGGAACCGAGTTCCATCGGGGAGCAGCAAGATGCGATCGACGATCTGCTGAGGAGTCTGCCGCTGCAAGCGGGTGCCGTCGAAGGGGCAATGCTGGATGCCGATGCGCGCGTACAGCAAGCGCAGGTAGTCGTAGATCTCGGTGATCGTGCCGACCGTTGAACGAGGGTTGCGGCTGGCCGACTTCTGGTCGATCGAGATCGCCGGCGACAGACCTTCGATCATGTCGACATCGGGCTTGTCCATCTGACCGAGGAACTGTCGTGCGTAGGCGCTGAGGCTCTCGACGTACCGACGCTGGCCCTCGGCGTAGATCGTGTCGAACGCCAGACTGCTCTTGCCCGAACCCGACAGCCCGGTGAACACGATCATCTTGTCGCGCGGCAGTTCGACACTTACGTTGCGCAGGTTGTGCTCGCGTGCGCCTCGAACGATGAGCTTTCCGGTATCGGCTGCAGGCATTGGGGCGAGGTTACCGAGACAAGGGCCGCGGGTCGCTGTGGTACATGTCGCCCAGGTTATCAGGAAATCGAGCTGAGACGAACACATGTTCTGCTCTAGTCCTGCGCATTTCTTGCCGATACAGCAGGCATGAACGGCGGACGGAACACTGATGCGACGCTGGGGCGAACAGCCCGCGCGGCGCTGGAGCACTTGAGACGACAGTCGGGCTTTGCGACCTGGCTGCTGACACGCACGAACGACTACGAACAGATCGTGATCGCCGCGGTCGATCCGCAGTTCTCAATCGTCGCCAACAGCGTGCTGCCGAACGATCTGTCGACCGATCGCTTCCTCGCCAACGTCTCCAAGCTGGAGATACCCGTACAGCTCTCCAACGGGCTTCCGTACGGTTCATTGATCGGACTGAGCCGGCAGCCACCCGCATCGATGGCCCCACATGCCGAGTCATTGCTGCCGTTGATGGCCAACATGCTCGGTGCGCTGGCCGGGGCCGAGGCCGCCCTGGCTGCCACCACCCGGCAGGCCGAGCGACTGGACGTTGCGATCGATGCGTTGACAGGAACCGCCACACGCCAGTCATGGGAAACCCAGCTGATCCGCGACGATGAACGATGCAACGCGAACGGCGAACAGGCGTGGATCATCATGATCTGCCTCGACGAACTGCACGAGGTCAACAAGCGACAGGGCCACGACGCCGGCGACGAAGTGCTGGCGGAGTTCGGCAAGCTGCTGAGCACCACTCTGCAGGGCCGGCACATGTGCGCCCGGATCACCGGCCTGCAGTTCGGCGTGCTCGCTGTCGATATCACGGCCACCGAGGCGACCACACTGGAGACGCAGCTGCGCCAGACTCTCAGCGCAGCGGGAATCGCCGCGTGGGTTGGTGTCGGTCGCCGGCTTCCGGGCGTCGGCCTGGGCGCTGCGCTCGACGCGGCCGAGGCATCGATCGCCGCGGCGCGGTCTGCGGTCACCATCGACTCGTCGACGTTCGACGAAGCCACCGCAGACCTCGTCAACGCACTCGACCGCGGTCAGATCCGCGCCTACTTCCAACCCATCGTCGACATGCGCACCGGCGACGTCGTGGCGATCGAGGCGCTCGCCCGTTGGCAGACGGACAACGGGATCCGCGAGCCGTACGAGTTCCTTCCCGGGATCGAACGGGCCGGGTTGAATGCAACGCTCTTCCAGCGCATGCTCGACGACGGCTTGGCGCATCTCGCGTCGTTCCGCAACGTTTCCCCGAACCTCCGGCTCGCGGTGAACTTCGACTTCGACTCCATCCCGGCGTCGGGTTTGAAAGCTGCGGTGACGAAGCTCGCAGACAAGCACGGCGTTCCGCTGGAGCTGATCTCGCTCGAGCTCAGTGAACGGCAGTCCTTCGACATGTCGCCGGCGGTGCTCGGCGAACTGACGGAGGTCGCTGATGCCGGCGTCAAATTGGTGCTCGATGACTTCGGCGTCGGCTTCGCCAGCCTCGAGACGTTGACGTCGCTGCCGATCACCGGCGTCAAGCTCGATCGTCGTTTCACCGGTCAGGTGATCGACGGAGAGCGCGAGCCGGCCGTCGTCAAGGCGATGATCTCGATGGCGGCAGATGCCGGGCTCGAGGTCATTGCCGAAGGGGTCGAGACGCAGACGCAGTGCGACCGCTTGGTGCGCCTCGGCTGCCGGTTGGGTCAGGGCTACCTGTTCGCGTTGCCGCTGCCACCCGACTCGATGACCACCGTGTTGTCGGCTCCGCTCGTCTCCGCTTGGTAACGGAGTCTTCGACCTCGGCCCGCAAGCGGGCCGTGATCGCAAACACCGTTAGGCCCATACCCGACACTCAACCCGCGTCTCTTAACTCTCGTCTGAGGTCGTTGACCTCGTCGCGGAGGCGGGCCGCGTACTCGAACTTGAGCTCCGCGGCGGCTTCGTGCATCTCTTCTTCCAGCGTCATGATCAACCGGTTCAGCTCCTGCTGCGGGAGTGTCTTCAACTCGCGCTGCACCTTGTCGCGTTCGCGTTGGCGGCGGCGATCCTTACCCGGCACCGGCGACGTATCGTCCGGACGCAAGAGGGACAAGATGTCGCCGACGGCCTTGCGGATGGTCTGTGGGTTGATGCCGTTCTCCAGGTTGTAGTTGATCTGGCGCAACCGGCGCTGCTGGGTGATGTCGATGGCCTTCTGCATGGATGCAGTGACCTTGTCGGCGTACATCACGACCTGACCGTCGACGTTGCGGGCAGCACGACCGATCATCTGGATCAACGAGGTCTCGCTGCGCAGGAACCCTTCCTTGTCGGCGTCGAGGATGCTGACCAATGACACCTCGGGAAGGTCGAGACCTTCCCGCAGGAGGTTGATGCCGACGAGCACATCGAACTCGCCGAGACGAAGGGCGCGCAGGATCTCGATGCGCTGAATCGTGTCGATGTTGCTGTGGAGGTACCTGACTCGCAGACCTTGTTCGAGCAAGTACTCGGTGAGATCCTCGGCCATCTTCTTGGTCAATGTGGTGACCAGCACGCGGTCGCCCTTGACCACACGGTCGTTGACCATTTCGATGAGATCGTCGATCTGGCCCTTGGTCGGACGAACGATCACCTCTGGGTCGACGAGCCCCGTCGGTCGAACGATCTGCTCGACGACCTGCTGGCTGTGCTCGATCTCATACGGCGAGGGCGTGGCGGACAGGAAGATGCACTGGTTGATCCGCTCGAGCACCTCTTCGAATTGCAGCGGACGGTTGTCACGCGCACTGGGCAGCCGGAAGCCATGGTCGACGAGGATGTCTTTGCGCGAGCGGTCACCCATGAACTGGCCGTGCAGCTGCGGCACGGCGACGTGGCTCTCGTCGATGACGAGCAGGAAGTCTTTGGGGAAGTAGTCGAGCAGTGTGAACGGCGGTTCGCCGTAGGTGCGGCCGTCGATGTGCATCGAGTAGTTCTCGATGCCGTTGCAGTACCCCACCTCCTGGATCATCTCCAGGTCGTACTGCGTTCGCATCCGCAGGCGTTGCGCCTCGAGCAGTTTGCCTTCCTTCTCGAACCAGGCGAGCCGCTCCTGCAGTTCAGCCTCGATGCCGATCACTGCCTTGCGCATCCGCTCGTCGCCGGCGACGTAGTGGGTTGCTGGGAAGACCTGTGTCCGCGGTAGATCGGACAACGTTTCGCCGGTGAGCGGGTCGATCATCGTCAACCGGTCGACCGTGTCGCCGAACATCTCGATGCGCAGCACCGTCTCCTCGTAGGAGGGGTGCACTTCGATGGTGTCGCCGCGCACTCGGAACTTGCCGCGGCCCAGCGTCATGTCGTTGCGGTCGAATTGCAGGTCGACGAGGCGGCGCAAGATGCTGCGCATGTCGTAGTCGACACCGACGCTGAGATCGAGCAGCTGACCCCGGTACTCCTCCGGATTGCCCATGCCGTAGATGCAGCTGACCGACGCCACCACGATCGTGTCGCGCCGCGTCAACAGCCCGGCCGTGGCCGAGTGCCGCAGACGGTCGATCTCGTCGTTGATCGACGAGTCCTTCTCGATGTAGGTGTCGCTGGACGCGATGTACGCCTCCGGCTGGTAGTAGTCGTAGTAGCTGACGAAGTACTCGACGCGATTGTGCGGGAAGAACTCGCGCATCTCCTGCGCCAACTGCGCAGCCAGCGACTTGTTGGGGGCGAGGATCAGCGTTGGGCGCTGCACCTCTTGAATGGTCCACGCGACAGTCGCGCTCTTGCCCGAGCCGGTGATGCCCAGCAGCGTCTGGAACCGGTCGCCGCGATGCACGCCCTCGGCCAGCTTGGCGATCGCCTGCGGCTGATCGCCGGCGGGTTGGAAATCGGAGACGACTTGGAAGTCGGGCACCGGTTCAGTCTAGAGGCACGAACACCCGTTCGCCATCTCCGGATCTGCAACTCCGGAGTGGCAACTGGCACGCGCGTACCATCGGGCGATGCGCGCTGCCGTCCTGCTCGACAACTCCGATGAGTTGTCCATCGCCGATGTCGACCACGACTCGCCGATCGGACGCGAAGTGCTCGTGCGATCGGTCGCCGCCGGGTTGTGTCACAGCGACTATCACTACCTGGACGGCACGCTCAGCCGCGGCCGTCCCGTCATCCTCGGTCACGAGGGTGCCGGTGTGGTCGAAGCTGTCGGCCCGGACGTACGGGACATCGCCGTCGGCGACCACGTCGTCACGTGCTTGGTGATGGGCTGCGGAGAGTGCGAGCGGTGCGCCGATGGCGAGCCCACCCGTTGCCTTCATCCCGAGGTCACCAAACGGGCTGGCGGTCTCCCACCGCGGCTCACGCTCGATGGCGTGAGCGTCGGCCAGATGGCCAACGTCGGCTCGCTGGCCGACTTGATCCTGCTCGACGAGCGGGCGGTGACGGCGATCAATCACGACATTCCGTTGGAGCTCGCGTGCATCCTCGGATGTGCCGTCGTGACCGGCTTGGGTGCCGCGCTCAACACGGCGAAGGTGCAGCCGGGCGAGTCGGTCGCCGTCATCGGATGTGGCGGCGTCGGACTCAACATCATCCAGGGTGCCCGGCTCGCCGGAGCCGCGCAGATCCTCGGCGTCGATGCGAATCCGGCCAAGCTCGACCGAGCTCGACAGATGGGCGCCACCGACACCATCGATGCCTCCTCGACGGACGCGGTCGCCGCGGTTCGCGAACTGACCGGGTTCGGTGCCGATCACGTCTTCGAAGTCGTCGGTCGGCCGGCACTCGTGCGCCAGGCCTTCGACATGGCCGCACCGGGTCGCACCGCGTACGTCGTCGGGATCCAGTCAGACGATGCCGAGCTGTCGCTACCGGTCACCGGCTTCCGGCGCGGCAAGAAGGTGGTCGGTGTCTTCATGGGTGACACCGATCCCCGTGTCGACATCCCGCGCTACGCCGATCTGTGGCGCTCCGGCCAACTCGATCTGGGCGGGTTGATCTCACACACCGTGCCGCTCGAAGACGTCAATCGCGGCTTCGCGATGATGTTGTCCGGCGAGTCCGCCCGCACCGTCATCAAATTCTGAACCGGTCGGGCGCGCTTCCGGTAACACGAGTGCCAATCCTCCGCCCACGGGGTCGATCCCGGTACCAGTGGTACCGGTTTCGCGCCCGACCACGATGGAGGTCGAAATTCAGACCCGGTCCATCACGATGTCGAACGTTGTTGAGAGTTCACCGTTGTCGTCGGGCTTGAACTCACGGATGAGGCTGCGTTGCACCCCGAACACGGCGTCGCCGTCGAGGAAGTCGCTCTCGACATCGAAGACGTGAGTGATGAGGTCCTTGTACTCCGGATGGCGAGCCCAGATGTGAAGATGACCCGGACGCCACCAGTTGCGGCCGTTCTTCTTCAGCAGATCGCCGGCCGGACCATCATCCGGGATCGGGTACGGCACCGGACGGATGCTGCGGATCTCGTACGAGCCGTCGGCCTCCGACTTGTAGATGCCACGCAGGTTGTCGGGGCTCTGGATGCCCGGCTGCTGCACGGAATAGAACATGTTGCTGGCGTTCTGCCAGCAGTCGAGCAGGACGCCCTCGATCGGATTTCCGTCGACGTCGGTGATCTTGCCGCGCACGACCACCCGGTCCCCGTCGTCGGGATCGACGAGCATCGACTCGCCGAAGCCGCGCTCCGGTGACCCGTCGGCGTGGAACGGCCCGAGGACGGTGTTGTCGGTGAGGCTCGACGCGCTGGCGTCATAGGCGAGCATCTCGACCAGCGTCGACACGCCGGTCGTGTCGGAAAGAAGGATGAACTCCTGGCGGACGTCGTCGCTGATCTTGCCGCACTGGGTGAGGAACATGATCCCGGCGAACCATTCCTCCCGGGTGAGGTTGACCTCTCGGGCGAAGGCGTGCAGGTGCTTGATGGCCGCGCACGTCACCTCCTTCAGACGCGGGTTCGGCGAGTTGTCGTAGCGCGACAGAACCTCGGCCAGCAGTTCATCCATTGCGGCTTCTTTGGCCATCGTGACCCCTTAGCTATCGACGAAAACTTGCGACGCGTTGCTATCACAGCTCTGCGGGCAGCGACCACACGACCCGCCCCAACGGAGATCTAACCTAGAGTCCGCCGACAGGGAGTCGTACCAGGAGGTTCGAATCATGGGAGAGCACGCCGAAGGCCCCGTCCGTCCCTCGAGCGGGGCGTATGTGCAACACCTGGTGTTGCGGGTTCGCGACATCGAGAAGGCTCACGACTTCTACACGCGCATCCTCGGGTTCGAGCAGTGCGCGGAACTCGAGAAGGACAAGTTCCCCTTGTACACGATGCGCTTCTACCGGGGGAGCGCCGAACGACACCACGACCTCGCGCTGGCCCAGTTGCTGGATCCGGCCAGCGCTCCCCCGCCGGAGACCCCGTGGCAGATGTTCGGGTCCACCCCCGGGGTCGATCACATCGCGATCTGCTATCCCGACCGCGACTCATGGCTCGATCAAATCGCCTGGATGAAGTCGCAAGGCGTGGAGTTCCGGGTGCGCGGCAATCACGGCATGACGCACAGCGCTTACATCGAAGATCCCGATGGCATCGGGATCGAGGTGCTGTACAACCTGCCCGCAGAAGTGTGGTCGGGCGACGTCAACGCCGCCCTCAACCACTTCGAGAATCTCCCCCTGGACGGCCCGGAATCAATGGTCGACGACACCGACTATGTGTCGTTCAGTCCCGCCGACAACTAGGCGCCAGCATCGAGTCGACGAGCCCGTACGCCGTGTCGCGATCCGCGTAGAACTGATGATGCAAGGTGCGATTGGTCCGCGGCGAGGCCAGGTAGTTGCGTTCGTACAGCTCGTTGCGCGACCCGAGGCCTGAGCCGATGAAGTCCCACGCCAGCCGGTAGATGCCGGCCCGGCGCTCGGCGTCCATCTCATTGGCGCCGTGCATGAACTCGTCGATCACGGGACGAAGTTGGTCGTCGTCGAGCATTGCCCGACTAGGCGCGGCGAGCAGGTTGTGGCTGCCGATCAGCATCAGAATTTCGCGCACGCGCGGGTACCACATGGCCAGCACCGAGCGCATTGGGTGCATCGGCCGGCCGTCGGGGAAGACGACGCCATCACCGCGGTCCCATGCGTGTTCCTCGGAGATGAGGATCGAGTTGCGGGTGACTTCGACCATGCTCGACAACTCACCCAGCATCTCGGTGGTCGGGGCAGAAAGGTCGTTGACCGCTTCGGCCATCCGGCACGCCAGCCCGTAGGCGAACTCCAACTTGGTGAGGGCACGGATCGTGGTCTGCTGCATGATGTTCGGCCACCACGCGGTTGGCCCCATCACCGAGTTGTACACGTCGATGTCGCCGTTGATGAAGACGCGTTCGCGTGGCACCACCACGTCGTCGAAGATCGCGAACGCGTCCTGCTCGTCGAACCGGGACGACAGCGGATGGTCGAAGGAATTGGAACCGATCGTTGCCACGCTGTCGCGGCACAGGAAGATGAGGCCAGGCGTGTCCATCGGCACCGCGAAGCTCAACGCGTACTCGTCAGTCGCGTCGGCCGGAAGAGGGTGGCCGGGATAGACGGTCATCTCGTCCGCGAACGGCGCGAGCGTGGCCAAGATGCGCGCACCGCGAACGATGATGCCGTCGGCCGTCTCACCGACCTTGTGCAACGGCACGGGGTTGCCGGCGAACGACATGTCCTTCACGCGGTCGATCGTCGGGTGCACGATGGTGTGGGTCAGCGACAGGTCCTCTTGAGCGATCATCCGCTGGTACGCGCGAAGGTTGTCGTGGCCCTCGACGTTCTTGCCCTCGGGCCCCAGCCATGGCGTGCGCTCGCCGGCGAAACCGGCGAACGTGACGTTCATGTAGTCGGGTGTGCGGCCCATGATCCCGACACTGCACTCGGCGATGCGCCGCAGACCCTTGTGCCGGCGCTTCAGGTCATCGATCGAACGGGGGATCATGTGGCTGATCGCGATCGGCTCGCCGGTTTCCGGGTCCGGAATCAGGCAGTCGTCGGGATACTCGTGCTGGCGATCGAACACGGCGGCAAGCGCATGCGCGGCGCCCTCGAGTTGCGGATGCGTGGTGACGTCCTTGACGCGTTCGCCGCTGAGCCACACCTCTCGATCGCGGGCTCGCAGACCCTCCAGAAACTGGTCTCCGGTACGTGCTGGCATCGGTCCCCCTGTGAGATCCCTCGCGCGCACGCTAGACGGTGTTGCCACGTACGATCGTGTCGATGGCCACGTCCGCACCCCCCGACATCGTCCGTTCCGCGTACGCCGAACTGATCGTCACCGACCTCGAAGCGAGCAGGCACTTCTGGGTCGATCGCCTTGGCTTCGTCATCAGCGCCGAAGACGAGCAGGCGGTCTACCTCCGCGGCCACGAGGAGTTCGTGCACCACAGCCTCATCCTGCGGCGAGGAGACCAGCCGGCGTGCTCACGGTTCGCCTTCCGAGTTCGCACGCCGGACGACCTCGACGCCGCTGCCGTCTTCCACACCGATCGAGGTTGCGAGGTGCGTCGGTACCCAGCAGGCGCGACCCTCGGCGTCGGCCCCACTGTCCGGGTACAGGACCCCTTCGGCTTCGTGGTCGAGTACTTCCACGAGATCGAGTGGACCGGCCACCACCATCAGCGCTACGACCTCCGCCACGGTGCCAGCATCAATCGGCTCGACCACATCAATCTGGTCACCGACGACGTGCGTGCGTTCTACGAGTGGTACATGTCGTTGGGCTTCGGGTTGTCGGAGACGATCGAGGACGACGACGGAACGCTGTACGCGACATGGATGTTCCGCAAGCAGACAGTGCACGACATCGCCTCGACGCAGGGATCGTCCCCGCGGTTGCACCACCTCGCCTTCGCCTGTCCGGAGTCGCACCACATTCTCAACGTCGCCGACACCTTGGGTGCGGCCAACGAGTACCACCACATCGAACGTGGCCCCGGTCGCCACGGTGTGTCGAACGCGTTCTACCTCTACCTTCGTGATCCCGACGGCCACCGGGTCGAGCTGTACACGACCGACTACTTCACGGGTGACCCTGGCCACCAGCCGCTGCGGTGGAACGTCAACGACGAACGGCGCCGCGACTTCTGGGCCAACCCGATCGTGCCGCGGTGGTACGAGGAGGCGACCCGCGTGCTCGACCTCGATGGCAACCTGCAACCGCTCCGCGTCCGGCAGAGCGATGAGGAGCGGATCACCGTCGGCGCCGATGGCCACGGCGTCACCCGATGATCTCCGAGGAACTGGCGCTCGAACTGGCCAAGCGACACGAGTGGGCACGGACGGAGGTCAAGCCGATCGACCCGATCACCGTCGACCACCCTGAACTCGACATCGCCGACGCTTATGCGGTGCAGCAGGCATGGGTCGATCTGCAGATCGCCAACGGGGCGCACATGGTCGGCCGCAAGATCGGACTCACCTCGCGGGCGATGCAGCAACAGATGAAGATCGACGAGCCGGATTTCGGCGCGCTGCTCGACTACATGATCATGCGCAGCGGCGTGCAGCTTCGTCACGCCGACTACGTCGACCCCAAACTCGAAGTCGAGGTGGCGTTCATCATCGGTCAGCGGCTCAGCGGTGAATCGGTGACTGTGGAAGACGTGCTCGAGGCGACTCAATACATTCAGCCCGCACTCGAGCTGATCGATGCGCGCAGCTATCGCGTGCATCCGGTCACCAAGCAACCGCGCACGATCGTCGACACCATCGCCGACAACGCCGCAGACGCGGGCGTCATTCTCGGGGGCAACAAAGTGTCGCCGGGCGACGTCGACATGCCGTGGATCGGTGCCATCTTCTCCTGCAACGGGGTCGTCGAGGAGACCGGTCTGGCAGCGGGCGTGCTCGGCCATCCCGCCAACGGAATCGCCTGGGTGGCCAGGCGCATCGCGCCCTACGGCCTGGCCATCGAGCCCGGCCAGATCATCCTGGCCGGATCATTCACGCGCGCATCCGCCACCCGCCCCGGCGACCACTTCGTCGCCGACTACGGCCCGCTCGGAACGGTCACCTGCGACTTCGTCTGATCGTTTCGCTGTCGGCCATCCGGCAGGGTGATAGAAAGAGCCACAGAATGACTGACGGGAGGACCGAATTGTGCAATACGCACTGATCAACGGCGTACGCAACCATCCGGATGCTGCCTACGCGCTGTCCGATGTCTATGCCGACTACATCAGCGATGCGGTCTTGGCCGAGGAGCTCGGGTTCAGCAGCACGTGGTACGGCGAGCATCACTTCCGCCCGTGCCAGTGGACCGGTTCACCGATGCTCGTCGCCTCCGCGGTCGCGGCGCGCACTGAGCGCATCCGGATCGGCACGTCGGTCGTGTTGCTGCCGTTCCACGATCCGATTCGCGTTGCCGAAGACGCGGCCATCGCCGACATCTTGTCGAATGGGCGATTCGATCTCGGCGTCGGCCCGGGTTCGCAATACGAGGAGTTCGTCGCCTTCGGCAAGGACCCATCGGAGATGAACCAGCGAGCGTGGGAGATGGTCGATTGGATCCAGCAGGCGTACTCGTCGACGACTTCCTTCAGCCATCACGGCCGGTTCTACGACATCACCGACATGACGTTCACGACCAAGCCCGTGCAACAACCGCTGCCGATGTGGTGGGGAGGGATGGGCCCGAAGAACCTCGCCAGGGCTGCCGAGCGCGGCATGAACCTGATCGCGCCCTTCAACGCCGGGTACGACGCCGCTCTTGAAGCCTGCGGACGCAATCCCGCGGACTTCCAGATCTCGGTGATGGTCCCGGTGTGCGTCGCCGACACCACCGACAAGGCCTGGGAGATCGCCGGCCCCGGCCTCGAGTACTTCGTCAACTTCTACCAGATGCGCAAAGACCTGCAAGGCAAGCCGGCCGCGGAGGATCAG
>C688J35102_120989921_pt1 | contig 15872 bp, 9 predicted proteins | sample HopSoiMetagenom2_FD_35102 | JGI IMG/M metagenome (IMG submission 35102)
TCAAGGATCGGAAGTACCGGCTGGAAGTGCTTGCGATAACGAGTCCATCGCGCAATTGAGGCTTTGTACACGGGCTCTGTCACCTGGGCGTAGCTCGGAGTGTTGATAAAGCCCCGTCTGTGAGCCGTCTCGCGATTGTCGACCAAGTTAGCGGACCATTCGAGGTCGAGGAAATCGGCGACTTGCCGGAGTTCCGTCTCCGGATTTTCAACCAGGCGTTCGTAGCGAACGGAATGCGCCCGCAACGGAAGCAGCTCCCGGCTGCGAAACCAGAATCGCATCATCAGATCGTAGAGCTTCGCGGTGTCGATGAGATCAACGAAACTCGCGCCGGGCCCAGTGGGAACAAACCGGTTGAAGTAGCAGCTGAGGACGACGTCACATGGATGACGTTCGACGAAGATGATCGGCGTACCCGCAAAGAGCCGGTGCATATGCGGCGCAGCGACAAGCGCGAACGGCAACTTGTCGATCAAACGCTGGCCAGCCCGCCCCGGAACATATTTCGAGGCTTCCTGAAAGTAGAGCGCGCGCAGCCGATCCACTTCGCTCTCAGGCATGCGCGGCAGCCGCTTCAGGTCCCCGGCCGCGTCGGACACCGTTTGCAGCAGCGGGTTTTCCTCGGAGATGCAAACGGTCGGATGCCCCATCAGAAACGTGTCGAGCAAAGTCGTGCCGGAGCGCGGAAACCCGACGAGAAACGCGGGCTGGCTTTCCGGCTCTTCGGCACACGTCCAATTGCTGGCCCATTCTGCCGTCAGTTCGTTCAGCTGGCTTTCAAGCTGCCGCCGATATTCTTTCGCCTCGGCTGAGGCGCCGGTCACCGCGCGAGCATCCTCCCGGTTCATGGTGGTATAGGCATCCCACGCGTCTTCACTACGACCCAGGCGATCGTAGATCTTGCCGATGAGACTTGCCCGTGAGCCGGGGTCGGTTACTGGCGAAGCCGATTGCGCGAAGTTCAGGCCTTCCTCGAGCCTGCCCTGTCGGAACGCGAGCGTTGCCTGCAGGAACGGCAAAAGTTCCGATTGCGGTGCAACGCTCTCTAACCGCTCGACAGTAGCTGCAAAGCTCTCGAGCCGGTTCTGCCGTTCGTGCAAATCTGCCAGAACTGTCAGTGCCGCGCTGTTGTCTGGGTCGACTTGGAGTGAGAGCTCGAGTTCATCGAGAGCTCGCTCGGGTCGTCCCAGCAAATCGTGCAGGCGCGCCGCCGCTACCGCCAGGAACGTGTCGTTGCCTTGTTGCTTGCGGGCCGAAAGAATCTCCGCCAGCGCCTGTTCTCCAGTGCCAGCGGCGACATGCGCCTCTGCCCATTTGTCGAGCACGCGCGGACGGTCGGGTCGGAGGTGGAGCGACCGTCCAAGAGCATCCGCGGCGGCAGGCGCATTGCGTGCATTGAGCAGGGCGACGCCGAGGTTCGCCCAGCTCTCAAAATCGTTGGGGTCCGCTTCAACCAGCGCTTGAAACGCGGCGATTGCCTCGGCCAGGTTCCCCCGACGCGAGCTGATTGCCGCGCGCAGCATTTGCGACTCACGCTTTGGCAGGCGGCCCTTCGACAGAAGCAGCTCCGCCTCGTCGAAACGTCCGACGGCCATAAAGGCCCGGGCGAGCTCAAGCGTTGCCGCAGCATCGGTGGGCGCGAGATCGACTGCAGCGCGCAAGTGCGGCAGGGCTTCGTCAAACTCCATTCGACGCGTGTGCAGCAGGCCGACAAACAGCTGCAGGCCCATTTCGCTGGCATGCTGCTCAAGCGCTTTCTTACCGGTCGACAAGGCCATATCGAAGTTTCTGCGGCGCGCGTGCTCGATAGCTTCACGGGCAAGTGGCGGGATGGCCTCGGCATTGCTCTCGGCACTGAGAGTTGACCCGTTGCACTTCGCCTCATTTGTCGCGGTCGTCTTGTGCATCACTGCGCCGGCAACCGGAGTGTGGCGGTGGGCGATATCGGATAAGGGCTCAATAAAGTCCCGGCTTCAACACCGAATGATCCCGGGTTGTACGGTCATCTGCGACACTGCGCAGGGCACCCTCCGCTGCAGCGGTTTTGCAGAACGTGATTTTGCGAATTGGCCACGCTTCTGCCCGAATGGGAATTTGCTTCTGATTGGATCGCATCGTACTATTCAACCGGGTAACTAATGCACGAGAGTGACATGACAGTCGGACGGCGCGCCAACCTTAAGTCATGAACGACGTCGACTACCCATCCAACGACCGTGAGAGCCATGAACGCCAGCCGAAAGCCCATGAACGACCGTTCGCCGGCGAACGGATGACGGCGACACTGGACGACTTGGGACGGGAACGGAGCACATCAGCGCCACGCTGGCTGACACCTGGAATAATTGTCGCGTTCTGGCTGCTTCATTATCTTATCTACACCACCTACGAGCTTCTCAACGATTCCGCGCTGATGATCAGGCAGGCTCTGGTGCCGCGTGCAATCAACTCCGCTTTCGCCATCGCGATCTCGGCAGGCATGGTCGTGATCCTGAAAAGGTTGCGATATCGCCGGCTTAGCTTTCGAGCACTCACTGCCGTCATTTTGACGGTGATCACCACCGCGGTGCATCTGGCGTGGGTCAACTTCACCTATAGCTTCTTCTTCGCTGCGGAGCCGTCAAATTCGCCTTTGTGGGTCGGTTATGCGACCGACTATCTAACCCGATTCTGGTGGTTTGCCGCCCTCGCCGCGATCATTCTAGCGCTCTCGTATGTTGACGATATCCGTGAACGGGAAGAGCGTATCGGCGCGTTGCAGGCCCTTGCCCATGATGCGCAGCTGCGGGCCCTTCGCAATCAGCTTAATCCCCACTTCTTGTTCAACGCGCTGAATTCCATTGCCGGTCTGATTTCTCGGCGACGAGACGGCGAGGCTGAATCGATGACCGAGAATCTGGCTGACTTTCTCCGCGTCACGCTTGCCCTCGATCCCCAAAAACTGATCACGCTTGCCGAGGAAACAAAGCTGCAGCAGCTATATTTGGACATAGAGAAAGTTCGTTTTCCACAGCGGCTCACAGCCCGGCTCGAGATCCCCGAAGAGCTCGAACGGGTGCTTGTGCCCAGCCTCATTACGCAGCCTCTCATTGAGAATTCGATCAAATATGCAGTCGCCCGGAGCACGGAACCCGTCGAGCTTCGGATTTGCGCCACCGCCGTTTCTAAGGACGTCTTGTCACTCGTTATCGAAGACAGCGGGGGCAACGCCGAAGAAGCCGCGTCCAAGGGTGCGTATTTCGGCATCGCGAATGTCATAGAGCGGCTCAAGGTGCATTATGGCGACGCCGCCAATCTCGAAGCCGGTCCTAAAAAGACAGGAGGCTTTCGTAACACGATCTTGCTGCCAATTCGACGCTCATGAGACCGCTACGCGTCCTTGCCGTAGATGACGAACCGATTGCTCTTGATCGCGTCGGGGACATGATAGCGAACATCGATGGGGTCGAGCTCGTTGGGTCAGTTCAGAGCGGTGCGGAAGCTCTCGAGCATATCCGCAGCCTTCAGCCTGATCTGCTCCTGCTCGACATTGAGATGCCGCGGCTCGATGGCTTTGATGTCGTCGAGTCACTCTCCCGCGAAAAATCGGATCACGCGGTCCGCACGCCTTTGATCTGCTTTGTCACTGCCTATCCGCAATATGCTTCGACGGCTTATGAAACGGGCGCTCTCGATTTTCTTTGCAAACCGATCCGCTTGCCCCGGCTTGAAAAAGCGATCGCGCGGGCCAGGCTCGCGCTTGAACAGCGGGAATCGATTCGCCGTTTGGAAGAGCTTTCGCGTCAGCTGGACGAATTGCGGCGCGTGAGGGAAGCACAGCCTGAGCGGGCATTCTGGGTGCGTCATATGGGTGAACGCATTCGGCTCGACGTCGCAGACGTGGACTGGGTCAAGGCCGAAGGTGAATATGTGCGACTTCACGCGGGCGACAAATCCTACCTCCTGCGCACGTCGATCGCAGCTTTTTCGTCGCAGTTTGGCGACGCCGGATTCGTCAGGGTGCACCGGTCGGCAGCGGTCAACTCCCATCGCTTGAGAGCCGTTCGCCGGACGCGCAGCGGAACTTTGATCGTCCTGACTTCCGCGGCCGAGATTCCCGTCGGCCGGAAGTTTCGCAAAGTCGTCGATGAGCTGCTTTCGAGCTGATCTTCAACCCGCCCGTCGGCGATGGGCGTCGCGTCAGGAACGCAAGGAACTCGAATGCTTGTTTCGCTCGCTGCGAGCCTGCGCGGCAGGTCTCGGGTGCAAAGGAAACATGAGTTGGCGACCGCGGGGAATCCAGACGATCAGCGATGGAGCGAATCGATCCAATTAGACGTTGCTTCGGCGCGAAGGGAGATCCCCGATGGAGACAATTACGATTAGAAGAATGGCGGCGAAACGGAGCATGTGGCTAAGGTCATGTTCGATCCCACCCGTGAGGCGGGCGAGCCGGCCTCGCATGAGACTCTGCTATCTCTAGCTGCGGCATTGAACGTCAGCCTCAAGTTTTCAAGTTGATAGCGTGAAAGGTCAGGCAGACTCCGTCTCCGCCAGTTTCTACTTGCTTCCATTGGCCCGTATCTCACCGGCGAACGTCTCCAGCGGTGAACGGGTCGAAGGTCTCGAGCTGTTCACGCGTTCCGATCCAGCGATCGCCGCTCAGGCTGTGCTTCATGACGGCGGCCGCCAGCCCGTTGCGGAGACACTCTTCACGTGGCGCGGCGCGCAACAGGCCGTCGATGACCGCGCCCGCGAAGGCGTCGCCCGAGCCGATGCGATCCACGACGGCCTCGAGCGGAACCGCTGCAGTGTCGTGACCAGCATCCCGTGTGTCCATACGCGCCGATAGCGCTTGCCGGCGCTGTTCGAACGAGCGCTGCGTCGAGGCAACGATCTGAAGCCCGTCGAACGCAGCAAAGGCAGCCTGCGCGGCGAGCTTACGATGTTCCGCAGTGTCGCCCGGAAGATCGGTGTCGAGGATGCGCGAGATGTCGGCGGGGCCGGCGAACAAGACGGCCACCTTGCGAACGAGCTCGCGCAACATCTCGAAGTCGTCTTGGGAACGGCCCTCCCAGAGGGAAGAGCGGTGATTGACGTCGAACGAAATTGTCACTCCGGCGGCGTGCATCGCTTCCACTGCCGCGAGTGCGGATCTCGCCGCGCGTTCGCCAAGGGCGAGGTTGATGCCCGACAGGTGGAACCATCGCGCGCCAGCAGTTAGCGCCGGCCAGTCGAACTGGTCGGCCGCGGCGGCGAATGCCGAGTCTTTGCGATCATAGACGACGCGCCCTGCGCCCACGCCCGCACCAGGCTCGAAAAAGTACAGTCCCAGCCGCCCTTCGGCTCGGACGGAGCGGCCGGTGGCCAAACCAGTCCGGCGCAGTTCCGCTTGGCACAGGTCGCCGATCGGCGAGTCCGGAAGCACCGTCAGCATCTCGACATGGTGGCCAAGCTGCGCCAGCAGCGCGCCGACGTTGGCTTCGGCCCCGCCGACATGCACGGACAGGCTCGTCGCGTTCGCAATTCGCGTGCCGGCAGGCGCGCTGAGGCGCAGGAGGACCTCGCCGAAACAGAGGATCGACGAGTTCATCTGCAGCTCCTCGTCGCTTCGGCTTGCTCTGAGCCGACAAACCGTTCGAGCGTGTCTTGCGCGCCGAAGCGGCAAAGATCCTCCAAGTGATGGCCGACTAGCTCGTAGAAACTCGCATCGTCGCCGAGACGCCGCGGGAAAATACTATCGAGGGCGAGAAGGGCCCGCGCCAGCTCTCGAGGGCTGTGCGTTCCAGTGACAAGGCGGGCCGTTATCGACGCAAGCGGGTCGTCCACTTCGAAGTGCAGGCCTGAATCATCGACACCGCCCTGCCAGCGCATCCAGGCGGCGATTGCGAGTGCTATCGCATCAGGCGCCTGGCCGTGATCGAGCCGGTCCACAGCCGCAGCGACGAGGCGCTGTGGAATCTTCTGCGAACCATCCATTGCGATTTGGCGCAGGCGGTGCGCCAAGGCCGAATTCGCGAAGCGGCCCATCAGTGCGCGGCGGTATTTCGCAAGGTCGAATTGCGACGGCGTGAGCCTGGTCTCAAGCTCGTCCCACAGCCTCTCGACGAAGCGCGACCCCCACGGGAGACGCACGAACGCATCGACCGTCTCGACCCCCGCGAGGCCACCAATATAAGCCATGGCCGAATGGGCGCCGTTGAGCAGGCGCAGCTTTGCCTGTTCCCAAGGAGCGAGATCGTTTGTGAACAGCACCCCGACGCGCTCCAGCTCCTGGACCGGGTCCGCGACCCCGTTTTCGATCACCCACTGCAAAAAGGGCTCGGTTCGAACTGCGCCATGGTCGGCCATTCCAAGCAACGACGCGGTGCGCGCCAGGTCTCCGTCACTCATCGCGGGCACGATGCGGTCGACCACGCTGTTGGGAAAGGTGCAATATTGCTCAATCCAGTTGGCGAGCGCTTGATCCTGCGCACGAGCGATGTGGACGACCCCTTCGCGCAGCTTGCGTCCGTTCTCGGCCATATTGTCGCATGAGAGGATCGCGAGCGGCGGCAGGCCTCTCGCCTTCCGCAGCTTGAGCCCCGTCGCGAGGTACCCTGGCACCGTCGCGGGGCGACCTGCGCCAGCGAGATCTACGCGCACGTCTGGGTCGTCTTCGAGAAGCACGCCGGATGCCGGGTCGAGCTTATAGCCTTTCTCCGTGACGGTAATCGTGACGAGATGGGTTTGCGGCGCCGCAATCGCCTCGATCAGGCGATGCGGATCTTTGCGGGCGACGATCACGTCGAGGATCGCGGCGACGATGCTGGTCGTGCGTTGGCCGTCCTGTTCGATTGCGAGGCTGTACAGGCCGTCCTGGGGAAGAAGAGCGTCGCGCGCGGCCGCTGAACGAAGCGACGCGCCGACGACTCCCCAGCGCATGTCGCCGTCCTCCAGGAGCGCATCGAACAGCGGCGCCTGGTGCGCTCGGTGGAATGCTCCGAGGCCGATGTGGAGCACCCCGGCAACGACCGCGTTGCGGTCGTACGCGGGCCTGCGAATGTCCGGAGGAAGCTTGTGAAGCGTTGCCGTGGACAGCCGCTCAGTCACAATTTGTACGTCCGCTTGTTGAGGTCGTAGGCGAGCAGCCTCGCCAACTCGTGGGCTTCGTCCTCATCGAGCCGGTGCTCGGCGACGAGCCGGGCGAGGAAGCCGCAGTCGAGGCGGCGGGCCATGTCGTGACGCGCCGGGATCGACAAAAAGGCGCGGGTATCGTCGACGAAGCCGACCACATTGTAGAAGCCGGCGGTCTCGGTGATCTGCTCGCGGAAGCGGCGCATGCCCTCGGGGCTGTCATGGAACCACCAGGCGGGGCCGATTCGAAGCACCGGATAATGGCCGGCGAGCGGGGCGAGCTCGCGAGCGTAGGTGCTTTCGTCAAGTGTGAAGAGGATCAGCGTCAGCCGCGTGTCGGAGCCAAACCGGTCCAGCAGCGGCTTCAGATTGCGCACATATTCCGTCGGCAGTGGGATGTCGGCGCCCTTGTCCCGGCCGAAGCGCCACAGCAGCTCTGGATTGTGGCTGCGAAACACGCCGGGGTGGATCTGCATGACCATACCGTCTTCGACGCTCATCCGCGCCATTTCGGTCAGCATCTGCCCGCGGAACAGTTCGGCTTCGTCAGGCGAATACTTCCCGGCGCGAATTTTGACGTAGAGCGCCTCGGCTTCCGCGCGCTGCAAGTCGGCGGTGAACGCCGTCGGATGCCCATGGTCGGTCGACGTGGCACCCGCCTGGCGGAAAAACTCGCGGCGCTGTTCATGCGCGCGCAAATAGCCGGCGTAGGTCGAGACATCTTCGCCCGCGCGCGCGCCGAAGCGCTCAAGGCTCGATGAAAAATCGGGATGCTCCGGGTCGGTGACCTGGTCTGGTCGATAAGCGGTAATCACCCGTCCGCTCCAGCCGGATTCGCGGATCGCCTTGTGATCTTCGAGCGTGTCGACCGCGCCTTCGGTGGTCGCAAGCACTTCGATGCCGAACCGGTCGAAAAGCGCGCGCGGCCGAAACGCGGGCTGCTCGAGCGCTCCGGCAATGCGATCATAATAGAGAGCAGCAGTCTCGCCAGACAAGCGAACATCGAGCCCAAAGACTTCGCGGAAGACCCAGTCGAGCCACATGCGGGAAGGCGTGCCTTGGAACAGGTGGTAGTTCTCGGCGAAGAGGCGCCAGATCGTTCGCGGATCGCTTTCCGTGGCCCCACCGTCGACGCGTGGGACTCCGAGCAACTCGAGCCCAATGCCCTGGCTGTAGAGCATGCGGAAGAGATAATGGTCGGGGATGAGCAGCAGCTCGGTGGGATTCGAAAAACGCTCATCCAGCGCGAACCATGCGGGATCAGTGTGGCCGTGCGGACTGAGGATCGGCAGCGCCCGAACGTTCTCATACAGCTCGCGGGCGATCTGCCGGGTCGTAACGTCGGCCGGGAACAGCCGGTCGGGATGAAGGATGCGCGAGCTGCTCACCAGTTGAACATTGTTCCGTCTTGCAGGCGGTTCACGGGAAGGTAGGCGCGCTTGTACGGATATCGCGCGGCGAACTCCTCATCGATGTCGACACCGAGGCCGGGGGCTTCACCCGGGTTCATCATGCCTTTTTCGAAGGTGTATGCATGCGGGAATGCGGCATCGGTTTCTTCGCTGTGCCGCATATATTCCTGTACGCCGAAATTCGGCACCGACAGGTCGAAATGCAGCGCTGCGGCCATGGTCACCGGCGACAGGTCAGTGGCGCCGTGGCAGCCGGTGCGCACGTTGAACATGTCCGCGAAAGCCGCGATCCGCTGCAGGTGCGTGATGCCGCCGGCGTGAAGGACGGTCGCGCGGATATAGTCGATCAACTGCTCCTGAATAAGCAGCTTCGCGTCCCAGACGCTGTTGAAAACCTCGCCGACGGCAAGCGGCGTGGTCGTATGCTGCCGGATCAACCGGAAGCTTTCCGGATTATCCGCAACGACCGCATCCTCGAGCCAGAAGGGCCGGTAAGGCTCGAGATCCTTGCCAAGACGGGCGGCCTCGATCGGAGTCAGCCGGTGATGGACGTCGTGGAGCAGGTGCACGTCCCAGCCGAGGACGTCGCGCGCCGCTGCAAAGAGCTCCGGCACCGAGCGCATATAGGCCTCGGTCGACCACAGATTCTCGGTTGGGAGGTCGGCGTCCGCCGGCTCGTAGAAATATTTGTCTTTGGATACGCCATAGGTGGAGGCGAGCCCGGGAACGCCGCTCTGCAGGCGAATGGCCTTATACCCTTGCTCTTTATATTCGAGCGCGCGCTCGACCGTCTCCCCGGTCGAGCTGCCGTTAGCGTGTCCGTAGACCATCACGCTCTCGCGCGAGGCGCCACCGAGGAGCTGGTAGAGCGGTAGCCCGGCGATCTTTCCCTTGATGTCCCACAACGCCACGTCGATCGCGGCGATGGCGGTCATCGTCACCGGTCCCCGGCGCCAGTAAGCGCCGCGGTAGAGGAACTGCCAGATGTCTTCGATGCGGTGCGGATCGCGGCCGATCAGGCACGGAATCACATGCTCTTCGAGATAGGACGCGACGGCGAGCTCGCGCCCATTGAGCGTCGCGTCGCCCACACCGCGCACGCCCTCGCTCGTTTCGATAATAAGGGTAACGAAATTGCGTCCGGGGCTCGAGACGACGACCCTGGCACGCTCAATCTTCACAATGGACTCCCCTGTTGTTAACGCTAACGTCGCCGGATCGCGTGGCGTAAGTCAAGCAAGGGGAGCCAGTTGGGGGCGGCAGGCGTCAAGCGGTTTCCGCATTTGGCAGCTCTTGCGCTGGTGCTTCTCTGGCTTTGCTTCGCCTGGCGCGCAACCGCGTCGCCGGCAGTTCACAGCAGATGGGTCGGCGCCTGGGCGAGTGCGCAAATGCTCGTCGATGCGAACGATGCGCTTCCTCCTTCCCCAGTGAAGGACTTGACGCTGCGGCAGCTGGTTCGCCTGAGCCTCGGCGGGACAAAGGTGCGCATCCGCCTGTCGAATGCATTCGGCACCTCTCCCCTGACGGTCACGGGAGTAAGCATTGCGCTGGCGAAGTCGCCCGGCTCGCCACGCATTGACCCTATGACGGTCCATGGATTGACGTTCGAGGGCGCGGCGGCGGTGATCGTACCTGCCGGCGCGGAGTATGTCTCCGACCCTGTGCGGATGAAGGTGCCAGCACTCGCGACATTGGCAGTCTCGATGCATTTGGCGGAATTGCCGAACGGTCAGACGGGACATCCAGGTTCGCGCGCCACCAGCTATGTCGCGCCCGGCAATCAGATTGCAGCGCCGCAGCTGCAAGCCGCGACGCCGGTCGAACATTGGTATTTCCTGAGCGAAGTGGATGTGGCGCCGGCCGTCCCCTCCGCGGCGATCGCGATCCTTGGAGACTCGATCACGGACGGGCACGGTGTGAAAACGGATACGAACGCCCGCTGGACCGACGTCCTGCTCGAGCGCCTGAGGGATTCGCCCGCGACCCGCTCGCTCGCGGTGCTCAACGTGGGCATCGGCGGAAACCGGATGGTCGACGATGGCCTTGGTCCGAATGCGGCCGCAAGGTTCGGCCGCGACGTCCTTGCGCGCAGCGGTGTGCGGTACCTCATCATCCTCGAAGGGGTGAACGATCTCGGAGTGCTGACGCGCGATCATCCGGTTTCCTCCGCCGATCATCAGGCGCTCGTAGGGCGCGTGCTCGCCGCTTATGCGCAGATCGTCGCACAGGCCCGCGAACGCGGAATCAAGGTCATCGGCGCGACGATCATGCCGTACGGCGGATCGGGCTATTATCATCCAGACGCAGCCAACGAGATCGACCGTCGCGTGATCAATGCATGGATACGCACAGCTGACAACGTGGACCGGGTGATCGACTTCGACGCGCTCATGCGCGACCCGGCGCAGCCCAATCGGCTGCGCAAAGATTTCGATTCAGGCGACGGCTTGCATCCATCGGTCGCCGGCTATCGCGCGATGGGTGAGGCGGTACCTTTGTCCATCTTTGCGGGAGGCGAGCGTTGATGCGGAGCACACGCACAGCATCCGAACTGGCGGCCCCGACCGCCGCACCTCCCGGCAAGGGAGCGCGCCTGCGCTGGACGATCTGCGGCCTGCTCTTCGCAGCGGTCGTGCTCAGCTACATCGACCGGCTCGTCCTCAGCGTCCTCAAGCCGACGCTGCAACAGCTCTACGGCTGGTCGGAGAGCGGCTATGGCGACGTCGTCTTCTGGTTCCAGGCGGCCTACGGCCTTGGCTTCCTTTTCTTCGGCCGGCTGATCGATCGCATCGGGGCGAAAGCGGGCTATCTCGTCGCGATGGGCGTTTGGACGGCGGCGCACATGGCCCATGCCTTGTTCACGTCGACCCGCGGCTTCGCCATCGTGCGCGTGATCCTCGCGCTCGGCGAATCGGGCACCTATCCCGCAGCGCTTGCTGCGGCGAGCGAGTGGTTCCCCCGCCGCGAACGAGCGCTCGCGATTGGCATTTTCAACGCCGGCGCGAACATGGGGGCCATCATTACGCCGATGATCGTGCCGGCCATCGCGCTGGCGATGGGTTGGCAGGGCGCTTTTCTCGTGACGGGCTCGTTCAATCTCGTCTGGATGGTGGCCTGGTTCATTCTCTACCGGCGCCCCCGCCAGCACCCGCGGCTGCAGGCCAAAGAGCTGGCTTACATAGAGTCCGATCCGATCGAGGCGCAGAAGCCGGTCGCCTGGCGACGGCTCCTGACCACGCGTCAGGCCTGGGCCTATATGAGCGGGCGCTTCCTGATCGACCCGATCTGGTGGACCTTTCTGTTCTGGTTGCCCGACTTCTTCCACAAAAGGTACGGGCTCGACCTCAAGAGCTTTGGACCGCCGCTGGTCGCCATTTATGTGCTCGCCGATGTCGGGTCGATCGTCGGTGGTTGGTTCAGTTCGCGGCTGCTCGCTCGCGGCGTTGCCGTCGGGCGCGCGCGCAAGCTGGCGATGCTCGCCAGCGCGCTCGTCGTCGTCCCCGTCACCTTCGCGGTTGCCGCGCCGAACGTCTGGATCGCTGTCCTGCTCATCGGTTTCGCGTGCGCGGGTCACCAAGGGTTTTCAGCCAATCTGTTTTCGATGCCCGCCGACCTCTTTCCCAAATGGGCGGTCGGTTCGGTGGTCGGACTCGGTGGTTTCGCCGGCGCGCTCGGCGGCATGCTCATGGCCAAATATGCCGGCTGGGTGCTCGAGCAGTTCGGCAGCTACACGCCCATTTTCGTCATCGCCGGTTCGGCCTATCTCGTCGCACTTGTCGTCGTGCACCTCATCAACCGGCGCTATGCCCCGGTGACGAAGTTCGCCGAAGCGGCGGCCTAAGGCTGCAGGGCCAGCTCGCCCGTCATGCGGAAGGATGCGCGCTCGCCTGGCGCACCGGTCGCGGGCTGTCCGCCACCGGTCCAGATTTCATAATCGCCGGGGCTGATGCGCATCACGCCGCTCGTGTCGGCAAAGGCAAGATCACGGGGCCCTAGCTGAAACTGGACGGTTCGTTCCTCACCCGGCCGCAGATGGATTCGCTCGAATGCCTTGAGCGAGCGGCGGGGCGTGTAGGGCCGGGCGGACGCGGCCACGTACAACTGCACCACTTCGTCGCCTTCGACCGCGCCTTCGTTGCGAACGCGCACGCTGGCCCGCTGCGCCGAGCCGGCGGCGAGTTGCGGCGAATCAAGCTTGAGCCCCGAATAGCGGAAGTGAGTGTAGCTGAGCCCGTACCCGAATGGATATTCCGGCGCGCCGGTGAAGTAGCGGTAGGTGCGGCCCTTCATCGCATAATCGGCGAATGCGGGTAGCTGGTCGGTGCCGCGATACACGGTGATCGGCAGTCGGCCGCCCGGATTGTAAGCGCCGCTGAGCACGTCGGCGATTGCCCGACCGCCCTGCTCACCCCCGTACCACGCGTCGATGATTGCTCGCGCCTTCTTGCCTTCGTCGCCAAGCGGAACCGCTGAGCCGCTCTGTAGCACAACGATGACGGGCTTGCCCGTTGCCTCGAGCGCGGAAAGCAGCGTGCGCTGACTACCAGGCAAGCGAATCTTGGTGCGGTCGCCGCCGGCGAAGCCTGGCACCTCGACCGGCATTTCCTCGCCTTCCAGCCAGGCGTTGAGTCCGACGACTGCGATGATGAGGTCCGATTGCCGTGCGGCGGTGAGTGCCTCAGCGCGAAGCGCATTGGCCGGCGGTCGCCAGGCGAAGGTGATTGCCGGCGCTAAATTCGTCGAGCGGTGCGCATATTCGATCGTCAGCTTTCGCGATTGGGTGTTGCCGATGTGGAGAGTGACTGCGGGCGAATCACCGGCATCCCGCGCAGAGCATAGCGCTTCCACGCGTAGCGGAGCCGCGCCTTCGAGCTGGATCGTGTAGCGTTCGACATCAGCGGTCGCGTCGCAGCGGCGGCGCTGCAGCTCGAAGCGATAATCGCCAGCGGCGGGCGGTTTGAACGTTGCGGACCAGCGCACGGAAAAGCTGCGCGGGTCGACGCCGCGGGCGGGCGCGATCCAGTTCCAATTGTGATCGATCTGCGCGTAGCGCCGAGTGCCAACCGCCGGCCCGCTCAATTCGGTTCCGTTGAAAAAGGTCGCGGTCACGCCGGCCGGAAATGCGCTCAAGGGCACCGGCACTGCCGCACCCTCGGCAAACTCGGATCCCTGCGCGTAATGGACGCGCGTTTTCGGAAAGGCTCTGCGGATGCCATCGAGCGGAAGCACCGGCTCTGTCGGCGTTCCGTTGTAATTGCCTTCGAGCGAAATCAGCGACGTGGCACCGGGGCCGATCACGGCGATGCTCCCCGGAGCATGTCGAAGCGGCAGGATGCCGTCGTTCTTGAGCAGCACGATCGCCTCACGCGCGGCGCGGAGCGCGAGCTGGCGATGCGCCGGCGAGTGGTTTTCCGAATATGGGATGTCGGACCAGGGTGTCTTCGTCGACACCGGCAGGATGCCGAGCTTCGCGCGCGTTCCGAGAACTCGGCGCAGCGCCTGATCGACATCCGCTTCGCTGAGCAGCCCGGCGGCAACGGCTTTCGGCAGGTCGAGATATTCGTTCTTGAAGCCGCAATTGATGTCCGTCCCCGCCTTCACCGCGGCAGCAACGGCCTCGACGTTCGTCCTCGTGAACTTGTGGCCGGTGGTGATATCGTCGATCGCTCCGCAATCGGACGTCACATGCCCGGCAAAGCCCCAGCTTTGACGCAGGGTGCCATTAACCAGCTGGTCGTTCGCGCATGCCGGCTTTCCGTCGACCGCATTGTAGGCGCACATCACAATTTCGGCCTTGCCGTCGACGACCGCACGCCTGAAGGCCGGCAGGTATGTCTCGGCCAAGTCCTGGCGCGAAGGATTGACGTTGAACTGGTGTCGGTCCGGCTCAGGCCCGCTGTGCACGGCAAGGTGCTTCGCCGTCGCCGCCGCTGTCAGAAAGTGCGGGTCATCACCCTCGATGCCGCGAATGAACTGCGTCGCCAGAACGCCCGTCAGGTACGGATCCTCGCCAAGCGTCTCCTGACCCCGGCCCCAGCGCGGATCGCGGAAGATGTTGATGTTCGGCGACCAGAAAGTGAGCCCGAAATAGCGGCCGGTGTTCCCGTCGCGCTGCGCCTGATTGTACTTGGCGCGGGCCTCGATTCCGATCACCTGGCCCTCCGCGTGCAGCAGCGCCTTGTCCCAGGTCGCGGCCATGCCGATCGCCTGCGGGAACACCGTAGCCTCCCCGGCGCGGGCGACGCCGTGCAGCGCTTCGTTCCAGTAGGTGTAGGCGGGAATTCCGAGCCGCGGGATCGCCGGGGCGCTGTCCTGCAGCTGCGCCGCTTTTTCCTCCAGCGTCATCTGCGCGATCAAAGCATCGACGCGCTGATCGGGCGTCCTCGGCGATGCTTCTGCCACGGATTGGAGGGGAAACGCGGTCAGCGCGACGGCAAGCAGGAAATAGCGCACGATGAACTCCCCTCCCCGCCCGAAGCGGCACACCCTTAGAGACGCGTCGCTAGGTGTTTACCGCAACTGCTGGATCGACAGCGCGACGGTACCCCCAGTCGGTCCGCACCGGCGCACCGCCGTTCGCGGCTGAATCCATGATCGCCTTCATCAGCCGCATGTCCTGCACGCCCTCTTCTCCGGGAGAGAGCATCGGCGCCCTGCCGCGCACCACGTCGGCCATCCAGTCCATCTCACGCGCGAACTGATCGACCTCGTGGACCGGGATCTCCGTTCGCGTGCCGCCTTGAACGAGGCTGAGGTGATTGCCGCCGTAAAAGCAGCCGGGATCCGCGACAATCCGTTTGCGTTGGCCGATTACCTCATAAGACATTTCGTCCGACGCATCGAACGAGGTCGAGCCTTGCGCGATAGCCCCCGACGGAAACTTGAACTCCCACGAGTAGAAGTCTTCGACCGTTTTGAACCGCGGGTCGCTGTGGTCGGTGCGGGCAGTGGCGCGAACCTCGATTGGTTCTTCGTTGAGCAGATAACGGGCGCCGTTGATCCCGTAGATTCCCATGTCGGCGAGCGCGCCCCCACCGGACTGTCGCATGTCGAGCCGCCACGCGTCCGAGGGATCGCTCAAATTCGATTGCCGGACCATCTTGGTGATCACTAGTCGGGTCTTCCCCAGCTCGCCGGAGCGCACGCGGCGCATAGCCTCGACGTTCAAGGGTTCGGTGTGGCAGCGGTAGGCGATCATCAGCTTGCGGTTCGCTACCCTTGCCGCAGTGACCATCGCTTCAGCGTCGGCGACGGTGGTCGCCATCGGCTTTTCGCACAGCACATGCTTGCCGGCTTTCAGCGCCCGGATCGTATATTCGGCGTGCATGAAATTGGGCAGGACGATGTAGACGACGTCGATCCGCG
>C688J35102_120989920_pt1 | contig 15842 bp, 13 predicted proteins | sample HopSoiMetagenom2_FD_35102 | JGI IMG/M metagenome (IMG submission 35102)
GCTCGCCGGGTCATCGCTGCCCGAGTTCGTGACCAGCACGTTCCTGGTCGTCCTGCTGGGCACGCAGCTCCACCTGCTGCCGCCGCTCGCCAACTGGCCGCCGGGCTCGAACATCTTCGAGCAGATCCATTACCTGCTGCTGCCGGCGCTGGCGCTGGTGCTGGTGTACTTCGGCTACATCGCCCGCATGGCGCGCGCGGGCATGATCGTCGCCCTTGAGTCGGACTACACCCGCACCGCGATGATGAAGGGGATCAGCCGGGGGACGGTCATCCGCCGCCACGTGCTGCGAAACGCGCTGCTGCCCACCATCGCCGTCGTCGCCACGTCGACCGGCTATCTGTTCGGCGGGCTGCTCGCGGTCGAGCTGATCTTCAACATCAACGGCCTGGGTAGGCTGCTGGTCACGGCTGCGAAGGCCAAGGACCTGCCCGTCCTCCAGGCCGGCGTACTGGTCATCGGCATCATCTACATGTTCGCGACGCTGATCGCCGACATCCTCATCTCCTGGCTCAACCCCCGGATCCGGCTGGGAAGCGAAGGCTGATGGGCGACCCGGCCCTGCTCGAGCCGCCCCCGCCCGGCGCCATCCAGGTCGACACGACGTCGGCCAGGAGCACGGCGCGCCGCGAGACCGTCCGGCTGCTGATGCGGCGTCCGGAGTTCCTGATCGGGATGGGCATCCTCCTGTTTTGGGTGACCTGCGCGATTTTCGGCGAGCGGTTGGCGCCGCACGATCCGCAGCTGCCGAATCCGCTGTTCAGCCATGCACCCCCCGGATCCGACAACTGGTCGTACGTGCTCGGCACCGACCGCTTCGGCCGCGACGTCCTCTCCCGCGTCATCGTCGGCGCGCGCGACGTGCTCATCGTCGCCCCCATTGCGGCGCTTCTCGGCGTCACCCTCGGTACCCTGCTCGGCTTGGTCATGGGCTACTACCGAGGCCTGCTGGACGACGTGTTGAGCCGGGTGGTCGAGGCGTTCCTCTCCCTTCCCGTGACGCTCGTCGCGCTCCTCACCCTGGTGATGCTCGGCTCCTCGACCAAGACGGTCGTCCTGGTGGTGGGCGTGCTGTTCGCGCCCATCGTCGCGCGCACCGTGCGCGCCGCCGTGCTGTCGGAACGCGAGCTGGACTACGTCCAGGCCGCAAAGCTGCGCGGCGAGAACGGGCCGATGATCATGACCCGCGAGATCCTGCCGAACATCACAGGGCCGATCATCGTCGAGCTGACCGTCCGCGTCGGCTACGCGATCTTCACGATCTCGACCCTATCCTTCCTGGGCGTGGGCATCCAGCCGCCGTCGCCCGACTGGGGCCTGCAGATCTCGGAGGAGTACTCGATGATCATCAACGGCTACTGGTGGACGGTGTTCTTCCCGTCGATCGCGATCGCAAGCGTCGTCATCGCCACCAACCTCGTTGCCGACGCCCTCCAGTCGGTGCTTCAGCGATGAGCGCCATGCCGCGCGAGGAGCAGCATGCCGCCCTCGAGGTCGAGGGGCTCGACGTGTCGTACATCGTGCGCGGCGTGCCCAGGGCCGTCCTGCGAGGGGTGTCGTTCACCGTTGCCCCGGGCGAGGCCTACGGCCTGGTCGGGGAGTCGGGCTGCGGCAAGTCGACCACCGCCTTCGCGGCGCTTCGCTACCTGCCGCGCAACGGGCGTATCACCGGCGGCCGCGCGGTGATCGACGGCACCGACGTCACGCATCTCTCCGCCGGACAGCTGCAGCGCCTGCGCGCCACCCGCGTCTCCATGGTGTACCAGGATCCCGGCGCGGCGCTCAATCCCACGCTGCGGATCGGCACCCAGGTCGAGGAGGCCTTCACGGTGCTCGGCCAGTCGAACGCCCGCGACAAGGCGATCGCGGCGCTCGACCGCGTGCGCATCGCCGATCCCCGCCGCGTGATGGAACGCTACCCGCACCAGCTGTCGGGAGGCATGCAGCAACGCGTCGTCATCGCGATGGCGCTCGCCTGTGACCCCCAGCTGCTCGTGCTGGACGAACCGACCACCGGGCTCGACGCCACGGTCGAGGCGGAGGTGCTCGACCTGGTGCAGAGCCTTCGTGTGGACACGGGCGCAGCGATCCTTCTCATCGCCCACAACCTGGGCGTGATCCGGCGGATGTGCGACCGGGTGGGCGTGATGTATGCCGGCAAGGTGGTCGAGGAGGGACCGGCCGTCGAGGTGTTCGACAACCCCAAGCATCCGTACACCGTGGGGCTGCTCCGCTGCCTGCCCCGGCGCGGGGCCCGCCGCGAGATCCGGCGGCTGCAGACGATCCCCGGGTTCCTGCCGCAGATCGGCGAGGACCTGCCGGCCTGCGTGTTCGTCGACCGCTGCCAGCTGGCCACCGAGGTGTGCCGCACCGACCCGCCGCCGCTGGTCGCAGTGGGCGATAGCCGCTACTCACGCTGCCACCACACCGACCGGATCGACGAGATCCCCGAGCCGGCTGTCGACCCGCAGGAGCTCCAAGTGACGCGGCAGGAGAAGGCGCCGGTGCTGTCGCTTCGCAACGTGTCCAAGACGTTCAAGCAGAGCGGCCAGCCGGTGTTCGCACTGGCTGACGTCGATCTCGACCTGCGAGCCGGCGAGACGCTGGGGCTGGTGGGCGAGTCCGGGTCGGGCAAGACGACGCTGGCGAAGACGGTGCTGGGCATTCACGCACCCGACGAGGGGGGCGCGGTCGTTCTCGACGGCACGGAGCTGGGCGGGGTGGTGACCCAGCGGAGCTCGGAGGCCAAGCGGGCGATCCAGATCGTCTTCCAGAACCCCGACTCGGCTCTCAACCGCAGCCACAGCGTCCGCTACATCATCACCCGGGCACTGAAGAAGCTGGCCGGGATCACCGGCCATGAGGCCGAGCGGAGGCTCGACTCGCTGGGCGAGCAGGTGCGCCTCACCCCGCGGCACTTCGACATGAAGCCGGCGCAGCTCTCCGGCGGCCTGAAGCAACGCGTCTCCATCGCCCGGGCGTTTGCCGGCGAACCGCGGATCGTCGTCTGCGACGAGCCGACGAGCGCCCTCGACGTGTCGGTGCAGGCGGCCATCCTGAACCTGCTGGCCGACCTCCAGCGCGACGAAGGGTCGAGCTACATCTTCATCTCGCACGACCTGAACGTCGTCCGCTACCTGTCCGACCGCATCGCCGTGCTGTACCTCGGCCGCGTGATGGAGCTCGGGCCGGCGGAGACCGTCTTCAACGGCCCGCACCATCCCTACACCGAGGCGCTGCTCTCCGCGGTGCCGAGCGTGGAGGGTCAGCCCAGCACGCGCATCCGCCTGGCGGGCGAGATCCCAAGCGCGTCGGCCCCGCCGGCCGGCTGCGTCTTCCACACTCGCTGCCCCAGGTTCATGGAGGGTGTGTGCGAGGTGGAGGTGCCACCCCTGGTGGAGGTCGAACCGGGCCACATGATGGCGTGTCACATACCGATCGACGAGCTTCGGGTGCTGCAGGCGCGGCCTCAGGAGATGGACGCCGGGGCGACGTGAGGCGGGCGCCGGCGCATGCCGCAGGGCCACGCCGACACGCCGACCCGATGACCAAGGCTGAGTACGCCTACACGGAGCTGCGCCGCCGGATCATCCAGGGAGAGATGGCGGGTGGGACCCGCCTTCGGCTCCGCGCGCTGGCGGGGGAGCTCAGCCTGAGCGAGATGCCGATCCGCGAGGCGCTGCGGCTACTGCAGCAGGACGGGCTGATCCGCTTCGAGAGCCACCGCGGCGCGACCGTCATGCCGGTATCGATCGAGCAGGTCATGGAGCGCCTCTCCATCCGCACATGGCTCGAGGTGCTTGCCGCCGCGCAGGCGGTGCCGCTCCACACCGCCGGCTCGCTCGCCGCGGCACGCTCGGCCCTCGGCCGAGCGGGCGATGCAGCGGCCGAGGGCGACTGGATGCGTTTCACCGCCGAGAACCGGCGGTTCCACGAGCTGGTCGAGGCGCCGGCCGACGAGCTTCTTCGCCAGACGATCGCGGCCGAGTGGGACCGGGTCTGGCAGGCGCGGCGGCAGTCGTCGCTCTTCGCCATCCTTCCCCGGCGGATGGCTCAGGCCCAGCGGGAGCACGAGGTCATCCTGGCGGCGCTCGCCGAACGGTCGCGCGAGAACGTCGTCGAGGCCATGACGGGGCACCGCGACCACACCCTCGCCGCCTGGCGGGAGGCGGTCTCTCGAACCTAGTCGGACGCGGTCGTGCTCACCACCGCACCGCCTCGCCGGCGCCGGGCAGGACGAGGTCACGCTCGAAGCGCACCTCGGACAGGTCGATCTCCGGCTCGCGGTCGAGGACGAGCTGGGTGATCAGACGGCCGCTCATCGGCCCCGCAGCGTTGCCGTAGATATGGCCGATGGCGGCGAACAGGCCCGGCTCGAGCTGGTCGATGATCGGTGCCGTGTCGGAGGTGAAGGGCAGCATCCCGGCCCATGTCCGGTCGATCGCCGCGCCCGACAGGCCGGGGAAGTCCTCGTTGATGCGGCGCGCTGCCGCGGCCACGCCGGCCAGGGTCGGGCGCATGTCGATCTCGGCGGGGTAGTCCATCGGGCAGCCGAACAGCACCGATCCGTCCGCCCGCTGAGCCACCAGCTCGAGCATCTCGATTGCGTCCTCGGACTCCCAGTCCTCGGTGAAGGCGGCGGCGTCCCAGCCCGGCAGCTCGCGGAACAGCGTGTACTGCTTGGCGGCGAGTGGGCCGTACATCGCCGGCTCGATCCGCTCGCTGATGGGGAAGGTGCTGATCACCGCAAGCCGCTCGCCTCCGACGGCGGCGGTGATGCCCGCGTCGCCGAGGAGCCGCTTCGCCCAGACGCCCGCGGCCACGACGACCGCGTCGCCCTCGACGACGCCGGCGGCCGTCTCGACCCCGGCCACCCGGTCGCCGTCGCGGCGAAGCCCCGTCACGGTGACGCCCTCGCGGATGGTCGCGCCGAGCTGCCGCGCGCCCTCCGCCAGCGAGCCGACCAGAAGCGGCGTGTTGATGTGGGCGTCCAGCGGGCAGTACGAACCGCCCAGCACGTCCGGCCGGATGGGAGGCGCCAGCCGCCGCACCTCGGCGCCGTCGACCAGCTCCATCTGCAGGCCGTGTGCCCGCCTCGCCTCGACGAACTGGGCGAACACCTCGCCCTGCTCCGGCGTCAGGAAGAACATCAACCCGCCGCTGGCACGAAGCTCGAACGGCAGCGGGAGCTCTTCCGCCAGCGTGTCGTACAGCCTGCGGCCGGCGAGCGAGACGTCGAGCGCGAAGCCGGGGTTGCGGCCGTGCAGCCAGACGAAGCCGGGGTTGCGGCCGGAGGCGCCGTAGGCGACGTGCTCCTGTTCCAGCAGCTCCACCTCGACGCCCTCTCGCGCGAGGAAGTAGGCGCAGGAGCAGCCCACGATGCCACCGCCGACGACGACCGCCCGCGTCACCGCGTCACCTCGTTTGGGTCGAGCATGTCGAGCACTTCCCGGGCCTCCACGGGGTCATGTGCGCTGTGCTGCTGGTAATAGCCGCGGCGGCTGATGCGGTACTGCCCGACGGCCCGCAGGTCGGCCAGCAGCTCCGCGGTCTTCACCGCCATCACGTTGGGGTTGATGATCGGTGCCGGGTCGCCCGGAAGCTGTCCCTCGATCATGGCCTTCTCGTAGCAGGCGGCGACGATCGTGCAGCCGAGCACCACCACCTCGGCCCGGTCGCGGTCGAGCACCTCCAGGCAGCGGGCCCGCGCGTCTTGCGCGACGGCGAGGGGGTCGCCCACCATGTCGTCGACGTACCAGTCGATGGCGCTCACCGACCGGCAGTTCGGCTCGGCGCCGTAGACGCGGATGCGGTCCTCGAGCTCCGGCACGGCCTTCCAGTGGTCGGTGACGACGCTGTAGCGGTGGCCGAAGGGCCGCGACAGCGCCACCGACGCCTCGAGAGGTCCGACCACGGGCATGTCGGTCAGCTCGCGTGCCTGTGTCAGCCCGGGGTCGTAGCAGCAGCCGATCACGAAGGCGTCGAAGCCGGCACGGTCGGCGGCGAGCACGGCGCGCAGCACCTCGACCTCGACCAGGTGCTTGGGGACGAAGTAGTCGAGGTTGCGCGGGCAGTTCGTGAGGTGCGCGATGTCGACCTCGGTCTCCGGCCGCAGGTACGGCTCCAGCGTGGAGCGGATCAGCTCGTCGTACCGGTCGGTCCCGAACGTGTTGAGGAAGCAGATTCTGGTCATCGTTATTTGATATCACATTTAGCCGAACCGGCAACCGGTGTCCGGCTCCGTGTCTGGCATCGAGTCGAGACAACCCGAGCGCCGATTGCGTGTGAGACGAGTGTGCCAGACTCGGTGCCGGCCACATGAATGCCCACCCCCGGCTCACCCTCCGCGGTAGGCTGCGGGCCCTGTGACCCTTGAGCGCGCCATGGCCGGCATCGTCGGCGATGCGAACGTGATGGCGCCTGCGCCACGCGAGTACCTGACCGAGGCGAGCGGCATCGAGGCCGGCCGCGCGGTTGCGGTCGTCCGGCCGGGCACCGCGCGGGAGGCCGAGGCCGTGGTCGCCTGGTGCTACGAGCACGACATCGCGATGGTGCCCCGCGGCGGCGGCAGCGGATACGCCGGCGGCACGCGGGCCGACGGCGGTGTGGTGATCGCGCTCGACCGGATGGTGCGGGTGCGGGCGTTTGACCCGCTCCAGTGGCGCATCCAGGTGGAGGCGGGCCTTCCCACCGCGGAGCTGCGGCGCATCGTCCGCGAGAGCGGCCTCTACTTTCCTCCCGATCCCGGAGCGGCCGAGCAGTCGCAGATCGGCGGCAACCTCGCCACCAATGCCGGCGGGCCGCACGCGTTCAAGTACGGCGTCACGGGCCGTTGGGTCACGGGGCTCGAGGGCGTGATCGCCCCCGGCCGGCTGGTGCAGATGGGCGGCGCCGTGCGAAAGGACGTGGCGGGGTACGACCTGAAGAGCCTGCTCATCGGGGCCGAGGGGACGCTCGGGCTGATCACAGCCGCCTGGCTGCGCCTGATTCCCGCACCCGAGGCCGCCCATCCCGTTGTCGCGTTCTACGCGACGGCCGACGCCGGTGGCCGGGCGATCGAGGCGGTCTACGGCAACGGGATCGAGGCCGCCGCCCTGGAGTACCTCGACGAGGGCGCGGTCGCCATCGCGGGACCGGCGTATCCGGGGCCGGCGCCGCCGGGGTTCATGGTCATCGCCGAAGCCGACGGCACTGCGGCGGAGGCCGCGCGGATCCGCGACGAGCTGGTGAGCGTGCTGGCGGAGGACGCGCTTCGCGTCGAAACGCCGGACGCACGCGACCTGTGGCGCTGGCGCGACGGCGTTTCGCTCGCCGTGATGGCCCGCAGGGGCGCAAAGCTCGCCGAGGACGTCGCCGTGCCCGTCGACCGGCTGACGGAGGCGATCGGCCTCACCGTCGAGATCGGCGCCCGCCACGGCCTCGAGGCGGTGAGCTGGGGACATGCCGGGGACGGCAACCTCCACTCGAACTTCCTGTTCGAGCCGGGGCCGGGCGGCCGCGCTCGGGCGGACGCAGCGGCCGCCGACCTGCTCGCCGCCGTCGTCCAGCTCGGCGGCACGATCTCGGGCGAGCACGGGGTCGGCGTGCTGAAGCGGCCGTACCTGGGGCTGCAGCTCGACCCGCATCTGCTCGCCGCCATGGGGGCGGTGAAGCGGGCCCTCGATCCCAAGGGCCTGTTCAATCCCGGCAAGGCGATCTGACTATCTCAGGTCGGCCAGCGCCGAGCGCCAGCTCTGAAGCGTCGACTCGCGGTGCCGCTCCATCGCCGATGCGGCCGCTGTGGCATCCCGCCGCCTGACCGCATCGACCAGCTCGACGTGCTCGCGTTGGGCCTCCATGGCGATGCCCGGCACCAGCGAGAACAGGGACATCCGCCGGCGCGACTGCCACACCCGCTCCCAGGTCTCGTCGATCATCTCCCGCAGGGCGGGCGGGGCGGGCTCCTCGATCAGCTCATGGAGCGTGCGGTTCGCCCGTGCGTAGCCGAAGGCATCGCCGGAGGCCGCCGTGTTCTGCGCCTCCGCCAGTGCGTCGCCCACCCGGGCGAGCGTCTCGTCGGTGTGCCGGGGCACCGCCTCGCGGACGGCGAGCACCTCCAGCCACATCCGGATGCTGATCGTGTCCAGGATCATGTCCGGCGAGATCTGGGTCACGGTGGCCCCGCGGTGCGTCTGGCTGTCGACGAGCCCGTCGCGCTCCAGCATGCGAAGCGCGTCGCGGATCGGCATCACGCTCAGGCCGAGCTTGTCGGCGAGCTGGCGCAGCAGCAGCCGCTCCCCGGCCGGGAGCTCGCCGTCAAGTATCTGGCGCCGCAGCTCCCAGTAGGCGAAGTCCGTCTTGGTCAGGTGCCGGAACTCGGGATCCGTGGCCATGCGGTTCATTCTCCAGCTTCGGTCAGATGGCGTGTCAGTGCGCGTATCCGCTGTAGTAGTCGCCCGGCGCCTGCGCCCGGGGCTCCGTTCCGGTGAACCTGCCTGCCGCGAAGGGCTCGAGGAGCCTGTGTCTGCCCCTGCCGGCGATCTCCCGGGCGAGCAGCTCTGCGGCGAGCGGGGCAAGGAGGATCCCGCGGCCCGACCAGCCGTTCAGCGCGTAGACGCCCGGCGCCTGGGGGTACTCACCGACCAGCGGGCGCTTGTCGGGCGTGGTGTCGTAGACGCCGGCCCACTGGCGCACGACGCGAAGCTCCGCCAGGCGGGGCGCCTTCTGAAGGACGATCCGGGCCGTGCGGCCGAGGAAGCGCACGCTCGATTCCTCCGTCATGCCGGGCGCCTCGTCCACGTCGACGACGCCGGCGACGAGCTCGCCGCGGAGCGTCTGGTTGAACCACCCCTCCTGCGGGCGGTAGAACGTCACCACGGGCGTCATGAACGGCCGGCTCGGCTCGGTGACGAGCACCTCCCGGCGGATGGGCATGTTCGGGGCGTCGACGCCGAACGATCGGGCGACCTCGCCGGCCCGGCCGCCGGCCGCGTTCACCACGACATCACCCTCGATCAGGCGGCCGCTCGCCGTCCGCACCCCGCAGGCGCGTCCGCCCTCTCGCTCCAGGGCCACGGCTGCCTCGCCGACCTCGAACCGCACGCCGGTCTCCCGCGCGCGCAGGTAGTACCCGTACACCGCAGCGTCGTGGTGCACCATCGCCGCCTCGCCGATCACCCCGCCCACGGGCACGTCGCCGCCCTTCAGCACCGGCACCGCGGCGAGCACGTCGTCTGAGCCGACAACGCGAGCGCGGGCGCCATGATCCGCCCACATCGGCTGCAGCGGCTCCACCACCGCCCGCTCGTCGTCGCCGTAGAGCACCCAGACGTAGCGGGTGGGATAGAGCAGCGGGTTTCGCCGGCCGGTCAGCTCGGCCACGGCCGTCCACTTGTCGGATGCGCGGCATGAGAACTCGGTCAGGTCGGCGGTGAGCTGCATCCGCCGTACGCGGCCGACGTTGCGGGTGGAGTTGCCCGAGCCGGGATAACGCTCCTCGACGATGGCGGCCTCCCACCCCAGGCGACGGAGCTCCACCGCCAGCGCCAGGCCGGCGATGCCTGCGCCCACGATCACGCTACGCATCGGCGGCGAGCTCCCCAAGAGCGACGGGCCGGGCCGGCGCCCGCGACCGCGTCGGCACGGGTGTCACGCCCATCTCGCGCAGCGTCGCCAGCACCGTTGCCGAGCAGAGCTTTCCCTGGCACGGGCCGGTCATCGCTCCGGTGCGGCGCTTGACCAGCTCGGCGTCGGCGAACCCCTGCCTCACGCAGGCCCGAATGTCGCCGACCCGCACGTCCTCGCACAGGCACGCGAAGGCGCCGTCCGCAGCCACGACGTCCGGCACGCCCGACGTGCTCGCGGAGGCCGCCCCTCGCACCTCCATCCAGTCCGGCACCTCCTCCAGCGCCACGATGGGCAGCGCGCCCTCGGTCAGGGCGGCCCGCGCGCCGCCCTGCAGCGCCAGATCGACCGCCGGCTGCCGCACGCCGATCACGAACAGGTCGCACGGGGTGCGCCCCGTCGCTGCCTCCACCGCCTCGACGCGGCGCCGACCGCAGATGCGGCGCGGAGCGGCGTCCGACATCCAGACGATCTCGAGCCCGTGCGCAGCCGCCAGCTCGCCGATCCGCGGCCGGCGCTCGTCCGGCATCCAGGCGGCGATTCGCGTCCCCCGGGCGAGCGCGCCCGCCCGCGCGTAGCGCTCCGCCGCCTCGAGGCCGAAGACGCCCGGGAGGTCGTTGCCGGGCACCGGGGGCAGCCGGACGTAGCTCCCCGTGGCAACGACCAGCCGTTCGAACCGGACGGCGAGGAGGCGGTCGCCTGTGAGCACGCCGAGCGTGCGGTCGGGATAGATGCCCAGCGCCAGGGCGCCCGCGGCAAGGTCGGCGCGAAAGGCGCCGGGAACGTCGGCCGCACCGACGACGGCGACATCGACCTCGATCTCGTCGAACTCCTTCGGCGCGGCGCGGGAGCGAAGCGGTGCCAGAGGCGCGGCGGAGGAGAGATAACGCAGCGCATGCAGCGGGAGCCGCCGCAGCCGTCGCGGGCGCAGGAACCGGCGCTCGTAGAACCACGGAGGGAACCGCTCCGCGCCGAAGCCGAGCGGCCGCAGGAGGTCGCGGGCCGGCCTGACCGGCTGTGGGCCGGCCTGCGCCTGGCAGGCGAGCATCCGGCCCTGCGGCGTGGCGATCTCGCACTGCGCGCAATAGCCTTCGCCGCAGATGGGGCCCCGCGGGCGGTGGAACCGAAAGCTGGAGGAGACCGCCGGGCGCCCGGCGGCGATGGCCTGGCTCGCGATCGTCCCCTCGTCTGTGCGCCTGCCGCGATTCAAAATATCTGTTATAACATAGCACAGATGGCCGACCACGCCCTGACGCTGCCGAGCCTCGCCGACGTCGCCCGACGGGTCGTGGTCGACTACCTCGGAACGGCGCCCGGAGAGTCCTTCCTCCTCGTGACGGACTCGGCCGTCTCGCAAGAGCTTTCGTCCGCGATCTTCGCGGCCGCCCGGGAGGCGGGCGCCGATCCGACCCATGCCGAGATCGCTCCCAGGCGTCGAAGCGGCGAGGAGCCGCCCGAGCCCGTGGTCGCCGCCATGGCGGCCTCCGACGTGTGCCTGTGCATCGCCACGCGCTCCATCTACCACACGAACGCCAAGGGCCGCGCGCAGGCGGCCGGCACGCGCGGGTGCTTCAACGCGCCGGCGGACATCGGGGCGTGGACGAACGGCGCCATGACGGCCGACTACCGGGCCATCCGCACCGTCGCCGAGCGCCTGGCCGGCAGGCTGCGCGGCGCCGAGTGGGTCACCGTCACGTCGCCGGCGGGGACGGACATCACTGTCAGCACCAGCGGCCGCGAGCCGCGCGGCTGGTACACCGGCATCGTGCGCCGGCCGGGCGAGATCAGCGCATTTCCCGGCGGAGAGGTCTCGTTCCCGCCCGTCGAAGGCTGCTCGAACGGCGTGATCGTGTTCGAGCGGGTGATGACCGACCTCGGCGGTTTGGCGGAGCCGATCGCTGTGACGGTCGAGAGCGGGCTGGCCGTGGCGATCGACGGGGGCGCCGACGCCGAGCGGCTGCGGGCGATGATCGACGGCGTGCCCGGCGCGACGAACCTCGCCGAGCTCGGCATCGGGCTGAACCCGTCGGCCCGGGTCAGCGACGACATCACCGAGTCCAAGAAGAAGGAGGGCACCGCACACTTCGCCCTCGGAGACAACGCGGGCGGCTACGGCGGCTTCGTCGAGTCTCCGGTCCACCTCGACGGCATGCTGTTCGACGTGACGGTTGCCATAGACGGCGACGAGGTCGTCCGCGGCGGCGAGGTGCTGGTGTGAGCCGGACGGCCGATGCCGCCACGGACGTCGTCGAGCGCATCCGCCGGCTGGAGGGCACCGGCATGCGGACGTTCGCGGCCGAGGATCCGCTGGTGTGGTCGCGGACGAGCGGTGCCACCGTCTGGGACGAGAACGGCCGCTCCTACGTCGACCTCTACGCCGGCTTCGCCGTTGCCGCGGTGGGCTACTGCCACCCCCGTGTGACCGAGGCGATCACCCGGCAGGCCGGGGTGATGACCCACTGCCCCTCCGCCGCCCCGTCACGCGTGCGCGCAGAGCTCTACGAGCGGCTGATCGACATCGCGCCCGCCGGGATCGACAGGGCCCTGCTGGCGATCACCGGGGCGATGGCGAACGAGACCGCCATCCAGCTCGCCCGCTCCGCAACCGGCCGCCACCAGGTGATCAGCTTCTCGGGGACGTACGTGGGGCGCACGACCGGCACGGTGGCCCATGCCGGCAAGCGGGCCTATCGCGAGCAGCTCGGTGTCCGCGCGGAGAGCCAGTTCGTGCCGTTCCCCGATCCGTACCGCTCGCCGTGGGCGTCCGGCGGCGAGCCTGCGGAGCTCGTCCTTGCGCTGCTCGAGGAGCTGCTGTCCGACCCCGCCTCGGGAATCGACGCCCCCGCCTGCATCGTGGTGGAGCCGATCCAGGGAAATGCCGGCGTCGTCGTTCCGCCTGCCGGGTTCCTCGCCGGCCTTCGCCGGCTGGCCGATGCCGCCGGGGCCCTGCTCGTGTTCGACGAGATCCAGTGCGGCTTCGGCCGCAGCGGCACCGTCTGGGCCTGCGAGCACGAGGGCGTGCTTCCCGACCTGATGACGGTCGGGAAGGGCATCGGCGGCGGCCTGCCGCTTGCCGCCGTGCTGGGACGGGAGGACGTGATGACGACGTGGAGCGCCGATGCCGTCACGTCGACCTTTCTCGCCAATGCGCTGCCCGCCGCGGCCGCCTCGGCGGCGATCGACGTGCTGCGCGACGAGCGCCTGGCCGAGCGGTCGGCCGCTCTTGGAGCCGGCGCACTGGAGCGGCTGCGAAGCGGGCTGGCCGGCAATCAGCGGGTCGGCGACGTTCGCGGGCGCGGCCTCTTCGTGGGCATCGAGCTGGTGCGCGACCCGGCGAGCCGCGAGCCAGATGCCGGCGGCACGGCGGCCGCCATCCGGGCGCTTCGCGACCGCGGGTTCATCGCCGGCCGCGGCGGGCGGTTCGGCAACGTGATCAAGCTCTCCCCCCCGCTGGTGATCGACGCGGGCGATCTGGACAACGGTATCGACGCAATCCTGGAGGTGCTCTCGACGTGACGGTGGCCCAAATCAGCGCACGGCATCTGATCGGCGGCGAATGGGTGGAAGGCGGCGACGCCGGCACCTTCGAGTCGCGCTCCACCTCGGACGGATCGGTGGTCGCCCGCGCCCCGATCGCGGGCCCCGAGCTGGTCGACCAGGCCGTCGCCACCGCCCGCAAGGCCTTCGACGAGAGCGGCTGGAAGGAGCGGCGCGCGGCCGACCGCGCCGCCGTGCTCCTTGAGCTGGGGGCGCGGATCGACGACGCGGCCGACGACCTCGCGCGCCTGGTGGCCGCGGAGATGGGCAAGCCCGTGCGGCTCGCGCTCGACCGGGAGATCCGCGGCGCGGCCGACAAGTGCCGGTACTTCGCCGGTGCCGCGCGCACGATCGAGGGCGAGGTGACGGGAGCCTCGCCGGCGCACATCCTCGACATCACCGTGCCAAACCCCGTCGGCGTCTGCGCGCTGATCATCCCCTGGAACGACCCGGTCGACCTCGCCGTCCGCAAGCTGGGCGCAGCGCTTGCGGCCGGCTGCACCGTGGTGGTCAAGCCCTCCGAGGAGACGCCGGCCTCGACGGAGGCGCTGATGCGCCTGCTCGACGACCTGCCGGGGCTGCCGCCCGGGGTCGTCAACATGGTGCACGGCCCCGGCGACCCCACCGGCGAGGCGCTGGTCTCGCATCCGGGCGTCGACAAGGTGTCGTTCACCGGCTCCACCGCCACCGGCCGGCGGATCATGGAGCTGGCCGCAGGCACGCTCAAGCGCGTGTCGCTCGAGTGCGGGGGCAAGGCGCCGTGCCTGGTCTTCGCCGACTGCTACCTCGACAAGGCGCTCGACGCTCTCTCCTGGGGCGCGTTCCTCTACGGCGGCCAGTCCTGCACGGCCGCCACCAGGATCATCGTCGAGGACTCCCTCTACGACCGCTTTGCCGAGCAGCTCGCGGAGCGGGCGCGGTCGCTCCCGGTCGGCGACCCGCTGGACGAGCGGTCGCTGATCGGTCCGCTGGTGTCGGAACGCCAGGTGCAGCGCGTCGCGTCGTTCATCGACTCGGTGCATGCGGACGGAGGCACCATTCTCACCGGCGGCGCGATCGACGGCCTCTACGTCGAGCCCACCATCGTCACGGACATCAGCCCCGACAGCCGGGTGGCCTCACAGGAGGTGTTCGGCCCGGTCGTCTGCCTGTTCCGAGCGTCCGGCGAGGAGGAGGCCGTCTCCATCGCAAACGGCGTGCGCTACGGCTTGGGCGCCTCGGTCTGGACCGCGGACGTCAGCCGGGCGCTCCGGCTCACACGCCGCCTCGAGGCGGGCGACGTGTGGGTGAACACGCACTACGTGCGCCAGTCCGAGACGCCGTTCGGCGGGTGGAAGGAGAGCGGCCTGGGCCGTGAGCTCGGCATGGCGGGAATGAAGGAGTACCTGGCGTACAAGCGGATCGCGTTCGACACGCTGCCCGAGTTCCACCTGAAGACCTGGTGGGAGGCGCAGGGGTGAGCTGAGGTCAGCGGGTCCAGGGGTCGCTGTCGACCCAGCCGTGCCAGCTCACCACGTCGATCCAGACGCTCCACCGCTCCTGATCCCGGTGGCGATGGGGCGAGCCCGTGTAGCGGGTCGCCAGGCGATCGATGTCGCGCAGGTCGGGGTCGCGCTCGATCGACGCCACCCTGCCGACCAGGCTGAGATGCCGGTACCACGAGTCGTCGTCGAGAACGGTGAGGGCAACGCGCGGGTCCTCCCGCAGGTGCCGCAGCCTCCGCCGCGAGACGTCGAGGTTCATCAGCACCCGCCCGTCCTCCCAGTCATACCAGGTGGGCACCGTGTGCGGCCATCCGCCCGGCTGCACCGTGGCGATGACGCACGGATTGGGCCGGCGGAGGAACTCGTCCATCGCCGGGGGCAGCGGAGGTGCCGGCATCTAGGGCTCGGGGTCGCCCTGGCCCGACTGCCGCCGGAGGAACCGCTCGATCTCGCGGGCCAGCTCGTCTCCGGTCGGGATCTGCTCGCTCTCGATCTCCCCGGCGGCGCTCTGCAGCCGCTCGACCGTGGCCCTGAGCATGGGGTCGCCCGCCACGGCCTCGTCGTAGCGCTGCCGCTGGTCGCGCTCTTCCACCACCAGCTGATGGAGGTCGAGGTCGACGGCCAGATGGCGGCCGAGGCGGTGCAGCAGCGCCACGCTCGCCGCGGCATAGCCGATGCTGGCGTAGGGCGGCACCTGGGCGAAGAACCCCACCGACGGGATGCCCGACGCGATCACCGCCATCTCGAACGCCGAGAGCGCCGCCGACGGCACGCGCAGCAGCCCCTCGGGGCCGGCCGTGTCGTCCGGGCCCAGCAGCCCGTCCTGCGATTCGGTTGCCATAACAGGCACCGGCATCGTGTGCGATACGGCGCCGGGTACCGCTCCCAGGCTGATCCACTGCGCCACGCCCAGCCGCCCGGCAAGCTCGGCGACGTCCGAGGCGAGCTCCTGCCAGCGCAGGTCAGGCTCGGCGCCGGTGAACACCAGCACGTCCCGGCCGCCGACCACGACGTGGCGGACGGAGAGATCCGGCCAGCGCATGTCCGCCAGCCTGCCGTCGACGACGTCGAGCACGGGCCTCCGCGACCGGTAGTCGAAGATCGCGTCGGCGTCGAAGGTGGCGATCACCGTGCCGTCCGCCGCAACCTGCTCGACCGCGTCGGACGCGGCCTCCGCCGCGTCCACCCAGCCGTCGAAGGAGGCGAGCAGCACCGGCT